>Ga0335070_10000879_pt1 | contig 34369 bp, 27 predicted proteins | sample Lox_Sample_13_FD_206722 | JGI IMG/M metagenome (GOLD analysis project Ga0335070, IMG submission 206722) | Soil microbial communities from Loxahatchee National Wildlife Refuge, Florida, United States - Lox_Sample_1.3 | ecosystem: Environmental > Terrestrial > Soil > Wetlands | place: USA... | reverse complement strand
CCGCGTCGGGTCGCCGTCACGCCGAGTTCGTGCGGGGCGTCGCCCATGAGCTGCGCAAGCCGAACGAGGAGATCCGCCATCTCGTGCGACCGCTGCTCGCCGTTGCGTCGGGACCCGAGCGGGACGCGCTCCGGCGCATCGAGGCCATCAGCCACGAGCTCGGACGCCGGCTCGACCTGCTGCTCGCGCGCCAGACACGGCGTTGCGACCGCCGCCGCGTCGACCTCGTGCGCCTGATCGACGAGGCGACGCGACGCGTGGCGCTGCTGCGTTCGCATCGCCGCTTCGAGGTCGAGCACGCGCTCCCGCGGCTTCCGATTTTCGGCGACCCGGTGCGCCTCGCGTCGCTCGTGGAGAACCTGCTCGACAACGCGGTCAAGGCGACGTGTGAAGGCGGGCGCGTCGCGGTGCGTTCGGCGCTCGCCGCCGCGCCCGCCCGGTCTTCCCGGGCGTCGCCGTCGGCGTCCGCGCCCTGGGTGTGGATCGAGGTCGAGGACGGCGGCTGCGGCATCGCACCCGACCTCAGCGACGAGCTCTTCGAGCCGGGCGTCGGGCGCTTCCGCGGCGGCTTCGGGCTCGGGCTCGCGCTCTGCCGCGACGTCGTTGCTCGACACGGAGGCCGCATCGAGGTCGAGTCGTGCCCCGGCCGCACGCTCTTCCGCGTCCTCTTGCCGCAGCTCGGCCCGCGGGCGGAGGAGGGCACTTGACGGCCTCCTGCATCCTGATCGCCGAGGACCAGACCGCGACGCGCGAACGCCTCGGCGACGCGCTGCGCGCCTCGGGCTTCGCGGTGCTCGCCGCGGCGGATGGACGGGAGGCGCTCGAGCGCTTCGAGGCGGAGCGGGTCGACCTCGTGCTCTCCGACCAGCGCATGCCGCGCCTCGACGGCCTCGGCCTGCTGCGCGCGGTGCGTCGGATCCGCGAGGTCCCATTCATCCTGTACAGCTCGGGAGCCGAGCCCGACGTGGTGTTCCAGGCCGGCCGTTGCGGTGCGGTACGCTTCCTCGAGTATCCGTTCCAGGTCGAAGAGCAGCTGCTCGCGACGATCGCCGAGAGCCTCGGGCGAAGCGAGTCGCCCGCGTCCGCACGCGGCGCCGAGCGATTCCTCGGCGTGTCCCCGGCGGCGCGCCGGGTGCGCCGGCTGATCCGCCGCCTTGGACCGACGCGCGCCAGCGTGCTGGTGGTCGGCGAGACAGGGGCCGGAAAGGACGTGGTTGCGCGCGCGCTCCACGAGGAGAGCGGGCGCGCTCCGTTGTGCAGCTTCGCGGTCACGGAGCTCGCCGAGACGCTGCTCGAGGCCGAGCTGTTCGGGCACGAGCGCGGCGCCTTCACGGGAGCGGTCGCATCGCGCCCGGGGCTCTTCGAACAGGCTCACGGCGGCACGCTGTTCCTCGACGAGATCGGCGACGCGCCGCCCGCGCTGCAGGCGAAGCTGCTCCGCGTCCTCGAGACGGGTGAGCTGCGCCGCGTCGGCGGCGGCCCGGCGCGCGCCGTCAACGTGCGCGTCCTCGCCGCGACGCACCGCGACCTCGATGCGGACGTCGGCGCCGGCCGCTTCCGCCGCGACCTGTTCTATCGGCTCCGCCAGGCCGTGATCCCCGTGCCACCGCTGCGCGAACGACTCGACGATCTCGACGTGCTCGGGACCGCGGCGCTCCGCGAGCTGGCCGCGCGCGCGGGCATGCAGCCGCCCGACGTGTCGCGCGCGTTCCTCGATGCCCTGCGCGCGCAGCCCTGGCCGGGCAACGTCCGCGAGCTGCGCTCCGTGCTGCAGTCGGTGCTGCTCTGGTGGGAGGGCGCGGAGCCACTCGTGCCCGCGGATCTCGTGGAGGCACAGCTCTCGCTCGCGCCCGCGCTCGGCGCGGGTGACCGCGCGATGTGTCAGCGCATGGTCGAAGCCTTCCGGCACGCGGGCGGCAATCAGGAGGCCGCACGGCGCGAGCTCGAGCTCACGCGTGCGGCTTGGCGCCACCGCTGGCGGCGCTTCGGTCTGGCCGTCCTCGCGAGGCATGGCTGATGAGAATCCCCTGCGACTGGGTCGGTCTCGCGGTCTTCGCGACCTGCGTCGCGCTCGCCCTGGCCGCGGCGCCGCTCGCGCTCTCGGGAGAAGAGGCGGAGCCCGCGCGCACGCCGGTACTACTCGAGCTGATGCGGCGCGCGTTCGAGCGCACGTTCCACCAGCCGGGCGTGCGGAGCGTCGAGCTGCGGGTCGAGCGCAGCGGCCACGTCGTGTCGCGCCGTGCCTTCGACGTCGCCTATCGCCGCGACGGCGAGCTCGGCCGCTCGCTGCTGCGCTTCACCGCGCCCGAGTACCTGCGCGGTCACGCGCTGCTGATCGTCGACCGCGGCGGGAGGAACGACACCTGGCTCTACCAGCCGGCGGAGCGCCGGCCGCGCCGCGTCGGCACCGCGCAGAAGGGCGACTCCTTCTACGGGAGCGACGTAAGCTTCGAGGACCTCGAGCCGCCGCACTGGGAGGGCTGGCTGCTCGCCGCACTCGGCGACGGCGTCGAGGCCGGGCGAACCTGCCAGCTCATCGAGGCCACCCCGCGGGTCGAGTCCCAATACGGCCGCCTCGTGGCGTGGATCGACCGCGAGCGGCTCGGCGTCGCGCGGGTCGAATTTTTCCGGGCGGGCGCCGCGGAGCCGTTCAAGCGCCTGCGCGTCGCGTTGGCGACGGCGCCCGAGGAGCGCGGCTTCCTGCGCATCGGCGGCATGCAGCTCGAGCAGATCGGCCGCGACGCCCGCACCGCGGTCGAGTTCACGCGCATGGAGATCGACCCCGACCTGGCAGCGCGCGTCTTCTCGGCGATGCGCCTCGAGCGCGCAGGAGAGGATCTCTTCGACCTCGCCGGGCGCAGCAGCGAGGAGGCCCCGCGGTGAGGCGGCTGGCTGCGCTCGCGTCGGGCGCAGTGCGCAGGCGCCCGCTCTACAGCGCCTGCAACGAGGACACTCGCTCGGAGCTGCGCGCGTTGGCCCCGTCGCGCGAGGACACCGTTGTGTGCGTCGCGGCCGGAGGGGGGCGAGTCCTCTCACTGCTGGGCGCGGGCGCGGGCCGCTTCCTCGCCGTCGACCGGCGCCCCTCGCAGCTCTGCGCCCTCGAGCTCAAGGCGGCTGCGCTCGACGCGCTGGGATACCGGGAGCTCCGCCGCTTCCTCGGAGTCGACGCAGAACCGGGGCGGCTCGACGTCTACGCCGACCTGCGCGCGACCCTCTCGCCGGCTGCGCGGCGCTACTGGGACGCGCGGCCGCGACTCGTGCAGCGAGGCGTGCTCTACGCAGGCCGCACGGAGACCTGGCTCGCGCGCTTCTCGGGTTGGCTACGCCGCACGGGCTGCTTCGGATGGCCGGCCGCTTGCTTCGCCGCGGCCGACCTCGACGAGCAGCGCACCGTGCTCGCGCGGCATCGGCGCGACGTGGCGCGTGCCGAGCACGGCTTCGCGCTCTTCTTCCAGCCGCTGGTCGCGTGGATCGCGACCCAAGACCCGAGCTTCCTGCGCAGCAGCGAGGGCAACCCGGGCCGCTGCCTGTACCGGCGCTTCGCGCTGTGGGGCGAGCGGCAGCGCTTCCGGGACAGCTTCCTGCTGCACCTGATCTACTTCGGACGCTACGATCCGCAGGGCGCCCTGCCGCTCTACCTGACGCCCGAAGGCTACGAGTGCGCGCGCAAGGAGCTCGGGCGCATGGCTCTCGTGTGCGCCGACCTCGCGGAGCTTCCGGCACGGCTGCCGCGCTCGGCGCCGGTCAAGTGGTCCCTCTCGGACGTCGGCTGCTGGATGAGTGCCCGGCGCTTCCACGCGCTGGTGTCGGCGATCGCCGCCGCGAGCCCGCCGGGCTCGCGGATCGCCTGGCGCAACCTCGCCGCGCACCGCAGCGTGCCAACCGGCGTGCCTCTGCGCCGCCTCGAAGCGCTCTGCGCCGCGCTCGACCGCGACGACGCCTCGGTGTTCTACCGCTTCGAGGTGGCCGAGGTCTGCGCCTCGATCGCTTCCAGTGCCGCCGCGTTCTCGAGCTCGCGGCGCCCGGCGGCGAGCAGCGCCTCGCGCGCGGCCTCGTCGGGCTCGGCCTTCGCCAGCATCTCGTAGATCGCGGCGCCGCCGCGCTCGAGCCGCGCGAGCGTGGCCCGCATCTCTTCGGGCGTGCGGTCGCGGAAGAGCGCGGCCAGCTGATGTTCGGGAGAGGGCTGGCGCGGCTCCTCCGGTCCGGGCTCGCGCGGCAGCACGATCTGCGTCTGCGTCACCACCGCGGCGACGGCGCCCTCGGCGTTGCGCAGCGTGGTCTGCCAGACCATGGTGCGGCGGCCGCGGTGGAGCGGCACGCACTCGCCGCGCAGCGTCGTCCCTGCCCGCACCGCCGCCATGAAGTTGGTCTTCGACTCGATCGTGGTCGTGCGCGCGCCGGGCGGGAGCTGGATCGCGGTGGCGTAGGCGCCGAGCGTGTCGGCGAGCGCCATCAGCGCGCCGCCGTGGGCGATGCCGGGCGTCGTGCAGTGGCCGGCCTCGACGTCGATCTCGCCCACCACGCGCTCGGCGCCCGCCTCGACGAGGCGGACGCCGAGGCGCTCGGGGAAGAGCCCCTTCATGGTCGCCTGGAGAGCTTCGAGCGAGGCCACGGGCTAGGCCGGCGGGGCCGCGGCGGCGGGCGCCTGGGCGGCGGGCGCGGCGCTCAGGCTCGCGACGAAGGTGCGCATCGCGTCGATCTCGCGCCGCACGGCCGGGCGCGCGCCGGTGCGCGCGAGCCACTCGATCAGGTGCGTCCGCGCGGGATCGGGCGCGGTGCCGAGCGCCGCCGCGGTCGAGACCATCACGAAGCTGGCGATGTCGGCCACGCTGAACGCGCCGCACAGGTACTCGCGGCCCGCAAGGAGGCCGACCTCCGAGTCGGCCGACGCGCAGCGAGCCGCAGGCGAGCGAAGCGCACCAGCTAGCTCGCCGTCGAGCTCCGCGTAGAGCTCGGCCAGCCGGGCGCGCGCGCGCTCGATGCGCTGCGCGTCGCGCACGCCGTGGCTCGGCGGGTAGAAGACCTCCTCGACGAGGTCCCAGACGGCGGGGAACAGGATCTCGTCGGCCAGCGCCTCGAGCCGCCGGCAGCGCGCGCGGCCGGCGACGTCGGCCGGGTAGAGCGGCGGATCCGGGTAGGCGTCCTCCAGGTACTCGAAGATCTGCGTCGAGTCGTAGACGGCGACCTCGCCGTCGACCAGCACCGGGACCTGGCGCTTCGGGTTGAGTGCGACCACGTCGGGGTGGTGCGGCCGGTAGCGGCTCGCGAGGCTCCAGCCGACGCTGACCTGCTCGTGCGGAATCGCCTTCTCGTCGAGGGCGATGCGGACCTTGGCGCTGAACAGACTGACGGGACCGGTGTAGACCTTCATCGCGGGCTCCATGGCCGGGCGTGGCCCGAGCTTCGCCCGGCGAGTGGCTCCACGAAAGATCCACGATATGCTCGATCGCTGGATCCACTCCGGAGACCACGCCGTGTGGCTCGAGCTCGACGGCCAGGGCGCGCTGCATCGCCAGACCTACCGCGCCCTGCGCGGCGCGATCCTCTCGGGCCGGCTCGCGGCCGGGGCGCGGCTGCCCTCGACCCGGAGCCTCGCCGCCGAGGCGGGCGTCGCGCGCAACACCGCGATCCAAGCGTTCGACCAGCTCGTCGCCGAGGGCTACGCGGTGACGCGCCACGGCGCGGGGACCTTCGTGGCGGCGCCCCTGCCCGAGGCGCCGGCGGCGCGTCCGGCGCGGGCAGGCGCACGCGGCGCCCGGGTCCGGCTCTCGAGCCATGGGGAGCGGGTGCGGCGCGCGGCGCCACCCGGCGGGCTCTCCTGGAACCCGCCGCGCCCGCGGCTGCCCTACGACTTCCGCTATGGCGAGCCCGCCTACGCCGACCTGCCCTACGCGAAATGGTGTCGATTGCTGGCGCGCCGCGCGCGCGACGCCACGCGCCGCGACCTCGACTACGGGCCCCCCGGCGGCGCGCCCGAGCTGCGCGAGGCGCTGGCGGGCTACCTCGCGCGCGCCCGCGGCGTGGCGTGCTCGCCGGCCCAGGTCGTCGTGGTGAGCGGCTCGCAGCAGGCGATCGACCTCGCGGCGCGCCTGCTGGTGGACCCGGGCGACGCGGTCGCCATCGAGGACCCGCACTACCCGGCGCTGCGCCGCTCGTTCGAGGCCGCGGGCGCGCAGATCCTGGCGCTGCCCGTCGACGCGGAGGGGCTGCCGGTCGAGCAGCTCCCCGAGGCCGGCGCGCGCCTCGCCTGCGTCACGCCCTCGCACCAGTTCCCGACCGGCGTGGTGATGCCGCTCGCGCGCCGCCTCGAGCTGCTGGCCTGGGCGCGGCGCGCGGACGCCTTCGTGCTGGAGGACGACTACGACAGCGAGTTCCGCTATGACGGCCCGCCGATCGAGTCGCTCCAGGGGCTCGACCGCGACGGGCGCGTGCTCTACGTCGGCACCGTGTCGAAGGTGCTGTTCCCCTCGCTGCGCATCGGCTACCTCGTCGCCCCCGAGCCGCTCGCCCCGGTGTTCCTGGCCGCCAAGGCGCTCGGCGACACCGGCAGCGCCGGGCTCGAGCAGCGCGTGCTCGCCGAGTTCATCGCCGACGGCTCCTTCGAGCGCCACGTGCGCCGCGCGCGCAGCCGCCACGGCGCGCGCCGCCGCGCGCTGATGGACGCTGTCGCCGAGCACCTCGGCGACGCCGTCGACGTCACCGGCGCGAACGCCGGCCTGCACGTGGTGCTGTGGGTGCGCGGCGCGCCGGCCGCGCGCGCCACCGAGCTGCGCCAGCGCGCCGCCGCGGCGGGCGTCGGCGTCTACGGCCTCCGCCCCTTTTGCCGCCACCCGCCGCGCCGCGCCGGCCTGCTGCTCGGCTACGCCTCGCTCGACGAGGAGGCGATCCGCGAGGGCGTGCGGCGGCTGGCGTCCGTCCTTAGCTAGCTCACGCGCTCACCGCGGCGCGGCGCGCGCGCAGGTACTCGAAGAGGATCGGCATCAGCGAGATCGCGACGATCGCCAGGATCACGGTCTCGAAGTGGTTCTTGACGATCGGGATCTGCCCGAAGAAGTAGCCCGCCAGCGTGAGCCCGACGACCCAGGTGACGGCGCCGCTCACGTTCCACATCGCGAAGACCGCGTAGCTCATGCGGCCGATGCCGGCGACGAACGGCGCGAAGGTGCGCACGATCGGCACGAAGCGCGCCAGGAAGATGGTCTTGCGGCCGTGGCGCGCGTAGAACTCCTGCGTGCGCACCAGGTGCCGGCGGTTGAAGATGCGCGAGCGCTCGCTGGTGAAGACGGCCGGCCCGAGGTAGTGCCCGATCGCGTAGTTCGCGGCGTCGCCGAGCACGGCCGCCGCGATCAGCAGGGCGATCAGCCCGGGCAGCGAGAGCGGCGAGCCGGCGAGCGAGGCGAGCGCCCCGACGGCGAAGAGCAGCGAGTCGCCCGGCAGGAACGGCGTCACCACCAGGCCGGTCTCGCAGAACACCACCGCGAACAGCACCAGGTAGAGCCAGGGGCCGAGCGCCGCGGCCCAGTCGTTGAGGTGCGCGTCCAGGTGCAGCAGGACGTCGAGCGCTTGGTGCAGCAGATCCATCGGTGGTCGAGCAGGCTAGCGCAGCTCGCGCTTCAGGATCTTCCCGGTCGGCCCCTTCGGCAGCGCGTCGCGCAGCTCGACCGAGCGCGGGTACTTGTAGGCGGCGAGCCGCTCCTTGCACCACACGATCAGCTCCTCGGCCGTCGCGCGCTGCCCGGGCTTGAGCGCGACCACCGCCTTCACTTCCTCGCCGTGGCTCTCGTGCGGCACGCCGATCACCGCCACCTCGGCGACGGCCACGTGCGCGTAGAGCACCTCCTCGACCTCGCGCGGGTACACGTTGAAGCCGCCGCGCAGGATCATGTCCTTCTTGCGGTCGACGATCCAGTAGCAGCCGTCGGCGTCGCGGTAGCCGATGTCCCCGGAGTGGAACCAGCCGCTGCGCAGCGCCTCCTTGCTGGCGTCGGGGCGCTTCCAGTAGCCCTTCATCACGTTGTGGCCGCGGATCGCGATCTCGCCGCGCTCGCCGTCGCCGAGCGCGCGGTCCTGGTCGTCGAGGATCGCCAGCTCGACGCCCCAGACCGGGTAGCCGATCGAGCCGGGCTTGCGCGGCTTGTCGAGCATGTTGAAGCTCGCGACCGGCGAGGTCTCGGAGAGCCCGAAGCCCTCGAGGATCGGGACGTCGAAGCGGCGCTCGAAGGCGCTCATCACCTCGACCGGCATCGGCGCGCCGCCCGCCATGCAGTAGCGCAGGCTCGACAGGTTGTACTCGCGCTCGACCGGGTGGTGGAGCAGCGCGAAGTACATGGTCGGCACGCCGGCGAAGAGCGTCACGCGGTCGCGCTCCAGGATCTCGAAGGCCGCCTTGGCGTCGAAGCGCGGCAGCAGCGTGAAGGTGTTGCCCTGCGCGATCGTGGCGTTCTGGATGCAGGTCTGGCCGAACGAGTGAAACAGCGGGAGCGTGGCGAGCGCCACGTGGTCGGGGTCGGGCGGGATCAGGCGCGGCACCACGAAGGCGCAGTTCAGGAACAGGTTCGAATGCGTCAGCTCGGCGCCCTTCGGCTTGCCCGTGGTGCCGGAGGTGTAGAGGATCACCGCGGTGTCGTCGGCGGCGGTCGGATGGAGCGCATCGGCGGGCGGCGCCTCCTGCATCGCCTCGATCGTGTCGGCGTCGCGGGGCCCTCCACCCGCCCAGATCACCGGGCGGCCCGCCGCGGCCGCGCCACTCCGCGCCGGCTCGGCGAAGAGCGGGTGCGCGATCAGCAGCCGCGCCTCCGAGTCCTGCAGGAAGTAGGTGACCTCGGGCGCCGCCGCGAGCACGTTGATCGGGACGATCGCGCAGCCGGCGTAGAGCGCGCCGAAGTACGCGATCGTGAACTCGGGCACGTTCGGGACCAGCAGCGCCACCGCGTCGCCCGCCTGGACGCCGCGCGCCTGCAGGCTCGTCGCGACGCCGCGCGCCGCGCGATCGAGCTGCGCGTAGGTCAGGACGCGCTCGCCCATGCGCAGGACGGGGTGGGCGGCACGCTCGACGGCGCTCGCGGCCAGGATGGTGCCGAGGTTCAGGCTCATGGGCGCGCCTCCGTCTCGGGACGCGCCGATGGTCGCACGGCTAGGCGGGCCGGGCGAGGGCGGCGAGCGCGGCGAGCAGGCCGAGCGCCGCCGCCCCGAGCGCGCCGGCCGCCGGCTCCGGGGCGAGCACGATGTCGCAGCCGCTCGGCCCGCACGACTCGAAGGCGATCAGATCGCCCTCGATCCGCGGGTTCTGCTCGTTGTCGACGAGGGTGGTGACGCGCCGCGGCGGCCCGCCGTGCCAGGACGTCCAGAGATGCGAGCCGCCCGGCTCGTCGGCCACCCAGACGACGGTGTCGCCCGACACGACGGGCGAGTGATCGTCGATCAGGTTGTTGGTCACGAACTGGGGGACCAGCGCGGTGCCGTTGCCCGCGTAGACGGCCTGGAGGATCTCCCAGTCGCTGCCGTCGAAGTGCTCCCACACGATGCGGTTGCCGTCGACCTGCGGGTTGCGGTCCTCGAACCCGTCGGTCGTGACGGGGATCGTGTAGCCGATGCCCAGGTCGAAGAGCTCGATGTCGGCGGCTGCGCCGATGCCCGAGACGAAGGCGATCAGGTTGCCCGAGATCGCCGGCGAGGCCTCCTCGGTCGCGGAGCTGGTGATCTGGTAGAGGCCGGGAGAGCCGCCGGTAGAGAACCAGGCCCAGACGTTGCGGTCGCCGCCGGCGAGCTTGCTCCACGCGTAGTTGCCGCCCGATGCGACGGGGCACTCGTCGAGGCCCGCGTCGCCGGTGATCTGGGGCGTCGGGGAGTTGGGCGAGAGGAAGAAGTCCTTGCCCGCCGCGCCCGTGCCCTGCCAGCCGACGAAGCCGGCCGACGGCACCGGACACAGGTCGTCGACGTTGTTGTTGGTGAAGTAGCTTGTGGTGGCGCCGTCGAAGCGCATCACCTCGTAGTCCTGGCCGTCCTGGTGCTGCCAGACGACGATCGAGCCGTCGATCTCGGGCATCTCGTCGGGCTGCCCGTCGAGCGTCAGCTGGTGGAACCCCTGCTGGTTGTAGAGCCAGATCTCGGCGGCGCTGCCGCTCCCCTTCTGCCACACGACGCTGCGTCCCGAGATACGCGGCCCGGTGTCGTCCACCGCATCCGGGCGGAGCGGCAGGACCCAGAAGTAGGCGGGCCCTGGGAAGGCGCGGGCGGGCGGGGCCAGCACGGCGGCCAGCATCACGCCCAGGATCGCGCAGAGGGTCCGGCGAGGCTGAAGGGTCATGGCTTCCCCCTATCTCGCGGCACACCGCCCTATCGGATCGGCAGGCCGGGGGGAGAGCCGAAGCCTCCGCAGGCAGGCGTCCTTCAGTCTAGGGGAAGATCCGCGCGCGTGTAGAGGGCCTCGAGCGCGAGCCCGCGCGCGGCGAAGGCCGCCGCGGCGCCCTCCCCGCGGTCCACCAGGCACAGCACCCGGGCGACCCGGCCGCCGGCGGCCTCGACCGCCTCGAGCGCCTCCAGGGTCGAGCCGCCCGTGGTCACGGTGTCCTCGAGCAGCGCCACGCGCTGGCCCGGCGCGAAGCCGCCCTCGATACGGCGGCCGAGGCCGTGGCCCTTGGCCTCCTTGCGCACGAAGAAGCCGACCAGCGGCGTGGCCGGGTCGGCCGCCGCCGCCGCGAGCACGGCGCTGACGAGCGGCACGGCGCCGACCGCCATCCCGCCCACCGCGTCCACCCAGGGGCCGGCCATCAGCTTCGCCAGCACCAGCTGTCCGGCCAGCGCGACGCCGCGCGGGCGCATCAGCGTGGTGCGCAGATCGAGATAGAAGTCGCTCTCGCGACCGCTCGCGAGCACCACGCGCTGCTTCTTGAAGGAGACGCGCACGATCAGCTCGAGCAGCTCGCGGCGCGCGGCGTCGAGCGAAGGCGGCAGGGCGCCGGCGCTCATTGCTTGCGGATCCCGAGCGCGTACTCCGCGATCAGCTTGGTGTGCAGCTCGCTGGTGCCCTCGCCGAACTCCATCGCCTTCGCCTCCAGCAGCAGGCGGCCGATCTCGTACTCCGCCGAGAGCCCGTAGCCCCCGAAGATCTGCGCGCCGTCGAGCGCGTTCTGCAGCGCGGCGCGGCTCGCGAGCAGCTTCGCCATCGACGACTCCATCGAGCAGCGCGCGACGCCCGCGTCCTTCATGCGCCCGAGCTGGTAGACCAGGTGGCGTGCCTGCTGGGTGCGGCAGACCATGTCGGTGATCTTCTGCTGGATCAGCTGGAACTCGCCGATCTTCTGCCCGAACGCCTGGCGCTCGAGCGCGTACGGGAGCGCGAGGTCGAGGCAGCGCTGCGCCTGGCCGACGCAGCGCGCCGCCACCGAGAAGCGCCCCATGTCGAGCGCCGAGCCGAGCACCGGGAAGCCCTGGCCCACCTCGCCGAGCACGCCCTCGTCGGGCACGAAGGCGCCGGCGAAGTGCACCTCGGCCAGGTTGTCGCGCTTGAGCGTGCGCATCGGGAACTCCCCGATCGTGATGCCCGGCGTCTTCGGATCGACCAGGAACGCGGTGACACCGCGGTGCTTCTCTCCGCGGTCGATGCTCGCCACCACGAAGAACAGGCCGGCGTGCGCCGCGTGCGAGATGAAGACCTTGGTGCCGTCGAGGCGCCAGCCGCCGGCGGTGCGCGTCGCCGTGGTCGCCATGTTGGCGAGGTCGGTGCCGCCGCCCGGCTCGGTGAGGCACGCCGAGGTCAGCAGCTCGCCGCGCGCGATCGGGACCAGCCAGCGCTCCTGCTGCGCGGGCGTTCCGAAGCGCAGGATCGAGCCGACCACCAGCGAGTTGGTGACCGAGATCACCGAGGCCACCACCCAGTCGACCCGCGCGATCTCCTCGCAGATCAGCCCGTAGGTCACCACGTCGACGAAGGAGCCGCCGTACCGCTCGGGCACCATCGGCGCGAAGTAGCCGAGCGGCACGAGCTTGCGGATCAGCTCGATCGGGTAGCGCGCTTCGCGCTCGTGCTCCTCGACGAAGGGCAGGATCTCCTTCTCGGCGAACTCGCGCACCGCGCGGCGCACCTGGCGCTGCTCGTCGCTGAGGTCGAAGTCCATCATGCGGTCGAGGGGCCCGTGCATCGACGGTCTCGATGATACAGCGGGCCTCGCGGGATACCGAGGCTCGCGCGGGCAGCCTGGACGCCGCGCCGGGACTCCCCTAGCTTGCCGGCCCCGCAGTGGCTGGAGGCGGTGCCGTGAAGAAGAACGCCGATCTCTCCCATCGCAAGCGCGGCAAGAGCTCGCGCCATCGCGCGAAGCTCAAGGCCAAGCTCGCCCGCGCCCGCCGCCGCCGCAGCTCCGGCCACCGCAGCACCTACCGCTAGGAGGCCGACTCGAGAGTCGGCCTCCGCGCAGCGAGGCGAAGTCTGCGGAGCCGAGCGAAGTCAACAGCTAGCCCGGGGGACCTCCCCATGGCGCCCGCGGCGCCGTTCCAGTTCCGCGTCGAGGCCCGCTCGGGCAACGCCCGTGCCGGCCTCCTCGAGACGCCGCACGGCCCCGTGCACACGCCCGCCTTCATGCCGGTCGGCACGCACGGCGCAGTGAAGGCGATGACGCCGGAGCAGGTCGCCGCGACCGGCGCCGAGATGATCCTCGCCAACACCTACCACCTGGCGCTGCGCCCGGGCGAGGGCACGGTCGAGAAGCTCGGCGGGCTTCACCGCTTCGTGTCCTGGCCGGGCCCGATCCTCACCGACAGCGGCGGCTTCCAGGTCTTCTCGCTCCCCCACAAGGAGATCAGCGACCGCGGCGTGCGTTTCAAGAACGAGGTGACCGGCGACGCCATGGAGCTGACGCCGGAGCGCTCGATCGAGATCCAGAATGTGCTGGGAGCGGACGTGATCATGGCGTTCGACGAGTGCACGCCGTTCCCCGCCGACGAGAAGCTCGCCGCGGCGGGCGTGCGCCGCACGCTCGCCTGGATGGAGCGCTGCGCCGCGGCGCACCGGCGCGCCGACCAGGCGCTGTTCGGGATCGTGCAGGGGAGCGTGTACGAGGCGCTGCGCGAGCGCTGCGCGAGCGAGCTCGTCGCGATGGACCTGCCGGGCTACGCGATCGGCGGCGTCTCGGTCGGCGAGGGACACGAGCTCTTGTGCCGCGTCACGGGCTTCACCGCGCCGATGCTGCCGGCCGCGAAGCCGCGCTACCTGATGGGCGTCGGGATGCCGGAGGACCTGCTCGCGGCGATCGGCTTCGGCATGGACCTCTTCGACTGCGTGATCCCGACGCGCTTCGCGCGCTCGGCGGCGGTGTTCACCGCGCGCGGGCGCATCCGGCTGACCAACCGCCGCTACCGCCGCGACGCCTACCCGATCGACGTCTCGTGCGACTGCTCCGCCTGCGCCGGCGGCTTCTCGCGCGCGTACCTCCACCACCTGTTCGCGGCGAACGAGATCCTCTCGGCGATCCTCTGCTCGATCCACAACGTGCGCTTCTACGAGCGGCTCGTGCAGAACGCGCGCGAGGCGATCCGCGCCGGGCGCTACGAGGACTGGCAGCGCGCGTTCCTTGCCGGCTACGTGCGCGAGACGGCGGGCGACTGAACGCACGCGTGTTGCCGGTTGCTTGCCTCCCACTCAACTGATGCCGCCGACTCGCCGATTGCTTGCGCCATGGAACCGCGAGTCTGCATCGCCTCGCATGCCTCCGAGTCCGACTACGTTCCGACGTCGCGCGCGCTGCTCTGGAAGCTCGGCTACTCGCTGGTGCCGGCGGAGGAGGCGGAGGCGCCCGAGCTGCGCGTGGTGCGCGAGGATCGCCTCGGCGAGCTGCCCGAGCACGCGGCCGCGCCGATCATCCTGATCACGACGGGCCGCCAGGCGAAGCGCGGCGGCAAGCACGTCGTCGGCACGGTGCGGCGGCCCGCCGGGCTGCACGAGCTCTACCGGCTGATCCAGGCGGCGCTCGAGGAGACGCCGCGCTCGGTGCCGCGCGTGCCCGCGTCGCTGGAGGCGCGCGCCACCAGCGAGACCAACGAGTGGAAGCTCACCGTCGAGTCGCTCTCCGAGAACGGCTGCCTGGTCGCCGGACCGATGCTGCCGCCGCTCGACACGCAGCTCGAGCTCAGGATCGAGCTGCCCTGGGGCGAGAGCGTCGACGCGACCGCGGTCGCCGCCTACGAGCAGGGCGGGCGGCTCGGCCTGGTCTTCCACGGCATCACGCTCGGCGCGCGCAAGCAGCTCGCCAAGACGGTCCTCAAGCTGCTGCAGCGGCAGTGAGGCGCGGCGCGGCTCAGGCGTAACGCGCTTTGGTGTCGGCCGCCTGCTCGCCGCTCGCCGCGACCTCGGCCACGCTCGCGGCGAGGTCCGCGAGGTACGCGTCGGCCACCGCCGCGTGCGCCGGCGAGAGCATCAGGTGGATGCCGCGCGGCTCGGTGGTGAGCCCGCTGAACCAGCCGCGCCGCAGCATGCGCCCCCAGATCGCGAAGGGGTCGAGGCGCGGCGATCCGAAGCTGAACAGGCCGAGCAGCGGCTCACCGTGGTTCCGGAGCAGCTCGTTGCGGGCGATCGCCGCCATCAGCTTCTCCCGCGTGTCGGTGACCTGGCGCGCCTTCGCGCAGTAGCCCTCGACGCCGAGGTAGTTCATCACCGCCCAGGCCGCGGCGATCGCGCCGCCCGGGCGCGTGCCGGCCATGGTCGGCGTCGACATGCCGCCGGCCGGCCAGGCGTCGAACTCGAAGACCTGGTGCCGCCACTGCTCCTCGCTGCGGTGGAAGACCGTCGATGCCCCCTTGGCCGCGTAGCCGTACTTGTGCAGGTCGGCCGACATGCTGCGCACGCCGGCGAGCTCGAAGTCGAAGGGTGGCACCGGGACGCCGTTCCTGCGCGCGAACGGCGCGAAGTAGCCGCCCACGCACGCGTCGACGTGCAGCCAGAGGTCGCGCGCGAGCGCGAGCTCGGAGAGCTCCGCGATCGGGTCGATCACGCCGTACGGGAAGCACGGCGCGGAGCCCACGATCATCACGGTCTTCGCCGTCACTGCCCCGGCCATCGCGCCCACGTCGGCGCGCAGGTCGGCGGCGACCGGCACGCGCACGGTGCGCAGGCCCAGGTAGTGCGCCGCCTTGTCGAAGGCGGGGTGCGCCGAGCGCGGCAGCAGGATCTCGGCGCCGGCGGCGTCCACGCCGCGCGCGCGCGCCGCGTCGCGGCACGTCTTCACCGCGAGCAGGATGCTCTCGGTGCCGCCCGAGGTGACGTTGCCGCGCGCGCCCTCGGGCGCGTGCAGCAGCGAGAGCCCCATGCCGACGACCTCGTCCTCCATCTGCTTGAGGCTCGGGAAGGCCATCGGGCCGAGGGCGTTCTCGGACTGGTAGAGCGCGTACGCCTGCTTGGCGACCGCGAGCACGTCGTCGCCCGGGTGGAACACGTAGACGGCGGTGCGGCCCGCACGCCAGTCGACGTCGCGGCTGCCGAGGGCCACGAGGCGCTCCTGCAGCGTCTTCCAGTCGGTTCCCGTCTGCGGCAGCTCGCAGCGCTTGCTGGTCATCGTGCGCCCTCCGATCGCGGGAAGGTTAGTGCGGCGCCGCGCTCCCGCACCGGCTCCCTCAGCGCCCCCGGCCGAGCTCCGCGTCGAGGCGGCGCAGCACGCGGCGCAGCGAGCGCGAGACCAGCCGCTGGATCGCGAAGCCGAGCAGGCCGCCGCTTCCGCGTGTCGCCGGCTCGACGCGCATCAGCAGGTAGAGGTAGAGCTGCGCGAGCAGGATGCGCTGGCGCTCCGCGGGCGCGAACGCGAGCTCGCGGCCCGAGGCCTCCGCGTAGCCGCGCAGGAAGTCCGCGTCGCGCTCGATCTCGCCGAACAGCGCCAGCGAGGCGAGCTCCGCGAGCGGGTCGCCCCAGAAGGCGCGCTCGCCGTCGATCAGCGCGGCGAGGCGCGGGCGATCGCCCGAGAGATCGACCAGCACGTTGCCGTCCCAGAGGTCGAAGTGGACGAGCCGCGGCGTTGCGACCTGGTCGAGCGCCGGGCCGCAGGCCGCGGCGAGCGCCGCGAGCTCCGGCGCGGGGCGCGGCAGCGCGACGCCGAGGCGCTCGGCGTCCTCCAGGATGCGCGCGAGCATCGCGCCGAAGGCGGCGCGCCAGGTCGGGGCGCGCGTCTTCACGGCGGGCGGGGCGTAGCCGAAGAACTCGCCGCGCACGTCGGCGAGGCGCGCGACCACGCCGCCCAGCTCGGCGCGCAGCCCGCGCAGCGCCTGGCGCGAGATGCGCCGCCGCGCCTGCGCGAGCGGCAGGCCCGCGATGCTCGTCATCAGGAAGTAGTCGCTCGCGATCGCGCGGCGCGCGAAGTCGGCGCCCACCACGCTCGGCACCGGCACGCCGGCGCGCGCGGCGCGCGCGTAGAAGTCGACCTCGGTGCGCAGCAGCTCCTGCTCGTAGCCGAGCAGCGGCAGATCGGGCGGCGGCGCGACCTTGAGTACGAGCGCGCGCCCGTCGGCGAGCGCGACGCTCCAGCACGCGTTGAAGGTGCCCCCGCCGAGCGGCTTCGCGTGCGCGACGCGGGCGTCCGAGCCGAGCGCGGCGCGCACCAGCCCGTCCACCTGCCGCGGCTCGAGACGGACGCGCGTGCGGCTCTCCGGAATGGCGCTCTCCCCGGCGGCGGAGCCTCGCACGCGCGCGCCGCGCGCTCAAGCTTGCGGCCGTGCGGCGCGCTCCTCATCCTCTCGCGATGAGCGCGACCGCACCCGAACGCCCCCGCGCCGTGCTGCTCGGCGTGCAGCTCCCCGGGATCCCGGACGGCGAGTTCGCGTCGTCGCTCGCCGAGCTCGCGCGGCTTGCCAAGACGCTCGGCCTCGAGGTCGTGGGCCGCGTCGTGCAGCGCCGCAGCCGGCTCGCGGCGGCCGCCGTGGTCGGCGCGGGCAAGCTCGCCGAGCTCGCGCGCTGGACGGGCGGCAGCGGCGTCGTGCCGACCGGACCGCCGGGCGCGGGCCGCCGCGCGGCGGAGGACGAGCCCGAGGAGGACGAGGCAGAGGCCGAGCCGGCGAGCGCCGAGCCGGCGGCACGCGCGTCCGTCGTCCTCGTCGATCACGACGTCTCCCCGTCGCAGACGCGCAATCTCGCGCGCGCGACGGGCGCGGAGGTGCTCGACCGGAGCGCCGTCATCCTGGCGATCTTCCAGCGCCACGCGCGCAGCCGCGAGGCGCGGCTGCAGGTGGAGATCGCGCGGCTCTCCTACCTGGCGCCGCGGCTGCGCGAGACCGGCGGCGGCAAGGATCGCCAGGGCGGCGGCATCGGCGGGCGCGGCGCGGGCGAGAGCGCGATCGAGCTCGACCGCCGCAAGCTCCGCGATCGCATCGCGGAGCTGCGCGCGGAGCTGGCTGCCATCGAGCGCGAGTCGGGCACGCGCCGCAAGCGACGCGGCGGACAGAACACGGTCGCGCTGGTCGGCTACACCAACGCGGGCAAGTCGTCCTGGATGCGCGCGCTCACCGGCAGCGGCGTGCTGGTCGAGGACAAGCTCTTCGCGACGCTCGACACCACCGTGCGCGCGCTGCACCCCGCGAGCGTGCCGCGCATCCTGATCTCGGACACGGTCGGCTTCATCAAGAAGCTCCCGCACGACCTGGTCGCGTCGTTCCGCTCGACGCTCGACGAGGCGCGCGAGGCGGAGCTGCTGGTGCACCTCGCGGACGCGGCGGACGCGGCGTTCCCGGCTCAGATCGAGGTCACGCGCCAGGTGCTCGCCGAGATCGGCGCGGGCGATGCGCCGCGGCTGCTGGTGCTGAACAAGATCGACCGCGTCGACGCCGCCGCGCGCGAGCGGTTGGCCGCCGAGTGGCCCGACGCCCTGCAGCTCTCGGTGCGCGACCCCGCCGACGTGGCGCGGCTGCGCGAGCGCATCCTCGGCTACTTCGAGCGCGACATGATCGAGGACGAGCTCGTCGTCCCGTACGCGAAGCAGCGCCTGGTCGGCGAGGCGCACGCCGCCTGCCGCGTGCTCGCCGAGCGCCACGAGCCCGAGGGCACCCACCTGCGCGTGCGCGCGCGGCCCGAGGTGATCGCCCGGCTCCGCGCCGGCCTCGGCTGAGGAAGCCTGCGCGCTAGCGGTGCGCGGCACCGCGGTCGCGCAAGAGTGGCTGCCAGATCTCGTCGCCGACGCGCTCGCCGCTCGCCGCGCCGATCAGGTTCACGATCACGGCGTCCTCGCTGCTCCCGGTGGCGCGCGCCGTCTGCGCGACCATGCGCCCGGCTGCGTCGAGCGACGCCGGCAGGTCGAGCTTCCAGGCGCCGCGCTCGCGCACGAAGCCGGCGCGCACGCCGGAGGGCAAGCCCGACGCCGTGAGCTGGCCACTCGCCTGGTCGCCGCGGGCGGCGATGTCGCTGATCTCGATCAGCTCGAGCGCCTCGCGGTCGGCGAGCCCGGAGCGCACCGCCGCCGCGGCCAGCTCGGGAGGCGTGCCGTCGCGCAGCAGGAACACCGGCTGCGCGTGGCGCAGCGCCAGCACCGCGAGGCGCGGGCCGGGCGCTAGCGCGTGGACCTCGTCGGGCGAGCCGTGCAGAGCGACGTGCCGCTCGCGCTCCCACTCCGCGAGCGAGGGCGTCGAGAGCAGGGCGACCGCGGCTTCGCCGTCGCGCTCGGCGAGCGCGCGCTTGAAGGCGTCGAAGCTGCGGCGCGCCAGCACCGCCGCGGACGGCGCCGCCGCGGCCGTCAGCAGCAGCGCCGCGAGCGCGAGTCGAAGCAGCCGGCTCCGCATGCCGTTACTCTCCGCGCCGTGGCAGATCGGCAAGGCGCCCTCCTCACTCCCGACGAAGTGCTGGCCCGCTATAAGGACGGGCCGCGCTCGGGAGTCTTCACCGACGGCTCGTGCGAGGGCAACCCCGGGCCGGGGGGCTGGGGCGTCGTGTGGGTCGAGGACGACCGGATCGTCGACTCGCGCAGCGGCGCGGATCCGCAGACCACCAACAACCGCATGGAGCTGCGCGCGCTGATCGAGGCCTTCCGCCTGCTGCCGGCCGACAGCGGCGCGACGGTCTACTCGGACAGCCAGCTGTGCGTGAAGACCGTCAACGAGTGGGCGGCGGGCTGGGCCGCGCGCGGCTGGCGGCGCAAGACCGGTCCGATCGCGAACCTCGAGCTGGTGCAGGAGCTCTACGCGCTCGCGCGCGCGCATCCCAAGGTGCGCCTCGCTTGGATCGCCGCGCACGACGGCTCGCGCTGGAACGAGTACGCCGACGCGCTCGCCACCGGCTATCTGCGCGGGCGCGGCTAGCTGATGAGCTTCGCTCGGCTCCGCGGACTCCGCCTCGCTGCGCGGAGGCGGACTCCCGAGTCGGCCTGCTAGCGACGGCGCTTGCCGTCGCCCGCCGAGATGTCGACCGGCAGCGAGCGGCGCGCCCGCGCGAAGCCCAGCGGACCGTGGTCGCGGGTTGCAACCTCCTTGCAAAGCGACAGCAGCCACGCCGCGAAGGGCACCTCGCCGTCGTAGCGGCCGAGATCGAGGAAGACGCGCTCGAGGACGCGCTGGGTCAGCCGCTCCGCCGCCGCGCGGCCCCGGCTGTGACGCGTCGCGAAGCCCCATACGCAGGGCAGGCTCGCCTCGAAGATCCGACGGAACGCCTCGCCGTCGCCTCCCAGGGCGCGGCGTGCGAGAGCGGTGTCAGTGGTAAGGAGCATGGGGGGCTAAGGATCACCCGAGCTGGAGACAATCTCAAGATCCGACCCAGACAGGATCTAGACAGCGAGGCCGTCCCGCACGGTAGGTGGCCGCCCGCCCGCCGGCGGTTCCCCCCAACTTTCTCTACGAGGGCGCTGGTCGGGTTGGATCGCGGGGCACGCGGCTGCGATCACGGAGCGTCGATCGCAGGCCCGATGCGAGCTAGGAACGGACCTCGCTCGCGAGGGGCAAACCGTTTCCCCGGTGCGCCTGCCAAGGGGTGCGTTCGCGGCTGGCGGCAGCTCCCGCTTCCGCCACCTCGGTCGAACCGTGGGCACGATCTCGCCAGGCGGGTGCTTCGGTCGAGCTGGCCCGACACTGGCAAGGATCGGTTCGAAGCTCCGCTCAACCGGTGCCTTGCCCGTCGTGCTGCGCCCGGGAAATCCCTGCCACTTCCGTCGACCGTCGTCCACCTCTCCTTCTGGACTCCGCAAGGGGGGCTGTGCGGCGGGGAGACGCGATGGTGCGACGCCTGGTGCTGGCGCTTGCGGTCCTGATTCCCTGGCAGGCGTCCGCCGGTCCGTGCGTCCCGGGAACTCTGCAGGACTACATCGACCTCGGGGACCCCGGCTGCTCGCTGGGCGCGCTGGTCGCCGCGCGCTTCCAGCTGGAGGCCGGGCAGAGCTTCGCGACCCCGATCGATCCCCACACCGTGCAGATGACCCCTGGCGGATCGCCCTCGGCGCCGAGGCTCGTGCTCAGCTTCGACGTAGCGGCCGCCGCCGGGGATCTCTTCGAGTCGTTCTTCCACTTCGACGCCTCGGCCCCGGCGCTGACGGGTGGCGTGATCCAGATCGACACCGCGAGCGCCTCGGGAGACGGCGTCGTCACCGCGACGCAGGACATCTGTCCGGACGGCCTCTTCCTCCCAGGCGTCCCGAACGGCTGTCCGAATCCCGCGGCCTCGCTGGTCGCCTTCGTGACGGAGTCCAACTCGGGCGGGGACGCGGCCGGCATCTCGCCCGCGGCGAGCCTCTTCGACGTCTTCGTCGACGTCACGGTCGACGGCGGGCTCGCGGGCTCGGCGAGCCTCGGCGCCGTCAGCATCACGCTCGCGCCCGAGCCTTCGGCCGCGCAGCTCCTCGCGTCCGCCCTAGCGCCACTCGCCCTGATGCGCGCGCGGCGCCCATCCTGATCCTCCGGAGGGACCCATGCGCATGCGGATCGTCCTCACGGTGGCTGCGGTCCTGCTCGTCGCGGCGGCTAGCGCCTCGGCGGCGCCGATCGAGCACGAAGGCAGGATCAGCGACGTGTTCGCGTTCCGCAGCTACGACGGCGGTGCCACGCCGCGGGTCACGCTGATCCTCTGCGCGGACCCGCTCGAGGAGTCGGGGGAGGGGCCGGGCTGGCGGCCCTTCGACCCCGAGGTCCTCTACGAGATCAAGATCGACAACGACGAGGACACCGTCGCGGACATCGTCTTCCGGTTCCGCTTCGCGACCGAGCAACGCCTGCCGAATATCCTGACCGCGTACTTCGGCGCCGGCGCAGGGGTGGTGGCACCGGCCAACTCGCCGGCTCCCGTCCCGCCGGGCACGCTGATCGTGCCGCCCAAGATTGCGTCGTTCTCGTCGCCGGGCCTCGGCCAGCGGCAGGCCTACACGGTGACCATGATCAAGGGAGGCGTCGCCACGCCGATCACCGGAGTCGGCCCCTTCTTCGCCGTCCCGCCGAACGCCGGCCCGCGCACCGTCGACTACGACGCGCTCTTCGCCGCCGCGATCAACACCACCACGCTGCCGAGCGTGAGGGTCTTCGCGGGCAACGTCGACGATCCGTCCTTCGGCGATCGCGGCGCCTTCTTCGACACGCTGAACACTCCAACGAACGCGTACATACTGAGTCCGGTCGAGGACGCCCAGCTGGCCAATGGCCCGAGCGACACGCTCTCGGGATTCGCGGTGAACGCCATCGCGATCGAGGTGCCCGTCTCGCTGATCACGCGCACGGGCGCGGTGGAGGCGGCGTCCTCGCCCGCGGCGACGATCGGCGTCTGGGGCTCGACCGCGCGCCCGCGTCTCACGGTGCGCCGCGCGCCGCTGCCGCCGCAGAGCGCCGGCGCCTTCAGTCAGGTCGACCGCCGCGGCAACCCGCTCACGAGTGAGCTCCTGATCGGCACCGCCTTCAAGCAGCGCTTCGCGCTCGACCAGCCGAAGAACGACGCGCAGTTCTCCGCCTTCTTCCTCGACCCACTCCTCGCCCGGACCTTCAACGCCGTCACCGCGGGAGCGCTGGCCATCCCGACGCCGCCGCGGGTCGATCTGCTGCCGCTCCTCACCTATGCGCCGCCGATCGCGGCGCCCGGAACGGTGCCCGGCCCGGTGGCCGATCTGTTGCGCCTCAACACCGGCGTCGCACCGACCGCCCCCGCGTCTGCGAGCCGGTTGGGTCTCCTGGGCGGAGATCCCGCCGGCTATCCGAATGGCCGCCGCCTCTTCGACGACGTCTTCGACGTGGCACTGCGGCTGGTGGCGGGAGGCGTCCTCGCTGGCCCACCCTTCAGCACGAGTGGCATCAACAGCCGGCTCGGCGACGGCGTCAACGTCAACGACGCGCCCTACCGCACCACGTTCCCCTATCTCGCGTCCGCTCCGAGCGGACGCAACCGCCGTCACATCGATCCGGGTGAGCCGGGTTGCACGGCAGGCGTGGGAGCATCCTGCCTGCCCTGAGGCGCATGGCGGGCGCCCCGCCGCGACGCCGAGGCTTACGGAGCCCACTCGTCCGTGGGGATCTCGATGTTGAGCATCCAGGTCATCACGCCGAGGGTCTGAAGGCGACCGTTCTCCTCGCTCAGGGTTCCATCTGCGATCGCCGCGTCGATCGCCGTGTTCGTGCGGATCCGAACCAGGTACTCCGCCTTCCGGAAGCGTGCGCACATGTCGTCCAGGACGATGTCGCGGGTGGTCACGTCACCGGGCCTGAGTCCGAAGAGGATCATGGGCCGAGCCTGACGGTGGCCGCGTCACGCGTCAAGGTGCGGGCGGTGCTGCGTTGGCCGTCTGCCCCAGCGCGGCGCGCAGTTATCGCGTCGAAGAGGTCGCGCTCTCCGTGAATGTCGAACGACACGCGACGAGCAATTCGCCGCCGACTGGGCTAGGGTGGCTCGAAGTCACTCTCTTTGGCCGACCTCAGCCGGGGTCTCTACCCTTCCTGTCTTCTCCCATCTGAGCGTGCCTGCGCCGTCGGCGCCTCGAGAAACATCGTTCTCTCGGGGTGGACCGCGGCGCCCCCTGATCGCTCGGGTTTCCCTGCCGGACGTTCCGACCGGGCTCCTGAGATGCTGCGATCGCGACGCACGAGATGCGTCGCGGAATCGCGCGAGGACATTGTTTTGACCAAGAAGCTCTATGTAGGAAACCTTCCTTTCGCCACCACCGAAGGCGAGCTGCGCACGCTCTTCGAGCAGTACGGCCCGGTGGATCGGGTCAGCGTGATCACCGCTCGCGAGACCGGTCGTCCGCGCGGCTTCGCCTTCGTGGAGATGGCGGAGGTCGCCAGCGCCGAGTCGGCCACGCGCGGCCTCGACGGACACAGCATCAGCGGCCGCGCGCTGCGCGTGAACGAGGCGACGGACCGGGCGGCGGCCGGCGGCAGCCAACGCAGCCGCTTCTAGGGCTGGCCTCGTCCCAACCTCCATCGTCCATTGCGTGCCGTGGGGAGCGCGGCGCTCCCCACGGCACCAGCGGCGAAGGCCGGTGCGCTGGAACGAAACGGACTCGGTGTCGGGCGGGCACGCTCGCGCGACGGAGGGATCATGACACGAGACATCGTCCAGGCATCCGGCGACGCATTGCGCCCCGCACGGGAGGCGGCGCTGTTCGTGAGCTGCTCCTGTTGCAGAGCGCTGCATCGGCCCGAGAACGAGCTCGCGTTCCACCCCGTCTGTGAGCCGTGCCGTCGGAACCATCCGATGGGTGCGCTGTCGATGACGCATCTCCATGACCTGCACGAACGGGCGATCGGGGACGCGGTCAGCGAGACTTCGCCCGGCAACTATGTGCTCGGCTACTTCGACGGCTCCAGCTTCGCGGCCTTCTACGTGGGTCGCTCGGACTCGGACGTGAGCGCCAGCCTGCAGGCCTGGGTCGGGGCGCCGAGCCGCCCTCGGCGCCACGGGCCGTCGCCGCACGCGCCCTGGCGCTCGCGATCGGGGCCGCTTCCCGGGCTCGGCACGCGCGCGCTCGGTCGCATCGCGGTCGGCCTCGACACCGGCTACACGCACTTCGCATTCTGCTACGCGCCCTCGGCGATCGCGGCCTTCGAAAGGCAGTGCCGGGACTACCACGCGCTGGGCGGCGGCGAGCGCCTCGACAATCAGCGCCATCCCCAGCCTCCGCCGGACAGCCCCTGGGCTTGCCCCGTCGACGGCCGGCCGGAATAGGCTCGTGACGGGGGCTGACGTGGGGACGCGCGTCGGACCCCGAGTGCGAGAGGGAGGGCGTGAGGCGGAGGCCCGCCTCCGTCCCTGAACAGTCAACCGGCGAGGACGGTCTCCAGTCCGAACGCCGCGAAAAGGACGAAGGAATGCCGCGTGCGCGTTGCGCCAACGACAATCACGGACGTGCGGTGGTGACCGTGCGCTTCTGTTCGAATTGCGGTGTGGTCGTGAACGAACGCATCCGCGCCACTCGCTGCCCCGAAGAGAACCATGCGAAGAGGCGCCGCGCGCAGAGTACCTATTGCGTCGACTGTGGCGACCAGCTCGTCCAGGGACGATGGCGCCAATGAGCGGCGGATCAGGACCGGTGGGGTCCCTTGCCGCGATGCCGAGCGCGTAGACGGGCCGCACTGCGCCGACCCGGCTCGGTCACTGCCGGAGCGGTACCATGAAGGCGCATTGCGCTCTGCAGCATCCTCACGCGGATAGAGGCTCGCCGAGCACCTCCGGGATCCGATCTCCGCGCGTTGCCCGCGCAGGGGGGCCATGAAGCATCCCCTCCTTCGAGCTCTCCGGAATGCGTGGACGCCTTCGAGTTGGGACGGCGAAGATCCGATCCGCGCAGAGCTCTTCAGCATCGAGCGGCTCGAGCAGCATGCCGAGAGCCTCGCGGCCGCGCAGCGCGTCACGACGCGGCCCAGCGCCGGGCGGCCGCTCGCGAGGCGGCTCCGCAGCAACGGCCGCGTGCTGCTCGCCGCGTATCGAGCGATCGGCGACGCGATCCGCGAGGAACGGGCCATCACACCGGCCGCCGAGTGGCTCGTCGACAACTTCCATGTCGCCGAAGAGCAGATCCGCGAGATTCGCGACGACCTGCCGCGCGGCTTCTATCGCCGGCTGCCGAAGCTCGCGGACGGGCCGCTCGCCGGCTACCCGCGTGTCTTCGGGCTGGCTTGGGCGTTCGTCGCGCATACCGACAGCCACTTCGACCCCGACGTGCTGTTCCGCTTCGTGCGCGCCTACCAGCGCGTTCAGCCGCTCACGATCGGCGAGCTCTGGGCGGTCGCGATCACGCTGCGGATCCTTCTCGTCGAGAACCTTCGGCGCTCGGCCGAACGGATCGTGAGCAGCCGTGCCGGGCGGCAGGCAGCCGACACCGCCGCCGATCGACTCCTCGGAGTCGGCCGCGGCGAGGCCGAGCCCGCCGCCGTCGTGTTGCGGCCCTTCGAATCGACGCGCTTGTCGCGTTCCTTCGCGGTCCAGCTCATCCAGCGGCTTCGCGATCAGGATCCCGCCGTGACGCCGGCGTTGCGCTGGCTGGACGAACGTCTCGCCGCCCAGGGGACGACGGCCGACGAGATCGTCCGCGAAGAGCATCAGCTGCAGGGCGCGGCGAACGTGACCGTTCGCAACGTGATCACGAGCATGCGATTGATGTCCGAGATCGATTGGGCGGACTTCTTCGAGAGCGTGAGCCTCGTCGACGAGGCGCTGCGCGCCGAGAGCGGCTTCGCTGCGATGGAGTTCCCGACGCGCGATCGCTACCGCCACGCGATCGAAGACCTCGCGCGCGGCTCGGGGCACGCCGAGATCGAGGTCGCCCGGCGCGCGATCGAGGCGGCGCGGCGCGCCGGCTCGGAGCCGCCCGAGGCCGGCGACGCAACGCCGCGCCGCCAGCAGGACCCCGGCTACCACCTGATCTCGAGTGGGCGCCCGGCGCTCGAGAAGGAACTCGGATTCCGCGCTCCGCTCCGTGGCTGGCTCTCGCGCGCCACCAGCGCCGCCGGAATCTTCGGCTATCTCGGATCGATCGCACTCCTGACCGCGCTTCTGCTGGCCGCGGCGCTCCTCGGCGCTGCGGGACCGGGGACGTCGGGAGCCGGGCTTCTGGTGCTCGCGCTCCTCGCGCTGATTCCGGCATCCGATGCGGCTGTCGTGCTGGTGAACCGGATCATCACGAACCAGTTCGCGCCGCAGGCGCTTCCCGGCCTCGAGCTGCGCAACGGCGTACCGCCGAGCCTGCGCACGCTCGTCGTGGTGCCGACGCTCCTCACGACCCGCGCGGAAATCGAGGAGCAGGTCGAGCGGCTCGAGGTGCATCACCTGGCGGCCTCGGACGGCGACCTCTGCTTCGCGCTGCTCTCGGACTGGACCGACGCCGCCACGGAGAGCGCGCCGCGCGACGACGAGCTGCTCGCGGCGGCCCGCGAGGGAATCGCCCGCTTGAACCTTCGCCACGAGCCGGTGGCGGAGGGCGAGCGCTTCCTCCTGCTCCATCGCCGGCGGGTCTGGAGCGAGGGCGAGGGCCAGTGGATCGGATGGGAGCGCAAGCGCGGCAAGCTGCACGAGCTCAATCGGCTGCTGCGCGGCGCCACCGACACGACCTTCCTGGGAGACGCCGGTCGCGCCCCCGTCGTTCCTTGCGGCGTTCGCTACGTGATCACGCTCGACGCCGACACGCGGCTCCCGCGCGAGGCCGCGAAGCGGCTGGTCGGGAAGATGGCGCACCCGCTGAACCGCCCCCGCCTCGATCCCTGCACCGGACGCGTGATCGAAGGCCACGCAGTGCTCCAGCCGCGTGTCACGCCGTCGTTGCCAATGGGCCGCGAGGGGTCGCTCTTCCAGCGCATCTTCTCGGGGCCCGGCGGCCTGGACCCGTACGCGTTCACCGTCTCCGACGTCTATCAGGATCTCTTCGGGCAAGGCTCCTACACCGGCAAGGGGATCTACGACGTCGATGTCTTCGAGGCCGCGCTCGCGGGGCGCGTGCCCGAGAGCACGCTCCTGTCCCACGACTTGCTCGAGGGCATCTTCGCCGGCGCGGGACTGGTCTCCGACATCGAGCTCGTCGAGGAGCATCCCGCCCGCTACGACGTCGCCGCGGCGCGCCAGCATCGCTGGGCGCGCGGCGACTGGCAGCTCCTGCCCTGGATCTTCGGCCGCGGGCGGGACTCGAGCGGGAGTCCGGAGCGGCGGGCGATCCCCTGGATCGGCCGCTGGAAGATGCTGGACAATCTGCGCCGCTCGCTCTCGGCGCCAGCCGCCTTCGTGGCGCTCGTGGCCGGCTGGACGCTGCCGCTCGCGTCACCCGGAGCCTGGAGTGTTTTCGTCGTTGCGACGCTCGCGACGCCGGCCTTCCTGCCCTTGTTCCTCGGCATCCTGCCGCGGCGCTTCGGGATCTCGAAGCGCAGCCACGTGCTCGCCGTCGGCGCGGATCTCGCGCTGGCGCTGCGGCAGGTCGCCGCCCTGGCCATCCTCCTCGCGCACCAGGCATGGCTGATGACCGACGCCATCCTCCGTACGCTGTTCCGCCTGCTCGTGCGCCGAGGCCTGCTCGAGTGGGTCACCGCCGCGCAGGCGAGCCTCGGCCCGCGACTGGATCTGCTCGGCTTCTACCGGCGCATGGGCGGCGCCGTCGTGCTGGCCGTCGCGGTCGCGATCCCGGTCGCGCGCGCGGGACGGGGATCGTGGCAGGTCGCCGCCCCCTTCCTGGTTGCCTGGCTGCTCTCCCCCGCCATCGCGCGCTGGGCCAGCCGTGCGCCGCCGGTCGGGCGCCGGAAGCCGCTCGGCGCCGCGGACGTACGTGCGCTGCGCGGCGTCGCGCGCCGCACCTGGCGGTTCTTCGAGACCTTCGTCACGCGCGCGGACAACATGCTCCCGCCGGACAACTTCCAGGAAGATCCCGTCCCGGTGGTGGCGCACCGAACGTCGCCGACGAACCTAGGCCTCTACTTGCTCTCCACGGTGGCCGCCCGCGACTTTGGTTGGCTCGGCACGCTCGACACCGCCCAGCGTCTCGAGGCGACGCTCGCGACGATGACCCGCCTCGAGCGCTTCCGGGGCCACTTCTACAACTGGTACGACACACAGGACCTGCGGCCGCTCGACCCGAAGTACGTCTCCTCGGTGGACAGCGGGAATCTCGCAGGGCATCTGATCGCGCTCGACCGGGCGTGCCGGGAGAGAATCGATCGTCCGGTACTGGACCCGCAGTGGCTCACCGGGATCGCGGACGCACTCGCGCTCACCCGCGAGTCGTTGCGCGCACTCGCCCAGGATCGGCACACGGAGACCGTGACCTGGAAGCAGCTCGAAGAGGCGCTCGACGGCGTCGCTGCCTCGCTCGAGCCGGCGCCTGCGACGCCCGCGGCGGTCGCCGAGCGGCTGGCGGTGCTGGCATCCCACACCGACTCGGCCGTCGACATCGCTCGCACGCTGATCGGCGAACGCGGCGACGACGCCGGCGCCGACGTGCTCTGCTGGGCGGAGGCGCTCCGTTCCTCCATCCAGAGTCACGAGCGCGATCTCGAGCTGCTCCTGCCGTGGGCGCTCGGTCGGACGGACCATGTCGCGCTCGGGTCCCTCCTCGCCTCGATGCCGACCCTGGCCGAGCTCCCGGATCGCTGCGAGGAGGCGATCGAGCTGCTGGCGCGCGGCCCGGAGCCGTGCACGGCGCAGGCCGACGCGCTCGGGCGATCCGCCCGCGGCGCGCGATCGCTCGGACGCCGTCTCGCGTCGATCGGCGACCAGGCGCGTCACCTCGCAATGGCGATGGACTTCGGCTTCCTCTTCGACCGCGAGCGGCAGCTGCTCTCGATCGGCTACCGCATCGCCGACGGCACGCTCGACCCGAGCTGCTACGACCTGCTGGCCTCCGAGGCGCGGCTCGCGAGCTTCGTCGCGATCGCCAAGGGCGACGTGCCGGTGCGCCACTGGTTCCGCCTCGGGCGCGCGCTCACGCCGGTGGATCGCGGCTCGGCACTGATCTCGTGGTCGGGATCGATGTTCGAGTATCTGATGCCGTCGCTGGTGATGCGCGCGCCGGCGGGGAGCCTCCTCGAGCAGACCAGCCGCCTGATCGTGCGCCGGCACCAGAAATACGGTGCCGAGCTCGGGGTACCCTGGGGCGTATCCGAGTCGGCATACAACGCGCGCGATCTGGAGCTCACCTACCAGTACTCCAACTTCGGGGTGCCGGGCCTCGGGTTGAAACGCGGGCTCGGCGGGGATGCGGTCATTGCGCCCTATGCGACGGCGCTCGCGGCGATGGTGGACCCGGAAGCCGCCGTACGGAACTTCTCGCGTCTCGCCGCCGCCGGCGGGCGTGGCCGGTTCGGCTGGTACGAGGCGCTCGACTACACGCCCGCGCGACTCCCCGAGAACGAGCCGGTCGCGATCGTGCGAGCCTACATGGCGCACCACCAGGGGATGACCGTGGTCGCGATCGCCGACACGCTCGACGACGGGGCGATGCGCGCCCGCTTCCACGCCGAGCCGATGATCCAGGCGACGGAGCTGCTGCTCCAGGAGCGGACGCCGCGAGGCGTCGCCGTCGCCCGCCCGCGCGCCGAGGAGGTGAGGGCGGTCGCGAACGTCCGCGAGCTGGTTCCTCCGGCGCGGCGCCGCTTCGATTCGCCGCACGATCCGATCCCGCGCGCGCATCTGCTCTCGAACGGCCGCTATGCCGTGATGGTCACCGGGTCCGGTTCGGGATACAGCCGCTGGCGGGACCTGGCCGTGACGCGCTGGCACGAGGACGTGACGTGCGACGCGTCCGGCGCGTACGTGTTCCTGCGCGATGCGCAAAGCGGCGCGGTCTGGTCGGCTGGCTACCAGCCGAGCGGCGCTGAGCCGGACTCCTACCAGGTGGAGTTCTCCGAGGATCGCGTCGAGATCGCCCGCCGCGACGGCGCCATCGCGACGACGCTCGAGATCGCGGTCTCCGCCGAGGACGACGCCGAGGTGCGCCGCGTATCCGTCTCCAACCTGGGAGGCCGGGTCCGGGAGATCGAGCTCACCTCGTACGCGGAGATCGTACTCGCGCCGCCTGCCGCCGACGCGGCGCACCCGGCCTTCTCCAAGCTGTTCGTGCAGACGGAGTTCGTCCCCGAGATCGGCGCCCTGCTCGCGACCCGGCGCCGGCGCTCACCCGGCGAGCCGGAGGTCTTCGCGTCGCATCTTGCGGTCGTGGAGGGCGAGCGCGTGGGCCCGGTGCAGTACGAGACCGACCGCGCGCGCTTCCTCGGCCGCGGGCGAACGCTCCGCTCGGCGCTCTCGGTGATGGACGGCCAGCCGCTCGCGGGCACCGTGGGCGCCGTGCTCGATCCGATCTTCAGCCTCCGCTGCCGCGTGCGGATCCAGCCGGGAGCCACGGCGCGCGTTGCGTTCTGGACGCTCATCGCCCCGTCGCGCAGCGAGGTGGTCGACCTCGCCGACAAGCACCACGACCCGACGGCGTTCCAGCGCGCGGTCACGCTGGCGTGGACGCAGGCCCAGGTCCAGCTGCACCACCTCGGTGTCGGTCCCGACGAGGCGCACCTGTTCCAAAGCCTCGCCAACCACGTGCTCTTCTCGGATCCGGCGTTGCGGCCCTCCTCCGCCATGCTCAAGCGCAACGAGCAGGGACCCCCGGCGCTCTGGGCCCATGGAATCTCCGGCGACCTGCCGATCGTCCTGGTCCGGATCGACGAAGCCGACGACCTCCAACTGCTCCGGCAGCTCTTGTGCGCCCATGAGTACTGGCGGATGAAGCTGCTCTCCGTCGACCTCGTGATCCTGAACGAGCGGCCGACCTCATATGCGCAGGAGCTGCAGGCCTCCGCCGAAGCGCTGGTCCGTGCCAGCCGATCGCGACTTCCCGACCCGCCGGATGGAGTACGCGGGTCGGTGTATCTGCTGCGCGCCGACCTGGTCTCGGTCGAGGTGCGCGGCGTGCTCCAGAGCGTGGCGAGGGCGGTGCTGCTCGGGCGCCGCGGCAGTCTTTCCGAGCAGCTGAGTCGGCGGATCGAGCCCGTCATCGAGCCCGTCTCGCGACGCGTCGTGACGGGAGTCTCGCCCGAAACGGCGCCGTCACAGGGGCCCAAGCATGCGGATCTCGAGTTCTGGAACGGCCTCGGCGGATTCGCCGCGGGCGGGCGCGAGTACGTGACGATTCTCGGCGAGGGACAGTGGACGCCGGCTCCGTGGATCAACGTGGTCGCCAACCCCGGCTTCGGCTTCCAGACGTCGGTCGAGGGCGCCGGCTACACGTGGTCCGGGAACAGTCGCGAGAACCAGCTCACGGCCTGGTCGAACGATCCCGTCGGCGACCGCCCGGGCGAAGTGCTGTACGTGCGCGACGAAGACGACGGCGCGCTCCTGAGCCCGACCGCGCTCCCGATCCGCAGCGGAGCCGGACTCTACGTCGCACGGCACGGCCAGGGCTACAGCCGCTTCGAACACGCCTCGCACCAGCTCTCGCTCGAGCTGCTCCAATACGTCTCGCCCGGCGATCCGATCAAGATCTCCCGCTTGAAGATCCAGAATCGCTCGGGGCGGGCTCGGCGACTCTCGGTCACCGCCTACGTCGAGTGGGTGATCGGCCCGTCGCGTGGCGCATCGGCGCCGTTCGTCACGACCGAGATCGATCCCGATACCGGCGCGCTACTCGCGCGCAATCCGTGGCGCACGGCCTTCGGCGGCCGCGTGGCGTTCGCGGACCTCGCTGGACGGCAGCTCGCATGGACCGGCGACCGGACCGAGTTCCTCGGCCGCAACGGCACGCTCGATCGGCCGGCCGCACTCCTGCGGGACGCTCCGCTCTCGGGCCGGGTGGGCGCGGGCCTGGATCCGTGCGGCGTGCTCCAGACCTGGCTCGAGCTCGAGCCGAACGGCGCGGCCGAGATCGTCTTCTTCCTCGGCGAGACTGCAACCAAGGCGGACTCGCTCGCACTCGTCACCCGCTACCGCCGCACAGACCTCGACGCGGTCTTCCACTCGGTCGCGCAGCACTGGGACGACGTCCTGGGCGCCGTGCAGGTGCGCACCCCGGACCGTTCCCTCGATCTGTTGCTGAACCGCTGGCTCCTCTACCAGACGCTCGCCTGCCGGATGTGGGCTCGCTCGGCCTTCTACCAGGCGAGCGGCGCCTACGGCTTCCGCGATCAGCTCCAGGACGGGATGGCGCTCGCGCTGGCGAAGCCAGGGCTCACGCGGGAGCACCTGCTGCGAGCGGCGGGGCGGCAGTTCGTAGCCGGCGACGTGCAGCATTGGTGGCTGCCGCACTCGGGCCAGGGTGTTCGCACGCGGGTCTCGGACGATCGGATCTGGCTTGCCTACACCGTTTCGCACTACGTCGGCACGACCGGCGATCGGGGGATCCTCGACGAGACGGTCCCCTTCCTCGACGGACCGGCCCTGCGCGCCGGCGAGCACGACTCCTACTTCCAGCCGATGGTCGCGGAGGATCACGCGACGCTCTTCGAGCACTGCGCGCGCGCGCTCGACCGGAGCCTCGCGGTCGGCGTCCACGGGCTCCCGCTCTTCGGTACCGGCGACTGGAACGACGGCATGAACCGGGTCGGCGAGGAAGGCAAGGGAGCGAGCGTCTGGCTGGGCTGGTTCCTGCACGCGACGCTCGTGGCATTCGCGCCGCTGGCGGAGGCTCGCGGCGAAGCCGGGCGCGCCGCGGTGTGGCGATCGCACGCGGCCAACCTCGCGGTCGCGCTCGATCGAGAGGCGTGGGACGGCGACTGGTATCGGCGCGGCTGGTTCGACGACGGAACGCCGCTCGGCTCCGCCGCGAGCAGCGAGTGCCGCATCGACTCGATCGCGCAGTCGTGGGCGGTGCTCTCGGGCGCCGCCGATCCGGTGCGCGCACGCCGCGCCATGGCGGCGGTCGACGAGCACCTGGTCCGCCGCGACGACGGGCTGGTGCTGCTCTTCACGCCGCCCTTCGATCGCGCGCCACTCGATCCCGGCTACATCAAGGGATATCCGCCCGGCGTGCGCGAGAACGGCGGACAGTACACGCATGCCGCGGTGTGGACGATGCTCGCCTTCGCAAAGCTCGGCGACGGAGACAAGGCCGCCGAGCTGTTCTCGATCCTGAACCCGATCCACCGCGCGAGCACGCGTGCGGCCGTCCACCGCTACAAGGTCGAGCCCTACGTCGCCTGCGCCGACGTCTACGCGGTGCCGCCGCACGTCGGACGCGGCGGCTGGACCTGGTACACCGGCGCGGCGGGATGGCTGTACCGCGCCGGCCTGGAGTGGATCCTCGGCTTCCGCGTGCAGGCCGTGACGCTGGTGGTCGATCCCTGCATCCCGAGCTCGTGGCCGGGCTTCGAGATCGAATTCCGGCATCGCTCGGCCCGCTACCAGATCAGCGTCGAGAACCCGCGAGCGGTGAGCCGCGGTGTCACGCGACTCGAGCTCGACGGCGCGGCGCTTCCCGCGGGCGCCGCTGGGGTCCCGCTCGCGGACGACGGCGTGACGCATCGGGTTCGCGTGGTGCTCGGTTGAGCTGCGGCGGGCAGGGGACGCGCCACGGCATCCTGACGGTGCCCGGCCAGGCGCTGCCGGAGCGCGTGCTGCGCGACTTCAGCAGGACCGCGACCCCGTTCGTCGCTAGAATGCAAGGGCACACTCGCCACTCTCCAGCATGGGTACGTCGATGAAGATCAAGCGGCGTTACGTGGCGACGCTCAACTGGGTCGCGCTCCTCGCGTTGCTCGCCGTGTCGAACAACCACTGGGGTCGAGACGGGTTCCTGCCCGAGGTGCTGTTTCCGACCGGCATCGCGCTGATCGCCGTCTGCGTCTCCGGCCGTCTCTGGGTCCTGGTCTATCATTCAGGCTACAAGAACAAGACCTTGCTCACCGAAGGTCCCTACTCGCTCTGCCGGCATCCCCTCTACCTCTGCAACCTGCTCGGCGGGGTCGGCGTGGGCCTCACCACCGGGACGCTCACCATCCCGATCCTGTCGGCGCTGACCTACGCGCCGATCTTCGCTGTCGTGGCGCGGGACGAGGAGCGGCGCCTCCGTGAGCGACACGGAATCGAGTTCGATCTCTACCGCGCCGCCACACCGATGCTGCTGCCCTCCTGGTCGCGGTTCCGCGAGCCGCACGAATACTCGGTCCGGGTGCGACGCATCCGCGCTCGCCTGGCGCACGCCGTCTGGCCGCTGACCGGGACGGCGGTCGTGAGCGTGATCCAATCGCTGCACGTCCACCATCTGCTCCCCGGGTGGCTCACGCTGTATTGAGCGCGGGCCACGCCCTCGCGGATCCGCGATCCAGCGCGGAATAGTCGAAGGCAAGTCATCGTCACGACCTCCTCCGATCCGGGCGTGCCGCGTCTCCGCTCGGCGCCGCGCCGCGCGGGTGACGCCTCACCAACGGCTGCGATCGTCGTCCGCAGGTCGATCGCATCGCCGCATCGAGCTGTCCGCAACCTCTGACCTTCAAATTGCGGGGGCAGCTTCCTGACCACAAGCGGCGGGGCAGGCGTGCGACCAGGGTA
>Ga0335070_10000878_pt1 | contig 34382 bp, 26 predicted proteins | sample Lox_Sample_13_FD_206722 | JGI IMG/M metagenome (GOLD analysis project Ga0335070, IMG submission 206722) | Soil microbial communities from Loxahatchee National Wildlife Refuge, Florida, United States - Lox_Sample_1.3 | ecosystem: Environmental > Terrestrial > Soil > Wetlands | place: USA... | reverse complement strand
CTCGTCCGACATCACGACGACCGCGGCCGCGCCGTCGTTGATCTGGGACGAGTTGCCCGCCGTGACGGTGCCTCGGGGGTCGAACGCCGGCTTCAGCTTGGCCAAGGCGTCGAGCGAGGTGTCGGCGCGGGGCCCCTCGTCGGTGTCGAACACGAACTCGCGCCACGAACCCTCGTCCATCGTGCGGACGTTGAGCGGGACGATCTCGTCCTTGAACTTGCCCGCGGCGATCGCGGCGGCGGCGCGCTGGTGGGAGCGGAGGGCGAACGCGTCCTGCGCCTCGCGGGTGATGCCGAACTGCCGGGCGACGACCTCGGCGGTCGTCCCCATGGCGGCGTACGCGTTCGGCAGCGCGTCCATCAGCGCCGGGTCCGCCACGATCTTGTTGCCGCCCATCGGCACCATCGACATCGACTCGACGCCGCCCGCGATGATCACCTCCGCGTTGCCGGACCGGATGACGTCCGCGGCCCACGCGATCGCCTGCGAGCCGGACGAGCAGAACCGGTTCGAGGTCGAGGCCGGGACCTCGACCGGGAACTCCGCGAGGAGCGCGATCAGGCGCGCCAGGTTCATGCCCTGCTCGGCCTCCGGCATCGCGCAGCCCAGCATGATGTCGTCGACCATCGCGGGTTCGAGGCCCGGCGTTCGCGCGACGAGAGCCTTGAGCACCGGCGCGGCGAACTCCTCCGGCCGCGTGTCCTTCAGGCTGCCCTTCCTGGCTCTGCCGATCGGGGACCGGGCGTACGAGACGATGACCGCGTTAGGCATGTCGAACCTCCAAAGACGCTCACAGCTCACAGCCGACAGCTGCGGTGCCCGCGCGGTGAGCCCCCCCGCGGCGCGCCCGAGCGAGGGTCACTCGCTGGGCAGGGGAGGTGGGAGCTGTCAGCTGTCGGCTGCCAGCTTGTCTGGGCGCCGAGACGGCGAGGGGCAGATCGGGCGCCACCGTCAGTTCCTCAACGGCTTGTTGTTCAGCAGCATGTACCGGATCCGCTCCTGGGACTTCGGCTCCCCGCACAGGGAGAGGAACGCCTCGCGCTCGAGGTCCAGGATCGTCTCCTCGCTCACGGGGTTGTTGATCGTCGTGTCGCCGCCGCAGAGGATCGTCCCGACGTGAGTCGCGATCTTCTCGTCGTGGGACGAGATCCAGTGCGTGACCTTCATGTTGTGGAGCATCATCCTGATCGTCGCGATCCCCTCGCGGCCGGGGAGGCTGAACCTCCGGGGAAGAGGTGGGCGGTACCCCTCCTCGGCCAGGGCTATCGCCATCCTCTTCGCCGTCCAGAGCTGCTGGTCGCGGTTCATCTCGACGTGGTCGTACGGTCGGAGGTACTTGAGCTCCCGCGCCTCCTCCGCCGAGGTCCCGACCTTGGCCATCGCGATCGCCTCGAACGCCTTCCGGAGGAACGGGATGTTGGAGAGCACAGGCTCGTCGAGGCCCTCGAGGACGCGCTCGAGCATGAAGACGTGGCCGCCTCCGGCGGGGACCAGCCCGACGCCGACCTCGATCAGCCCCATGTACGTCTCCGCCAGCGCGCACACGCGGTCGCCGGCCATCGTGATCTCCGCGCCGCCGCCGAAGGTGTACCCGAACGGCGCCGTGACGACCGGCACGCGCGCCCGCTTGAGCCCAATCGTCATCCCCTGGAAGTTGCGGACCATCTCGTCGATGGCGCGCCACTGCTGGCTCATCGCTCCCTCGAGGATCATGAGGAGGTTCGCGCCCGCGCAGAACTGCTCGCCCTGGTGGTGGACGACGAGCCCGCGGAACTCGCGCTCGGCGATCGCGATCGACCTGTGGACCACCTCCATGATCTCGTCGTCGATCGGGTTGAGCTTCGGCTGCGCCTTCGAGTGGAACTCGACGCACGCGATCCCGTCCCCGAGGTCCACGATCGAGGCACCCGCGTTCTCGAGCACCGGCGGAGTGCGCCGCTTGATCTCCTTCAGCACCAGGAAGCTCGCCGGGCGCCGGACCGGGACGTACCGCTTCGCCCGCGGGTCGTAGTACTCGCGGCCCGCAGCCGCGTCCCGGTAGAACGTCGCCGCCCCGGTAGCGAGCATCTCCTCGACCCACGGGGCGGGGGAGACGCCCTCCGACTTCATGCGCTGCACGCTCTCGGCCACGCCGATCGCGTCCCAGGTCTCGAACGGACCCAGGTCCCAGTTGAACCCCCACGTGAGGCCGTGGTCGATGTCCACGACCGTGTCGGAGATCTCGCCGAGGCGGCGCGACGTGTAGGCGAGCGCGTCCCTCGTGACCCGCCACGCGAACGCGCCTGCACGATCCTTCGCGTTCACGATCGCCCTGATGCGCTCCCCGGCGTCGTGGATCCCCTTCGACTGCTTGAGCGACGGCGCGTCGAGCCTGGCCTTGAGCCGGTACTCGCCGGTGCGCCAGTCGAGGGCGTAGTCGATGTTCTCGCCCTTCGGACCCTTCTCGCGCTTGAAGAAGCCGGCCTTCGTCTTGCGTCCGAGCTGGTTGTTCTCGACCATGCGCGTGATGAAGTCGGGCAAGGCGAAAACGGGCTGTCCCTCGTCGTCCGGACACGCCTCCCGGAGCGTGCGCACGACGTGCACCATCGTGTCGAGGCCGACGAGATCGGCCGTGCCGAACGACGCGCTCTTGGGGCGCGCCATCGCGGGCCCCGTGATCGCGTCCACCTCGTCGACCTGGTACTTCATCTCGATCATCGCGTGCACGGTCGCCATCAGCCCGTACACGCCGATCCGGTTGGCGACGAAGTTCGGGGTGTCCTTCCCGAACACGATCCCCTTGCCGAGCAGGAACTGCCCGAAGTCGGACATGAACTTCACGACCTCGGGATCGGTGTCGTCGCCCGCGATCACCTCGAGCAGGCGCATGTACCGCACCGGGTTGAAGAAGTGGGTCACGAGGAAGTTCCTGCGGAACTCCTCCGAGCGGCCCTCGACCATCGCCTTGATGGGGAGGCCGGAGGTGTTCGACGAGACGATCGCCCCGGGCTTTCGGACCTTCTCCAGGCGCTCGAACACCTGCCTCTTGATGTCGAGACGTTCGACCACGACCTCCACGACCCAGTCGCACTCCGCGAGCCGCCCCCAGTCGTCCTCGAAGTTGGCGGCCGTGATGAGGGGCAGGAAGCGCTTCGAGTACAGGAGCGCGGGCTTCGAGGTCTTGATGGCGTCGAGGCCGGCGAGGGCCAGCTTGTTCCGGAACCGCGGGTCGGCGAGGGTGAGGCCGGCCTTCTCGTCGTCCGCCGTGAGCTTTGCAGGCACGATGTCGAGGAGCAGCGCCGGCACCCCGGCGTTGGCCAGGTGCGCCGCGATCCCCGAGCCCATCACGCCCGCGCCCAGCACCCCGACGTTGCGGATCTCCCTGCCCATGGCTGTCTCCTTAGGCGATCACATATCGGCGTGGCGGATGCGATCCCCCGGCAACCGCCGGAACTGAATGCTCGTTCATTGTGCCCCGCCGGGCCGCGGCTGACAAGGGCCAGGAGGCGACGACCCGCGAGGACAGGTCGCCGCAGTTCACAGTTGACAGTTGACAGTTCACAGTCTGAAGCCGATCAGTGCCAGTTGCGCGCCTCGTCGCCGCGCGCCAGCCGGGGCCATTCAACTGTTGACTGACGACTGTCAACTGGGTGAGAGGGCGGGTGGAGGCTGTCAACCAGCCTCAGAACAGCCCGACGCCCCACAGGTCGTGGAGGTGGAGGATGCCGGCGACTCGGCCGCCGCCGTCGGTGACGATGAGCGATGTGATGCGGCGCGTCTCGAGGAGGCGGAGCGCGGCGGTCGCGAGCGCCTCGGCCCCGATCGTCACGCCCCCCCGGTGCATCACGTCGCCCGCCGCGTGCGAGAGAGGGCTCGGGTCCGCCTCCATCAGTCGGCGGAGGTCGCCGTCGGTGATCACACCGAGCAGCTTCCCGTCGCCGTCCTGCACGGTCGTGATCCCGAGCCCCTTGCGGGACATCTCGTAGATCACGTCCTTCATCGGCGTTTCGGGCGCGACCCTCGGCACGAGGTCGCCGGCGTGCATGAGCTCGCCGACCGTGAGCAGCCGCTTGCCGAGCCGGCCGCCCGGGTGGAGCTGGGCGAAGTCTTTGGGCCGGAAGCCCTTCCTGACCGAGACGACCATCGCGAGCGCATCGCCGAGGGCGAGCGCCGCGGTGGTCGAGGCGGTGGGGGCGAGGTTGTGCGGGCACGCCTCGCGGTCGACCGCCAGGTTGAGGTGGACGTCGGCGTGCCCGGCCAGCGTCGAGGCGGGGTTGGAGGTGATCGCGATGAGCGGGTTCCCGAGACGCTTGAGGTACTCCACGAGGTGGACGAGCTCGTCGGTCTCGCCAGAGTTGGAGACGACGACCACGAGATCGCCGGGCGCGACCATGCCGAGGTCGCCGTGGATCGCCTCGGCGGGGTGCAGGAACAGGGCGGGCGTCCCGGTCGACGCCATCGTCGCGGCGAGCTTCCGGCAGATGATGCCGGACTTGCCCATGCCGGTCCAGACGACCCGCCCCTGACACGCCACCACCATCTCCACTGCGCGCAGGAACGACTCGTCAAGACGGTCCCGCAGCCGGACGATCGCGTCCGCTTCGGTGGTCAGGACCTCTCGAGCGAGCTCCAGCGACATTCGTGCCTCCCGCGGGCCGTCAACGCCGGTACGGCATTCTAGCGTGGCGCGGCGGGCCGAGGGGTGCAGGGCGCGCGGCGGGATTGCCGTCGACCCTAGAATGACTTATGTAGGGTGAGGGGGCCTGTCACCGGGAGAGGGGCCGGCCGCGTCATAGGGGTGGAGGGCCCCAGGGAGGTTGGACGGGCCCGATGGGAGGCAATCACCGTGCGAACCAAGACTCGAGCGGGCGCGTGGCTCCTGAGCCTGGTGCTCGCAGCCTCGGGCGTCGCCTGCGTCTCGACGCCGGGAGCGGGCGGGGGAGGGCAGACCGCCGGCGACACCTGCTTCGACATCCGCAGGGTTGCGACGTTCACGCCGCTCCACTCCATGTTCGTGTACGTCGCGCTCCAGGACGGGAAGCAGTACGTGCTGACGCTGGACAGCATCTACCCCAGCCTGCCGTATGCGGTCGGGATCACGCTCTCCGGCAGCTTCCACCAGGTGTGCTCGGACGTGAGGGCCTCGCTCACCTTCCGGGAGTTCGGCCGGCTTGTGCGGTGCAGGGTCGTCCGCGTGGACGAGGTCGCCAACAAGCTCGCCGCCCAGGAGCTCGTGCAGGAGCGCACGTCGAAGCAGCCGTAGCGGCAGCCGCGTTCGATTCGCCGACGGCGGGCGCACGACCCCACGTGCGAACGGCAACCACCGGCGGCGAAACTCGTAATGATTCCGGGGATCGGCTTTCGGTGGAGGGCGCGCCGGGCGGACGGCAACGTGGACACTGGCAGCGTGACGATGGCTGATGCAGCCGGGCCGTTCGCGGCGGCGTGCGTCGGGCTCCGCCCTGGGCGGGCGCGACGCGCGCTGCCTGCGGCCGTCGTCTGCCTCACGGCCGCCGCGCTCGGGTGCGCGACGACCGGGGGTGGGGCCGGCCCGGCGAGGATCCCGCACGCCGACCTGCTGACGGCGGCGTCGCTCGGCGTTCCGGAGAAGCCCTCGGCCGCGGTCGACGTGGAGCGCGACGTGCTCGGCGTGAGCCCGGAGATGCAGGCGTTCCTCGACAAGCACGTCGACGTCAAGGGGAGCGACGAGCTCAAGCTGCGACAGCTCGTCGGGGCGATCATCGACTCAGAGACGTTCGGGCTCACGTACGACAACATCACCCGCACGGCCGCCGAGACGTTCCACGCCCGGCTCGGCAACTGCCTGTCGTTCTCCAACATGTTCGTGGCGATGGCGCGCGCCGTCGGCCTCGCGGCCCAGTTCCAGGAGGTGGACGTTCCTCCGGACTGGACGCTCGACAAGGACACCTACGTCCTCAACCAGCACGTCAACGTCCGGCTCGAGCTCAAGCCGTCGGGGGTCCGTGTCGTGGACTTCAACATCGCCGACTTCAAGACGAGCTACGAGATGCGGACGATCCCCGACTCGCGCGCCCTGGCCCACTACTACAACAACGTGGGGGTCGAGCGGATGCAGGCGGGCGACATGGCGGGTGCGCTGGCGTGCTTCCGGAAGGCGATCGTCGACAACGACGGACTGTTCTCGCCGGCATGGACCAACCTGGGCACCCTCTACGTGCGGACAGGTCATCCCGATCGTGCGGAAGCCGCCTTCTACCAGGCCCTGGACGTGGACGACGGCGATCTCGTCGCGATGAGCGATCTGGCCCGCCTCTACGATCGCCTCGGCGACCGGAAGCGCGCCGCGGCGTTCCGGAAGCGGGTGGAGCACCATCGGTGGGTCAACCCGTACTACAGGTACGACCTGGCGCGGCTGGCGTACCAGGCGCACAACTACGACGCCGCCATCTCCTATCTCAAGTACGCGGTCCGCAAGCGGCCGAACGAGGACCAGTTCTGCTTCCTCCTGGGGCTCTCCTACCACGGGAAGGGGAACGAGCGCGCGGCGAAGCGCTGGATGGCGCGCGCCGAGGAGGTCGCCAAGAGCGACGCCCTCAGGCGGAAGTACTCGAGCAAGATCGACACGCTGCTCCGCGGCGGCGGCAGCAACAGGTGAGCGCGAAAAGCCGGGCGGCCCCCGGAGGGGCCGCCCCTTTTCGCGACTGTTCGAGAGAACCTAGAACGTGAACTGGATGCTGGAGTGGACGTACCGGCCGTACGAGTCGTACGTGCCATAGAAGCCGTCCGCGTAGTCGTTCGCGCTGTTGCCCGCGCCCAACGGCGGCTCCTTGTCCGCGATGTTGTTGATGCCGAGCGTGAACTGGACGCCCTTCTTGAGCTTGTAGCTCGCGGCGAGGTCGAAGTACTGGTACGCGGGGTACTTGTACGCGCGGTTGGCCTTGATCTGGGCGATCTTGCCGGGGTTGGCGAGCGCCGACTGCGAGCTCGCTTCCTCGGCCGTCATCGACCCGATCATCCGCCACGCCGCCGTCAGCACCAGCGCGCCCGAGTCCCACGAGAAGCGGAACAGGTGGCGCCACTTGGGCTGCATCGCGGTGTGGTCGCTGTACGGGTCGTTGCACTTGTTGCCGTACCAGCCCACGCAGTCGTACGAGAAGAGGCCTGTGTCGATCTCCGACTTCATCAGGTACGTCCCAATCAGGCCGAAGCTGAAGAAGCTGCTCTTGGTCGGGATGGTGTACGAGATGTTGGCGTCGATCCCCTGCGACCTCTTCTTTCCGATGTTCGAGTTGCTCGAGATCGTATAGCCGTTCGGGGTCCGCCACAGGGAGCCGAACTGGTCGCGGTGGACCAGGGCGCACAGCGAAGCGTTGCCGGTGAGGCCGCACTGCGTGAGGATGTCGTCCGCGTTCAGGGCACCGATCGTGTCGGTGATCTTGATGTCGTAGTAGTCGATCGCGGCCGTGAGGCTTGAGACGCCCGACGGGGTGAACACGATCCCAGCGGTCTGCGTGTCGGCCTTCTCCGGGTTTAGCGCCGGGTTGCCGCCCTGAATCGTGTTGTACTGCCCGGCCGGGTTCGGGATGATGTGGCCGTACTGCGACGCACTGATGCCCAGGTGCGCGCACTGCGCCTGGGTGAAGTCGGGCGTCGTCCCCGAGCACGGGTCGGTGCTGCCTCCGAGCACGATGCCCCGCTGAGTGAACAGCTCGACCACGTTCGGGGAGCGGACCGCGCGGTTGACGCCGCCGCGGATCTTGAGCGCGGAGCTGGGCGCCCAGGTGGCCTCCACCTTGTAGCTCGGGTGGCTGCCGGTGAGGTTGTAGTCGGAGTAGCGGTAGCCGAGCGACAGGGAGAGGTTCTGCGCCCCGGCGACGCCCTGGACGATCGGGACCGCCGCCTCGATGAACATCTCCTTCACCGTGTAGCCGCCCACGACCGGGAGCTGGACGGAGCCCTGGCCGGCGCCCCACCCCTGCTGGTACGCGAGGTCGGTCTGCCGGTTCAGGTACTCCTTGTGGTACTCGGCGCCGAGCGCGAGCGAGATCCCCTCGGCCGCACTAGGGAACGCAATGCCGTAGTCCTTGAGGTCGGCGGTGAGCTTCCCGCTCACGAGCTGCGTCCTCACGTCGCCTTCCGAAACGAGCGGCAGGAGGAGGTAGTTGACCGCCGCCCGCGTGACGCCGCCGTTTGTGAAGATGTTCCACGGGACGCAACCGGCGGCCCTAGCCGTGGCGTCGCGGCACTGCCAGGTGCTCGGATCGCCCGGGGTGCCGGTCACGAACAGCGCGTTCTGCAGGTTGAGGGTGTTCATGTCGTTGATGTACGTCTCGGGGATGCGCGTCTCGGCGTGCAGGCCGTAGACATCGTACGTCCAGTTCTTGTTGATCTCGCCCTTGATCCCCCCGACCAGGCGGAACGACTGGTGGGTGAGGAGGTCGGTGCGGCCGCCGCCTTCGACGTTGCGACGGAGGATCTGCAGCCCTGCGTCACCGACGACACCGTCCGGCCCCATGATCCCCGGGCCGTACCCGCCGTTGGTGCAGATCTTCTGGTACTGGTCCGCGCTGAGCATCGGGTTGTCGCAGTTGATGTAGAGCGTGTTGCCGAAGTCGCCCGAGGGCGCGATCTGCGCGTCCGTGCGGTCCTGCATGAGCATGACGTCGACGTACGCCTGGGCGTGCTCGCTCCACTCGTACGTCAGGAACCCGCCGCCCGCGTACCTCTCGTCGGGGCGCTGCATGTAGTTGTACACCGCATAGTTGAACAGGTTCGCCGGGCCGAAGTCCGTGAAGTTGCTCCCGGTCACGGTGTAGTCGCCACCGTCGTCGGTGAGGAACTGTCCGGTCGCGGCGGTTCCCGACCCGCCGCACCTCACGCCGGTCGCGGTCGGGCCCAGGGAGGACACCGAGCAGTTGGTGTAGTCGCGGCGGTTCTTGAGCAGGGGGGCCTGCTTGCGGTAGTCGAGGTACATCGTCGCGTGTCCCCTGCCGTCGGCGAACTTCCCGCCGAACGCCGCGTACGCGTCGAACTGGCCGCCGTCCCAAGCCTGCCCGGTCGGGGCCTTGAAGCCCCGCGCCGCGTTCTTGCCCTCCATGAACTTGTCGTCGTTGTTGTGCTCGTAGCCGCCGCCCTCGATGCCGGCCTTCATCCCCTCGAAGTCCCTGTCGAGGACGAAGTTGACGACGCCCGCGACGGCGTCGGCGCCGTACACCGACGACGCGCCGCCGGTGAGGACGTCCACGCGCTTGACGAGCGCGGCCGGGATGAAGTTGAGGTCGGCCGAGATGGCGCCCGTGTCACCGATCGGCAGCCGCTTGCCGTCGACCAGGACCAGCGTGCGGCCCGGGCCGAGGTTGCGGAGGCTGACCGTCGCGGTGCCGGAGGAGCCGTTCGACACCGTCGAGTTCTGGGCGGTGAAGATCTGCGGCAGGCTGGTGAGGAGGTCTTCCAGGCGGGTCGCGCCCTGGTAGCTGAGCTCCTCGACGTCCATCGTCGTGACGGGGCTCATCGCCTCAAGGGTCGGGCGGGGGACCAACGAACCGGTCACCGTCACCTCTTCCTTGAACGCGCTCCTCATCATGGCCTGGACCGAGATCGACCGTCCGGCGCTCACGGCGACGTTGGTCTGCTCCTGCGTCGCGAAGTTCTCGAGCGTGAACTTCAGGACGTAGCTGCCCGGCGGGATCCCGTCGATCCGGAACCTGCCCTCGGAGTCGCTCGTCGCGACCTTGGGCTCCGCGAGGCCCCCGCCCGTCACCGTGACGGTGACGCCCGGCAGCGGCGCCTTGTGCTCGTCAGTGATCCTCCCCTCGATGCTCCCGGTGGCCTGGGCATAGGCCCCCACAGCGAGAAGGAGCACGGCGAGGGTCAGAAACGCAAACCGAACGCACTTCATACAGCCTCCTTTCCTCCCGTACGCTGCGATCGAAGCAACAGATGCACATTGACCGACGTCGAGGCCTGACTTTGTGATCGAGCCCCTCGTTCGACCTCCTTTCGTCATCGGTTGTCCTGCGAAACTCCGCACACGTCGATCCTGCGGGTTTGTGACGCAAGTGTCATGCCCGAGACTGGGCCGCTGCCGGAGCTACTCCCGTTGCGTCTCACACAGATTCCCGAACCAATATACAACTATCCGTACAGCTGTGGAGTTGCGAGGAGTATGGAGACAGCGTCGCGTTAGCTGCGGAACGGCTCCCCCACGGAGAAACGCCCCACCGGGCGCGGCGTGCCCCGGTGGGGCGTGTGCCTTACGGCTGGCGCCCGGTGGGCGCGATCTCAGGGCTTCAGGTACTTGAGCGCCTCGCGGGCCGAGGGGGCCTCGGGGTCGTTGGGGGCGAGCTGCAGGAACCGCTCGAAGTTGCTCCTTGCTTCGGCGCTCTTGTTCTCTCCCACGGCGATGAGTCCGAGGAAGTAGTACGCCTGGGGGTAGTTCGGGTCGAGCTGCAGCGCCTTGCCAAACCTCGCCTTCGCCGTCGGCATGTCGTTGGCGTCGTACGCGTCGAACGCGAGTCGCAGGAGTCCGTCGCGCGCCTTGACCGGCTCGACCGCGGCGAGCGTCATCAGGGCGCTGACGAGCCGCTCCTTGTCGCCCAGGGCGAGGCACGCGTTGTACTGGATGCGGATCGCCTGGTCGTTCTTGGGATCGGACTTCAGGACGGTCTCCGCCGCGGTCGCGGCCTCGGCGTTCTTGCCGATCTTGAGCCCCGACTCGGCGAGCCCGAACAGCGAGGGAAGCTGGTTCGGGTCGATGGCGAGCGCCTCCTGGAACTTCGCGAACGCGCCGGCGTAGTCCTTGGCCTTCATGAGGGCGACGGCCTCGTTGTGGACCTTCTTCGCTTCCTCGGCCTTGCGTCCGATCCGCTCGAGGTCCTTGAGCGCCGCGTCGGCCTTGGCGTCGTCCTTGAGGTTGCGGTACGCCTGCCAGCGCGACTCCAGCACCGCCTGGTCGGTCGACCCGAGCGCGAGCGCCTTCTCCGCCGCGTCAACGCACTCCTGGTTGTGGCCGAGGGGCAACTGGACGACCGCCAGCGACTCCCACGCCTGGCGCAGCTTCGGATCGTGCTGCACGGCCTCGTTGAACTTCGTCGCAGCGGTCGCGTAGTCCTTCGCCTTGGACGCAGCCACACCGGCGTTGTAGGCCTCGATGGCCTCCTGGGATGTCGAGGCGGCCGGGCCGCTGGCGCTCGGGAGCGCGGTCTGCCCCGGGTGCATCGTCCACTGCGACATCTGCGTGCCCTCGAGGCTCCACTTCTGCTCCACCTCCATCGTCTGGTACCCGACCTTGTCGAAGCGGTAGTGGTACGTCACGTCGACCTGGCGGAAGTCCACCGTGAACACGCCCTTTTTGTCCGTCGTCTCGGTGTCCCGGTACCCCGGGATCTGCGGCGACGTCACGGTGACGGCGACCCCCTGGATCGCATTGCCGTCCGGGTCAACCAACTTGCCGACGAGCCGCGCCCGCCGCTCGGCGAGCGCCGCCCCCGAAACCATCCAGAGACCGAGCACGAGCCACGCCAGAGTGCGCTTTTGGATCGCCATCGAGGTCACCTCATCCTTCCGTTCGGGTGAGGGCGGCGGCGCCGGCGGGTCGTCCGGCCGCCGGAGGCAGTGCCACCAGCCCAGTGTGGGGAGAGACGCACAACCACGTCACGGCCGGGAGTATAGCGCACACGCAGCACGCTCAAGACGGGAGCGGAGCCAGCGAAGCGAGGTGTGCCGGCTGGGCCGTCCTCGGGTGGTGCGACCCCCGGAATGGGGGCCGGCTCCCGGCTCTTGTGGCTGAGGTGGCGGTCGGACCGGCCTTGACTCTCGCCGTTACCCTCGCGCTGCCCCTCCGCGCAGCCTCGGGCGAGTCTCCGAGGGTCGTGAAGACGGTGCTGCACGGCCGGAGCGCCCCGAACGGCGTCGCGACGGAGGTGCTGCTCCCACCCGGCTGGCGGCCCGGACAGCCCGCGCTCCTGATGGTGTTCCTGCACGACGGGTGGGGGACGGAGAAGTCGTTCCGGAGGCACGGGCTCGCGGCGCTCGCGGACGGCATGATGCGGGGCGGCGCGCTTCCTCCCGTCGTCATCGCGAGCCCCCGCCACCGGGGCACGTTCATCGTCGACAGTCGGCGCGGCCAGATGGAGAGCTTCGTCGCCGAGGATCTCGTCCCCGCGCTCGAGCGCGAGTTCCCGGGCGCGGGCGGGTCACCGGACCGCCGGTCGATCTGGGGGATCTCGATGGGCGGCTACGGCGCGCTCAAGATGGCGCTCCGGCATCAGGGCGTGTACGGGCGGGTCGCCGCGCTCGCGCCCTGGGTGCAGCCGCTCTCCTGGGAGGCGTACGAGCGCCACCGCACCTGGTGGTCGCGCCGCCTGCTCGAGCCGGTGTTCGGGCGCACGCGGGCGGAGAGCCGGTTCGAGGCGAACGACGTGGCCGCGATCGCCGCCGCCGCCGACCCCGGCGGGGTCCCGCCGCTGCTCATCCGCACTGGCTCGCGCGACCGCTGGGAGCCCGGCGCACTCGACCTCGTCGCGGCCATGCGCCGGCGCGGCATCGCCGTCGACGCCGCCTCGATCCCGGGGGCGCGGCACCGCTGGAGCGACTGGCGGAGGGCGGCGCCCGCCGTCCTCAGGTTCCTGACGGCGACCGGGTCTGATCGCTGACGCGCGGCGCGAACCCCCATGGCAGCTCTCCGTTCGCCGGCAGGGGGCCGCGGTTCGCCGGCACGTTGCGGATTTAGCTGATCGCTGCGAAACTTCGCCGGGTCCACGCACGTATCGGCACTCCCGAAGGGTCCAGGATCGGAGGAGGGGCGGCACGATGGGCGGCAACGAGGGCGCGGGGCGCCCGGATCTCTCGGCACTCAGGATCGACGACGGCGCTCGAGGCAGCGGCGGCGGCGGCCGGTTCTGGCGCGTCTTCGCAGTCGTCGTCGGCGTCGCCGTGATTCTCGCGGGCGCGACGGCTGCGCTCATGGGGCGGAGACCTGTCGTCGAGGTCTCCGCCGCCCGCGCGGCCGGCGACGGCGGCGGCGCGGCGCTCCTGAACGCCAGCGGGTACGTCACGCCGCGCAGGCGTGCGACCGTCGCGGCCAAGATCACGGCGAGGGTCGTCGACGTGCTCATCGACGAGGGGATGGAGGTTGCCGAGGGCCAGGTCCTCGCCCGGCTCGACGACTCGGATGCACAGCGCCGCCTCGTCGCCGCGCGGACCTCGCGCGACGCAACGGCGGCGGCGATCGCCAACCTCGAGGTGAACCTGGCGAACGCCGAGCGCGAGCTCAAGCGCCAGCAGGACCTCGAGAGCGGCGGGATCGTGAGCGTCGAGGCGCTCGACGCGGCGCGGACGACGGCGGAGAGCCTGAGGGCGCAGATCGCCGCGGCCCGCGAGCAGGTCCGGGCCGCGGACGCGCAGATCGCGGTGGCGCAGCAGGACGTGGACAACTGCACGGTTCGGGCGCCGTTCGCGGGCGTCGTCGTGTCGAAGGACGCGCAGGTCGGCGAGATGGTGTCTCCGATCTCGGCCGGCGGCGGGTTCACGCGGACGGGGATCGCGACGATCGTGGACATGGCGTCGATCGAGACGGAGGTCGACGTCAACGAGTCGTACATCGCGAGGGTCGTGCCCGGCCAGCGCGTCGAGGCCGTGCTCGATGCTTACCCCGACTGGCGGATACCCTCGAGAGTGCGGACCGTGATCCCGACGGCCGACCGCCAGAAGGCCACGGTCAAGGTGCGGATCTCGTTCGACAAGCTCGACCCGCGGATCCTGCCAGACATGGGAGTCAAGGTGACGTTCCTGGCCGACGAGAAGGGCGGGGCGCAGGCGGCGCCGCGGGCGCTGATCCCGCCGTCGTCGGTTCGCCAGTCGGACGGCAAGCAGTTCGTGTTCGTAGAGCGCGACGGCGCGCTGGAACGCCGCGCGATTACGGTCGGCTCCACGCGCGGGCCGGACGTCGAGGTGCTCGGGGGGGTCGCGGTCGGCGACAGGGTGGTCGTCGCCGGGCCGGACGATCTGCGGGACGGAGAGAAGGTCAGGGTCAGGTGAAGGTTCGCGGCGCCGGCGCAGGAGGTTCCGCGCTCGGGACCACGGCGGCGCGGCGCGCGGTTGGCTGAAGTCGAAGGGGAGGCGGCGATGGTGAGGGTCGACGGGAAGGGGAACGGCACGAGCCTCGTGCAGGTCAGGGACCTGGACAAGAAGTACCAGCGCGGGAGCGAGGAGATCCACGTCCTGCAGGGGTTGAACCTGGACGTCGAGAGGGGCGAGTTCGTCGCGTTCATGGGCCCGTCCGGGTCCGGCAAGACCACCCTGCTCAACCTCCTCGGCGGGCTCGACCTCCCGACGAACGGCTCGATCCGGGTCAGCGGCGACGAGATCACGCACATGTCGGCCAACAAGCTGACGGCCTGGCGGGCGCGCCACGTGGGCTTCGTCTTCCAGATGTACAACCTCATCCCGGTGCTGACGGCGTTCCAGAACGTCGAGCTGCCGCTGCTGCTGACGAAGCTCTCGAAGGCCGAGAGGCGGAAGCACGTCGAGACCGCGCTCGGGGTGGTAGGGCTGAGCGACCGCATGGACCACTACCCCCGGCAGCTCTCGGGAGGGCAGGAGCAGCGCGTCGCCATCGCGCGGGCGATCGTGGCCGATGCCACGTTCATCCTCGCCGACGAGCCCACCGGCGACCTCGACCGGAAGAGCGCCGACGAGATCATGGAGCTCCTGGGGCGGCTGGTGCACGAGCACGGGAAGACGCTCCTCATCGTGACGCACGACCCGCGCGCCGCTGAACGAGCGCACGTCGTGCTCCACCTCGACAAAGGTGCGCTCGTGGAGGGGAGCGCCGGCGGCGGAGGTGAGTCATGAAGTTCCTCCGGCTGATCTGGGCGAACCTCCTGCGGAAGAAGGCCCGCACCACCCTCACGATCGGCTCGTTCATGGTCGCGCTCTTCCTGTACGGGATACTCACGGCCATCCGGGCGGCGTTCGGCGGGAACGCGGATGTCGCCGGCGTGGACCGGCTGGACGTCATCAACAAGACCTCCCTGATCATGCCGCTGCCGTACTCGTACCGCGACCGTCTGGCGGCGATGCCGGGGATCACGGGCGTGACGTTCGCAACCTGGTTCGGCGGGGTGTACCAGGACGAGAAGAACTTCTTCCCCCAGTTCGCGGTGGATCCCGAGAGCTGGCTCAAGGTCTACTCCGAGTACGTCCTCCCCGAAGACCAGCGGAGGGCGTTCCTCGCCGACCGGCAAGGGTGCCTCGTCGGGAAGAAGCTCGCGAAGCGCTTCGGGTTCAAGGTCGGCGACCGCATTCCGCTGCGCGGGACGATCTGGACGGGGACGTGGGAGTTCAACGTGGTCGGCATCTACGACGGCGACCGGCCCGAGGTGGACACGACGCCTCTCCTGTTCCGGTACGACTACCTCGAGGAGCGCCGCAACTTCGGGAAGGGCACCGTGGGATGGTACGTCGTCAAGCTCGCCAACCCCGACGACGCCGTCGGCGTCACGAAGCGGATCGACGACGCGTTCGCCAACTCGCCGTACGAGACGCTCACGCAGACGGAGAAGGCGTTCGCCGCCTCGTTCGCGAAGCAGATGGGGAACATCGAGTTCCTGGTCCTGGTGATCGGGTCGGTGGTGTTCTTCACGCTGCTCCTGGTGGCCGGCAACACGATGGCGATCGCGGTGCGCGAGCGGACGAACGAGCTCGCCGTCCTCAAGACCGTCGGGTTCACGGACCTCGGCGTCCTCGGCCTGGTGATGGCGGAGACGCTGCTCATCGCGGGCCAGGGAGGGGTCCTCGGGCTGGCCCTCGCCAAGTTCTTCACGCTCGGAGGCGACCCCACTGGCGGCTTCCTGGGCGGGAACTTCTACCTCGGAACCGGGTCGCTCGGCCTCGGCCTCGCGCTGGCTCTCGCGGTGGGGGTGCTGTCGGGGATCCTCCCCGCGATGTCCGCGATGCGCCTGCGGGTCGTCGACGCGCTCAGGAGGGTGTGACGATGGCGATCCCGCTCGTCTACAACGTCCGGAGCGTCAGGCAGCGGTGGAACTCGTCGGTCGTCGCCGTGCTGGGCATCGCGGGAACCGTCGGCGTGTTCGTCGCGATGCTGGCGATGGCGCGCGGGTTCAAGGCGACGCTCGTCTCGTCCGGCTCTCCGCGGAACGCGATCGTGCGGCGCGCCGGCGCGGACTCGGAGATGGTGAGCGCCGTGTCGCTCGACCAGCTCCACGTGATCGAGGGAGCGCCCGGCGTGGCGCACAACGGGAGCGCGCCTCTGGTGAGCGGCGAGGTGGTTGTCATCGCGGGGTTCAACCTCAAGGCGACCGGGACCGTGGCCAACGCCCAGGTCAGGGGGGTCTCGGCGAGGGCGCTCCAGATCCGCGACAACGTCAAGGTCGTCCAGGGCCGGTTCTTCAAACCCGGCCTCGCGGAGCTGGTCGTCGGGCGCAACGCGCTGAAGTCGTACGCCGGGTTCGACCTCAGCTCGACCGTCAAGTTCGGAGGCGGGACCTGGACCGTCGTCGGCATCTTCGACGCGGGGGGGAGCGCGTTCGACTCCGAGATCTGGTGCGACGCCAACGTCCTCTCGGAGGTCTACAAGCGACCGCAGAACGTCTTTCAGTCGGTGACCGCGCGCCTCGACTCGCCGGAAGCCCTGACGGCGTTCAAGGACGCGCTGACGGCGGATCCGCGGCTGTCGGTGCAGGTCGATCGCGAGACCGAGTACTACGAGAAGCAGTCGCGTGCGCTCACGACGCTGATCCGCGTGCTGGGGTTCCTCGTCGCGTTCGTCATGGGCATCGGGGCGGTGTTCGGGGCGCTCAATACGATGTACTCGGCCGTCTCCGAGCGGGCGCGCGAGATCGCCACGATGCGGGCGCTCGGGTTCGGGCGCGCGAGCGTGATCGTCTCCTTCGTGTTCGAAGGGCTCTTCATCGCGTTCCTCGGGGGTGCCGTCGGCTGCCTCGCGGTGCTCCCGATGAACGGGTTCACGACCGGCACGATGAACTGGCAGACGTTCTCGCACGTCGCGTTCGCGTTCAGGGTGACGCCCGACCTGCTCACGCTCGGTGTCGTGTTCGCGCTGCTGATGGGCGTGGTCGGCGGGCTGCCGCCGGCGGTGCGCGCCGTTCGGCGCCCGATCGCCTTCGCGCTCCGGGAGCTGTGAGCCCGGCGTGTCTACAGGTCGGGTTCATACGCTGAGCGCGACCGAGGCGCGCGCGAAGGGTCTCACCCGTGCAGGGCGTCGGGTGACAGCGTGACCGCGGGCGCGCGGCCTAGAACCTCCGGCCGATCCCGATCCAGATGTTCGGCCCGGTGAAGTCGGTGTCCGCCGTGACGGTCGGAGAGGGCGCGAGCGCCCCGGACGCCGGGACGTCATGCGTCATCCTCGCCCACACGTACGCGGCACCGAACTCCAGGTACCACAGGTCTCTCGAAGAGAGCGGCACGTCGATGCCGACGCCGGCCGAGAAGGTGGGGAACCAGCCGTCGTTGTCCACCACTAGGCCCTGGTCGATGTAGTCGTTCCGGAGGGTCAGAGTCGTGCGGTCCTTCTCGTACCCGAAGCCTCCGCCCCCGTAGACGAACGGGATCACCCGGGTGCACGAGGGACAGGGGAGGTAGTGGGCAACGACGTACAGGTCGGCGTACGTGCTGTACCGCTGCTCGAAGGCGAGGGTGGCGTCGCCGGCCTCGGTCGGAACCGTCGCGCTCCCCTTGATCGAGCCCTGGCTGTAGTCGAGCTGGAGGCCGAGCTTCCAGTGGGGCGACACCTTCTTGAACAGCTGCGCGCCGACACTCAGGTTGGCCACGTCGCTCCAGTCGTCGAAGCGCGTCCCGAACATCTGGTTGATCTGCTGGATCTGCGCGTTGGTGGCGGTCTGCTTCGGCCAGCTCTGCTGCAGGTAGAGCGTGAAGTAGAACGGGTCCGGCTCCTGCGCGGCCGCCGGTCCGCCGCTCGCCACGGCGATCGCTGCGACCATCACGAGCAGGGCCGCGGTTCCCGTCACGCTGTGACGCCCGCACGGCGGGCGAGGGGAGAAGCGTCCACGGGCCACGGGGGGGTGGATTGTCATGGAACCATCGTAGGACGCCGCAGGGCCGTCCCGCAATCCTCCGGGCCGCGAGGCCGCTGTCGCTCCCGTTCATGCGCCTGTCGCGGTCTGCAATTCCCCCGTGCCGGAGCCCGCCTCACAGTCATCGATGAGCGCACCTGCTCGAAAGGAGAGACGCGATGTCGATCTCGTCACTGCTCGCAGTTCTGTTCGCGGTATCCGCCCTCGGGGCGCCGCCGGCTCTGCCGGGCGCCGCACCCGACCTGTGGGTGAAGGCGATCCTGGCGCCCCCGGCCGGCGCGACGTTCGCCCCCGGCGCGAGGTTCACGGTCGCGATCACGGTGGAGAACCGCGGCACTGCCGTGGCCCCGGGCTCCGCGCGCGGCGGGTACGTCGTCGACCTGAGTCTCGGTGTAGCGCCCGCCGGGTTCCCGCCGGCGCCGCACGCGCTGCCCGCCCCATACAGGTTCGTCGAGGGCATGTTGTTGAGCGGCGGGAGGATTGCACGCACGGCAGATCTCCCGCCGGGAGCCAGCCGCGAGTACTCCACGGTCGTGACCGTACCGCAGGACATCAAGCCGGGACGGTACTGGCTGGGGATCACGGTGGATCCGTTCGGACGGGTCCGGGAGCCGCAGCCCTACCCGCGGGGCGAGAACGACAACATCGCGAACACGGACATCTCGATCCCCGGCCGGTAGCGGAACCCGCTGCGCGCGGAGCGTGCCCCGCCGCGGCGGGGCACGCCGTGTCCATGGGCCGGACGTCAGGGGTTGCAGGTGAACGTCCTCGACGCCTCCCCCGCGTGGATCGTCACGCGGCAGGTGTTGTTGGCCGGGTTGAGGTCGCGGCACGGGCCGCCGCGAACCTCCACGCCGACCGTGTAGGTGGCGTCGTGGCCGGCCACCCCGGCCGCCAGCACGTTGCCCAGCGGCCCGACTTCGACGTCCCCGTCGAGGCGCGAACCGATCGGCTGCTCGACTCCGGTCCCGCCCGGGACGGCCTCGTGCTCGTCGATCGTGTAGACGAGGCCGGCAGCGCAGGGGTCCGAGCACCGGTTCCGCACCCAGACGTGGACGAGGGTGCCGCCCCGCGAGTCGCGCACGAGCTCGACCCGGCTGAGGAGGATGTCCGACCCGGCGCACGTGACCGCCCGATACCGTACCCCCTTCACATTGTTGCGCTCGTCGCTCTCTGCGACCGCGCCGCCGGAGTCCGCGACGATCCGGTACTGGCGGAGATGACCGGACGGTACGGCGTCGTCGAAGGTGCGGACCGCCAGCGGCACCGCGGCGGCGGCTCCGCCGCCGGAGTCGAGGCTCGCGACGCCGGCCTCCCCGAGGCGCGTGAAGGCGGGGATGCCCGTGCTGTACGTGTCGGCGTAGTCGGGCGTCGAGGGGTCGATGTCGAGCCACTGGGCAAGGACCTTGAACGGCCCGCACGTCACGGGCACGGGGGCCGCGCACCGCACCGAGGCCGTGATCCGGACGCGGTGCATGCCGTCGGGGCGCACGCCCACGCGCTCCGCGGTCGCGCTCTGGACGTAGATGTCGGGCGTGGCCGCCACCCGCTGCGCCGCCCGCGTCGGGGCCGGCGGCGCGGTCAGGAGAGGAGCGGCGGCCATGGTCGCGACGGCGATCACGAGACTGGTACCGATCTTGGTCATGGGGTCCTCCTTGCGTTCCGAGGTCTCGGGAGCGGCGCGAGTCCCGCTGCCGCCGGTACAACGGACAGGCCTGGGCGGCGCCGCTCGTGAACCGGGTAGTCGTTCATATACACGTGACGACGATCGTGTCGCCGCGTCCTTCGACCGCGTACACGGCCGAGACCGGGCCGTTCGCCGCGACGGCGCGGGCGAGCAGCTGCTCGACGAGCGACCTCGCATCCGCCCGTGCGAGCAACGCCGTCAGGGCCTGGGTGACGGACCCTCGCATCGCCTCGATCGCGCCGCGGGCGGCAGGACCGAGGCGCGACATCGCGGCCGGAAGGTCGGGTGGGACGGTTGCGGCCTCCGCCGCCGCGCCCACGACGCACAGCGCCGCCCGGTCCCGGTCGACCGCGAGCGCCAGGGTGGCGGACACCGGGAACGGCGCGAGGGGAAGATCCGGGAGAGCGGCGTCGTCGAAACGCCCGTGAGCCACGGCCCCGACCTTGAGGCCGTCGGTGGAGCGACCGGCCACGACCAGGCGGAGGAGCAGCCGGCCGTCCCGAACCGAGAACGCCTCTCCGGCCGGTGACTCGCCGCCGGTTGCGTTGACGAGCACGAGCCACGCTGCACCGTCCGCCGCCGGCGCAGACGTGCCGGGTGGCAGTCCGAATCGCAGGGCCGCTTCGCCGGCGACGGTGCTGAGGGCGACGAAACACTCCTCGCGCGCGACCGGGGCGGGACCGATGGCCGGGTCGAAGCCGTTGAGTCGGATCCGGACACGCCCGGAGCCGGCGGCGCGCAAGGCGCGCGTGTCGAGGACGACCGTCCGCGTCCACCACCGCAACGGGAAGCTCGCGCTGGTCGGTTCGACCACGATCGGACCCGCGACCACCAGCGCGAGGTTGACCGTGACGTGCTCGAACGAGAGCGCGCGGCGACGGTCGGGGAGTACGACGCCGCCGAGAGCTGCCGTCCCCCCGGCCGGGACGGACACCCCGACGGCGAGGAACGTGCCGTCGGCGATGAGCTGCGCAGGCCCGCGGACCACCCCCTCGACCCGGTAGCGCACGGTGACCGTCGAGGACGGGAGTGCGGCCTGGCCCCGGTTGCGGGCCCTGACCGCGAGCCGAAGCGTGGCCTGGTCCACCTCGGGCTCGAGGAGCTCGAGGACCGGTCTGCCCGCGAGCGGAGCCGGACCGGCCGCGGCGACGGCCAGCGCGGAGACCAGGAGGGCAGCAGCGGCGGCGGACCTCCAACGGAACGGGTTCACGGCCGCACCGGCGGCCCGGCCCCCACCCCGAACAGCCGGTGATCCACCTGGCCCGGTGCGGCGTTGTCCCGCTGTCGTCCACACATCCGCCACTTTGGAGCCTGAGGCTCAACAGCGGAATGGCCGGGGGCGACAGAGGGCTGGCGGGACACGCCGCCGGCATGTCGGGCCGCGACGTTTGTCCCCCGGCGTGGCGGAGGCTTATCATTGAGGCAACGCAGCGATCATGCGCGGCGGCCCTCTTGCGGACGTTGCGATGCAGTTCTTCGGTCACGACACTTCCCTCGCAGGGTGGGTTGTTGCGGCGTGTCTCCTGATCGCCGCGGTGCTCGCGTACGCGCGCTCGGCGCGGGAGCGCGGTCGCAACCGCGCACTCCTCCATCGGCTCGACGAGGTCGAGGCCAAGCTGGGCTCGCTTGCGGCGCCGGCTCAGCAGCCGGCGGTCGCGGATGAGATCCCGGTGGGGCACCTCGACCTGGTGCCGACTCCGAGCGGCGACGTCCTGGCGGGAAGGACCACCGAGGTCGAGCGCATCCTCGCCGGACCCGCGCCCCCGCGGCGCTCGCTCGCGGAGCAGGCGATCCTCGCGGTTCACCGCCGGCTCGATGGAGGACTCACCCCCGCGGACCTCGCCGAGGAACTGCACGTCTCGCTCCGCACGCTCGAGCGGGGCCTCGGGATGTTCCTGGACTGCACGCCGCGCCAGCTGATCCTCGCGATGAGGATGCGAGAGGCGCGCCGTCTTCTCGCTGGCGGCGACTGCATGGTCAAGGACGTGGCGTACCGCCTGGGTTTCGCGGATCCCTATCACTTCTCGCGCTGCTTCAAGTCCTTCTACCACGTCGCTCCCTCCGGGGCGCGACCCGGCGGCGGAGACGCCTAGGCCGTGGCGATCGAGGGGATGCCCCGCGCCGGAACGGCCGACCTCCTCGGAGCCTCGGTCCGCTCGATCCGTCTCGTCGAGCGTCTCGGCGGGGGAGGGATGGGAGTGGTGTTCCTCGGGGTCGACGAGCGTCTCCAGCGCCGCGTCGCCGTCAAGGCGATCCGGCACGAGCGCCGGCTCGACGAGCACGCCAAGGCACGCTTCCTCCGCGAGGCGCGGATGCTCTCGCAGCTCGAGCACCCGAACATATGCCGCCTCTACGACTACGCCGAGGCGGAGGAGAACGACTTCCTGGTCCTGGAGTTCGTGCCGGGCGGCAGCCTGCGCGAGCTGATGGGCAAGCATCTGCCGTTCGGCCAGAGGCTCGAGATCGCCCGCCAGGTCGCGGCCGCCCTCGCCGTCGCCCACGCGATGAGCGTGGTGCACCGGGACCTCAAACCCGAGAACGTGATGGTGACGCCCGACGGGGTGGTCAAGGTCCTGGATTTCGGGCTCGCCCGCACGGTTGCCTCTCTCGACGAGCCCCCCGCGCCATCCGAGCCTCAGCCTCCGGCGGCGCCCGCGGGGGGCACGTCTCCCCCCCGAGCCGCGGGGGGCGACGAGAGCCTCTCGCGGCTCGGCGCCGTGATGGGCACACCGCGGTACATGAGCCCGGAGCAGGCGCGCGGCGAACCCGTGACCGCGGCCAGCGACATGTACTCATTCGGCGTCGTGCTGCAGGAGCTCTTCACCGGGCGCGCACCGTACGCGGGCTCCGACCCGGCTGCCGTGCTCCAGCGTGCCATGTGGGGCGACGCGGAGCCGGTGCGCGGGATCGACGCCCACCTCGCGGCGCTCATCGAGCGGCTGAAGGCGCTGGCGCCGGGCGAGCGGCCGACTGCAGGCGAGAGCGCCGAACGCCTCCGGTGGATCGCCGGCAAGCCCGGCAGACGGGCGCGGCGCCTCGCCGCCGCCGCCGTGGTCGCCGCGCTGGCCGTGGCGGCGGCGGTCTCCACGGTCGGCTTCGTCCGGGCACGCCGCGCGCTCGCGACCGCAGAGGTTTCGGAGGCGAAGGCGCTCCGCGCCCGCGGGCAGGCCGAGGCCGTGAACGCCTTTCTCAGGAACATGCTGGCCAGCCCCGACCCGGCGCGCCGGGGGCGCGACATCAAGGTCCTGGAGGTCCTCGATGCGGCCGCTCTCACCGCCGATGCCGACTTCGCGGACCACCCCGACAACCGTGCGGCCGTCCTGGAGACGTTGGGGCGCACCTACCAGGGGCTCGGGGAGCTCACCAAGGGCCACGAGATGCTGTCGCGGGCGCTGGCGCTCCGCCGGCAGGAGCTGGGACCGAGGGCTCCGGAGACGCTCACCGCGATGCACCACCTGGGGCGCATTCTCGGTGCGATGGACCTCTGCGACCAGGCCGAGTCGTTGCTGCGGGAAACGGTCGATCTGCGCTCGGCTGTCCTGGGGCCGGAGGCCGCGGACACGCTGGACAGCGTCAGCGCCCTCGCGTGGACGCTCCACAGTGCGCGACGCCTGTCGGAGGCCGAGGAGCTGTACCGGCGCGTCTACGAGGGCCGGCGGCGCGCCTCGCCGGAGGACCAACGTTCGACGCTCGACGCGAAGCGCTCGCTTGGCATGGTGCTGCGCGACGAGGGGCGCCTCCCGGACGCCGAGGCGCTGCTCAAGCCGTGCTACGAGACCGCGATGAGGCTCTTCGGGCCGGGCGATCTGCAGACGATCGACGCCCTGCACAGCCTCGCCTACCTCTACGTGCGGGAGGGGCGCTTCACGGAGGCCGCGCCGATGCTCACCAACCTCCTCGCGGTCCTTCGGCAGGTCCGGGGACCGGAACACCCGAGCTCGCTGCAGGTCGCGAACCAGCTCGGACGGTGCCTGACCGATCTCGGCGCTCACGGGGAGGCCGAACACCTGCTCAGAGCCACCGTCGAGGTCCAGGCCAGGGTCATCGGTCCCGCCCATCGGGATACGCTCGAGACCATGCGCTCGCTGGCCTACTCGATGCACAAGCAGGGCCGCATCGCCGAGCAGCGCAAGCTCTTCTTCGAGCGGTGGCGGATTGCACGGGCGAACCTGGGTGACGACGCTCCCCTGACGTTCGAGTGCAAGAGCGTGGTCGCGAACATCCTGCGCGACGAGGGCAACTACGGGGCGGCGGAGCCGATGTACCGGCAAGTGCTTGCGGGGCGCGTGCGCGTGCTCGGCGAACGCCACCCGTCGACCCAGAGCTCCCGCCGCGACCTCGCGAAGCTGTTGCGGGCGACGGGCCGTGAGCGTGAAGCGTCGGCGGTGGAAGCTCAGATCCAGGGCGCGGACGCCCCGGCGACGGTACCTCCGACGTAGGTCCGCACCGGCTCCGCCGCCGCGGCGTTTCTGTCCGGGCAAGCCGGCCTCCGTCTGCTTGCCGTCCCCCTGAGGTACTGGTAGCATACGGCGCCCCGCAGAAGGGGCGCTATGACCCACGAAACGCTGCTCATCCTGGACTTTGGCGGCCAGTACACACAGCTCATCGCGCGGCGCGTCCGCGAGCTCGGCGTGTACAGCGAGGTCCGCCGGGGCGATCTCAACGCCCGGGAGGCGAGGTCGCTGGCCCCGATCGGCGTGGTGCTCTCGGGCGGGCCGGCCTCGATCTACGAGGACGGCGCCATACGCCCCGATCCCGGCATCTTCGCGCTCGGCGTGCCGGTCCTGGGGTTGTGCTACGGCCACCAGGCGATGGCGCACCTCCTCGGCGGACGCGTCGAGGCCACCGGCACGCGCGAGTACGGCGCCGCCGAGCTCGATGCCGACGTCTCGTGCGCGCTGTTCGCCGGCACGAAGGCGACCCAGAAGGTGTGGATGTCCCACGGCGACAAGGTTGCGGCGCTCCCGCGCGGGTTCGCGACCGTCGGCCGGACCGCCAGCGCTCCGGTGGCGGCGATGGCCGACGAGGGGCGGCGGTTCTACGGGATCCAGTTCCACCCCGAGGTCCGACACACCGAGATGGGTCGGAGGATCCTCGAGAACTTCCTGGCTGCGTGTGGAGCGCGGCGCGACTGGACCGCCGCCTCGATGCGGCGCGAGGCGGTCGCACGCATCCGCGAGCAGGTGCCGGAAGGCAGGATCATCGTCGCTCTGTCCGGAGGGGTCGACTCGTCGGTGACGGCGTTGCTGTGCCGGGAGGCGGTCGGGGAGCGCACCGCGCCGATCTTCGTCGACACGGGCCTCCTGCGCCTGGACGAGGGCGACAAGGTCGAGGCGCGCTTCGCGGCGTTCGGGCTCGCGATCGACCGCGTCAACGCCGCCGGGCGCTTCTTCGCGACGCTGGCGGGCGTCGAGGACCCGGAGGAGAAGCGTCGGCGGATCGGGCACGAGTTCATCGCCGTCTTCGAGCAGGAGGCGAGGCGCTTCCCGGACGCGCGTTTCCTCGCCCAGGGAACGCTCTACCCGGACGTGATCGAGTCCACGTCGGTTCGCGGGCCCTCGGCGACGATCAAGACGCACCACAACGTCGGCGGCCTGCCGGAGCGGCTGGGCCTGTCCCTGGTGGAGCCGCTCCGCTGGCTGTTCAAGGACGAGGTGCGCCGGCTGGGGGAGGAGCTCGGGCTCCCGGAGGAGTTCGTGTGGCGGCACCCGTTCCCGGGTCCGGGCCTCGGGGTGCGGATCCTCGGCGAGGTGACGCCCGAGCGGGTCTCGCTCCTCCAGAGGGCGGACGCGATCTTCATGGACGAGATCCGCGCAGCAGGGCTGTACCGGGAGATTGCGCAGGCGCTCACCGTTCTGCTGCCGGTGCGGAGCGTCGGCGTCATGGGCGACCAGCGGACCTACGAGAACGTCGCCGCGCTGCGCGCCGTGACGACGGAGGACTTCATGACCGCCGACTGGTTCCGCTTTCCCCCTGAAGTGCTCGAGCGCGTGTCGGGGAGGATCGTCAACGAGGTGCGGGGGATCAACCGTGTTGTGTACGACGTCACGTCGAAGCCCCCAGGTACGATCGAGTGGGAGTGAGAGATGAGGTTCACAGTTGACAGTCGACAGTTGACAGTCGGGACCGAACCACGCCGAGCCGGGACGCAGGGCTCCTCTGGCGCTGTTTCTGACTGTTGACTGTGAACTGTCGACTGTTGACCTGCTCCATAGCCGCCGGTTCAGCCATACCCGGCGGAGCTGCTCGGCTACGCCAGGCCGGGCCCCCTGCCGACGGCAGGGCACACCGTGGGAGGTGAGAGATGGCGAAGCGGAAGGCCGTGATCATGGGAGCCGCAGGAAGGGACTTCCACAACTTCAACTGCCTCTTCCGGAACAACCCGGAGGTGGAAGTGGTGGCGTTCACAGCCACCCAGATCCCGGACATCGAGGGGAGGGTCTACCCGCCGTCGCTGGCCGGCAAGCTGTACCCGAAGGGGATCCCGATCCACCCGGAGAGCGACCTCGAAAAGCTCGTCCGGGAGAACGCGATCGACGAGGTCTGGTTCTCGTACTCCGACGTGCCGCACCAGTACGTCATGGACAAGGGGAGCCACGTGATCGCGTGGGGCGCGAACTTCGGGATCTGCTCGGCGCAGCGCACCATGATCGAGTCCAAGAGGCCGGTGATCGCGATCTGCGCCGTGCGTACCGGGGTCGGGAAGTCCCAGACGACCAGGTACGTGTCGCGGATCCTGAAGGCGATGGGGAAGAAGGTCGTGGCGATCCGCCACCCCATGCCGTACGGCGATCTCGCCAAGCAGGCCTGCCAGCGGTTCGAGACGTACGCGGACCTCGACAAGCACCAGTGCACGATCGAGGAGCGCGAGGAGTACGAGCCGCACATCGACAACGGGTTCGTCGTCTACGCCGGCGTCGACTACGAGATGATCCTCCGCGAGGCGGAGAAAGAGGCCGACGTGATCCTGTGGGACGGCGGGAACAACGACACGCCGTTCTACAAGGCCGACCTCCACGTCACGCTGGTCGATCCGCACCGCCCCGGTCACGAGCTCACCTACTTCCCGGGGGAGTCTAACTTCCTGATGGCCGACCTGCTGATCGTCAACAAGGTGCAGACCGCAGATCCCATCAAGGTGGAGGAGGTGATCGAGAACTGCCGCAAGTACAACCCCAGGGCGCGCGTCATCAGGTGCGCTTCGACGATCGCGGTCGACAAGCCCGAGCTGATCAAGGGGAAGCGCGCCCTCGTGGTCGAGGACGGCCCGACGCTCACGCACGGCGGGATGACGTACGGCGCGGGGTGGTTCGCGGCCAAGAACGCGGGCGCCGCCGAGATCGTGGACCCGAAGCCGTACGCCGTCGGGACGATCGCGGCCACCTACAAGAAGTACCCCAACTCAGGCCAGATACTGCCTGCGATGGGCTACTCGAACGGGCAGATCGCCGACCTGCAGGCGACCATCAACGCGACTCCGTGCGACGTCGTCGTCGAGGGTACGCCGATCGACCTCACCAGGGTTCTCAAGACCAACAAGCCGATCGCCGAGGTGACGTACGAGCTCGAGGAGCTCGAGCCCGGGGTGATCGAGGCGATGGTGCGCCGGGTGGTCGAGTAGCGGCCGCGCGGCCGGCCCTGTCGCGGTGCGCGAGCGCCGCGGCGACCAGGAACGCGACGGAGGGCAGGAGGCGACTCCCGCCCTCCGTCTGTCGCGGGCGGCCGGTGGCCTCTACATGTAGCCCAGGGCCCTGAGCCGCTTCAGGTGGTCGGCCTCGGGCACGAACGTCGCCGCCGCAGAACCGGCCCCGTGCCAGAGCTGACGCCACTCCCCGAGCGCGCTCTCCATCTCGGCGCGGACCGCCTGGTTCGCCGCCGCCACGTTGCGCTGCTCACCCGGGTCCGACGCCAGGTCGTAGAGCTCCTCCCCGACCGGCCCGGAGCCGTGGCGGACGAGCACGAAGCGCTCGGTGCGCACCGACGCGAGGGTGCCGTGGAGGTCGCCGAAGGCGACCAGCCGCGGGGCGGGTCCGGCGCCGCCGAGTAGGGGGAGCAGGTCGACGCACGCCCGGGGGCCGTGCTCGCGGATCCGTCCGAAGCGGTCGGACGACGCCCCCGCGAGCGCGAGCACCGTGGCCGGGACGTCCATGAGGCGCACCTGGCCGGCGATCACGGCTCCGGCCGGGAGTGCGCGGGGGTAGCGCATCACGAGCGGCACCCGCACCGACGTGTCGTACAGGTTGTGCTCGTGGTTCATCTGCCCGTGCTCGAGGAACTCCTCGCCGTGGTCCGCTGTCACCACCACGACGGTGTCGTCGAGGACGCCGCGCGTCCGTAGGTCCTCGATGAGCCAACCTAGGCAGGAATCGGTGTACCGGATCGCGCCGTCGTACCGCAGGACGACTGCGCCGAGCCGGCGGGCGTCCGGCCCTCCCAGAGCGGGCGGCGCGCCCTGGGCGTGCCCGCTCGACGGGTCTCGGGGCCGCGGCGCGAAGATCGTGTCGAACGGCGGCGGCGGCGCGTATTCGGCGTGGCAGTCGAACATGTGAACGAAGATGAAGAACGACCGTCGTGACGCGGCTCTCCCCCGCGAGTCCAGCCACGACCGAACCGCCTGGACCACCGCCGCGGAGTCCCTTCGGGTACGAAAGCGCACGAACGTGCCGGCGACGCTTCGGTCGTCGTAGACGTCGAACCCGCGCAGGAACCCGTACCCCGCTGCGAGGTACGGTCCCGAGATGAAGCCTGCGGTGTCGTAGCCGTGCCGGCGGAGCACCTCAGCGAGCGTGAGCGAACCCGCGCCAAGGCGCTTGCGGTCGTCGGTCACGCCGTGGGCCTCGGGCGGCAGCCCGGTCATCAATGTGAGGTGCGCCGGGAGCGTCCAGCTCGTGGGCGAGATCGCCGTCGTGAACCGGACCCCGCCGCCGGCGAGAGCGTCGATCGTCGGCGTCGTCTCGCGGCCGTACCCGTAGCAGTGCACATGGTCCGCACGCAGCGTGTCGATCGACACGAGCAGGACGTTCGGCGCCCTGGGCCCCTCCACCGGCGCGGCCGGCCGGCCGATCCGGTCCGTCACGGCGGAGGCGACCGCGACAGCGAACCCGAGCCCGAGGGCGGCCGAGGAGACGAGCGTCGCGACGCGGAACAGGAGGCCCACCCGGCGCGGGTTGCGCACGAGGGGGATGAGCAGCGCGACGGCTCCTACAGACGCCAGCGCCGTGGCCTTCGAGACGGGCCGCCACACCGGAACCGCGAGTGCACCGTGAACGACGGCCTGTGTGGCCGGGACGAACAGCAACGCGATGAGCGCCGCGGCGTACACGCCGAGCCAAAGGGACCCGCGTCCGCGTGCCTCGTGCGGCCGCCGGCTCCGGAACGAGACGACGGCCGCGAGGGCGAGCGCCGCGGTGAAGTCGAACGCGAGGTACAGCGCGAACGCAGGCGCCAGGAACTCGGCCGCCGTGCCGGGACGCGTCAGGTCCCACGGAGATCCGAGCCACGCCGGCGCCGACGCCCGGTGTGCCCAACCCACTCCCGGGAGCCGCGCCACGATCGCCGCGGGCTCGAGCCGGCCGATCCGCCCGACTCCATACGTCAGCACGAGCACGGCGCAGTTGGCGATCGCCCCTAGCACCGAGGCGTTGAACGCCGTCGCGAACACCATCGCGACCGGGCGGCGGGCGAGCGCCTCGACGTGCCCGGCCCAGGGGAGCTTCATCCGCGTCGCTCCGGCCGCGGAGGCAACACACCGTAGTGCGGCTTCAACCGGCTCATCGTTGTCGCTGGTGCTAACCCCCGACCGACCGGGCGCAATCCCGGCCCCCTGCGCCGGGCGTTCGCTGCCGCACCGCGGTCCTGGTGCGGCGCGTCGTGCCTGGCCCGCCGCCTTGGACGCTCCTGCCCGCGCGCCCGGACGACCTCGCGTGCGCACTGCATGCGCTCGGCACGGCGGCCCAGTTCGGACGCCCGCGTGGCGAGCGGCAGCCGAGCTGGTGGAGGGCGGAGCGCGGTAGGATAGCCGCAATGGCACGGCTCGAAGACTCACTCGAGGAAGTGGGGCTCCTGACGGAAGACGAGGCGGGGCGCGCGTGGGAGACCGTCCACGAGCTGCGCCCCCACTGGACACGCCGGCACGAGCAGGTCCCGTTCTTCACGCTCGGGGCGGCCAGCTACCTCGACGCGACCAACGCGCGGTTCGCGGCTTACCAGGATCGGGCGCTCGAGTCCAACATCATCCTGAGGCAACGGTTCGGGTGGCTTCTCGACCGGCTCGCGGCGGCGGTGTCGGAGCTGGTCGGCAAGCCGGCCGTCTACTCGGACCGGCTGGCCCTGCCGGGGTTCCACGTCTTCCTCGCCGATCCGGCGTTCGCGGCCGACACGGCGAGCATCCACTACGACCTCCAGTATCAGGGGATCGACTGGAAGGAGATCGGGCCGGTCGACACGTCCGATCAGCGCTCGCTGACGCTCCCGATCCGGCTCCCGGCTGCCGGCGCGGGGCTCCGGATGTGGGACATCGACGCCCGGGAGATGGCCGTGGTGTCGCCCGAGGAGCAGAGGGCGAGGAAGGCGGCCAACAGGCTCCCCAGGTACGTTCCGTACCGCGTGGGGCGCCTGGTCGTCCACTCGGGGCACCACCTCCACCAGATCGCGGGCATGAGGGACCAGAGGCCCGACGACGAGCGCGTGACACTCCAGGCGCATGCCGTCGCGGGCCCCGACCACTGGGTGATCTACTGGTAGCCGCCCGCAGGCGCAGCCGCGGCCCGCGCCTCGCACGAGACGGAAGAAGAAGTGCAAGCTGTTGTTCTCACCGGGAGGGGAGACACCGACAATGGGATCCACAGCAAGGCCCGAGCGAACCGGGTACGCGCCGTATTTCGAGCGCTACGTGGCGCTGGTCCCTGACGGCGACATCGTGACGACGCTCCGGGAGCAGGGCGATGCCGTCCGGCGGAAGCTGGCTGGGCTCCCGGAGAGCCTGGCGGGGTTTCGGTACGCCGCCGACAAGTGGAGCGTCCGGGAGGTGGTGGGCCACTGCACCGACGCGGAGCGCGTGTTCGCGTACCGCGCGCTCGCCTTCGCGCGAGGGGAGACCGCCCCGCTGCCGGCGTTCGACGAGAACCAGTACGCGCGCATGGCGGGGCACGACGCGGTTCCGCTGGCGGCGCTGCTCGAAGAGTTCGGCGACGTGCGCGCGGCGACGCTGCACCTGTTCCGGAACCTCCCGCCCGACGCGTGGACGCGCGTCGGCACGGCGAGCGGCAAGCCCGTCTCCGTGCGCGCCCTCGCGTTCATCACGGCCGGGCACGTCGCTCACCATGTTGCGCTCCTCCACGAACGGTACGGCATCCCACCCTGAGCGCCGCCGCGACGCGTCGCGCGCGCGAGCCTCCCAGCGTCCGGCGTTGCCGCGGAGAGGGTGGTAGGCTGACAGGCATGAGAGACGCGGTCATCGCGTGCGCGCTCGCGGCCGCTGCGGTGGCGAGCGGCTGGGCGCAAGGGCTGGTGGAGTGGCAGGAGAATGTGGTCAGCGGGGTGGGCGTGCTCCGCCTGGCCGTCCCGGAGGGATGGACCGCGGAGTCCCACGCGCCGGCCCCCGGCACAGTGAAAATCACGCTGGTTCCCCGCGACGGCGCGCCGGCCAGGGTGCTCATCATCGGGACCGCCTCAGCCGCGGAGCCGGGGCTCAAGAGCACCGGCGACATCAAGAGGGCGGCCAGGTCGATGGGCGAGGCGATGCTCCCCGGCTCGATGGAGGAGAAGATCGGATTGGAGCGCGTCGACGGGACGGATGGCTCGGGGTTCTTCTACACGCTCACCGACCGCCGGCCCGAGCTCCCGGAGGGAGAGTTCCGGGTGACGACCCAGGGGATCATGGCCGTCGGCGCGCTCAGGCTGGCGGTGACGGTCCTCTCGCAGGAGAAGGACTCCCCGGCCGCGAGGGTGGCGTTCGCCATGCTCCGGACGGCCGAGTGTCGCCCCGCTGGCCGCTGAGCCTCGGAGAGCCCGGTGACAGGCCCGGAGGTGATGCGCGGGGTGCTGGTCGCACTGGGAGCGGGGTCGGCGCTCTGGCTTGCAGACCGGGCGCTGTTGCGCCTGGAGGCGAAGGCGTGGATCTACTATCGCCGGCGGAAGGCGAGCCCGGGTACATTGGGGTCGGCGTTCCTCGCGGTCCAGTCGCTGCTCGAGCCCGGCGCCCGTCACGCGGTCGAGGAGCGGTTGGACCGCCGAACCGAGAGTGACGACGAAGGGGACACGCCACCGCCCGGAAGCAGCCAGAACACCCGCGAAGTCGGCCGAAGCGACTGACGCCCGCCTCGCCCCGGACGCTAGGAGAAGATCTCCTGCGCCCTCGGAACGACCTCGAACGTCATCCCGGGAGGCTCGATGTGCGACGGGTTGCCGTCGAAGTGGCACGGGAGCGGGACGGAGGTCTCGAGCCGCAGCCGGGTGAAGCGGAGCTCGTGCGCGCCGGGTTTCTTCGGGAGAGTCCCCCGGACGGCCGCGACGAGCCGCGCGAGCCTGGTCGGGACCGCCGTCTGCTCGACGAGCAGGGCATCGAGCTCCCCGTCGTCGGGCGCGGCCGCCGGCGTGAGCCGGAACCCTCCGCCGGTCGTGACCCCGTTGTGGATCGCAAGGATCGTCATCTCGCCGCGGTACTCGAACGAACTACCGGAGAGGCCGATCTCCGGGCAGCGGTAGCGAAACAGCGTACCCGCGGCCGCACCCAGGTACGCCGCGATCCCGCGGACGATCTTGATCGACGCGGCGTTGACGTTGATCGCGCCCAGGAGGCCGATCCCGATCGCATTGAGGACGACGCGGTCGCCTGCGCGGATCAGATCGACCCGTCGGGTGCGGCCGGCCGCGATCAGGCGTGCCGCGGCCTCGAGCCGCAGGGGGAGACCCATCGTGCGGGCGGCGTCGTTTCCGGTCCCGAGGGGGAGGATGCCGAGTGTCCCGCCGCCCGCGTCGCAGAGCCCCTGGACGATCTCGCAGATCGTGCCGTCGCCGCCCGCCGCGACCACGGCGGTCTCGCCCATGCGCACGGCCACGGCGGCGAGCTCGGTCGCGTGCCCGGGCGCCTCCGTGAACACGAGCGCCGGGTCGAACCCCGCCGCGCGCAGGCGGCGATGCACCTGTGGCCAGTGCCGGCCCACCTTGCCGCCGGCCGCGGCGGGGTTCACGACGAGGAGCACGGCTCGAGTATACGGAAGTCAACGCCCGCAGCGAAGGCCGGAAGAGCGTCCATTGCGACGCGGTATCATCCGCTGATGGCTGTCGAGTTCGACGTCGTGGTCGTCGGCTGCGGGCCGGCGGGGAACGCCGCCGCGTACCGCCTCGCCTCGGCGGGGGTCCGGGTGCTGTTGCTGGACCGCGAGGGCCTTCCGCGCCACAAGGTGTGCGGCGGTGGCCTCTCGGCCAAGGCGCTGCGCGAAGCGCCGTTTCCGCTCGACCCGGTGCTGGAGCGCCGGATCACCGCCGCGTTCGTCGCGTATGCGGGCGGGGAGCCGGTGAGGTGCGAGAGATCCGGAATCGGGGCGATGACACGCCGCGACGCGCTCGACGCGTTCATGACGCAGCGCGCCGTGGCGGCGGGCGCGGCCCTTCGCGAGCGCGAGGAGTTCGAGAGCTTCGATCCCTCCGGCGGATCGGTGCGGATCCGGACCTCGCGAGGCGAGGTGACCGCGCGCGTCCTCGTCGGCGCGGACGGCGCGTACAGCCGGGTCCGCAAGCAGCTCTACCCTCACGGTAAGGTGCAGCTCATCCCGGCGATCGAAGCGCTCCTCTGGCCGGCGGCGGGGGTCCTCGACCTCGTCGGCGACACGTGCATCTTCGACCTGGGCGTGATCCCGGCCGGGTACGGCTGGGTGTTCCCGAAGGCCGACCACCTCAACATCGGCCTCTACCGGTTCTTCAAGCGCAGCGACAATGTGGACATGAGGTCGCTGCTCGACGGCTTCATCGAGCGGTACAGGATTCTCCGTGGGCACCGCCGCATCGCCGTCAAAGCGTTCCTGATTCCGGTACGGCCGCCGGCGCGTCGCCTTGCCGCCTACGGGGTCGTCCTCGTGGGCGACGCGGCGGGGGTCGGGGACCCGCTGTACGGCGAAGGGATCTACTTCGCGATCCGGAGCGGCAACCTCGCGGCCGACGCGATCGCCGCGGCGCTCAACGGGCGAGGGACGCTCGCCGGCTACGACCGGCGGATGCGGCGCCTCCGGTTCGACCTCGCCGCCTCCCGCCTCGCCGCCCGTCTCTTCTACACCTCGCCCCGCCTCGGGTTCCGCTTCGGCGTCCGCAACAGGGCGGTGGCCGGCCTGTTCATGGGCCTGATCAGCGGGAGCGTGTCGCCCGCGGGCGCGCTTGCAGGCATGGCCGCGCTAGCTCCGTACTGGGCGCTCGCCCGGCATTCCGAGCCGGCGTCGTCGCCGCTTTTCGACTGAACGGGAGACGGTGGACGGACGACGGGAGAAGAGCGGCATGACCGGGAACGCTCCGTGCGAGGCGCCTTCCGTCTCCCGTCTACCTTCTCCGCTCTTCCTGCCTCTAGGTGTTGTTTCTCACGACGTTGTTCAGTCTGCTGATGGGCGGCTTGCCACCGAGAGAAGCATGGGCTCGGTGGACGTTGTAGAAGTGAAGATACCTCGTCAGGA
>Ga0335070_10000877_pt1 | contig 34384 bp, 28 predicted proteins | sample Lox_Sample_13_FD_206722 | JGI IMG/M metagenome (GOLD analysis project Ga0335070, IMG submission 206722) | Soil microbial communities from Loxahatchee National Wildlife Refuge, Florida, United States - Lox_Sample_1.3 | ecosystem: Environmental > Terrestrial > Soil > Wetlands | place: USA... | reverse complement strand
TTCAATCGACGCTTTTTTTGAAAAGAAAAATTTATGAGGGTGATAAGTGACAACTTATCCGCGCTAAGACGAGCGTCTAGAAATGCCTGTAATTCCTAGTCCCACAGACCTGGCGACTCAGCGCGTGTTCTCCAGCGCGCGCCGCGCAGTTCATACGCGAAGCGATGGCTTGAATCAATATTTTTCATGGGTGCCCTGTTTGGCGGAGTGTGCTCGCCACGATAGCCTAATGCCTGAACGTTTTTGTCAATAACGGGCCGGGGCCCGGACGAAGGAGATGTATGTCAACTGAACTGAGGAATTTTCTGGCGATCCCATACGATGAACTGGAAGAGCTCAACCTGAAGGCGAAGAAGCAGCGTCTGGACCGGGTCGATCCCGACAAGATCAAGGAAGAGCGGCTGAAGTATCTGACGGACGAGAAGCGCATCAAGGCCCTGACCGTGATGCTCAGCGATCTGGGAGGACGTGCAAGAGTAATGTCCTGTCTTGTCCTTCCGAACGGATCGAGAAACCTCTTTTTCTCGCCCGCCGGATAGGACTTTTCTTCTACGGCAATCAACAAGGCCCTTGGGGCTGTTCACTTGGGCTGCAAAAGGACCGTTGAAACCAACTGTAACCACTCTGCGAGCGATGTAATCGGCGGCACCTGACTGCAGAATCCATGCCGGCAGCCATACTTATCCTCGATTCGCTGGCGGACCTGGGACCTAGCCCACCGCTGATACCTTGCTCTACCGGACCATCACTGCGGGCAATGCAGCCCGCGGGTCGCTCTCCGCCGCTCAGCAACGCCCTCCGGCCGCCGCTGCTTGTATTCGAACTTCCCGCTCCGCGGCCAGCCAGTCCTGATGTTCGTCACCTGGGGCTCCTCCGCGCTCGAGGTAAATTTCGTAAGCCCGGCGGCGGATCTGTTCCTCCAAATCCACGGGGCCTGCGTTCGTCGGAACGTCAGGAACACCTTGGACAGCCGGGTCAGAGGTAAATGGGACCGTTTTCTTTCTACTGCGGGCTGTGCCGTTTCCGGCGGCTTTGCGAGGCATACGGTACTCCTAACTTTGACCAAATTCCAGGAATGGTCTCTAGTGATGAATGAACCGCTCTCCAGTGATTGATGAACTGCATACACATCACCCCACAACTACTCTTTTGCAGTAGTTTGTTGCGGATGGTGTAAACAATATAACCCGCAGATCTGTGGAAATGAAAGCCGCACTCGAAAAAATTACCACAGGTTCCTACCTTCTAACGGCCCCGCTAACGGTCCCGGCCACTCTGGCTGGAAGAACGGAAGGCTCAATCTGGCAACGCCTGCCGCCAAGGTACTCCGGTAACTTGTCGGAACGGTACTGTCGCACCGAGGATAGAGGAGAGCACCAGAGTCCGAAACATGTCATCTCACGGCCATCAAGGCGCCGGGGCGAAGCCTGCCCGTGAAAGCGCCGCCCGCGTCGGTGATCTGGAGCGAACGCTTACAGAGTCACCGACGCCCAAGAAGGTCTGCCACAAGCTGGCCCAGATCCTGCACGTGCGTCGCAATGAGGTTGCTCTCTTGCGGTCGGAAAAGGGCAGTCTCAAGTTCATCTATCCCTTCGAACTGCGCGCGGCAGGCGTGATTCCGCTCTCCGGTTCGTCGGTGGCGGCGCGGACAGCATCGACACGGACCTCGTTTCTTTCCAATTCCTTCATTCGTGTGAAACATGTGAGCCTGTTTGAATCCGTGAAGTTGGGCATCGCTGAGGACAGAGAAGATTCGGAACAGATGCCGATTCAGAAGATCATGTCGGTTCCGATCACCGAGACGAACGGGAACGTGGTGGGAGTTGTGCAAGTTTCACGCAAGGGTCTGGATGCCGTGCTGGCCGGCGCGGACTTTACAGGAGAAGACCTGAAGCAACTGGAACAGGCCGCCGAGATTCTGGCGCGCGCACCCTTCATGCAGGACGGCGCGCCCCTGGGAGATGACGCCAGCTAGCCCCTAGAGCTCCAACACTCGTGACCGCACCAAGGTGCGGTCACGGCTCTAGTTCAAGACCGAAGCTTGCGCGCCACGCGCTAAGAGCCCGCCGCCCGATAAGAATTCAGACCCCCGGACCTCTGGAAGTTGAATCCACCAATCTGACCGGCCATATCCCACGACCTCGCGGACAGAAAGCAATCCTTTAACTCCGCCGTACTCCTGACCCGTGATAAGGGTGCTCCCGTCACGGAAACGAAGAACCCCCACGCACCTCAGCCGTCGTCAGGGCCCCCTCATTCCCGGTATCATGCCAAGGAATCGTGCAATTCGAGGAGTCGGCGACACTTCAATGCCTAATGCCTGTCTGATCACGGTCCGCGGAGTCGTGCAGGGCGTCGGCTTCCGTCCGTTTGTCTACCGTGTGGCGCAGGCCAACCGACTGTGCGGATGGGTATTCAACGGGGAGGAAGGCGTCGAGATTCACGTCGAGGGCGCTGAGCCTGCCATCGAGGCATTTCTTGGAACTCTGAGAACCGAGCCTCCGCCTGCGGCCCGCATCACCAAAATCCACGTACAGTCGGCGCGCTTCCTTGGGCTGAAGGACTTCTCGATCCGAGAGAGCGCGCGGCGGGATCGCCCGACCGTGCGCATCTCTCCCGACCTGCCGGTGTGCGAAGACTGCTTACGGGAACTGGCCGATCCTCGCGACCGCCGTTGCGAATACCCCTACATTAACTGCACCAACTGCGGCCCGCGCTTCTCTGTGATTTTGGCGCTGCCCTATGACCGGCCGAACACCACCATGAAAGCCTGGCCCCTGGATGAATACTGCGATCGCGAATACCACGATCCTTCCAACCGGCGCTTCCATGCGCAGCCGGTGGCGTGTCCGCAGTGTGGACCTGGCTACTATCTGCGCTTGGGCACGGAGGCCGGGCGGGAAGACGGCCAAGTCATCCAGTGGACCGTGGAACTCTTGCGTGCCGGGAAGATCGTAGCGATCAAAGGGCTGGGAGGTTACCACCTGGCGTGTGATGCGCGCAACCCTGCTGCGGTTCACGCCCTGCGAGAACGCAAGTTCCGGAAAGAGAAACCGTTCGCCGTGATGGTGAGGGACATCGCTGCGGCACGTGACCTGGTGGAGCTTTCCTCTGAAGCACAAGCTCTCCTGACGTCCGCCGCCCGGCCCATTGTGCTGGCGCTGGCCAAGGCGGAACTCCCCGGCGTCGCTCCCGACAACCGCGAGCTCGGGATCATGTTGCCTTACACACCGCTGCAGCACCTGCTGTTCGCTGCCGGGGCTCCCGACGTGCTGGTGATGACCAGTGCGAATCGTTCCAGCGAGCCGATTGCGTATGAAGATCAGGATGCCTTTGATCGTCTCTCGGGCCTGGCGGACGCATTCCTAGTCGGCGAGCGGCCTGTCGCGCGCCGCGTGGAAGATTCCGTGGCGCGCGCAGGGGTGTTCGGCCCCGTGATCCTGCGGCGCTCGCGTGGCTATGCGCCGGGCGCTGTTGGGACGCTGCCGGTGGAACGGCCGATCCTTTCTGTTGGCGCCGATCTGAAGAACACCGTCGCGCTTGTTGTCGAGGGGCAAGCGTTCGTGAGCCAGCACGTCGGCGACCTGGAGCACTACGAAGCGTTCCGCGCGTTTCAGGAGACGATCCGCGATCTCGTGGCTATGTATGAGATCCGCTGGGAAGACGTGCTGGTCGTGTACGATACGCATCCCGAGTACCGCTCGACTGCGCATGGGCAACAACTTCCGTCTGCAGAGAAACTGGCGGTGCAGCACCACCGCGCCCATGTAGCGTCAGTCTTGGCAGAGCACGGGGCCTGGGAGAAACGAGTCTTGGGTGTGAGTTTTGACGGCACCGGCTACGGGGACGATGGCTCGATCTGGGGAGGCGAGTTCTTTGTGGGAAGCCTGCAGTCGGGATTTGAAAGAGTGGCCCATTTGCGGCCTGCCGCGCTGCCTGGCGGCGATGCCGCTGCGCAATATCCGGTTCAGGCGGCTGCGGGCTTTCTTGCCCAAATTGAAGACATGCCAAACCTGAACGCTCCGCCGTTCTCCTTTCCGGTGCGCTACGACAAAGCGCTGCAATTGGTCCACAAGAATGTCCGTACGTTCACCACCACGTCCATGGGAAGACTCTTCGACACCGCTGCTGCGCTCGTCGGCTTCACGCGCGAGATCACATTCGAGGGGCAGGCCGCGATGTGGCTGGAGCAACTGGCGGGCAACGCGCCACCCACAGATGCGTATCCATTTCCGCTTGTCGATGGCCAACTGGATTTTCGGCCGTTACTTCGCGCCGTCGCTTCGGACCGAGTTCGAGGCCGAAGTCCCTCCGAGATTGCGCGCTCGTTTCAACTTGGCGTTGCGGCCGGCGTTTGTGAAGCGGTAACGGTGCTCGCGCACGCCGAGAACCTCGACACGGTCGTCCTCTCAGGAGGCGTCTTTCAGAACGAGCTGTTACTGGAAGATTTGAAGCCGCGAGTGGAGCGAGCCGGCCTCGACCTCTGGACAAACCAATCTGTCCCTCCGAACGACGGCGGCATCAGCCTGGGGCAGGCAGCGCTGGCAGCATTCCACGTTGCAGGCTAGTTGACTCTCTTGACATCGCGCTTCTTTGGCCGTCATCCCCAGTGGAACCAATACCTGTCAAAACGGGGTCTACTGCCCTCGTTTCTTGGCAGCTTGTGCGTCTAGAAACTCATATCGGCCACGCTGGGCATGCTGAGCCGCGTAGATCCTTTTGCCCGACAGGTGCATCACCTGATATCCGTTATCGCTCGCGCTTTTCGGCCAGTCCGGCAGGCCGGCGCCGTTCGGATTGCCGTTTTTGGCGAAATTCACCCAGTACGACGACATCGCATCCGACACCTTGAAGTCGTCGTCGGTCCACGGTACTCCCTCCTGCAACTTCAAGGAACCGAAGACGTATGGGATCTCGCCGGCGTGCCTGGAACCTGCTTCGCTCGCTGGAATCGGTCCGATCATCGCGCCCGGCTTCGCCACCGGAACCTGCTCGAACAGATACTGATAAACGGGCGAGTTGCCCGTCTTCCTCTGCATGTCGATCCACTTCCAGGTCGAGAACGCGATGAAATCGTCACCCGACAGCGCTTCCGCCGAAGCCAGTGCCTCCTGGTCGTTCATCGCGGGATATAACTTCAGGAATTCATCCGCCTGATCGCCGAAACGCGCGCGCGCCTGGTCCGCGAAACTCTTGGCCGTGGGTTTTTGCGGAACGAAGAGCACGAACATCTTCCCTTCGTCGGCATTCCACCCGGCCAGCAGAGGAACATGGCTCTGGACGCCCTGGGCGAAGATGGTTTGCACGTCGGTGGGCAGGAAGTAGCCATCAATATTCGGACCAAAAACGAAGCCTCGATTTCTTTGCGCCGCTGCCTGCAGCAAGTCGTTCGCCGGCTTCGCGCGCATTTGCGCTAGAGAGTCGCAGCCCACCGACTTCGCGAACTCCATGCCGAACTTTTCGCTCTCGGCCAGAGACTTCGTCTGAATCCCTGTGGGCGACCCGCTGGGGAAGAACGCACCGCTTTCGCCGATGGCTTTCTGAAAGAGATCCCGTGACAAGGGAGACGCCATCAACGCGCTCACCGAAGCGGACCCGGCGGACTCCCCAGCAATCGTGATGTTATACGGATCGCCACCGAAGGCCGCGATGTTCCTCACTACCCACTTCAGTGCCGCCACTTCGTCCAGAAACGCGTAGTTGCCCGAGGCGTTGTGCCCCGACTCTTTGGTCAGTTCAGGGTGAGCGAAGAATCCAAACACGCCAAGACGATAGTTGGGCTCGACGACGATGACACCCTTCTTGGCTAAGTTCTCTCCGTCATAGCGCGGCTCAGACGAGCTGCCCGCCACAAAGCCGCCGCCGTAGAACCAGAGAATGACCGGCAGCTTCACGTTCGCGGGCTTTGCGGGAAGCCAAATGTTGAGCGACAGGCAATCTTCGCTGGGCTGGCTATCGCGGAAGTAGATGTCCCCGAACACGTCGGTTTGCAGACACGGCGAACCGAACTTGTCCGCTTTCCGGACGCCCGTCCAACTCGCCACTGGTTGCGGAGCCTTCCACCGCAGGTCCCCAACCGGAGGCGCGGCAAAAGGGATTCCCTTAAAAATCCGAACTGTGTGATCGGCGTTGCTGGTGCCTTCGATCTTTCCGCTCTCGGTGGTGACCTGATCTGTGACGGCGTCCGCCGCGTACAACGCAGTTGCCAGCATTATTCCCCCCGCGATCCCCACGACTGACATGAATCGGCGCATGATCATCTCCTTCGCTTAATACAAGAACTCGTCCGCCACATGCCCGGCAACGGAAGTTCTCGGCGCCAGCGTCGCCACTTGACTCTGGCAAACCGATCATGATCGCTGACGGGCTGGCCACACGTCCAGTGCTCTTCGAAGATTCGCCTCCGGACTTCCATGGCTGATGATGGCGCGCTAGAAGCTCCTACGCGAGATGGGCCGTGCTCCACTTGTAAAGTGCGGCTGATCTTGATAAACAGTAGACACACAATTCACTCCAGGGGTGAGGCATGAGTAAGGTGCGGGTTCTCGCAGGCACGCGCAAAGGCGGGTTCATTCTGACCTCGGACGGCAAGCGCGAAAAATGGCAGGTGGAAGGGCCGCTTTTTACAGGCTGGGAGGTCTATCACCTGAAAGGGTCGCCCGCCGATCCAAATCGAATTTACGCTTCACAGACCAGCGGATGGTTCGGCCAGGTCATCCAACGCTCCGACGACGGCGGCAAGACCTGGCACCAGCCCGGAACGCCTGCCGGTGAACCGGCGACCACGCCAGAGGGCATGCCCAAGGGCGAAAGCAACAAGTTCGTCTACGACACCTCTCCTGAAACTGGCAAGCCGCTCACCACCCATCAGTTCTACGACGGGACCCAACATCCGTGGGAGTTCAAGCGTGTCTGGCATCTGGAACCGTCGCTCGCTGATCCCGACAGGGTTTATGCCGGAGTCGAAGACGCCGCTATCTTCCGCTCCACCGACGGCGGCAAGAATTGGAAGGAACTGCCCGGCCTGCGCGGCCACGGTACCGGACCGAAGTGGCAGCCCGGCGCGGGCGGCATGTGCCTGCACACCATCATTCTTGATCCCGACAATCCGCAGAGAATGTGGATTGCTATCTCTGCGGCGGGCGCTTTCCGCACCGACGACGGCGGTCAGACCTGGAAGCCGATCAACAAGGGCCTGCACTCCAAGTACATTCCCAACCCTACGGCCGAAGTTGGCCACTGCGTCCACCACATCGCCATGAACCCGAAGCGGCCTGGCGTGCTCTTCATGCAGAAACACTGGGATGTCATGCGCTCGGACGACGCCGGCGACAACTGGCACAAGGTCAGCGGCAACCTGCCCACCGACTTCGGCTTCGTCATCGACGTGCATGCGCATGAGCCGGAGACGATCTACGTCGTCCCCATCAAGAGCGACGCCGAGCACTATGTGCACGAGGGCAAGCTGCGCGTCTTCCGCAGCCGCACCGGCGGCAATGAGTGGGAGCCACTCACCAAGGGTCTGCCCCAAAAGGACTGTTATGTGAACGTCCTGCGCGACGCCATGGCCGTCGATTCGCTCGACAGGTGCGGTATCTACTTTGGTACGACAGGCGGACAGGTCTACTGCTCGCCCGATGCCGGAGACAGCTGGAACCCGATCGTGCGCGATCTGCCGGCGGTGTTGTCGGTCGAGGTGCAGACGCTGGCATGATACGCTCACAAAATCAACCAACGTAAAAAGGGAGAAACGTGCGGAAATTGATCGCTTTCAACAATGTGACTCTGGACGGCTACTTCGCAGGGAAAAACGGCGACATTAGCTGGGCAAAAGGCCACATGGATGCGGAGTTCAATGCATTCGTCGCAGAGAACGCCAAAGGCGGAGGCTAGCTTCTGTTCGGCCGGATCACCTATGAGCTCATGCTCAGCTACTGGCCGACACCGCTGGCGATGAAGAATGATCCGATTGTGGCCGAACGGATGAACAATCTGCCGAAGGTCGTGTTTTCGAGAACGCTGGACAAACCATCGTGGAACAACACGAAACTCATCAAGAGCGAAATGCTGGCGGAGGTACGAAAGATGAAGAACGAGCCCGGTGAGGGCATGGCGATCTTGGGCAGTGGCAGTATCGTGTCGCAACTGGCGCAGGAGGGGCTGATCGACGAATACCAGATCGTGGTGAATCCCGTGGTTCTTGGCAGTGGCAGGCCGATGTTCGAAGGTATTAAAGAGAAACTGGCCTTGAACCTGATAAAAACGCGGACTTTTCGCAATGGGAATGTCTACTTGTGTTACGAGCCGATGAGGTGGAGGTAAAGGAAGGCACGGCGATAAGTCTCCATGTTTCCTCCGTGAAACCCTATGGCCGCAGCCGATGCCCAAGATGGACAAGATCGTTATAGAGGAGTTGCGGCGGGCGTACGAAGGAAAGACTGCTGCGTAAACATGATCCGCGTCATTCTTCCCCACCACCTCCGTACTCTCGCTCATGTTGGGGCAGAGGTGCAACTCGAAGTCGCCACCCCCATCACGCAGCGCTCCGTCCTCGACGCGCTCGAGGCTTGCTATCCCATGCTACGCGGCACTATCCGCGACCATGTCACGCAACAGCGCCGGGCGTTTCTGCGTTTCTTCGCTTGTGAGGAAGACCTCTCTCACGAGTTGCCGGATGCCCCGCTGCCCGAGGCTGTCGCCTCCGGGCAGGAGCCATTTATTGTCATCGGGGCCATCGCCGGCGGCTAGAAGGGTTTGGGGTTTGTGCGCTCGGAACGCCGCCGACAGTGTCATCCTGAACGAGGCAACAGGACTATTGATATTTCGGTCAGACAGAAAAACCTGAACTCTTCTTTGCCTCAGTACGCAAATCCGTCGGGCTGACTGACGGCGCCGACCCGCACGTAGTGGTCGATGAACTCGCGCCCCGCGGCCAGTGCCTTGCGGTTGATGCCCATCATCTCCACCTTCTTGATCCTTGCTTTGAGCGCTTCTTCCGCGGTTGCTGCCAACAGACACTCGGTTTCTTCCAGCAGCGCCCCCATCATGACCATATTGGCGGCTTTGGCGGAGCCGAGCTTGTCGGCGATTTCCGAGGCGGGCAGGCAGATTACACGCGCCTGCGGCAACTGGAAGTCGGCGGGTAGGCGGTCGTGGTTATAGAGGATCAGTCCCCCAGGAGCGACCGAGGCTGCGAACTTATGCAGCGAGATTTCGTTCATCGCCACCAAAACGTCAGGGTGCGAGATCAGCGGCGAGCCGATGCGTTCTTTCGAAAGGCAGACGTGGCAGTGCGCGCTGCCAGAGCGCATTTCAGGACCGTACGAAGGCAGCCAGCTGACTTCCAGGCCTTCGCGCATGCCCATCTCGGTGAGGAGCTGGCCGAGCAGAAGCACGCCCTGGCCGCCGAAGCCGGCGATATTGATTTGGAAGGTGTTGAAGTGATGCGTGTGCGGTCGGGCCTCTGCTCCGTCTGGCCGGGCCGAAGGCTCGCTTCCGGCTGCGCTGATCTCCAGCACTTCCGGCACGGAGCGTTGCGGTACGACCGGATTCTCCACTGGCTCATGCTTCTTGTCTTTGAATACATTCAGAGGAAAATTGGGGATCATTGCCTCGGCGACCCACTTCCGCGCCTCGATCGGGTCTTTCGCCCAGATCGTGGGGCAAGGAGACAGAATCTCAACGAAAGTGAACCCGCTCCCGTCGCGCTGGAGTTCTAGCGCGCGGCGCACGGCCTTGCGCGCCTTCATGATGTTTTTGTTGTCGGAGAGCGCGACACGCTCGACATACACCGGCTCTTCCAGAGTCGCGATCAACTCGGCCATGTGCAGTGGATAGCCTTCGTTCTTTTCTCTGCGTCCCCAGGGCGAAGTCGTGCTCTTCTGCCCCAGCAGAGTGGTCGGGGCCATCTGGCCGCCGGTCATGCCATAGATCGCGTTGTTGACGAAGAAGACGCTGATTTTCTCGCCACGATTCGCGGCGTGGATGATCTCCGCAGTGCCAATCGCGGCCAGGTCACCATCGCCCTGATAGGCCAGGACGATCTTGTCGGGGAGGGCGCGCTTAATTCCAGTTGCAGCCGCCGGCGCGCGCCCGTGCGCCACCTGTACGTTGCCAACGTCGAAATAGTAGTAGGCGAAGACCGAGCACCCCACCGGGCTTACGAAGATGGTCTTATCCTGCAGGCCGAGATCGGCGAGACCTTCGGCAATCAGCTTGTGCACCACCCCGTGCCCGCAGCCGGGACAGTAGTGGGTCTGGTGCTGAAGCTCATCCTTGCGCTCGTACTTGTCGAAGAAGACCGGCGACTTGGAATGGCTGACCTGGTAACCAGCCGCCAGGATTTCCGATTCTTTGACGTTTGCCTTCGTCTCGGTTGGCATAGGCCATCCTCTTCTCGAACGTCTTTTCCCGAACTGCCTCGGCTGGACGGGCGAGGGCGCCCCTCCCTCCGTCAACTTCACTATGCCAGCGCCATCACGCGCTGCATCACCTGCGAGTGCACTTCTTCCACGGTCGGGACGTTGCCGCCCGTGCGTCCGTAAAATTCCACTGGCACCTTGCCATTCACGGCCAGGCGCACATCTTCCAGCATCTGGCCGTTACTGAGTTCGACGACCAAGATCTTCTGCACTTTTCTCGCGGCCTCCACCAAGGCCTGCTTGGGGAACGGCCAGAGCGTAATCGGCCGGAATAAGCCGGCCTTCAGGCCTTCGCGGCGGGCCATCTCGACCGCAGAACGCAGGATGCGGCTGATGATGCCATACCCGACGAGCAGAATCTCGGCATCCCCGGTCTCAAACGTTTCGTGGCGCGGCTCCTGCTGCGCGGCGCGAATGTATTTGGCCTCCAGCTTCCGGATGTGACTTTCGAGCGCGTCCGGCTCGAGGTAGATGGAGCTGATCAAGTTCTTGCGAGTCTCCCGCGTTCCCTGGACCGCCCAGCAGCGGTCCGGGATCGGGATGTCGCGGAATTCCATCTCGAGCGGCTCCATCATCTGGCCGATGAATCCATCCGCCATGACGATGGCGGGATTGCGATACTTGTCCGCCAGATCGAAAGCCAGGATGGTGAGGTCCGCCATTTCCTGCACCGAAGCAGGCGCAAGGACAAAATTACGATAGTTGCCATGACCGCCGCCTTTCACCATGGCAAAGTAGTCGCTTTGTTCCGGAGCAATATTGCCGAGACCGGGGCCGCCGCGCACAATGTCCACGATGACGCAGGGCAGCTCCGAGCCGGCACAATAAGAGATGCCCTCCTGCATTAGGCTGAGGCCGGGACCGGAGGATGCGGTCATGACGCGGGCCCCGGCCGCAGCTGCGCCGTACACCATGTTGATGGCGGCGACTTCGCTCTCCGCCTGCACGAACGTACCGCCGACCTGCGGCAGATAGAGGGCTGCCGCTTCGGCGATTTCGCTGGCCGGAGTAATCGGGTATCCGTAATAGGCGCGGCATCCGGCGAGGATCGCGCCTTTTACGATGGCGACATTGCCCTTACAGAGCTGCCGCATGGGAATCTCCTTCCACGATGGGCTTGGAGGGTGGCGCAAGACGGTAGACGGTGATGGCGCCCGGCTCGGGGCAACAGTAGAAGCAGATGCCGCAGCCCGTGCAGCCCTCGCCCGTATAACGCGCCGGGTGCACACCGTAGGCGTTCAGTTCCGGGCGTAGCTCTAGGCACTCGGGCGGGCACGCTTCCACACACAGCCCGCAGCCCTTGCACTCTTCCACGTTGATCAGGATGTTGCCCCGAGCTTGTCCTGCCATGTTCACCTCGCTGCTGACATGGGTTGGGGTCGCTGCAACCACTTCGTCTTCTCGCAATACTCGTACAGCTCTTCGCGGAATTTGGGATGCGCAATCTCGATCAGGGCCTTGGCCCGCTCGCGGATCGACTTCCCGTGTAGAAACGCGACGCCAAACTCTGTGACGACGTAGCGCACCAGGCCGCGAGACGTGACCACCCCCGCCCCCGGGCTCAACATGGGAACAATGCGCGAAATGGCGTCGTTCTTGGCGGTGGAAGAGATGGCGATGATCGGTTTGCCACCCTTGGAGAAGGAGGCGCCGCGCAGGAAATCTACCTGCCCGCCAATGCCGCTATAGAACTGGTTGCCGATGGAATCGGAACAAACTTGCCCGGTCAGGTCCACCTGCAACGCTGAATTGATCGCCACCATGTTGTCGTTGCGGGCGATCAGTTGAACGTTATTCGTATAGGAGGTTGGGTGGAATTCGAAGATCGGATTGTTGTCCACGAAGTCGAAGATCTTCTTCGAACCGAGAATGAATCCCACGATGATCTTCCGCGGCTTGAAACTCTTGCGCGCGCCGGTCAGAACGCCGGCTTCGATCAGCGGAATGACTCCGTCGGAGACCAGCTCGCTGTGGACACCCAAATCCTTGCGGTCCATAAGGAAAGAGAGTACAGCGTCCGGGATACCGCCGATGCCGGTTTGCAGGACCGAGCCGTCCTCGATCAGTCCAGCCACGTTGCGGGCGATCGCCATGTGCATCTCGGTAATCTCGACTTTTTTCAGTTCGCATAGAGGCCGAGACGACTCCACTACGGCGTCGATGTCGCTGACGTGGATGTAACTGTCGCCATAGGTGCGCGGCATTTGATCATTAACCTGGGCCACCACAAACCGCGCCAGATTGGCAGCGGTTAGAGTTGTGTCGACCCCAACGCCAAAACTGCAGAATCCGTGGGGGTCCGGTGGCGAGACCTGGATGAGAGCAACATCCAGTGGCATGGCGCCGCTCTCGAACAACCCTTCGATTTCGCTCAGGTAGATAGGGGTGTAGTCGGCGCGGCCGTCATTGATGGCGTCGCGCACATTGGCGCCGATAAAGACCGCATTGTGCCGGAAATGGCCGGCCATTTCTGGAGCGACGTAGGGAGCCGTGCCCATCGTCATCATGTGCACGATCTCCACATCCTCGACGCGCGGCCCGATTTGCATCAGCGCCTCGACCAAGGTTTCCGGTTCCGCGCAGCCCGGCTGGATGTAAACCCTCATCCCCGACTGCACACAACGCAACGCTTCTTCCGGCGTGCGTATCTTCTTCTTGTATTCAATTTCCCACGACATTTCTTTTCTCTTTCCCCTTGCCTGATCTATCGGGTTGCGCCAGCACGCGGTATTTCGTGCCCGGCCTGCGCCCGTTCATATCCAATCGAAGCAAAATAGATTGCGCGATCGAAAAACTGATCGAGGAGTTGCAGCATCTCCAACTCGCCAAAGACCTCAACCGGCCGCTCCATCAGCGATTCCTTCTTGAGGAACTCCCACAGGTTCTCCTTGGTGAGAATGATCGTCCAGGTAAGCTCGCTGATCGGTACACCTTGGTGCGCGCGGCGGGTGCCAATTTCTTCGTAGCGTTGTTCGATATCGGACACGCTCTTGCCCAACAGCCAGTCGCCCAGATGGCGGTAGATTTCGTACACGCGCTGTTTCAGTTCCTCAGGCGGGACCTGCCGGTAGGAGCGGGTGAGCTCTGAACTCCGCACTCTTTCGAGAAGGCTGGCGGCGAGGGCGTCGGAGTGGGTCTCGATTAGACGGACCAATCGGTAGGCCAGCATCATGACCGCTCCTAAGCCTTTCCTCCAACGCCAGTTTCGACCTGCCCGTCGCGGGTCGCGGTGATTGATGGCACATGGACTCGTGATGGATGTCACAAGCACAACTTTCTGTAGAACAACAACTTACAGGATTGTTCCCGCGCGACCGACCAACCGTTCGGACGGGAGCAATCCGCGCCGCGGCACCCGCACCAGAGACTCGCCATGAATTCTCGAGCTTCTTTTCTGCGGGAACCATCATCCAAATGTAGAATCAGCTGAAACTACTCGAGCGATGGCATGTTGGGGATGAACGCAGATCGAAGCATGGGCGTCAAACTTCTCTCGGCGCTCTGTGTGCTGCTCGCATTCGTGATGGGGATCGCACAAGCGGTCCACTCGCACCCGAATGGTTCGGTGGCGACCCATCACTCGTGCTCAATCTGTTCTACCCCCAGCGTGAGCCTGATAACGGCGACACCCGACGCAACGCCCGCTCTGCGGGTTGTGGCGCTCGCAACCGTCGCGGGCGAAACCGCCCAAGCATTTCAGCCTGCCTCTGCGATTCTCATTCGCCCTCCACCCGCGTTCTGATCTCGCGCCCCCAAACAAGAAATCTTTCCCACATATAGCAATCCGGAACCGGACTCCCTGTGAGTCCCGTTGGATGGAGGAATGATGCTGGTTTCTAACAAGACTCTATTTGTTGCTGCAATCCTTGCCGCCGCTCTGCTGTGCCAAACGGTTGCGCGCGCGCAATCAGGAAGCTCGACCTCGGTTACGGGCACGGTTTTGGACCCGTCGGGCGCTGTGGTAGTAAGCGCCACGGTGACTATCCATAACCCGGTCAGTGGCTTTGACCGGACCACGACCACTGATGCAGCGGGAAAATTCGCAATCCCGAATGTGCCCTTCAATCCCTATCACCTTACGGTCACGAAACGCGGCTTTGCTCCGTTTGCCGAGGATGTGGATGTTCGGTCGGTTGTCCCAGTGAATTTGGCCATCAACCTGACGGTGTCGGCCTCGACCGAGACTGTAGTAGTAGAAGCGGCGGCGGAAGACCTGCTCGAGAATACTTCGACCTTTCATACCGATGTGGACCGCGGCTTGTTCGACAAGCTTCCGCTGGAGAGCGCGTCGTCGTCGGTGAGTTCTCTGGTTACGCTGGCCACTCCGGGCATTGCGGCCGACTCGAACGGGCTCTTCCACGGCATGGGCGATCACGCAGAGAATTCCTTCTCCGTCGATGGCCAGCCCATCACCGATCAGCAAAGTAAGGTCTTTTCGAACCAGATTCCATTGGACTCGATTGAGTCGATGGAGGTGATCAGCGGCGCGCCGCCTGCCGAATATGGCGAGAAGACGAGCGTGGTGATCAACGTCACGACTCGCTCCGGGCAAGGCATGACCACCCCCAAGGGGAGCGTCACGGCTTCCTATGGCAGCTTGGGCACGTCGAATCTCGACTTCAACCTCGGCTATGGCGGGGAGAAGTGGGGGAACTTCATTTCCGTCAGCGGGCTCAATAGCGGCCGGTTCCTCGATCCACCGGAATTTCAGGTATTTCACGCCAAGGGCAATCAGGAAGACGTATTCGACCGCGTGGACTACCAGATCTCCAAGGCGGACTCGATTCACGTGAATCTGGGGTTTACGCGTTCCTGGTTCCAGAATCCGAACGCGTTCGACAACCTTCACTCCGGTGAGCTGGACCCGCTCGGCAACCCGCTGACGGCAACCGATCAACGTTCGCAGATCCGAACCTTCAACATCGCGCCTTCCTGGACCCGATTGCTAAGCAACACGGCGGTCTTCACGTTCGGCGGGTTCGTGCGCAAGGACGATTACAACTACTACCCGAGCCGCGACCCGTTTGCTGATCTCAGCCCCATCCAGCAGGAGACAGTACGCCAGACCCGCAGTCTTGCCAATGTGGGCGTGCGCTCGGATCTGTCGTATGTAAAGGGCATGCACAACCTCAAGATCGGCGCCACCTATCAGCAGACGTTCCTCACCGAAGACAACCGTCTTGGGATCGTCGATCCATTGCTCAACGCACCGTGCCTGGATGGAGACGGCAACCCGGTTTCCGGATTCAACGATCCCTCCCAGTGCGCTGGGGCAGAGTTGCAGGCGAATGATGCTTTCCTGCCGCTCCTTGGATGCTACGACCTGACTCGTCCTACCCCATCGCCGAACGACAACTGCGCTGGAGCAGCCAGCACGCTGTACCCTTTTCACGGCCATACCGACGTCAAGCTCCTCGGCCTGTACGTTCAGGACGCGATCACCAAAGGGCCCTGGTCCCTAAACCTCGGTTTGCGGGGGGATTTCTACAATGGGCTGGCCACGCACAAGGAAGCCGAGCCGCGTCTCGGTGTTGCATACAACATCAAGCGCAGCAACACCGTTCTTCGCGTTTCCTACGCGCGCGTTCTGGAGACTCCTTTTAACGAAAACCTGGTGGTGTCCAGTACAGGATGTAATTCGGAGGTTATCGCCGCTCTGGTCCCCTGCGTGCCCGCGGCGCTCGGCCCCGGCTGGCGCAACGAATTCCACGCTGGCCTGCAACAGGCGTTTGGGAAGTATCTGGTTTTCTCCGGCGAATACGTCTGGAAGTACACGCATGGCGGATACGATTTCAGCATCCTGGGAAATACACCGATCTTCTTTCCGATTGCATGGCACAACTCGAAGATTCCCGGCTTCGCGGGCCGGGTGAGCGTGCCGAACTTCCACGGCTTCACTGCCCTGATGGTGTTTTCGAGTGTGGCGGCCCGATTCTTCCCGCCACAAATTGGGGGCTTGGGCGTTACTGTCGGACAAAGTGGGTCTCCATTCCGCATCGACCATGACGAAAAGTTTAACCAGACCACCCACCTGCAATACCAGCCCTGGCAGCGCGGACCGTGGTTCGGCTTCAACTGGCGCTATGACAGCGGGTTGGTAGCGGGATCGGTTCCATTCGCAGCCGACACAACCACGCCGGTGGATTTGACAGTGCTCACTGCCGATCAGCAAATGCAAGCGGGTCTTTTCTGCGGTTCTGTCTTTCCCACGTTGACCACGCCGCTCACTACTTGCGCTCCGTCGCAATATGGGTCAACACGAGTGACGCTCCCGGCGCCCGGAACCGAAAACGACGACCACAATCCTCCGCGCATCGCACCGCGTCATCTGTTCGATGTCTCCGTTGGACATGACAACCTTTTTCACGGCGACAAGTACAAATGGAGCGCACAAATCACAGCGATCAACGTGACGAACCGGGTGGCACTCTACAACTTCCTCTCCACGTTCAGCGGCACGCACTTCGTAACGCCGCGCACGTTGACGGTGCAGCTCGGGTTCCAGTTCTAGCTCTTTCTCCGAAGCTAGGGGCACGGCTGGGAGGCGTTCGAGAAGGACGCCTCCCCGGCAAATTCCAGCCGGAAGAGAAGAACAAGCATAAGAGAAGCAATCCTGGTGGTTCCCATTATGGTCGTTTCCGCGGTTGCGCAGGCGCGCTTTAACGGAAATAATTGGAACCTGCAGGGAGTCCCCTTATGCAGTGGCGTTATTCGTTCCTCGTCTCCTCTCTGGGCGTATGGATGGCAGCCGGCATCCTGGCGGTCACATTGCTTCCGCGCTCGACCTTTGCGCAGACAACGCAGACCATTGCCGCCCCCTTTGACAAGACTCTGGAAGTCACTCCCGGTCCGGCGTGGAGCGATTCGGCAGTCGATCTACACCCGGGAGACGTGGTGGAGCTTTCGGCGACTACCACCGGGGCAGGCGACCAGCCTTGCGATCCTCAGGGACTGTCCGCCGGCACAGATTCCAGTAAGCTGCCGCTCGCATCCGCCCTTCCCGGTGCGCTCCTCGCCAAGTTGCAGGAGAAAACGGAGAACCTGATCTTCGTTGGCGTCGAGCGGCAGCTCAAGATCACTGAAGCCGGACATCTCTATCTCGGGTCGAACTTGAGCGCATCTCCTGGCTGCTCCGGCAAGTACGCGGTGAAGATTCATGTCGTTCCGGGAGCGGGGAACGAAGTGGCGTCCGTGAAATCCAAGCTGGCCACCGCTGCCCAGATCTGGCTCAGCGGTCAACTCGGCACGAACAAGTCGCAGTCGCCACAGACCCCCGCCATTGTTCCGGAGGCAAGCTCGGGTACGGCCGCGGCGTCGCCTTCCAATGCCGCTGCTGCGAGCACAACGGCGAAACCTCTTGCGGTATCGCGCGTGCCTCTGGATAGAGGGCTGCAAAAGGACCTGCAATCCCTGCCGCGACGGGTGAACGATGAGTTCAAGGATCCAGGGGACTTGGTCAACTTCGTGTTCGTCGGTTCGCAGAACCAGGTAGAGGACGCCCTGACCGCAGCCAACTGGCATGTAGCCGACACCTCGACGCCGGGAGCGATCGCCAAGGCCATCCTGATGGCCACAAAGAAGGAAGACTATCTGCAGATGCCGATGAGTCAGCTGTATTTGTTCGGGCGTGTGCAGGATTTCGGCTATGAACAGGCGGAACCCTATGCCATGGTGGCTAGCCGGCATCACTTTCGCATTTGGAAGGCGCCGTTCACTTACCGCGGCCACGAGGTCTGGGCCGGAGCCGGCACGCACGACATCGGATTCGAGAAAGACCAGCGCAATGGGAAGGTCACCCACAAGATCGATCCCGCCGTGGATGGCGAGCGCGACCACGTTGGTGAATCACTGGAACAGGCAGGCAAGGTTCGGTGGCTGAACTACTTCACGCCTTCCGATCCGGTGTTGGAATCGAAGAACGCCACCGGCGGCGGCTTCCACTCTGACGGCAGAGTGCTGGTGATGTTTCTGCAGTAGATTCAGGGCTTGTGACTCCGGGCGGGCGTTCCAAACTCCCGCGACGCTGGTTTTAGGCGCGAACGCCCAGAGCTCGCATCGCTTCTCCGACAACATAGATCGACCCTGTAACAACGATCAATTCGCGTGGTCCGGTCAATTCTTGCGCTTGCCGCAGCGCACTCGCCACGTCTCCGCCCTCCTGGATGTCCGTGTCCACACGTGCCGCCGCCTGCCGGATCTCCGAAGGTGACGCCGAACGCGGGTTGTCGGCGTGCGTGAGTATGATGTGCTTCGCCAGCGGAAACAGAATCTCGGCGATCTCCGCGATGGCCTTGTCGCGCATCACGCCAAATACCAGCGTCATTGGGCGGTCTTCATAGGCAGCAGCAAGTGTCGCGCGCAAAGCCCAGGCGCCTGCCGGATTGTGGGCGACATCAAGCACGTATTCCAGTTCGCGGATCGGGTAGGAACGGGCGCTTGACTCGTCCAGCCGACCGCAATTCCGCAGGTTGCTTTCGGACAGCACCTGGAAACGCGCGGGCCAGTGGGTGTCACGGATTCCCCGCTCGATCGCAGCAGGCGTGATCTGCTCAAAGCCCTGCTCGTGGAGTTCCTCGGCGGTTGCGATCGCCAAGGCAATGTTTCGCAACTGGTGGCGGCCAATCAGGGGCGAATCGACTACAATCCTTCCGCCCATCATCTGCAGCGGATACCGGAACCTTAATCGGGGAGCTTGTTCTGCTCCCTCGGCAACGTCAACAGCAAGATACGAATTGCTCCCCGGACTGACCGGAGGAACATACGGCACCGCGCTGACCAGCCGCGCGCCCAGACCCAGGATCATGTTGCCGATTGCACCGTTGGCTTCCGGAGACTGCGGCAGCGTCACCACCGCACCGCCCCGCCGGATAATGCCCGCTTTTTCCCGGGCAATCTCGCCAATCGTGTTGCCAAGAAACTTCTGGTGGTCGAGCGCAATGTCGGTGATGACGCTCACGCGTGGCTCGACCACGTTGGTCGCATCGAGCCGTCCACCCATCCCGACTTCCAGCACCGCCAAGTCCGGCTGAATGGCCGCAAAATGCTCGAACGCCATAGCGGTCAGCGTCTCGAAAAAGCTGGGATGCCATGGCAGTTCGCCCTCGCTGACCAGCCGCCGGGCGGCGCGGTCCACCACATCATGCAGTCCGGCGAAATCGTCGTTTGCAATCGCCTCGCCATTGATCCGAATCCGCTCGTTGATCCGCACGAGATGTGGCGAAGTGTACAGTCCCGTCTTCAGCCCAGAAGCCTGGAGGATGGAGGCCAGAGTCGCCGCGGTCGAACCCTTGCCGTTCGTGCCCGCGATCAGCACACTCTGGAACTTCTGTTCCGGATGGCCCAGAGCGGCCAGCAGCACTCGCATGTGCGCCAGATCGAACTTATGCGCGGGCATCTGGGCCAGCTCGTGGCCTAAGGCATACATCTCCGCAACTGCGGATTCGTAGGACAAGGTCGTTGGTCGTCTGTCGTTCGACGTCGGTCGTCCGTCGTTCGCCGACGTCGTACGACTACCGGAGATCGTATCAAGCCGAAATCAAATTCTCATTGCTTCTCGCCCTGTTCCTGAAAAGGAAGGCGAGCAGGGAAAGTGCCTCGCGAACGACCAACTACGAACGACCAACGACAGGTCCTATGCCACCATGAAGTCCAGCGCCCGCGCAATGTAGGCTTTCAGCTCCTTGCGCGTGACTACGGCATCCAGCATTCCATGCTCGAGCAGAAACTCCGAACGCTGGAAGCCCTGCGGCAGCTTCTGCCGGATCGTTTGTTCGATGACTCGTGGCCCGGCAAACCCGATCAGCGCTCCCGGTTCGCCAATGTTGAGATCGCCTAGCATGGCAAACGACGCTGTAGTACCGCCCGTAGTGGGATCGGTCAACACTGAAATGTAAGGAACGCGAGCCGAGTCCAACCGCGCCAGGGCAGAGGAGATTTTAGCCAGTTGCATCAGGCTGATGGCCCCTTCCATCATGCGCGCGCCACCCGATGCGGAGACGATGATAATCGGCGTGCGCGTCTCCATGGCTCTCTCGATCGCGCGCGTAATCACCTCGCCGACCACGGCTCCCATGCTGCCGCCGATGAAAGAGTACTCCATCGCGCTGACGATCACCGGGCGGCCATTCAGCTTGCCGTAGGCATTAATGATGGCGTCTTTCAATCCGGTGTCGGCCTTAGCCACCTTCAACCGCGAGGAATACGCTTTCAGATCCACGAACTTCAGCGGGTCGGTCGAGGCCAGATTGCTGTCGAAAATTTCGTACTGGTTGTCGTCAAGAAGTTGGGCCAGCCGGGTCCGGGCGTCGATGCGAAAATGTTTATCGCACTTGGGACAGACGTTCAGGTTCTCTTCCAAGTCCTTTTTCCAGATGATCTGCCGGCAACTGTCGCACTTGACCCACAGACCTTCCGTGTGGACTCGCTTCTCGCTCGAGGTCTCCAGCTCCGCGGATTGTCGCTTGAACCAAGCCATAAAAGCAGTTACGAGTTGCTAGTCGCTAGTTTCCAGCGGGGTCCTGGCATCGCGTCGCCCAAAACAACTAGCAACTGGAAACGATCAACCAAAAAGCTAGTATTCGATCCCTCTCTGCGCCATCACGCCCTTCTCGTAGGCGTGCTTGACCTGGCGCATCTCGGTGACCGTATCGGCCAGTTCGACAATTGTCGGATGCGCGTTTCTTCCGGTCAAGATGACGTGCACCATTTCCGGCTTCTTCTTCAGGACCTCAACCACCCTGGCGGGATCGAGCATGCCGTAGCTGATGGCGTAATTGATCTCGTCGAGCACCAGAAGGTCCCATTCTCCGGACTGGATTGCATTCTTGGCTTCTACCCAGGCTTCTTCCACCATGCGTACGTCTTCCGGATCGGGCTTCTCGGCGCCGACTTTCACGAAGCCCCGGCCCATCTGCTTCATGACGAACTTGTCGCCAAAAGCTTTCACCGCGTCCAACTCGCCATAATGCCAGGAGCCCTTCAGGAACTGCAGCATCAGGACGCGCATGCCCTGTCCTACCGCGCGCAGAGCAGTTCCCATGGCCGCAGTGGTCTTGCCCTTGCCTGGGCCGGTATTCACGATGATGAGGCCACGGCGCAATTCCGGCATAGCAGGCGAAATCCTGATTGTACCTGAAGGGCTCCAACAACAGTTGCTCGTGGCGTGCCTGCCACGCTTGGGGATTGGGAGAATTCGTGGGATCATGCGGGAAAGCGGAACAGGGAGTGGCCGCATGAAGCGCTGGCGGTTCCTCTCGGTCGGCACCCTCGCCTGCGTGGCTGTCCTTGTGGCTTTCCGATTCTCAGATCTTTGCTTCCTTATCGTTTTCCTGGTCATCGTCATTTCCGCTGCGCTTATCACGGAGACTAGGAGGTAACGTTTGGCGAGGCGCTTTTCCGTTTCCTGTAAAATCCCCTTAGCGCAATCGGAGCCACCCCTTTTGTCGTTTCTTGACGATCTGAATCCTCAACAACGCCAGGCCGTCGAGGCCACTGAGGGCCCGGTGCTAATCCTTGCCGGGGCGGGGAGCGGGAAGACGCGCGTCATCACCTACCGGATCGCATACCTCATCGAGCATCTCGGGGTGATGCCGGAGTCCATCTTGGCAGTCACATTCACCAACAAGGCTGCGGGCGAGATGGCCGAGCGTGTGGAGAAGCTCGTCGCCGGCCTGAGCATCGCCAAGCCGGTCATCTCGACCTTTCATTCTTTCTGCGTGCGCATCCTCCGGCGCGATATTGAGCGGCTGCGCATTCCGTCCGCCGTGCCCGGTCAGCCGCCCATCGGGCTTACCAGAAATTTCGTTATTTACGACGAAGCCGACCAACTGCAGGTCGTCAAGGGCATCATGCGGCGGCTCGGGGTTGATGACAAGCAGCTCGCCCCGCGCGCCGTACAGTCGCGAATCTCGTGGGCCAAGAATCACATGCTCGATCCACAGGAAATCTATCTGCAGTCGGCTGATCCGAAGAGCGAGAAGATCGCTCACATCTACGAGGAATATCGCAAAGAACTGCGCAAGGCGAATGCCCTGGACTTCGACGACCTGCTGCTCGAAGCCATGCGTTTGCTTAAGGCCGTCCCCGCGGTGCGCGAATACTATAACCGACGGTTCGAGTACATCCTGGTGGATGAGTATCAGGACACGAACCGTCCGCAGTACGAGCTAATGCGCCTGCTGGCCGGCGATCGGCACAACGTGTGCGCGGTCGGAGATGAGGATCAGTCCATCTATTCTTGGCGCGGAGCCGACATCCGCAACATTCTCGAATTCGAACGCGATTTTCCCGAGGCGAAGATCGTGCGGTTGGAGCAGAACTACCGCTCCACGCAGAACATTCTGTCGGCGGCGTCGGCGGTGGTGGCCAATAACGTCCGGCGCAAGGGGAAGAAGCTGTGGACCTCGCGCCAGGGCGGAACCAAGGTCGGTTACTACGAAGCGCCTGACGGAGAAAACGAAGCCCTGTTTGCCGCCGACACCATCAACCGCTATGTGCAGCGGGCGCTCGACAACGGTGAGAATGCTCGCGCGGCGGTCTTGTACCGCATCAACTCGCAGTCGCGGTTGTTCGAAGAGGCCATGCGCCGCTACCAGCTCAAGTATCACGTGGTGGGGGGCTTCTCGTTTTACGAGCGCGCCGAGATCAAAGACATGATCTCGTATTTGAAGGTCATCCAGAACCCGGACGACTCGATTTCGCTGCTACGCGTGATCAACACCCCGGCGCGAGGGATTGGCAAAACCACGATCGAAACCGTCGAGCGGCTGGCGCTGGAAACTGGATTGTCACTCTGGGGTGCGATCGGCGAGGTGGTTGAGCGGAAGCTGCTGCCCGGGCGCGCGCTGGCGTCGCTGAAGTCATTCCGCGAGTTGATTGAGGATGGGCGAGCGATGCTGGCGGAAACGTATGTACCGAGGCTTGAGGAAAGCGCCGCGGAAGAAAGTGGCACCGGCATCCCGTCGGCAGTCAATGTGGAGACGGGCGCCTCGCCCGTCCAGGCCGAGCGAAGCTCGGCGGCGATCGCAGGCTCAGACGATACGGAGTTTGACCCTGCCAACTTCCGCTTCGACTTCGGCGCGAATGCAAACGAAGCTTTCGCCGGCAGCGGGGCGGACGAGGGCGTCCGTCGCTCTAACCGCGATGCTGTCGAAGGATTTCGCACACCCGGTGGGGCGGCGACTACGGCCGAGCTTCTGAAGTTCCTCATCGACCGCACCGGGTACATCAAGCAACTCGAAGACGAAGACACGCCCGAGGCCTACTCGCGCATCGAAAACTTGCGCGAACTGGTGAACGCCGCGATGGATTCGCGCGATCGGGGCGAAACCCTCGAACAGTTCCTAGACCACGCCGCTCTCGTCAGCGATGCGGATCAGTATGACGAGCGCGCACAAATCACGCTGATGACGTTGCATGCAGCAAAGGGGCTTGAGTTTCCCCTCGTCATCCTGGCCGGATTGGAGGAGGGGTTGTTCCCGCACTCACGGACTTTGATTGAGCCAGATTCCATCGAAGAAGAACGGCGGCTCTGCTATGTCGGAATGACGCGAGCCATGGATGCGCTGATTTTGTCGCGGGCCGTGTATCGGCGGCGGTACGGGACGGACATGCCCGAGGCCAGCGTACCGTCGCGCTTCCTCGACGAAGTGCCGTTGCACTTGGTGGAGGAGTTGGGAGCGGGGCGGCGAAAGTACTCCTCAGATGCTGAATTTTCGCGGGCCAGAATGCCCGCGCCACACTACTCCTACGAAGACGAGGACCAGAGCGCGAGCTGGGATCCGGAGCGAGTCTGGCGGAAAGCGGCGCCCGCGCTGCGGACTTACAACTCGATCGACAACATCGCCCAGTTCTTTGCCTCACGGGGGAAAAAGTTCAAGCGACCGACCGTGCCGGTCGAGGAACCGCAAGGCAGGCGCGGATTCCGCCCCGGGCAAAAGGTCCGGCACCCGAAATATGGCGAGGGAACGGTGTATCAACGCGAAGGGGATGGGGAGAATGCGAAGATTACGGTACAATTCCCTCGCTTCGGTTTGAAGAAGCTGGTGGAGAAGTATGCGCAGTTGGAACGAGCTTAGAGAGCTGCTAGCTAACGGCTCCCAGCTTCCAGCAAACTGCAGATTCCTCGCGCGGAGAACGCGCTCGGAATGACAATCCAAAAAGAGAAGGACGAAACAGCGTATTCATGGCGAACACCAAGAACCTGAGCAAGGAAGAACGTAAGAAAGCCCGGCGCGTGGCGCGCAAGAAACGGAAACAGGAACATCCGCTGAAGCCGCGCGACTACGCGCGCGGGTCGAAGAAGCGCAAGATGAAGAAGATGGCGCGCGGCCAGGCGAAGCGGTAGGGAGCTACTGGTTTCTAGCTGCTAGCTTCTAGCAAGCAACCGATGGAGGCACGGGCGACCCTTTGACAAGCTGAGGGGCGCCGCCCGTGCTTTCCAGTTCATGGGAAGGAGACCTGGCCCCTTTGGCACAATCACCCGCCGCAAACGACGTGGCTGCCCCGCAGTCTGGCAGCCAACTCCTTCGCTGCAAGTCCATCGACAAGCTGATCGCAGAATCCGAAGACCCAGGCCATCGCTTGAGCAAGTCGCTTGGGCCGTGGTCGCTGACCGCGCTCGGCATCGGCGCGATCATCGGCTCGGGAATCTTCGTACTGACCGGCACGGCAGCGGCGGGGGAATACTTCAAGGCGCCTTCCATCCTCCACGCGCAAGTGCTCGACCTGATCGCGAATCTCCTGCGGACAGGCAGCACTGCCGGAGCGCTCATGCACGGCCGTCCCCCAGCAGGGCCGTCGATTGCGATCTCGTTTTTCCTCGTGGCGATCGCTTGCAGCTTCGCCGGATTGTGCTATGCCGAGCTGGCTTCGATGATTCCGATCGCGGGCAGCGCCTACACATACTCGTACGCCACGCTAGGCGAGATCTTTGCCTGGATCATTGGCTGGGACCTGATCCTCGAATACGTGGTCTCGAATGTCGCCGTGGCGGTCGGTTTCAGTGGTTACACGAAGGCACAACTGGCGGCGTTCGGCGTCATCTTGCCCGACAAATGGGCGAGCTCGGTCTGGGCTTCGGGGCAGTGGACGGGCGCGTACTTTAACCTGCCCGGTTTCCTGATTGTGTTTATTCTCACGCTGCTCCTGGTGCGCGGCGTACGTGAGTCGGCCGAGACGAACAACGTCATGGTGGCAGTGAAAATTGGCGCGATCCTCACGTTTCTCGTGGTGGGCGGCATGCTGGTGAAGCCCGCGAACTGGACGCCCTTCGCTCCTTCCGGGTTTGCAGGGATTGTGACCGGCGGCGCGATCGTCTTCTTCACCTACATCGGGTTTGACTCCGTTTCAACGGCCGCCGAGGAGTCACGCAATCCGCAACGCGATCTGCCGTTTGGCATTATTGCCTCGCTGATTATCTGCACGCTGTTGTATGTGGGCGTCGCGATTGTGCTGCTGGGCATGATGAAGTACACGACGTTCGTTTCGGGACCGGCCGCCGAAGCGCCGGTCGCCTACGCGTTAAAGCAGTTGGGTGCGCACCCGTTCTTTCGCTCGGTGATCGTAGTCGGGGCGCTGACCGGAATGATCTCGTCGCTGCTCGTCTTTCAGTACGGCCAAGCGCGTATCTGGTACGCGATGTCACGCGACGGATTGCTGCCGAAGCTGTTTTCCGCGGTGCATCCGAAATTTAAGACGCCGCATTGGTCCACGTGGATCGCCTGTTTTGCCGTGGGCATTCCCGCCGGCCTCGTGGATATTGGAGATGCGGCCGACCTCGCCAACATCGGCACCTTGTTTGCCTTTGTGCTGGTTTCGCTTGGAGTCATTTTTCTTCGGCGCCGGCAGCCCGATCGCAAGCGTGCCTTCCGCGTCCCCTTTGTGCCGTGGTTTCCGTTGATCTCGGTGATTCTGTGCGGCGGGCTGATGACCGGGCTCACGGTCATTACCTGGCTGCGCTTCGTGATTTGGCTGGCGCTGGGACTCTGCGTTTACATCTTCTACAGCCGCCACCACAGCGAGTTCTGTAAGAAGGATCGGGTCATCGGGTGATCGGGTGATCGGGCCATCTTTTTCCGGTCTTGATCTGATAGGAGGTCTTCATGTTGACTCGGGGTGCCGTCTTCCTACTGTGGGTTGCATCAGCACTCGCCCAGAACTCTGTTGAGGCTAAACATCCTGACACACCGCACTATCCGATGGTTACTCGTGCGGAGATTCCCTTGTATCCCCCTGCTGCGTGGTCGGCCCATCTCGGGGGAACCGTCGAAATCGAGGTGACTGTCGAAAAGGGTGCTGTAGTGGAAGTTAAGGTCAAACGCGGAGCAGTCGAAACCCAGGTTGCCGCCAAAAAGCCCACAATGAGCGAAAACCAAGTCAAGCTCCTCCCGTACCTCTCTAATCCATCTGTCGCGAATGTCAAGACTTGGCAGTTTCAGCCAGAAGATCGCACCACTTTTATAGTGACCTACGTATACAAGATCGAGGGAGAGCAAACACTGCAACCTGAGAATCCCAAGATCGAACTTGACCTGCCGCGTGCTGTCAAAGTGATAGCGAGGCCGTTCAAGCCCTCGTGCAGCGATTGCGTTACTCAGAACGACACGAACCCCAGTGGACCCGACACCGCGGGCACTGTGTATGCGCCAGCCCACGGGGATCCCGGCTGGTGAGATGACCCGATCCTCGCATCGATCCTTTAGAATCTCCGCATGCCTGCGGCGCCTTCTCGCCTGATCGTCACTCTCCCCAAGGCCGAACTCCATCTTCACCTCGAAGGTGCGATCGAGCCCACAACGCTGGTAGAACTCCGTCAGCGGCACGGCATGGACGGCGCCTCGCTCGCCGACGTCGAGCAACTTTACAACTTCGCGGATTTCAACGGCTTTTTGATGGCGTTTAAGGACGTCACCGGGCACCTGCGCACGCCCGACGATTACGAACTGATCACTTACCGCCTGATGGAACGCCTGAAAGCGCAAAACGTCCTGCATGCGGAGGTGATGGTCTCGGTGGGAGTCTGCCTGTGGCGCAAGCAGGATTTCCCCGCGATTTTCGAGGGACTGGAGCGGGGCCGCGAGCGCGGCGAGAAAGAATTCGGCATTTCCGTACTCTGGATCTTCGATGCCGTCCGCCAGTTTGGGGCTGAGAAGGCGGCGCAGGTTCTAGACTTAGCGGTTCAGTTTCGTGATCGCAACGTCGTCGCCTTCGGTATTGGCGGCGACGAGCAGCAAGGACCGCCTGAGTTGTTCAAAGACATCTATGCCCGCGCGGCGGACCACGGCCTGCACCTCACGGCGCATGCCGGAGAAAGCGCGGGTCCGGAGTCCATCTGGGGAGCTCTCAACCTCAAGGCAGAACGAATCGGGCACGGGCTCACGGCCGCACAGGACCCGGAACTCATCGAAGAACTTGCCCAGCGCCAGGTTCCGATCGAGATTTGCGTGACCAGCAATCTGCGAACCGGCTGTTGCCCTGAATTGGCGCAGCATCCAGTGCGCCGTTACTTTGACCAGGGGCTGATGCTGACGCTGAACACCGATGACCCCGCCATGTTCCGAACATCGCTCGTAAACGAGTACCAGCTCGCACAGGATGCATTCGGGTTTTCCGATGATCACATGCGCGAACTGGCCCGCAACTCGTTCGAGGCGTCATTCCTTCCGCCGGAAAAGAAGGTACAGTTCCTGAATCTGTTGGACACGGCGCAAAGCTGCCGTGCGAATTTGCCGAAGCAACGGTACCCAGGGTGACCGGCACCGGCTCGGAGGACCATTTTCTCGGAGCCTGGGACTCCGGGACCGCGCCTTTTCTTACGGCTTGTATGGAACGCTGTAAAGGGCGAAGAGAAGGGGTCTACTGACTCTTCTGCATGGCCTGGTCGATTCTTCTCAACGTAGTCTCTTTCCCTAGCACTTCCAGCGTCTCGAATAGCGGTGGGGCGTTCTTGCGGCCGCAGACGGCGACGCGGATGGGTTGGAACATCTGTCCGGCTTTGAGGCCGAGTTCCTGCGCGGCCGCGCGCAGGGCATGGTCGAGAGCATCGTGCGTGAATTCCGATTGTGCCAGGACTTCACGGGCGCGAGTCAGCACCTTGAGCGCTACGGCGGCGTCGCCTTTTTGCGGAATGAGTTCGGCAGGATCGTAGGGCGGAAGTTGATCCAAAAAGAAAAAGTCGGCCGCGGTGAGGACGTCGCGCAGGAGTTTAATGCGCTCGCGGATCAGCGGCGTGATGGCGAGCATCTTCTTCGCAGCAATGTCATATCCCGCCCCGCGCACGACAGGGAGCAGGCGGGCGCTGAGGTCGTCGACGGGCAGTGCGCGGATGTGTTCGGCGTTGAGCCAAACGGCCTTGGGGTCGAAGGTCTCTTCGGGGTAGGGGTCCTTCGACTTCGCGGAAACTTCACGAAGTGAAGTTTCCGCTTCGCTCAGGATGACAGGGGAAGAGGGAGCCAGTTCTTTGAAATTCACCACCGCGTTGGCGCGGTTGATCCCTTCTAGGGAGAAGGCATCGATCAGCTCCTGGCGCGTCATGTGCGTGCGGTCATCTTTTGGCGACCAACCAAGCAGGCACAGGAAGTTGATGAACGCCTCGGGGAGAAAGCCGGCGTCGCGATAGGTAGTTACGCTGACGACGGGCCCGTGGCGGCGCTTGGAGAGTTTCGATCCATCGGGCGCGACCAGCAGCGGAAGGTGGGCAAACTGCGGCGTCTTGAAGCCCGCAGCTTCGAAGATCAGTACGTGCTTGAAGGTGTTGGAGAGATGGTCTTGGCCGCGAATGACGTGGCTAATACGCAGGTCGATGTCGTCGGCACAGGAGGCCAGATGGTAGGTGGGCATGCCATCGGAGCGCAGCAGGGCGAAGTCTTCAATATCGTCGGCGGCCTTCATCTGCTCGCCATAAACAGCATCCGCGAAGCGGACGGACTCATCCCTGCCGCGCGGTACGCGGAAGCGCAGCGCGAAAGGCTCACCAGCGGCGGCGCGGCGGACGCTCTCGGCACGGGGCAGATCGCGCATGCCTGGATTGAACAACCAAGTCTGACCGGCGCCGGACTTTTCGGTGTCGCCGGCGTGAGCGGGGGTGAAATCGTGATACGCCAGGCCCTTCTGAAAGATCACCTCGGCGATCCGGCGGTGAAGCGCTAGCCGTTCGGACTGCTTGTATTCCTCGTCCCAACCCAGATCGAGCCAGCGCAGGCCTTCAAAGATGGAGCTGACCGAGGCTTCGGTGTTGCGCTCGACGTCGGTGTCGTCCAGGCGCAGGACCATCGTCCCGCCGTTCCGTCGGGCGTACAGCCAGTTGAAGATGAAAGTGCGTGCGCTGCCTACGTGGAGAAACCCGGTCGGAGACGGTGCGAAGCGAACCCGGAGCATTGATTGTGAGTATAGCAAGCGGAATACGGCCAACGGCTTCTTGGCCTGGGCTGCGCTCCTCTCCAGTTTCATGCTCTGAGAATACGTCCCAGAAGCCCATCCCACGTGGAGCGCGGGGTACCCGGGCCAGCTGCGGATTACTTTCGTAACTAATTCTCGGGTTACTTCTGGTGCATTACAGCCGCCCTGGTTCCAAACTACGGCATCTATGCTTAGGGACCCGGCGGTTGCCCGTACGGGGCTGCACTGCCGCCGCAAAACCGATTTGTTATTGTTTTGGACGCCGCACGTGTGCCACGATGAGCGCAGCCGCCTCTTGGGGCGTTTTGAAACACACTGAACCAGGATCATGAATAGCGTAGCGACAGGTCTGGTGCTGATTCCAGGGCTCGTGGCCCTGCTGGTTTTCCTGGTCTTTACCTACCTGCACGAACAAAGCCGGCAAAACTACTTTCTCGCCTGGCAACTGGCATGGGCTGCCTACACGCTGCACTATGCGCTCGAGGCATGGGAGCACTTCAAGGGACCCTCTCCTCTGTTGTTCTTTCTGAGCTCGCTCCTTCTGGTGGCCATGGCGATAAGCATCTTCGTCTCCACCCGGCTGATGAAGGAGGCGTTCCACCTGAAGTGGTATGACGTGTCCCTGACCCTGGTGGGAATTGGCTTGGCGTATTGGAGCCTGCACGCGCACATGGTCACTGGCTTTTTCAGCCGAGGAGCGGCACCCCTTCCGCGCTACCTAGAAACAGGCTTGGCGGTGGTTCTGTTGTACTGCTCGTTTCGCTTTTACCTTCATTCTCACCGCAAGAACTTGCTGGCATTCCGGATCCTGGCGTACTCCCTGGCCTTGTGGGCAGTACTGATGGGGACGGGGCAGTTTCGCATTCAGTTACTCGGGAAACTCGGGGATTTCCTCGGACCGATTCCCCAGATGGCGCTGGCCATCGCGATGGTCATGGTGCTGTTTGAGAATGAGCGCAACGCGGTACAGGAGAATGCGCTGGCGTTCTCCACGCTGGGCGTTGATCCGCGCCGTCTGCTCTCGGTTGACGATCTGGCGCCTAGCCTGCAAAGCTTTCTGGAGCGATTAGTGGCGCCGTTGCCTAAGCACCGTGCCGTGATATTCATTGCCGAGCAGTGGCGCGGCACGTTCCCTTCGGTGCAGAAAGGCTTGTCGCGGGAGTTTCTGGAAAAGCTCCGAAGAAATCAGGCCGGTGACTATCTGGCCGAACTCGCGTACCGGCGCGGCGGTGTGGTCACACTCCGAAATCTCCCCGAACTTGGAGAGCCTTTACCGGCGTTACCCGGGGGCCGGTTTGAGGCCTTCAAGGAGACGTTGCTCTCCGAGGATATCCATGACGTGATGGCGGTTAGCCTGCAGACGCGGGAGCACAATTTCGGGGTCATTCTTTTCCCTCATGCCGAACGTCGCATGTTCGGCTCATCGAATTTGCGCCTGCTGATTGGGCTGACGCTGCAGATTGCGTTGACGCTGGAAAACTATCTGGTCATGCACGAGGCGCAGCGGCGAACGAAAGAGTACGAGCTATTGACGGAGATCGGGCAGGCCATCAGCTCCCACCTGGATCCTGACGAGGTTTTACGCACAGTACAGGTCGAGCTGGGGCAGATCTTCGATACCAGCAACTTTTACGTGGCGTTCCAGGAAGAGGACGAAATTCGGTTTGAACTGGAGGTGGAGGGCGGAAGGACCCTTCCCAAGCGATCGCGCCCACTCGCCAATGGGCTGACGGAATACATCATCCGTACTGGCCAACCGCTGCTGATTCGGTCCGACCTTGAACAGGTGCGGGCGAAACTGGGCCTGGACCTCATCCCTCCCAAGCCGGCCAAATCGTTCTGCGCGGTTCCGATCCTGCTGGCGGGCCACCCGGCCGGGGTCATGGCGGCCTTGAGTACCGAGCGGGAAGGGATGTTCGAAGCGCGCGACCTGGATGTGATGAAGACGGCGGCAGGTCAGGTGGGGGTGGCGGTAGAGAATGCCCGTTTGTTCACCGAAGAGCAGCGCCGCGCCCGGCATCTCGCTTTTCTCAACAATATCTCGAAGACAGCCATCTCCAGTGAAGACGCGGAGCAGATGATGGCTGACATTGTGCGCGAGATCCAGAAGAATTTCCGCTACAACCACATTGGCATCGGCATCGTGGACTATGCCACCAAGGAGATCGAGATCAAGGCGGAAGCAGGCACGACTTCGCAGGCAGTGGGGAAGCGCATTCCGGTAGGCACCGGCATCGTGGGACGCGTCGCCCGCACCGGCGAGAGTGCCCTGGTGCAGAACGCAGGCTCGGGCCATCTGGCGGGGGTGCTGCCGGAATCGCGCGCGGTGCTTTGCCTCCCGATCAAGTATGGCGATTCGTTGCTGGGTGTGCTGAACGTGGAGAGCCGCGATGAAAACGCGTTTTCCCCACAAGACGTAATGATCATGAACACGCTGGCCGACCTGGTGGCAACGGCGCTGCACAACTCCTTCGTCTTTCAGAAGCTGCAGCAGCAATCGATCACCGACGGCTTAACCGGCATCAAAACGCGCCGCTTCTTCTGGGAGGCGCTGAGCTCAGAATGGAAGCGTGCCTCGCGCTCGGGCCGGCCTTTCTCGGTGGTGCTGATCGATCTGGATAAGTTCAAGGAAGTGAACGACACTCTGGGGCACCTGGAAGGTGATCTGGTGCTTGCGCGCGTCGGCCGCCTGCTGGAACAGAAGTGCCGCCAGTCCAACGTGGTCGCCCGCTACGGCGGAGACGAATTCGTCATCCTCATGCCGGAGACGGGCATCGAGCAGGCCCAAGTGCTGGCGGAGCGGCTCCGGCTCTGGCTGGCCACCGATCCCATGCTGGAAGAGCACCAGATCACGGGCAGTTTCGGGGTCGCCAGTTTCCCGGTGCACGGATTCTCCACGGAGGACATCATTCGGGTCGCAGACGCGGGCATGTACGTGGCTAAGCATGCGGGCGGAAACCAGGTTTCAACCGCCGAGCCGTTTGGTGATAGCGAGAGTTCGGTCGTGCAGCGTCAACTCGTCTCTGGCTACATCGAAGGATTTCTGCAACGGGAACAGACCGGCCCAGAGCACCTGGAAGAATTAGTCACCACGTTAGGCAAACTGTGTGGCCGTGGAGAAGAGGCTGACCGGCATGCTTTGAAAGAAGCGATCGAAGCGCTGGCCCGCGCCGCCGAGCTCAAGGAACCCCACCGTGCCGGGCACGGCGAGCAGTGCGGAGATTATGCCGGGATCATCGCGCGTGGGCTGAACCTTCCTCCCGAGGAGGTGCAAGATATTGCCTTCGCCGCGCGCGTTCACGACGTCGGCAAATTGTTCATCCCCGACCGCATCCTCAACAAGGAAGGCGCACTTACCGAGGACGAATTCTATGTGATCAAGATGCACCCCGAAGCCGGCGGGGAGTTGCTGCGGGTGATACCGGGCAGTGAACCTATCGAACAGGCCGTCGAATTTCATCATGAAGCCTTCGACGGCTCCGGCTATCCCTCTGGCTTGCGGGGGGAGAGTATTCCCCTGTGGGCGCGGATTGTCTCGGTGGCCGACACCTACGCGAACCTGACCAGCGATAGTGCCTCCGTTCCGGCCAGGACGCACGAACAAGCAATCACAGAACTGGAAAAGATGAGCGGAACGCGCCTTGACGGCATGCTTGTCCGTCTGTTTGCGCGCCAGTTGAAACTGGAGAGGGCGTCCAGCCTCGGGGGATAGCGGCAAATGCCCCCCAGTGAACTGAGAGCGTATCACTGACCTGTCTGAGAGTTTGGGAGTATACTTTGTTCCTTCCCCGGGGGTGTGGTATGCCCGTGGGCGAGAAGCAGACGCTCCGTTTCGGCCCATTCGAACTCGACACCCAATGCGGTCAACTGCGGAAGAACGGCCTCGGGTTGAAGCTGCAGGGCCAGCCTGTCCAGATCCTCGAAATCCTGCTGGAGAAGCCGGGCCAACTCGTCACGCGCGAGGAGTTGAAGCAGCGCCTCTGGGCTTCCGACACGTTTGTTGACTTCGACCACAGTCTGAACACGGCGATCAAGAAACTGCGGCAGGCACTGGGCGACGAGGCCGATACGCCACGTTACATCGAGACGCTGCCCAAGCGCGGGTATCGATTCATCGGGCAAATCAATCACGAGGAGTCGCACGGAGAAATTCTTGCCGCCCCGCCTTCGGCGACAGAGGGCAACGTCGAGAGAATCGCGACGACAGTGGCCGATGCGGCCATGAATGCTTCTGCGGCAGCTACCAATCGCGACAGGCGCCTGGTAACGGTTGCTGCCGTTGTGTTGCTCGTAGCTGTCGTAAGCGGTGTGGTCATTTGGTTCCGCAAGCCACCTTTGCCGCACATCGTTGGTTCCCATGCGCTGACGAAGACCGGATATAGAAAAGCGCGCGGTCAAGCCAGGCTCGTAACGGATGGACACAGTATCTACTTTCAGGAACACAGACCATCGGGCCTGGCAACCGTGCAGGTCGGTGTGAATGGCGGGGAGACCTCGTTATTGGCTATGTCGAACATCAACGAGCCCTCCTTGCGAGACTTATCGGAGGACGGATCGGCGCTACTTCT
>Ga0335070_10000876_pt1 | contig 34384 bp, 33 predicted proteins | sample Lox_Sample_13_FD_206722 | JGI IMG/M metagenome (GOLD analysis project Ga0335070, IMG submission 206722) | Soil microbial communities from Loxahatchee National Wildlife Refuge, Florida, United States - Lox_Sample_1.3 | ecosystem: Environmental > Terrestrial > Soil > Wetlands | place: USA... | reverse complement strand
TCGCGGACTCGCATCATGGCTCTCCTCGCCCGACCTGTGGGGCCGAAGCTTTGCAGATGGCGAGCGGCGTGCCAGACCGGGCGGGCTTGTTGGAGGTGCGCCGGCGGGGTTAGAGTCGTAGGGCGTGAAGGAGGACCTGCAGGAGCGACTGGCCTTCCTCGGGCTCGACGACGCGGATCGGCGCGTCCTCGCGGAGCTGCGCCCGTTGCTGGAGCGCTGCGCCGACCGCCTGGTGTCGGCCTTCTACCGCCATCTGCTCTCCTTCGACGCCACCCGCGGCCTGCTGGTCGATCCCGCGGTCAAGGACCGCCTGCTCGAGAAGCAACGGGAGTACCTGCTCTCGCTCGCCGCCCCCGAGATCGACGACCGCTTCTTCGAGGAGCGGATGCGCATCGGCCAGGTTCACCAGCGCATCGGTCTCGAGCCGCGCTGGTATCTCGGCGCCTACGCCCTCTACTTCTCGCTGCTTGCGCCGATCATCGCGCAGGAGTGTCGCGACGACGCCGAGCGCGGCCGGCAGACGCTTTCCGCCCTCGTCAAGATCCTGCTGCTCGACGCGCAGATCGCGATGGAGGCGTACATCGAGCGCCACGAACGCGACCTCGAGCACGTGAACCGCGAGCTGGCCGAGGTGGGCCGCGAGCTCGCCCACGACTTCGAGGTCCAGGGTCGCGAGCTGCGCCAGACCGAGCGCCGCGCGCGCGCCGCCGAGGACCTGGCCTCGATCGCGACCCTCGTCGCGGGCCTCGCGCACGAGATCGGCACGCCGATGGGGGTGATCCGCGGCCATGCCGAGGCGCTCGGCACGGCCGTCTCGGGCGAGCGCGCGCAGTGGCGCCTGCGCACCATCCTCGAGCAGATCGACCGCATCTCGAGCATCATCCAGTCGCTGCTCAACATCGCGCGCCCGCGCGAGGCGACGCGCATCCCGGTCGAGCTCGTCCAGGTGCTCGACACCGCGCTCGCCTTCCTGTCCCAGAAGCTCGGCCGGCGCGGGGTCGCCGTCGACCGCGCCTACGAGCCGGTGCCAGCCATCCAGGGGGATCCGGACAAGCTGCAACAGCTCTTCCTGAACCTGTTCCTGAACGCGATCGACGCGATGCCCGAGGGTGGGACGCTGCGCGTGTCGCTGCGCCCGGTCGACCCCGAGGCGGTCGAGATCACGGTGGCCGACACGGGGATCGGCGTGATGCCGGAGGATCTGGAGAGCGTGTTCAAGCCCTTCTTCACCACCAAGCCGGCCGGCCGCGGCAGCGGCCTCGGGCTGGTCGTCGCGCAGGGCATCGTCGCCGACCACGGCGGCGCGATCGCGCTGGCCAGCCAGGTCGGACAGGGCACCCAGTTCACGATCCGCCTGCCGCGCGGTCGCGGGGCTCCGGCCGACGGACCGAGTCCCACCTAGCGCCGAGATTGTGCCATCATGCCTCAATCCGGGGCGCTGCGTCCCGCCGGTCGACTCTCTTCGGCCTCCGGGAAGGGATTCGCAGTGGCACGAGTTGTGCGGGGGCAGAGGCGCGTGACGGCACGCGCGCGCTCCATCTTGGTGGTCGACGACGACGATGCCATGCGCGACATGGTGGTCGCGTTGCTCGAGGACGAGGGCATCCACGCCCAGGCCTCCTCCAGCGCCGCGGATGCCCTCAAGCGCCTGGGCGACTCGGAGTGTGACGTGGTGCTCTCCGACATCCGCATGCCGGGCCGCAGCGGTATCGACCTGCTGGGGGAGATCCGCGGGCTGCGGCCCGACACGCCCGTGGTCCTGATGACCGCGTTCGGGAGCATCGACTCCGCCGTCGAGGCGATGCAGGCGGGCGCCTTCGACTACATCACCAAGCCCTTCAAGCGCGACGAGCTGCTGGTCACGCTGGAGCGCGCCTTCGAGCGGCGGGCGCTCGAGGAGGAGAACCGGCGCCTGCGACGCGCGGTCGACCAGACCGCATCTTTCGGCGACCTGATCGGGACGAGCTCGCCGATGCGCGAGATCTTCGCGCTGATCCGCAAGATCGCGGACGGGCGCAGCAGCGTGCTGATCACCGGCGAGAGCGGTACCGGCAAGGAGGTCGTGGCGCGCACCATCCATTTCTCCGGCGCGCGCGCGACCCGCTCCTTCGTGCCGATCAACTGCACGGCGATCCCGGAAGGCCTGCTCGAGAGCGAGCTGTTCGGCCATGTGCGCGGTGCGTTCACCGGCGCGCACGTCACCAAGCGCGGCCTGTTCGAGCAGGCCAGCGGCGGCACGCTGTTCCTCGACGAGATCGGCGACATGGGGCTCGGCCTGCAGGGCAAGCTGCTGCGCGTGCTGCAGGATCGCGAGATCCGCCCGGTCGGCGGCACCACCTCCGTGAAGGTCGACGTGCGCATCATCGCCGCCACCAACCGCGACCTGCGCGGCGAGATCGAGGCGGGGCGCTTCCGCCGCGACCTGTTCTACCGACTCAACGTGATCCCGATCGAGATTCCGCCGCTGCGCGAGCGCTCCGAAGACATCCCGATGCTGGCCGAGGCGTTCCTGCGCAAGCACGCCGACGACCGCCCGCGCCGGCTGAGCCCGGCGGCGATCGAGCGGCTCAAGCGCTGCCGCTGGGAGGGCAACGCGCGCGAGCTCGAGAACGTGATCGAGCGCGCCCTCGCGCTCTGCGAGCGGCCGGAGATCGGACCCGAGGACCTGCCGCTTCCCGAGGAGCCCGCGCTCGAGTCCGCGGACGGCCGCACGCTATTGCGCGAGGCGCTCGATCGCTCGCTGACGCTCGCCCAGCTCGAGGATCTCTACATCGACCAGGTGCTCGAGCAGACGCGCGGCAACAAGGTGCAGGCGGCCCGCATCCTGGGCATCAACCGCCGCACCCTGTACCGTCGCGGCGAGCGGCACGCCGCCGACGGCTGCGAGCGAAGCCAGCCGCCCGGCGAGTCCGACGCCGAGGAGTGAGGATGCGCCGCTTCCGGACGATCCTGGTCCCCGTCGATTTCTCGTCGCATGCCAGCGCCGCCCTCGACGTGGCGATCGAGCTGGCGCGCGAGCCCGGCGCGAAGCTCCACCTGTTCCATGCCTACGAGATCCCGCTCGGCACGATCCCGCCCTACGGCGTGGCGATTCCCGAGGCGTTGCTGAGCGACGTGCGCGACGCGGCCGCGCGCCGGCTCGAGAAGTCGGCGCACAAGGTGCAGGAGGCCGGGGTCGCGTGCGAGACCCACATCCTGCACGCGCCGCCCTCGGAAGGCATCGTGGAAGCGGCGCGCAGCGTAGGCGCCGATCTGATCGTGATGGGCACGCGCGGACTCACCGGGCTCAAGCACGTGCTGCTCGGCAGCGTCGCCGAGCGCGTCGTGCGCACCGCCCCCTGTCCCGTCCTGACCATACGGTCCACGGACGGCGCCTAGTCGAGGAGCACACGTGGGACGCTTCCGGAAGATCCTGGTACCGCTCGACTTCTCCAAGCACTCCGACGCCGCGCTCGAGCTCGCCGTCCAGCTCGCGAAGGAACACGGCGGCGAGCTCCATCTGATCCACGCCTACGAGCTGCCGGCCGCGGTCACGATGGCGTACGGCGTCGCGATCCCCCAGTCGGTGTGGGACGGCGTGCAGGAAGCTGCCACGGAGCGCCTCGAGCAGGGCCTCGCCCGCGTCAAGAAGGCCGGGGTCAAGGGCGTGACCCACCTGATGACGGCGCCGGCTGCCGATGCCATCACCACGGCGGCCACCACGCAGAAGGCCGACCTGATCGTGATGGGCACGCGCGGCCTCACCGGCCTCAAGCACGTGCTGCTCGGCAGCGTCGCCGAGCGCGTGCTGCGCACCGCCCCTTGCCCGGTGCTGACGATCAAGTCGGAGGACTAGCCGGTCCGCTCCCCGCCGCGGCCCGCGAGGTCGGCCAGCCGCATCAGCTTCTCGCGCTCGCCGACCACGACGATGCGGTCACCCGCTCGCAGCTCCGCGTCGGCGCTCGGCGAGAGCGTGATCGGCTCGGCGGCGCGCTTGACCGCGACCACCAGCACCGCGACGCCGCGCGCCGGCAGGTCGCGCAGTCGCGCGCCCGCCAACGCCGACCCGGGCGCGAGCGCCACCTCCTCGAGATCGATCTCGCGGTCCCCCTGGCCGGGCATCACCAGCTCCATGAAGTCGACGACCGCCGGCCGCAGGATGGCGTGAGCGAGCCGGAGTCCGCCGAGGTGGTGCGGCGAGACGACCTGGGTCGCGCCCGCTCGGCGCAGCCGGCGTGCGCCCGCCTCGGTCTCGGCGCGCGCGTGGATCGCGACCTCCGGGTTGGCCTCGCGCGCGGCGAGCGTCACGAAGACGTTCACGGCCTCGCTCCCGGTGGCCGCGACGATCGCGCGAGCCCGCGCGACGCCCGCCTGCTCGAGGACGCCGTCGTCGGCTGCCGACGCCACGATCACCGGGTGGGGCCCGCCCTCCAGGCGCGCCGCCACCGCCGGGTCCTCCTCGATCACGACCTGCGGCACGCCGCTGCGGTCGAGCTCCGCGGCGAGCGACTGCCCGAGCCGTCCGTAGCCGCACACGATCACGTGTTCGCCCATCGACGCGAGAGCTCGCGACATCGCCCGCCTCCCGAGAAGCTCGCGGAGCTGCCCCGCGACGAGGAACTCGGCCAACGCACCGGCCGTGTAGAGCGCGGTGCCCACGCCGGCGGTGATCAGGCCCATCGTGAAGATGCGCCCGCCCGGTCCGAGCGGGCGGATCTCGCCGTAGCCGACCGTCGAGAGCGTCGTCACCGTCATGTAGAGCGCGTCGAGCGCGCTCATCCCGGCGATCGCGACGTAACCCGCCGTTCCGATCACCGCGAGCGCGACCAGCAGGCTGCCTCCGATCACGAGGTGGCGCGCGGGCGAGACCTCGGGGCTCGGCCTCTGCGACGTTTCGCCCCGCTGCGCGCCGCCCACCACCGCCGACCCTCCCGCACCCGACCGCGAATCCGTAGCAACGGCCGGCCGATGGATCGAACGTGCACGCCGCGTGCCACGGGCACGGAGCTTGCTCTCGACTCGGCTCGGGCCCCGTGCCGAGTGGCTCGTGGCCACCCCCGTCGGGGTCCCGCCGCCCGGGTCCCGGCGGGGGATCGCATCGCGCCGGGGCCGTGCAGAGGGCAAACTCGCCGCGATGGAGCCGTTGCCCGCGCAGCTGGCAGAGCGCTTGTCGCGCGCGGGCGCCCATCCGCACGATCCCGGCGCGGCGGGCGGGGTCGAGTGGATCCAGACCCATCTGTCCCACGTCTTCCTGACACGCGATCGTGTCTACAAGCTCCGGAAGGCGGTCGACCTGGGCTTCGTCGACTTCGCGCGACGCGACGAGCGCAACGCCGATTGCCTGCGCGAGCTGCGCCTGAATCGGCGACTGGCCCCGGACGTGTACCTCGGCGTGGCGCCGATCGAGCCCGGCGACGGGAGCTTCCGCGTCGGCGCGCTCGCTGAGGCGATCGAGCGTCCCGAGCTCGAGCACGTCGTGGTGATGCGGCGCCTGCCGGCGGGCTGCGACGCGCTCTCGATGCTGGAGCGCGGCGCGCTTCGCGCCGCGCATCTCGACGCCATCGCCGTGCGCCTGGCTCGCTTCCACGCCGGGCACGGCCTCGGAACGCCGAGCCCGTTCTCGCCCGAGGCCTGGCTCGAGGCCGTGCAGGCTCCGATGCGCGCGACCCTCGAGAGTCTCGCCGCCGCGGCCGGCCGCCTGGTGCCGCGCATCTCCTACGAGCGCCTGCGCGCGCGCAGCGACGCCTTCGTCGAGCGTCACCGCGACGCCATCGAGGCGCGCCGCCGGGCGGGCCGCGCGGTCGACGGCCACGGCGACGTCCACCTGCAGCACGTGTGGTTCGAGCCGGGCGCGGTCGCGCCGCTGCTGATCGATTGCATCGAGTTCAGCGACGGGCTGCGCCGGATCGACGCCGCCGCGGAGGTCGCGTTCCTGGCGATGGATCTGCGCTACCGGGGGCGCCCGCGCCTCGCGGAGCGCTTCCTGCGCGTCTACGCGCGCGAGCGCGACGACTACGACCTGTACCGCCCGCTCGACTGGTTCGTGAGCTATCGCGCCGCGGTGCGCGCCAAGGTGGCCGCGCTCGCGGCCGACGACGCGGCGATCGGCCCGGCGCAACGCGCGCTCGCCGCGCGCAGCGCGCGCCGCCACCTCGCGCTCGCGCTGCGCGCCCTGCTGCCGCGGCCGCGCGGCGCGTTGGTGCTGGTGGCCGGCCTGGTGGGCACCGGGAAGAGCACGGCGGCCGAGGTATTGGCCGACGCCGCCGGAGGCGTCGTGGTCGCCTCGGATCGCGTCCGCAAGGCGCTGCACGGCCTGGCGCCGACCGAACGCGGGGGCGCTGGGCTGTACGACAGCGACCAGAAGGACGCGGTCTACGCGGCGCTGCTCGAGCGCGCCGAGCCGGTGGTGGAGTCGGGCCGCGTCGCGGTGCTCGACGCCACCTACGCCGAGGAGCGACACCGCCGAGACGCGCTGGCGTGGGCGGCACGCCACGCGCGCGCCGCTTGCGTCGTCGAGACCACCTGCGCGGCGGAGACGGCGCTGGCGCGCCTCGCACGCCGCGAGGCGCGCGGCACCGACGCCTCCGACGCGGGCCCTTCGCTCTACGCTTGGAGCGCCGCGCACTTCGAGCCGATCCGGGGCGTCGAGCGCCGCGTGGTGCGCACCGACGCACCGCACTGGCGCGCTGCGCTGCGCGGCCTCGCCCGCGAACTGCGCGGCGGCCGCACCGAGCCCAGGGAGGAGTCCGCCCGATGCCCATCCGCCGCGTCTCCGAGCTGATGAACGCCGAGGTCCGCACGCTGCGTCCGGAGTGGACGCTGCGCGAGGCCGAGCGCTTCCTGGCCGAGCACCGCATCGCCGGTGCGCCGGTGGTCGACGCCCGCGGGCGCCTGCTCGGGGTGGTGTCGCAGAGCGATCTCGTTCGAGGTCGGGCGCGACCGCCCAGCACCGCCGCGGTGGGGGCGTTCTTCACGGACGTGGACGAATACCGGGAGATCGGCGCGCTGCCGGCCGACGAGGCGCTGATCCTGGTCGAGCAGCTGATGACGCGCGAGCTGGTCGCGATCGGCCCCGATGCGTCTCCCGCCGAGGCGGCGCGCGTGATGCGGCGCCATCGCGTACACCGGCTGCTGGTCACCGAGCACGGCGAGCTGCGCGGCGTGCTCAGCCCGTTCGACCTGCTGCGCGCGCTCGAGGACGGCGCCTGAGCGGCGCGGGCGCTCAGCGCTGGATCAGCTTGCGATACGCCTTCAGGTGTCGGATGGCGGCGGCGGGGTCGCCGAGCCGATCGTGGACGCGCGCCAGGTTGTAGTGCGCGTCGGCCGAGTCGGGCTCGGCGTCCAGCGCCTGCTGGTAGGCGGCGCGCGCCTCGGCGAGGCGGCCCAGGTCCTCGAGCGCCACGCCGAGGTCGAAGGCCGCAGTCGCGTCCTCCGGCCGGATCGCGAGCGCCGCGCGGTAGTGGCGCTCGGCCTCGCGCAGCCGGCCCGCTTCGTGCTCGAGGCAGCCGAGGTTCACGTGCGCGTCGGCGTGCTTCGGGTCGATCTCGAGGGCGCGCTCGTAGGCGGCGCGCGCCTCGGCCGCGTCGCTCTCCTCGATCTCGCTGCCGAGGGCGTACCAGCCGTCCGCCGTCGCGGTGAGCTCGAGCGCGGGCTCGGGTCCCGGGGGCGTGGGCAGCGCCACCGGCTCGCTGCCGGGCTGCCAGGTCTCGAAGTCGAACCAATACTGGCCGGACTCGGGGCTCCAGATGCGGTCGCGCTCGCGCACCACGACGTGCGCACCCTCGGCCGCCAGCCGGACGCCGGAGAGCGGACTGCCGTCCGGCAGCTGCTCGCGCAGCCGCTGCAAGGCGAGCCGCATCCGCCGCGGCGGCACGCGGCTCGTCGCCAACCCCTTCACGACGCGCAGGAACACGAGGTCCTGGAACGAGAAGCGCAGCGCGCCCTGCGCACCGCGCTCGGGCTCGATCACGCCGCAGCGCACGTAGCTGCGCACCTGCGCGAGCGTGAGCCCGAGCAGGCCGGCCACCTGCTCGGCGCTGTACGAGGTCGAGTCGCCGTCGTGGGGCATGGCGGTGCGGAGAGCTTGATGCGCCGCGTGCCGGGCGCAAGGGGTCAGCGCCGGCTCTTCGCCTTCGCCTTGCCCGCAACGGCGGGCTCGGCGCGCTTCGGGCCCTTGCGAGCGGGGCCGGCCGGCGCGGACGCGCCCAGGCTGGCGCGCAGGGCCTCCATCAGGTCGATGATCTTCGCCTCGGGGGCGGCGGCGGGCTCGACGGAGATCGCCTTCTCGCCTTCCACCTTGCGGCGGATCGCCTCCTCGATGCGGTGCTTCACGGCGTCCTCGTAGCGCTCGGGGTGGAACGCGTCGGCGCTGATCTGCTCGACCAGCTGCACGGCGAGGTCGAGCTCCGCGGGCTTCACCACTGCATCGCCGCGCTCGACCTCGTCGAACGATTTGACCTCGTCGGCGTAGCGCAGCTGCTGCATCAGCAGGCCGTCGTGGAACGGGCGGATCAGCACCAGGTACTGCTTGCCGCGCGCCGCCCAGCGGGCGAGCGCGGCGCGGCGGGTGCGGCGCATCGCCTCGCCGAGCAGCCGGTACGGCTTGTCGCCACCCTTGTCGGGGCCGAGGTAGTAGGCCTTCTCGTAGTACAGCGGGTCGACCGCCTCGAGCGGCAGGAACTCGCTGATCTCGATCGTCTCCGAGCCCGCCTCCTCGAGCGCGCGCAGCTCGTCGGGGCTGAAGGTGACGTACTGGCCCTTCTGGAACTCGTAGCCCTTGACCAGCTCCTCGCGCGGCGCGATGCGCTCGTCGCGCGGGCACCAGTACTGCTGCTTGACGCGCGCGCCGCACGTGTGGAGCCAGTTGAACGAGATCGCGTGGCCCGACTCGCTGGTGGTGAACAGCTTGACCGGGATCGAGACGAGCCCGAAGGAGACGGCCGCGGTGCCGATCGCTCGTGCTGCCACGTTGGACCCCCTGGGGAGTGGGAGGATCGCACGGGGTGCGGAGAGGCGTCAACCCGGACCACAATCGGAGGATGGGCGAGCGATCTGGAGAGCGGAAGCTCGCGGTCTACCGCGCCAAGCGCAGCGCGGGCCGCACGCCGGAGCCCTTCGGCCGCTCCGACGAGGCCCCCGAGCGGCCGGCGCGGCGCTTCGTGGTCCAGCAGCACCGCGCGCGGCGCCTCCACTGGGACTTCCGCCTCGAGTGGAACGGGGTGCTCTGGTCGTGGGCGGTGCCGAAGGGCCCCTCGCTCGACCCGAGCCAGAAGCGGCTCGCGGTCCAGGTCGAGGACCACCCCCTCGACTACGCCGACTTCGAGGGGGTGATCCCGGAAGGCAACTACGGAGCGGGCGCGGTCATCCTCTGGGACAGCGGGTGCTGGATCCCCGCGGAGGACCCCGAGAACGGCCTCGCGAGCGGCAAGCTGCTCTTCGACCTCGCCGGCCACAAGCTGCGCGGGCGCTTCACCCTGGTGCGGACCGGCGCCAAGCACGGCGCCGCGAAGCCCAGCCGGGAATGGCTCCTGATCAAGAAGCCCGACGCCTTCGCGGATGAACGCGCGGAGCTCGATCCGCACTCCGTCCTCTCGGGCCTCACGCTCGACGAGCTGGAGACGGGACCGCGCCGCGAGGCGGCGCTCACGCGCACGGCTGCGCGCCACGGCGCGATCCGCCGCCTCGTGTCCGCGGCAGACGTGAAGCCGATGCTCGCCGAGCGCTTCGAGAAGCCGTTCTCGGGCGCGGACTGGCTCTTCGAGGTGAAGTACGACGGCTACCGCGCGATCGCAGCGCGCGAAGAGGGCCGCGCGTCGCTGCGCTATCGCAGCGGTCGGGACGCGACCGCGAGCTGGCCCGAGCTGACGGCGGCGCTCGCGGCGCTGCCCTTCTCGCATGTCGTCCTTGACGGCGAGCTGGTCGTGCTCGACACCGCCGGCCGGCCGAGCTTCCAACGGCTCCAGCAGCGCGCGCAGAGCAGTCGGCCGCGCGACGTGGAGCGCGCCGCGCTCGAGCTGCCGGCGACCTTCTTCGCGTTCGACCTGCTCGCCCTCGGCGAGCTCGACCTGCGCCCGCTGCCGTTGCGCGAGCGCAAGAAGCTGCTCGCCCGCGTGCTGCCGGGACGCGGCGCGCTGCGCGCCGCGCCGTACTTCGCCGCCCGCGGCGAGGCGGTCTTCCGCGAGATCGAGAAGCTCGGGCTCGAGGGCATGCTCGCGAAGCGCGCCGACGCCCCCTACCGGGCCGGGCGCTCCCCCGCGTGGCGCAAGCTGCCGATCCGACCGACGCACGACTTCGCGATCGTCGGCATGAGCGCGCCGCGCGGCGCGCGCTCGGGCTTCGGTGCACTGCACCTCGCGGCGCGCGACGGGGCGGCGCTCCGTTACGTCGGGCGCGTCGGAAGCGGCTTCTCGGAGGCACAGCTCGGCGCGCTGCGCCGGGCGCTCGAGCCGCTGCGCCGCGCGACCGCGGCGTGCCAGGGCGCGCCGAAGCCCGCGCGCGGCGACGTCTGGGTCGAGCCGCGCCTGGTCTGCGAGGTCCGCTTCCGCGAGGTGACGGGCGACGGCAGCCTCCGCCAGCCCGTCTTCGTCCGGCTGCGCGACGACAAGACGCCGGCAGAGATCGACGCCCTGCCGGTGCGCGCCTCGAACGAGCCGGCCGCAAATCCCGTCGAGAGCGCCGATCCGCCGCCCGAGCGGACCGTTCCCTTCACGAACCTCGACAGGGTCTTCTGGCCCGACGAGGGCTACACCAAGGGCGACCTGATCGACTACTACCGCGGCATCGCGCCGTGGTTGCTGCCCTACCTGCGCGACCGCCCGCTGGTGTTGACGCGCTACCCGGACGGAATCGCGGGCAAGTCGTTCTTCCAGAAGGACGCGCCGAAGTGGGCGCCGGCCTGGCTGCGCACCGAGTCGCTGTGGAGCGAGCACGGTGGGCGCGAGATCCGATACTTCATCTGCAACGACGTGGAGTCGCTGCTCTACGTGGTGAACCTCGGGACGATCCCGCTCCACGTCTGGTCCAGCCGTCTGGCGCGCCTGGCGCACCCCGACTGGTGCATCCTCGACCTCGACCCGAAGGGGGCGCCGTTCGCGCACGTGGTCGAGCTGGCGCGCGCGTTGCACGAGCTCGGCGAGAAGATCGCGCTGCCGACGTTCGCGAAGACCAGCGGATCGTCGGGGCTACACGTGCTGGTGCCGCTGGCGGGCCGGCTGACCTTCGAGCAGTCGCGCACGCTGGCGGAGCTGCTCGCGCGCGCCGTCGTCGATCGACATCCCGCGATCGCGACGCTCGCGCGGCCGCTGCGGACGCGCGGCGGCCGCGTCTACGTCGATACCGGCCAGAACGGCCACGGCAGGCTCCTCGCGGCCCCGTTCTGCGCCCGGCCGCTGCCGGGCGCTCCGGTCTCGATGCCGCTCCGCTGGAGCGAGGTCGGCCGCCGCCTCGACCCGCGGCGTTTCACGATCCGCAACGCGGCGGCGCGCATGCGGCGGCTCGGGGAAGACCCGCTGCGGCCGCTGCTCGATGCCGCACCCGATCTGCTCGGCGCCCTCGAACGCCTCGCGGAGCTGGTGAAGCGGAAGCGCTAGCGGCACGGGCGGGCTGCGCGGCCGATCCCGCTATGCTCCTCGCCGCATTCGGCGCACCGCCCGCCGCGGTCGTCGGGCGGGGGTCGGGCGGACCGTGATCGGGTTCCTGGGCGCAGTACTGGGCCAGACGGCGAACGTGCTCTACGAGGGCTCGTTCTACATCCTGCTCGGCTTCTTCGTCGCCGGCCTGCTCCACGAGTTCCTGCCGACCTCGCTGATCACGCGCCACCTCGGCCAGGAGCGCCCGCGCTCGGTGCTGCTCGCGGCGCTGTTCGGCGCGCCGATCCCCTTGTGCTCCTGCGGCGTGTTGCCGGCGGCAGCCGCGCTGCGGCGCAAGGGCGCGAGCCGCTCGGCGCTGATGGCGTTCCTGATCTCCACGCCGGAGACGGGCGTCGATTCGGTGGCGCTGACTTGGGGCCTGCTGGGACCGCTGATGGCGGTCGTGCGGCCGCTCGTCGCGATTGCAACCGGCATCGCGGCCGGCCTGCTCGGGCTGTTCGTCCGCGACGATGCCGGGGCCAGCGAGAGCGAGCCGCTTGCCGCCGCCTGCCATGCGCACGACCACGCTGGGGAAGCGGCGCCCGGCGACGCCAGCGCCCCGCCATGGCGCACCCGGCTGCGCGCGGCGATCGGATACGGCTTCGGCTCGCTGCTCGACGAGATCGCCTTCTGGCTCGTGGTCGGCCTCGCCCTGACCGGCCTGCTCGCGGGGCTGCTCCCGAACGACTTCTTCTCGTCCGTGCTCGGCTGGGACCGCGGCCTGCTGCCGATGCTCGCCATGGCCGCGGCGAGCGTTCCCCTCTACCTGTGCGCCAGCGCCTCGACGCCGGTGGCCGCCGCGCTGATCGCGAAGGGCCTCTCGCCGGGCGCCGCGCTGGTCTTCCTGCTGGTCGGACCGGCCACGAACGCCGCCACCGTCGCCGTCGCGCGCCCGCTGCTCGGCCCGCGCCGGCTGCGCATCTACCTGCTCACGATCCTGGCGCTGTCGCTCGCGGCCGGGTTCGCGCTCGACCTGCTCGCCGCCGACACCGTTCGCGCGTCGACGCTGGGCGCCGGCGCCGCGCCCGATCGCGGCGTCTTCGGGTTCGTGAAGCTGCTAGCGGCCGTCTCGTTCACGGCGCTGCTCGCGTGGAGCTTCCAGCGCACGCGGTTCCGCGAGGGGCGGCGCGACGCGGCCGAGCAGATGCGAGCGCTGCGCGCCGCGCTGAGCGGCTTCGAGCCGCGCAGCCTGCTGCGCCCGCCGCTGCTCGCCACCCTCGTCGCGCTGGCGCTCGCCGTCGTCGTGCCGCGCATGCTGCTGATCGTCGAGCCCGGCCAGCGCGGCATCGTGCAGCGCTTCGGGCGCGTGGTCGCGAGCGACCTCGGGCCCGGCCTCCACCTGCACTGGCCCGCGCCGCTCGGCCGCGGCGTCGCGGTCGACGTCGACTGGGTGCGACAGCTCACGGTCGGGTTCCGCGGCAATCCCGCCGCGGCCCGCGTCAGCGCCGGCGACGAGGCCTACTACCTGACGGCGGACGAGAACCTGATCGACATCCGCTCCACCGTGAACTACCGGGTCCGCGATCCCGCGCGCTTCGCCCTCGGCGTCGAGAACGCCGACGCGCTGATCGGCGCGCTGGCGCGCGGCGTGCTGGTACGCATCGCGACGAGTCGCAGCATCGACGCCATCTACGCGACCGGCCGCCTCGATGTCGAGAAGAGCTGGCGCGAGGCGCTGGCGCGCGCGGTCGATGCGGCGGGCATCGGCGTCGAGCTGCTCGACGCGCGACTGCTCGACGTGCACGCGCCGGAGAGCGTCCACGACGCGTTCCGCGACGTCGCCAGCGCGGTTGAGGACCGCGAGCGCGAGATCCACGACGCGAACGGCTACGGCGCCGAGCGCCGCAACGAGGGTGCCGGCGAGTCGGCGACGCTGGTCGAGGCCGCGCGCGCCGAGGCCACGCGCGTCGCGAAGCAGGCGGCGGGCGACGCCGCTGCGTTCGCGGGGCTGGCGTCGGTCGACGCCGCGCAGCCCGCGGTGACCGAGCAGCGCCTGTGGCTCGAGGCGCTCGAGCGCGCGCTCGCCGCGCCGCGCAAGTTCATCCACGCCGCGCACGGCGACGTCGATCTCTGGTCCGGCAACGCGCCCCCCGGCTCCCTGCCGCCGCTCGCCCTGCCCGCCGCGCCGCCCCCGGTGCCGCCCGCCACCAAGGAGCCCGCCACGCCATGAGACCCCTGCTCGGTCTGCTCGCGATTGCGCTCGGCATCGCGGCGATCGCCTCCTCGGTCGTCGTGGTCGACGAGACCGAGCACGCCGTCATCACGCAATTCGGTCGCCCCGTCGCCGTGATCAGCGACGCGGGCCTGCACGGCAAGCTGCCCGCGCCGTTCCAGCGCGTGACCTTCCTCGACAAGCGCATCCTGTTCAGCCAGCTGCAGCCGACCGAGCTGCTGACGGCCGACAAGAAGAACATCGTGGTGTCGAGCTATCTGGCGTGGCGCATCGCCGACCCGCTCAAGTATCTGACGACGCTGCGCTCGCGCGAGTTCGCGGAGGCGCGCCTCGCGGCGCTGGTGCAGTCGCAGCTCGGCTCCCAGCTCGGGAGCCAGCCGTTCTCGAGCATCGTGCCGGCCTCCGAGGGCGGGGCGAACCTGGCGGCGGTCGAGGAGAAGGTCCAGCGAGCCGCGCACGACGTGGCGGTGCGCGACTTCGGCATCGAGATCTCCAGCCTGGGCCTGACGCGCCTCGCCTACCCGGCGCAGAACCTGCAGAGCGTCTTCGCGCGCATGCGCGCCGAGCGCGAGCGCATCGCACGCGGCTATCGCTCCGAGGGCAAGGCCGAGGCCCAGAAGATCCGCGCGGAGGCCGACCGCGAGCGCGCGACGCTGCTCGCGAACGCGGAGGCCGAGGCCGCCCGGCTGCAGGGCGAAGGCGAGGCGGAGGCGGCGCGCATCTACGCCGAGGCGTATCGGGGCCACGAGGACTTCTACCGCTTCATCCGCACGCTGCAGGCGTACGAGAAGACGCTCAAGGACAACACCACGCTGGTGTTGCCGGCCGACTCGCCGTTCCTCGACGTGCTGCTCTCGCGCGCGCCGGGCGCGCACGGCGGCGCCTCGAGCGGAGGCCGCTAGCCGATGCGCACGAGCGGGTCGCTCGCCACGCGCGCCGCCAGGCTGCGCGCGCTGGCGCGCTGGGGCCTCGCGCCGCTGCTCGTTGCGGCGTTCCTGGGCTCCGGGTTCTACAGCGTCCAGTCGGACGAGAGCGCGGTCGCCTTCGTGCTCGGCCGCGCCGTGGGCCGCGACGAGCTGCCCGGCATGCACTGGAATCCGCCCTGGCCGTTCGGACGCGTGATCGTCGAGAAGACCGCAACCAACTTCACGATGCCGATCGGCTACCGCCTGCTCGAACGCTCGGGCGAGCCGCCCATCTCGGACCAGTGGCTGACGGGCGACACCAACGTGATCACGGGGCGGCTCGACATCCAGTACAGCATCCGCAGCCTGACGCAGTTCGCGCTGGCCCACGAGCAGCCGCGCGAGCTGCTGCGCCGCGCCGGTGAGCGCGCGCTCTCGCGCTTCCTGGTGAGCGAGGGCGTCGACGCCGCGATCACGACCAAGCGCGCCGCGTTGCAGGATTTCGTGCGGCGCACCGTGCAGGAGCTGCTCGACGCCGACGGCGTCGGCATCCAGGTGCAGGCGGTGAGCGTGCAGGAGCTCGCCCCCCCGCTCGAGGGGCAGGTGCGCGCGGCCTTCCAGGAGGTGCAGAACTCGAGCGCCGACCGCGAGCGCGCGATCTCCGAGGCGCACGCCTACGAGGCGCAGGTGCTCGCGGAGGCCCAGGGCGAGGCGCAGCGCCGCATCTCCGAAGCGACCGGCGCGCGTTACCGGCGCATCGAGGTGGCGTCGGGCGAGGCGCAGCGCTTCGCGGCGCTGGCGCGCGAGCACGACCGCGCGCCCGCCGTCACCGAGCAGCGCCTGTACCTCGAGACGCTCGAGCGCCTGCTGCCGAGCATCCAGACCTACGTCGTCGAGCCCGCGAAGGACGGCAAGGTGAACCTGCGGATCGTGCGATGAGGCGCGCGCTGGCGGCGCTCGCGTTGGGTGCCGCGCTTGCCGGGCCCGTACGCGCCGACGCGCTCCCCCAGGTGGTCGCCACCATCCCGCCGATCGCGATGCTGGTCCGCGAGCTCGCGGGCGAGCGCGCCGCCGTCACGAGCCTGGTACCGCCGGGTGCCAGCACGCACACCTTCGAGGCGCAGCCGGGCGACATGAAGCTGCTCGAGGACGCGCGGCTCTTCATCGAGGTGGGTGCGGGCCTCGACACCTGGTCGGCGCGGCTGCGCAGCGCCGCGGCGCACCAGCCCGAGCGCCTGGAACGCCTGGTCCTGATCGAGCTGCCCGGGCTCGACCCGCTGCCGGCGGATCCGAACGAGCGCGATCGCGATGCCAGCGGTGCGCCCGCCCGCTTCGACCCGCACCTCTGGCTCGATCCGATCCGCGTGCGGGACGTCGTGGCCCCGGCTCTGGCCGGCGCGCTGGCGCGCATCGACCCCGCCGGACGCGCGCACTACGAGGCGCAGCTCGCGGCGCTCCAGGCGCAGATTGGCGACGCAGACGCGGAGATTCGCCGGACCCTCGCCGGCCACGGCACGAAGTTCATTGCCTTCCACGGTGCCTGGCGCTACTTCGCCGCCCGCTACGGCCTCGAGCAGATCGGCGTCGTCGAGGAGGCGCCGGGCGAGGAGCCGACGCCGCGTGAGATCGCGGGCCTCGTCGCCGCGGCGCGCGCGGCACACGTGCCGGCGATCCTGATCGAGCCGCAGCTCAGCCCGCGCATCGCGCGGACCATCGCCGCGGAGCTGGGCGCCGGCACCGTCCTGGTCGACGAGAACGGCGACCCGGACGATCCCGAGCGCGCGACCTACCCTGCGCTGATGCGCTGGAACGCGCGCGCCTTCGCGCGCGCGCTCGGAGGAGGCGCGCCGTGAGTGCCGAGGAGGTGGTGGTTCGCTTCGAGGGCGTCTCGGTCGAGCGGCAGGGACGCCGCGTGCTCGAGGAGATCTCGTTCTCGCTGCGCGCGGGGCATTTCCTCGGCGTGGTCGGGCCGAACGGCGCCGGCAAGACGACGCTCCTGCGCGCCATGCTGGGCCTGGTGCCGATCGCCGCGGGCCGCATCGAGGTCTTCGGCCGGCCGCCCGGCGGCGCCTCGCCAGAGGTCGGCTACGTGCCGCAGCGCCATGCCGTCGCCCCCTCGTTCCCGGCGACGGTGCGGGACGTGGTGATGATGGGCCGGCTGCGGCGCCTCGGTCTGCTCGAGCGCCCGCGCGCCGAGGACCGCGAGGCGGTCGCGCGCAGCCTCGCGCGCGTCGGCATGCAGGACCGCGCCGACCGGCCGATCGGCCGCCTCTCGGGCGGCGAGCAGCGCCGTGCGATGCTGGCGCAGGCGCTGTGCGCGAGCCAGCGGCTGCTCGTGCTCGACGAGCCGACGATCGGGCTCGACCTGCCGGCGGAGCAGGCGTTCTACACCCTGCTGCGCTCGCTCGAGCAGGAGCTCGGGCTCACCGTGATCACCGTCTCGCACGACCTCGTGGCGCTCGCCGCCGAGGCCGACGAGCTGATCTGCATCAACCGCACCATGCACGTGCACGGCAACCCCGAGGAGGTCGTGCACAGCCACGCGCTGCGCGAGGCCTACAGCTGCGAGTTCAACTTCCTGGCGGGCGAGATCGCGCACCACGAGCGCATCGGACGGGAGCGCTGAGGGTGCTCGACCGCGCAGCCCTCTGGGTCGTGAGACAGGGAGCGCGCTGATGCTCGACTGCGGAGCCCTCTGATGCTCGACTGCGGAGCCCTCTGATGCTCGAACTGGCCTTCATGCAGCGCGCCTTCGCCGCGGCCACGGTGATCGGCGTGGTGTGCGCTGCGCTCGGCTTCTTCGTCGTGCTGCGGCGGCTGGCCTTCATCGGGGTCGGCATCTCGCATTCGGCGATCGGCGGCGTCGCGATCGGGGTGGTGGCGGGGCTGCCGCCGCTCGCGACCGGCGCCGTCTTCGCGGTGGCGGTGGCGCTCGGCATCGGCGCGGTGGGCCGCCGCGGAGTGCTCTCCGAGGACGCCGTGATCGGCGTCTTCTTCTCCGGCTCGATGGCGCTCGGCGTCGTGCTGTTCAGCGTCCAGCGCGGCTACCAGCAGGACCTCTTCGGCTACCTGTTCGGCGACGTGCTGGCGATCTCGGGGGGCGAGCTCGCGACGCTCGCCGTGGGCGGTCTGGCGGTGGCGACCGCGCTGGCCCTGGCCTTCCGCCCGCTCTTCTTCATCGCCTTCGACGAGGAGATCGCGCAGGCCTACGGCCAGCCGGTGGGAGCGCTCAACACCGCGCTGCTGGTGCTGCTCGCGCTCACCATCGTGATCGGGGTGCGCCTGGTGGGCGCGATCCTGGTCGAGGCGCTGCTGGTGATCCCGGCGGCGAGCGCGGCGCTCTGGGCGACCAGCTGGCGCGCCCAGATCGCGATCTCGACCGGCCTCGGGGCGGCCAGCGGCGTCCTGGGCCTGGTGCTCGCCTACTGGCTCGACCTGGCCGCCGGCGCCAGCATCGTGCTGGTTTCGGCGGGCCTCTTCTTCGCCTCGCTGGGGCTCCGGCGCCGCGCCGCGGGGTGAGCGCGCCGCCCCGGTGCGCTCGCCGCGCCATGTGCTAACAACTGGCGCCCCGCAGGCCGATCCATCCGGCAGGCCGGCCGGGTTCCATGCTACGGAGCAGTCGATGGCCAAGACGTCGCAAGTCCACCGCGAGCTCAAGCGCAAGCAGCTGATCAAGAAGCACGCGGAGAAGCGCGCCGCGCTGCGGGCGCGGCTCAAGGACGCCAACGCCTCGATCGAGGACAAGCTCGCCGCGCAGATCGAGTTCGCCAAGCTGCCGCGCAACTCCTGCCCGACCCGCAAGAAGAACCGCTGCACCGTGACCGGCCGCCCGCGGAGCTACCACCGCAAGTTCGGCATCTCGCGCATCGCGCTGCGCGAGCTGGCCCTCGCCGGGCAGCTGCCGGGCGTGCGGAAGTCGAGCTGGTAGGGAGCGGCCGTGAAGGAAGGCATCCACCCCGACTATCACAAGGTCGTCTTCGTCGACAGCGCGACCGGCACCGAGTGGATCACGCGCTCCACCCTGACCTCCTCCGAGACCCGCGAGATCGACGGCGAGAACGTGCCGCTGGTGCGACTCGAGATCTCCTCGGTCAGCCACCCGTTCTGGACCGGCCACCTGCGCGAGGCGGCGCGTGGCGGCAAGGTCGACGACTTTCGCCGCCGCTACGGCAAGAAGAAGTAGCGAGGACCGCGATGCCCCGGCGCTGCGCGCTGACCGGAACCACCGTCCGCTACGGCAACAACGTCTCGCACTCGAACCGCAAGACGAGCCGCACCTTCGCGCCGAACCTGCAGCGCGTGTCGCTGATCTCGGACGCGCTGCGGCGCACCGTCCGCCTGCACGTCACGACGCGCGCGCTGCGCAGCGTCCAGAAGCACGGCGGGCTCGACGCCTACCTGCTCGACGCCGACGACGCGCGCCTCGCGCCGGAGGGGCTCGAGCTCAAGCACCGCATCCGGCGCGCGCTCGCCGGACGACCGGCCTCGACGGGCAGCTGACCGCAGCGTGCGGCGGACCACGAGCGCGATCGTCGTCGCCGCCCTGCTCGCGCTCCTCGCAAGCCCTTCGCTCCACGCGCATCCCGCTCCGGGGTCCGGGAGGCCCGCCAGCGCGCTCGGAGCCGGGGCACCCGGTGCGAGCGCGCTCTCCGCCGATCGCGATCAGAGCCCGCATGATCCCGACCTGTGCCCGATCTGCCGCGCCACCGCCCAGGCCCGCTTCGCCCTGCGCGCTCCGCTGCGAGCGGCCCCGCTTCCGGCGGCGGGAGCGAGCCGTCCGCTCCACTTCACGACTCCCTCCGCGCTCGCGCTGGCGCCGCTGCTCTCCTGCAGCGCGCCGCGCGCCCCGCCCCTCCGCCTCGCTGCGCTCGAAGCCTAGACGCACTTCGAACCGCAACGATCCGGCGACGCCCGCGCGCGGGCGGTCGCCGTCGCCCCGACCGGCGCCGGCCGGCCGGGAGGAGGAGGCGAACCGTGGACTTCCCTCGATCAAGGGCCGTGCTGGCGGCCTTGGCGCTTCTGCTCGCCACCGCGGCGCGCTCCGCGGCCGCGGCCAAGACCGACTCCGAGCTCGCAGCCGTGAAGGCCGAGCTCACGAACACCCGCAACGAGCTCGCGACCACGCGTGCGCAGCTCGCAGTCACGCAGGACATGCTCTCGCGACTCTCGACCAAGGTCGAGGCCCTCGAGGCGGGCGGCGGCGCCCCATCGGCCGCAGCGGCGCCGAGCGGGCCGCGCATCCCGCCCGTGAACGCCGACAACCCGGCGATCAGCTTCGTGGTCGACACGGAGCTCACCACCGACACCAACGTGCATGGATGGGACTTCTCGCTGCAGAGCGGGGAGCTCTTCCTCTCGGCGCCGGTCGACCCCTTCCTGCGCGCCTTCGCCACGATCAACGGCTCGAGCAGCAGCGGCTTCGACATCGAGGAGGCCGCGGTGGTGACCACCTCGCTGCCCTGGAACCTGACCGTCAAGGGCGGGCGCTTCTTCGCCGACGTGGGGCGCATGCCGCACTGGCACGACGAGGCGCTGCCCTTCACCAACCGGCCGCCCTCGATCGACCGCATCATCGGCGGCGAGTCGCAGGCGGAGGGCGCCGAGCTCACCTGGCTGGCTCCGACGGAGCACTTCATCCAGCTGAACGCCGGCCTCTACAACACGATCGGTGCCGACCGCAACGAGCAGCTGCGCGCCGAGGGCTTCCACGGCTACCGCGCCTTCGACGAGCTCACCTGGCTGGTGCACCCGAACACGTACTTCGATCTCACCGACACGCTGAACCTCGAGGTCGGCGGCACCTTCGCGACGGTGGCGCAGAACGACCAGCGCAAGCTCTACGGCGTCGACGTGACGCTGCGCCATCAGCCGGGCACCAGCTCGGCCTACCAGGGCTTCGTGCTCGGCGCCGAATGGCTGTGGAACAACGAGCGCTTCGCGGACGTGCCCGTCGGCTTCGATCCGCTGAGCGGGGAGACGCTCCTCGGCCACCGCCGCTTCGATCGCAACGGCGGCTACGCCTATCTCGAGACCTTCTGGAACCGCCGCTACTCGCTGGGCGTGCGCGCGGACTTCGCCGAGGACGTCCAGGGCGACGTCAACCGTCAGCAGACCTACTCCGCCTTCGCCACCTGGATGCCCTCGGAGTTCCACCGGCTGCGGCTGCAGTTCGACGAGATCACCGGCGACGTCAAGAACGATCAGCAGTTCACGCTCCAGTGGACCGCCTTCATGGGGAGTCACTCACATGGCTTCGCGATGCGCTGAGCTCGCTCTCGCGGTGCTGCTCGCTCTCGCGCTCGCGGCGCCGGTCAGCGCGGCGCTGCGCGTGGTGGCCTCGACGCCCGACACGGCCGACATGGCGCGCCAGATCGGCGGCGACCGCGTGGAGGTCGTGACGATCGCGGAGGGCAGCCAGGACCCCCACAAGGTCCCGGTGAAGCCGAGCTTCGTCACGAAGCTGAACCGCGCAGACGCGCTGATCGTGAACGGGCTCGGCCTCGAGCACGCCTACATCCCGCCGCTGCTCGAGGTGGCGAGCAACCCGAAAATCCTGCCGACCGGACCGGCCTACATCGACGCCTCGATCTACGTGCAGCCGCTCGAGGTGCCGACCAGCCAGAGCCGCGCGCAGGGGGAGCTGCACCCGCTCGGAAACCCCCACTTCAGCATGGATCCGGTGCGCGGCAAGCTGATGGCGAAGGCGATCGCCGAGGGACTCGCGCGCGTCGACCCGGCGGGCGCTCCGGCCTACCAGGCCGGGCTCGCGCGCTTCACGGCGCTGCTCGACCGCAAGATCGAGGAGTGGCAGATGCTCGCCGCGCCGCTGCGCGGCGTGAAGGCGGTCTCCTATCATCAAGACTTGACCTATCTCGCCGAGCGCTACGGCATCGAGATGGTCGGTACGATCGAGACCAAGCCGGGCGTGCCGGCCACTCCCGCGCACCTCGAAGAGCTGATCGACACCATGAAGCGCGATCGCGTGAAGCTCGTGATCCGCGAGGTCGCCTACGAGCTCCCGCTCGCCCAGAAGGTCGCCGACGAGACCGGCGCGCGCGTCGCGACGATCTCGAGTCTGGCGGGCGGCCTCGGCACCGGCAGCTACGTCGACGCCGTCGAGGCCAACTTGAAGGCGCTGCTCGGGGCACTGCAGGGAGGCTCGTCGAGCTGACGCATGCCGGGGCCCTTGCTGAGCGTCGAAGCCGCCGACTTCGGCTACGCGGGCCGCGCGGTCGTGCACCGCGCGTCGCTCGCGGTGCGCCCGCAGGAGTTCGCGATCATCGTCGGCTCCAACGGCAGCGGCAAGACCACGCTGCTGCGCGGCATGCTCGGCTTCCTGGCGCCGCTCTCCGGCCGCGTCGCGCGGCGGCCCGGGCTGCGCATCGGCTACGTCCCGCAGCGCGAGACGCTCGACCCGCTCTACCCGCTCTCGGGCTTCGACGTCGCGCTGCTCGGCGCGTGGCGCGACCTGCCGTTCTGGCGCTTCTCGGGGGCGCGCGAGCGCGCGCGAGCGCGCGACGCGCTCGCGGCGTGTCGCGCGACCGGCTTCGCAGACAAGCGCTACGCCGAGCTCTCGGGCGGCCAGCGCCAGCGCGTGCTGCTGGCGCGCGCCCTGGCCACGCAGCCCGAGCTGCTGCTGCTCGACGAGCCCACGGCAGGCGTCGATCCCGAGGCCGAGCGGGGCATCCTCGACCTGCTGCGCGAGCTGTGTCGCGAGCGCGGCCTCGCGATCTGGATGGTGACGCACCACGTCCATGCGATCGGAGGGCGCAGCGACCGCATCGTCTCGGTGTCGGACGGACGCGTCGCCTGCGAGGCCGCGTGAGCGACTTCTTCGCCGCCGACTTCCTGTTCCGCAACGCCATCCTCGGCGGACTCGGCGTCGCGCTGCTGTGCTCGGTCGTCGGCGTCTACCTGGTGCTGCGCCGGCTCGTGCTGATCGGCGTCGCGCTGCCCCAGGCCGGGGCGGCGGGCATCGCCGCGGTGTTCTGGTTGACCGGCCACGGACAGGGCGAGGGCCACGGCACCCATCTGCTCGCGCTCGCCGGCTCGCTCGCCGCCACCGGGATCGCGCTCGCCCTGCTCGTCGCGAGCCAGCGCCGCGCGCGCGCGCCCGCCGAGTGGGGGATCGGAGCGCTCTTCGCGATCACGTCGGCCGCGACGATCCTGTTCATCGCCGTGAATCCGACCGGCGACTTCGAGATGTCGAGCCTGCTGCGCGGCGAGCTGCTCGCGATCACCGCCAGCGACCTGCGCGTGCTCGGCGCGGCCCTGCTCGCCGCGGGCCTGCTCTTCTTCCTGTTCCGCCGCGAGCTGCTGCTCAGCTCCTTCGATCCCGAGTTCGCGCGCACCGTCGATCGCAACCCGCTGCGCTACGACGCCCTGCTCTACGCGCTGATCGGCGGCAGCATCGCGCTGGGCGTGATGGAGGCAGGGCCGCTCGTCGTGTTCGGCTTCCTGGTGCTGCCCGCGCTCGCGGCGCTGCATCTCGCGCCGGGCCTCGCCGCCGCGTTCGCGATCTCCGCGGCGATCGGCGCGGCGTCGTTCCTCGGCGGCTTCGCGCTCGCCTATCGCGCCGATCTGCCGGCGGGACCGGTGAGCGTCGCCGTCGCCGCCGGCTTCTGGCTCGCGGCCGCCGCGCTCGCCCGGCTGCGGCTGCGCCGGCGCGCCGCGGCGCTGCTCGCGCTGCTCGTCGCGCTGGCCTCGCTGCCGGGCTGCGCGCTCTGGGACGGGAGCCGGACGAACGCCCTCGGGCCGCTGCCGCGCGGCGCGCTCCCCGAGCCCGGCCCCGGCTGGTCGATCGCGGTGCTGCCGTTCGACAACCAGACGGGCGAAGCGCTGCGCGTGCCGCCGGCAAACTTCTTGAACGACCTGCCGCGCCTGGCCGGCGATCCCTTCGCGGGAGGCGGTCCGACGGTGCCGGAGCTGCTCGCTCAGCGCGCCGCCGTCGAGCTCGCGCGCCGCGGCTTCGAGGTCGTGCCGGTCGAGCGCGTGCGCTCGCTCGTTTCGCGCGCGCCGGCCGATCCAGCTTCGGCCTCCCGCGCCGCCGCGAGCGCCAACCTCGACGGCCCGGTGCTGCTCGGCACGCTGCGCCGCTTCACGGTGTCGTCGACCGGAATCCTGCTGATCCGCCTCGATCTCGCCTTGGTCGATCCGAAGACGAAGCAGGTGCTGTGGACGGGCGCGGCGCGGCGGCCCGTCCCGATCCAGGCGGCCCAGACCTGGCAGGAGATCCTGCTCGACGCCGGCGCGCCGATCTTCGCCGAGGCGTTCGGCAACCAGTGAGCCTCAGCCCAGCTCGGCGATCGCCACCTCGCGGCCTTCGGCCGCGCTGCGCGCCGCCGCGAGCGCGAACGCCAGCGTCTTGCGCGCGTCGGCGAGGTCCTGATGCGGTTGCCGTCCTTCGAGCAGGGCGTCGACGAAGTCGCGCGTGCCGAGTCGGAACGACTCGGCCCAGTCGACCGGGAGGTCGTGGAAGGCGCGCGTCTCGCCGTCGCGGTACAGCACCACGGCCGGCTCCTCCAGAAGCTTGCCGGTGCAGCGGTTCACCCAGACGATGCCCTCGGTCCCGTGCACCTCGAGGCGGTCGTCGCTCACGTAGTACTGGGAACGCACCCGCATGCCGAGCGACGCGATCACCTCCCACGAACCGTAGCGCGGCGGTTCACCGGCGTAGCGCCACGAGATCAGCGCAGGACCGTCGTACCAGGCGTCGTCGCCGAAGCGCGTCCAGTGCACGAACGCATGGACGCGCTCCACCTCCGCCGGCACGAACCAGCGCGCCATCTGGAAGCAGTGATAGCCGTGGTCGAAGGTGGTGGGGCCGCCGCCGCAGGCCTCGCGGCTCATGCGCCAGCCGAGCGACGACATCTCGACCTTCCAGCCGGCGTCGGGGCGGCCCGCGGCGGTCTTCACCCGCACCGAGAGCGGCACGCCGATCGTCCCGGACGCGATCAGCTCGTGCGCGCGGCGGTGCGGCGGGTAGTACGAGAAGTTCTCGAACACGCGCACGGTGCGGCCGGCGCGCGCCGCCACCTCGGCGATGCGATCGAGCTCGGCGAGCGTCCGCGTCGGCGGCTTCTGCAGCGCCACGTGCTTGCCCGCCTCGAGCGCCGCGATGGCTTGCTCTGCGTGGAGGTGGTGGGGCGTCAGGATCTCGACCGCGTCGATCTCGGGATCGGCGAACAGCCGGCGCGCGTCGCTGTAGACGCGCGCGACGCCCCAGGCGCGAGCGCGCGCCGCGGCGCGCGCGGCGTCGAGATCGCAGACCGCCGCGATCTCCGCGCGCGGGTGCTCGAGGTAGCCGAGGCACTGGAGGTCGGCGATGCGGCCGAGGCCGAGGATCCCGACCCGCACGCGCTCGAGCCCCACGCCCTTCCCTCCCGGCGCCGTCACTGCGCGGCGTCCAGCCACTCGCGCGCCACCTCGGCGGGCGAGCGCCCCGCCTCGTCGACCGCGCGGTTCATGCGCTGCATGGTGGCCTCGTCGATGCGTCCCTCGAGCTTCGCGAGCCGGGCTACCACGTCGGGCCGCTCGCGCGCCAGGCGCGATCCCACCAGCACCACGGCATCGTAGGGCGGGACCACGCCGCGGTCGTCGCGCAGCCGGGTGAGCCCGAGCGCCGCGATGCGCCCGTCGGTCGAGAACGCGCTGATCACGTCGACCTGCCCCTGCGCCACCGCCTGGTACATCAGCGACGGGTCCATGCTGCGCGCCGCGCGGAAGGCGAAGCCGTACGCCGACACCAGCGCGCGCCACTCCGGACGCGCCAGGAACTCGTAGTCGGCTCCGATCTCGAGCTCCGGCGAGCGCGACGCCAGCGCGGAGAACGTCGCGACGCCGAGCTCGCGCGCGCGCGCGGCGCGCATCGCGAGCGCATAGCTGTTCTCGAAGCCGAGCGCCGCAGCGACCGTGATGCCGTGCTCGGCGGCCAGCGTGCGCCGCACGTCGTCGAGCACGGCGGCGCGGCCGGGCGGCGGGCCGCTGCGGCCGAGGACCGTCGCCCAGAGCGTTCCGGTGTAGTCGACGTAGACGTCGACGTCGCCGGCGCGCAAGGCGTCGAAGAGCACGGTCGAGCCGAGCGACTGGAGCGGGCGCGCGGGCGGTCCGCCGCCGCGCTGGATCCAGCCCGCGAGCAGCTCGGAGAGCACGTACTGCTCGGTGAAGGTCTTGGAGCCGATCGAGACGACGCGCGGGGCGGCCCCGAGCCCACCGGCGACCACCGCTGCCGCGAGCGCCGCGACCACGAGCGCGAGCAGCGCGCCGGCTCCGAGCCCGCGCCGCCCGCGCCGCACGCCGCGCTCCACGCCTCGGATGCCCTGATCGAGCCCCAGGGCGAGACCCGCCGCCGCAACGCAGCCCAGCGTCACCGATGCGTAGTTGCGCGTCTGCAGCCCGCTGAAGATGTAGTTGCCGAGGCTCGGTGCGCCGACCGGGGTCGAGAGCGTGGCGGTGCCCACGACCCAAACCGCCGCGGTGCGAACGCCCGCCACGATCACCGGGAGAGCGAGCGGCAGCTCGACGCGCCAGAGCTGCTGGCGCGGGGTCATGCCGACGCCGCGCGCCGCCTCGCAGCAGGCCGGGTCGACGCCCTGGATGCCCGCGACGGTGTTCTGCAGGATCGGGAGCACGCCGTACAGCGTCAGCGCGACGAGCGCCGGTCCGCTGCCGATCGCGCGCAGCTCGAAGCCGAAGGCGCGCGAGGTGAGCGCGCCGAGAGCCGCGAGCGCCGGCACCATGAAGGCGAGCAGCGCGAGGCTCGGGATCGTCTGCACCGCGCCGGTCAGCGCCAGCAGCGCCGGCGCAGCGCGCGGCCGACGCGTGATCCAGACCCCGAGCGGCACGGCGGCCGACGCGGCGATCACGAGTGCCCCGAGCGAGAGCTCGAGGTGCGCCGCGAGGTACTCGGGGAAGCGCGCCCAGAGCTCCGTCACGCCCCATCCGCCCTGAGCAGCGCCTCGACCTGCTGCGATTGACGCCGCGGCGTCTCCATCAGACGCGCGACGGTCGCGTCGGCCGGCGCGCGCAGCAGCTCGCGCGGCGTCCCGAGCTGGAGCAGCCGGCCGGCATCGAGCACCGCGATGCGATCGCCGAGGCGGAGCGCCTCGGCCACGTCGTGCGTGACGAAGAGCGTGGTGATCCCGAGCCGCTTGCGGATCGCGTGGAAGCGCTCCTGAAGCCGGTCGCGCGTCAGCGGGTCGACCGCGCCGAACGGCTCGTCCATCAGCAGCACCTCGGGTCCGGCCGCGAGGGCGCGCGCCAGGCCGACGCGCTGCTGCTGCCCGCCCGAGAGCGCCGCGGGCGCGCGCTCGCGGTAGCGCGCCGGCGGCAGCTCGACCAGCTCGAGCAGCTCGTCGACGCGGCGCGCGACCCGAGCGGCGTCCCAGCCGAGCAGCTGCGGCGTGACGCCGACGTTGTCCGCCACCGAGAGGTGTGGGAACAGTCCCACCTGCTGAAAGCAGTAGCCGATGCGCCGGCGCAGCTCGGGACCCGCCAGCTCGCGCGTGTCGCGCCCGCCGATTCGGATGCGGCCCGCACTCGGCTCGATCAGGCGGTTGACCATCTTGAGCGTCGTGGTCTTGCCGCAGCCCGAGCTGCCCACCAGCGCGAGCAGCTCGCCCTCGGCGACGGCGAGCGAGAGCGCGTCGACCGCGACCACGTCGCCGTAGCGCTTGCTCACGGCCTCGAGCTCGATCACCTCGTCATCCTATGCCGTCTCATTACGCGGCGCGACCGCCGCACCCGGCTATGCTGCCGCAATGGAATCCCGCCAGCAGGCGCCGTGCGCCGTCGTCTTCGACCTGTTCGACACGCTCGTCGACCTGCCGATGGATCGCCTGCCGCGCGTCGAGATCGCCGGCCGCTCGGTGCCGTCGACGGCGGGTGCCCTGCACGAGGCGCTCGCCGCCCGTCTCCCGGTCCCCTTCGAGAGCTTCAGCGCGGCGCTCCGCGAGATCGACCGCGACTGGCGCGAAACCGCGGCCGCCGAGGGCCGCGAGCTCCCGACCGTCGAGCGCTTCACGCGCCTGCTCGAGCGCTTCGCGCTGCGCGATGCGGACCTCGCCGAGCGGCTGACGCGCATCCACATGGGTCTGATCGCCGGCGTCGCGCGCACGCCGGCGCACCATGCGGACGTGCTCGACCGCTTGCGCCGCGGCGTGCGCGTCGGGCTGTGCTCGAACTTCAGCCACTCGCCGACGGCGCTCGCGATCCTCGACGACGCGCGCTTGCGTGAGCGGCTCGATGCCGTCGCGATCTCGCACGACGTCGGCCTGCGCAAGCCGCGCCGCGAGATCTTCGAAGCCGTGCTCGGCGCGCTCGGGGCGGCACCCGAGCAGTCGGTGCACGTCGGCGACAGCCTCGACGCCGACGTCGCCGGGGCCGCCGCGCTCGGGATGCGCACCGTGTGGGTGACGCGCTGCGTGCCGGACCCGGACGCGGCGCTGACCCGTCACGGCGGCCCGCAGCCGGACTGGATCGTTCGAGATCTCGCCGAGATCCCGGCCATCATCGAGAATCTGCTCGAGGTCTAGATGAGGCCGGGGGGAGCGCCAGCGCGGGGTCGAACCAGCGCAGGATCGCGTCGTTCTCCTCGCGCGGATAGGTGTGCGAGAGGTCCTCGATCTCGCGGTAGACGAGGTCGGCGCCGGCGCGCAGCAGCTCGTCGCGGCCGAGGCGCGCCAGCGCGACCGGGAAGAGCCAGTCGAGCGCGCCGTGTGCGAGGTAGATGCGGCGGCCTCGCGCCCGCTCGAAGCCGCCCCCAGCGAGCGCCGCCGGGTGGAGCACGCCCGAGACCGGAGCGAGCGCCGTGAAGGGGGACGCTTCGAGCAGGCCGGTGAGCAGCGTGAAGGTCGCGCCATCGGAGAGGCCGGTCAGCAACACGCGCGCGCGGTCGACCGGCCAGCGCTCGCAGACCCAATCGACCATCGAGACGAGGCGCTGCGCGTCGAGCCCCGGTGCGTCGAGTGACCAGGTGCCGCCTTGCGAGGTGGGCGCGAGCAGCAGGAAGCCCCGCCCGCGCGCCTCGCGCAGCCAGGTCCACAGGAAGTCGCGACCGTGCCCGGAGCCGCCGTGCAGCGCCACCACCAGTGGGCGCGCGGTCGCCGCGTCCAGCCACTCGGGTACGTAGAGCGAGAAGCCGCCGCGCGCCCCGGGCTCGCCCGCGACGTGCAGCCCGACTCGATCCGGTGTCGGATCGGGATCGAGCCCGGCGAGCCGATCGCGGAAGGCGGGCTCGACGAAGTGACGGCCGAGCGGCGGGAGCGCGAGGCGGAGCGGATACAGCGCCTCCTGCGCGCGACAGTGCCACTGGAAGCTCGCGAGCACGCGCGCCACCGCCGACGCCGGCGGCCCGGCGTCGACGAAGAGGCCCAGTGCTTCGAGCGCGAGCCGCGCCCCCTCGGCCATCTGCCCCGCGAACGCCGCGAGCGCATCCGGGGCGCGCTCGCCGCGAAACGCCTCGAGCGCCTCCTCCAGGCGATCGCGCGCCACGCCGAGGCCCTGGCGCAGGCGCGGGATCACCGGCGGGTGCAGGCGCCTTTGGGCGGTCTCGAGTCCCTGGAGCGCGCCGAGCGTCGCCGCGCCGAGGCGCGACAGCGCGCGCGCCCAGATCTCCGGGATCTGCGGCGGCGACGTACCGGCCACGGCCGAGCCGGCTCACTCGGCGGGGACGAGCGGGAGCTCGTGCTCGCGGGCGAGCAGCGCCGGGCGCGCGGCCGGGTGGGCGATCGCGATCAGCGCCTGCGCGCGCTCGCCTGCGGTCCTGCCGGCCAGCTCGGCGGCGCCGTACTCGGTGATCACCACGTCGACCTGGTGGCGCGGCGTCGTGACGCAGGTGCCGGCCGCGAAGGCGCTCACGATGCGCGAGACGCGCCCTCCCGACGTGTTCGCCGTGGCGGGCAGGCAGATCAGCGAGCGCCCGCCCGGGGAGAAGGCCGCACCCGTCACGAAGTCCTCGTGGCCACCGATTCCCGAGTGCTCGCGCTCGCCGATGCGATCGGCGACCACCTGGCCGACGAGGTCGACCGAGAGCGCCCCGTTGATCGAGATCATGCGGCGGTTGCGGGCGATCAGCGCCGGGTCGTTCACCCGGTCGACCGGCAGGAAGCGCACGCTGGCATTGTTGTCGAGCCAGTCGTAGAGCGCCCTGCTGCCGAGCGCGAAGGTCGCCACCGAGAAGCCGTCGTAGAGGCCCTTGCGGTTGCTGACCTTGCCGGCGCGGCACAGCTGCATGAGCCCGTCGGTGAACATCTCGGTGTGGATGCCGTAATCGCCGCCGGGCCCGGCGGCGAGCAGCCGCACGATCATGTCCGGCACGCCGCCGATCCCCGTCTGCAGCGTGCAGCCGTCGCTGACGAAGCGGCTGGCGTGCTCGGCGATGCGGCGCTCGGGTGGGGTCGGCTCGATCTGCGGCAGCGCCACGACGTCGCGGTCGCTCTCCACGATCACGTCGACCTGCTCGACGTGGAGGCAGTGCGGATGCTCGGGCGGCAGGCCGACCGTACGCGGCAGCCGCCGGTTCACCTCGACCACGAGCAGGCGCCCCGGATCCCGCCCGCAGCGCTGGAGCTCGTCGACGGTGGCGCCGGCGTGCAGGCTCAGGCTGAGGCAGCCCTGCGCGTCCGGCGGCGCGGCGGCCGTCGCCATCACGCGCGGCGCCATCTGGCGCGCCAGGTTCGCGAAGCGGCGGAAGTCCGCCGGCACGAAGTGCACGGCGTGCCCCCCGGCGCGGAGCGCCCGCTCGACCGGGCCGAAGAAGCCCGAGAGCAGCTGCACGCCCGGCCGGGTGAACAGCGGATAGAAGTCGACCAGCAGCGCGCCGAACACCGTCAACGAGCGGAAGTCGTCGCGCGCGCCGAGCGCGTGGAGGAACGCCCCCGGCTGCCCGGGGCCGAGCGGAACGGCGAGCGTGTCCTCGGCGTGGACGAGACTGGCGGCCTCCGTCGCGGTCATCGTCTTCATGCAACCCCCTGTGGCGATCCGTCGACGCACAGCCGGCGCCCCGCGCCCGCCAGCTCGATGCCGGCGAACTCGGCCTGCGCGACCCCGTGGCGGAACAGGCTGACGGCGATCAGCCAGACGGCAACCGCGCGCGTCGGGCTGGCTGCACCTCCGACCGCGTGGCGCCAGTCCGCGAGCACCGCGCGCCGCTCGGAGCACCACGCGCCGAGCCCCTCGCTCCCGGAGCGCACCACGAGATGCGTCTCGCGCGCGTTCCAGGTCGGGAGCGGGCAGGCGTAGGCGGTCCCGACCGGGAGCGCTGCGCTCCAGTACCAGCTCAGGTCGGTTCCATCGTCGAACTCGAGCGCGACGCTCAGGTAGTCGTGGGTGGGAAGCGTGTCCTCGGCGCGATCGGCCGGCAGCTGCGAGACCCGCCAGCTCCAACGCAAGGTCGTGTCGGCCGCAAGCGCGAGATCGACGGGCCGGCGCAGGATGCCGACGTCGTTGGCCGCGCGCAGCGCGATCGCGTCGCGGCCGTCGACGCGCACGCGCGTGAAGATGTCGGCCCGGCCCAGGATCCAGAGGTAGTCCCAGCCCGGGGGCGGGGCGACGGGCGCGGCGAGGCGCGCGGCCTCCGCGGCGAGCAGCGCGTCGCCGGGGGCCGCGGCGCGCAGCGCGGCGAGTCCGCTCGCGGCCGCGCCGCGCCAGCGGATCGCGACCACGTCGATCCCGCCGCGCAGCGCCGCATACGCCTCCAGGGGCGTCGCGAGGTCGCCGTGGCGGTTCGCCCACTCGCCCGAATAGATCGCGAGGTAGAGCCGCCCGCTCGCTTCGGCGCGGACCGTCGTGGTATCGCGGCTCGGATTGAAGACGCTGCCGCGCGGCCCGATGCGGCCCCACAGATACAGGCGCGGGCCGCCCCACAGATCGAGCTCCTCGGAGAGCACGACGCGGCCCGCGGCGAGCAGCGTGATCTCCTCGCCGGCCTCGACGTCGATTCCGGTGTCGGTCCACGGCGGGACTTGCGCGGGAAGGTGCAGCACGCGCGCGTCGGCGATCCGGTCCGATCCCGCGACGAGGGCCTGGTAGTGCGCGCGAAACGCCTCGGCCGACACGAGGTCTCCTCGGCATGCAAGTCTTCGCGATCGCGTGCGCGCCGGCAATGCGTCGCGCGCGCGGCCTTTCGGCCCCCGAAAGCGCGGCTACCCTCCGCGCCCGGAGGTTCCCCAGAGACATGAGCGCCCGCACCCCGTTCCTGGTCGCCGGACTCGCCGTGGCCGCCAGCTTGATCGGCTACGCGACGACGTCCGGCGCAGAGGCCAAGCCCAGCACCGACGACGAGAAGACCATCTACGCGCTGGGCCTCACGCTGGCGCACAACCTCGAACCCTTCCAGCTCTCCGGCAACGAGCTCGACGTCTTCCTCGCGGGCATGCGCGACGGCATCACCGGCGCCAAGCCCCAGGTCGACATCGAGCAGTTCGGGCCCAAGATCCGCCCGCTCGCGCAGGCGCGCAGCGAGAAGATGGCGGCGGCGGAGAAGGCGGCGAGCGCGGACTTCCTGGCCAAGGAGGCCGGCGCGAAGGGAGCGACCAAGAGCCCGTCGGGCCTGATCATCCGTGTGATCAAGGAAGGGACCGGTGCCTCGCCCACCGAGAGTGACACCGTCAAGGTTCACTATCACGGCACGCTGCGCGACGGCAGCGTCTTCGACTCCTCGGTCGAGCGCGGCGAGCCCGCGACCTTCCCCGCGAACCGCGTGATCCCCTGCTGGACCGAGGCGCTCAAGACCATGAAGGTCGGCGAGAAGGCGCACATCACCTGCCCGTCGGACATCGCCTACGGCGACCACGGCTCGCCGCCCCGCATCAAGCCCGGCGCCGCCCTGGCCTTCGACGTGGAGCTGCTCGAGATCGTGAAGACGCCGGCAGCGTCGGCGCGGCCTCCGGCGAAGGAGTAGCCGGGCGCGCAGCGGCGCGCTTCCTTCACCGAGTTCACCAAAACGTCACCTTCCGCGGCGTCTCGGCGACAGAGTTCTCTTCCCCGGAGCGTCTGGAGCGGATAGACTGCGCCCGCTCCGAGTGCTTCCATGAACCTACAGAATCCCGTCACTAGAACGTCGTTTGAGTACGGAGTTGCCGGTCGCGACGGCGCTGGCCTCGGCGATCTGGCCGCGCTCGAAGCGCTGCTCGCCGGCGCGCGCAATGCCAGCGTGCCGGCGCTGCGGCGGCTGCGCCTCGTGGCGACGCTCGGCCGCCGCCTCGACTCGCTGTTCCAGCTCTACGTCCCGGCGCTGCGCGACGCCGGACGCCGCATGGCGCTCCACGCCCGCGTCCGACCCCTCGCGGCGGGCGCCAACGACCTGCTCGCGCAGGAGCTGCTGCCCGCGCTGGCGGAGCGCGAGCTGGTGCTCTCGAGCTGGGGCGCCCTCGGCGAGGAGACGCGCGCCGCGCTGGCGCGCCTCTTCGTCACCGAGATCTCGCCGCTGCTGACGCCGCTCACGGTCGACGCGGGGCACCCGTTCCCGTCCGTGGCGAACCTCGCCTTGAACCACGCCGTGCTGGTCCGGGCACCCGGAGCCACCGCCTTCCGCTACGTGGGGATCGAGGTGCCCCCGAACCTCCCGCGCTTCGTCACGACCGCGGACGGGAGGATCGTCCTCTGCGTCGAGGAGATCATCGGCGCGAATCTGGGCGTCCTGCTGCCGGGGCTCGAGATCGGCTGCCACCACGTGTTCCGTGTGACGCGCGACGGACGCCCGCGCCGCGCCAACGGCGCGGGCGCGGGGCCGAGCCCGCGCACGCGCGCTGCGGTGCGTCTCGAGATCGAAGCGGCCGCGCCGCTCGAGCTGCGCAGCCGCGTCGCCCAGGCGCTCGGGCTCGGCGACCACGACGTCTATCCCGTGACGGGCGCCCTCGACCTCTGCGGTCTCGCCTCGCTTCCCGTGGCACGCTCGCTGCGCGCGGCCGCGCCCGCAGCGGTGCGCGCGCCGACGAGCCCGGCCGCACGGGCCAACGCGCCGAAGTAGCCGTCGCGCGGGCCGGGGCCCGGGGGTTGTGCCGATGAAGGCGCTCTGGCTGCTGCGCCACGCCAAGTCGAGCTGGGACGATCCGAGCGTCGACGACCACGACCGGCCGCTCGCTCCGCGCGGCCGCCGCGACGCCGAGCGCGTCGCCGGCTACCTCGCGCAGAGCGCGCCGGGACCTTCGCTGGTGCTCTGCTCCTCGGCGCTGCGCACCCGCGAGACGTGGGCGCCGATCTCCCGCCAGCTCACACCCTGCCCGCGCGTGCGGATCGAGCGCGAGCTCTACCTCGCCGGCGCCGAGACCCTGCTCGCGCGCCTGGCGCGCGTCGCGGCGCGCGAGGGACCGCTCCTCGTGATCGGCCACAATCCCGGCCTGCACGAGCTGGCGGTGCGCCTCGCGGTGCAGGGCGAGGCCGGCGAGTTGGCGCGCCTGCGCGCCAAGCTGCCCACGGCGGCGCTGGTGCGCCTCGAGCTCGACGTCGCGCGCTGGCGCGACCTCGAGCCCGGCTGCGGGCGACTCGTCGAGCTCCGCAGGCCGCGCGATCCCGCTTGAGCACGCTGGGAGATCGCCCGCCCCTCACCCGCTCACGAGTTGCAGTTCGTCCGCGTGCCCACGCAGAACGGCAGCTCGTTGCTGAGCGGCCCCGCCGGGTTCTGCAGCTGCAGCAGGTGCAGCCCGAGGCTGACGGCCTGGTTGATGTCGACCGAGACGTTGCCGTTCACGCAGAAGAGGCCC
>Ga0335070_10000875_pt1 | contig 34398 bp, 37 predicted proteins | sample Lox_Sample_13_FD_206722 | JGI IMG/M metagenome (GOLD analysis project Ga0335070, IMG submission 206722) | Soil microbial communities from Loxahatchee National Wildlife Refuge, Florida, United States - Lox_Sample_1.3 | ecosystem: Environmental > Terrestrial > Soil > Wetlands | place: USA... | reverse complement strand
GATCGCCCCGGCCGCCGCGCCCGGCCCGCGAACCCTTGCCTTCGTCGGCCCCGCCGGCGCCGGCAAGACCGCCGCGCTCGAGGCGATCGCCGCCGCCCACGAGCGCGCCGGAACTCCCGTCACCCGCCCCCACGCCTCAAACCCCGCTTGCCCTCGCAGTTTGTCGCCCTCTGGGCTACAAACTGCGAGGGCTTCAGGCGATCTGGTGCTGCTCGAGGCGCCAGAGCCGGGCGACGCCCCCGAGGGTGCCGAGGTGCACCTGGTGCTGCGGGCTGGGACCGCGGGGCCGGCGGCGGCCGAGGCGATCGAACAGGCGAGCCTCTCGCCCACCCGCCTGCTGCTCAGCGGCACCGGCGAGAGCTCGCACCTGGGCGGCGTCGTCGACGCGGCGATCCGCTTCGGGCTGCCGCTCGGCTACGTCGCCGAGTCGGCGAGCGAGATCGCGCCGGCCGACCCGCGCGACCTCGCCGGAAGGATCGTCCCGTGACGCCGCGGCCGCTCAGCGCCGACGCGGTCGGGCCCGAGGAGCACGCGATCCGGCTCTGCGACCACCCGCGGGCGATGCGCCAGATCGACCTCGCCCGCGGCGGCGGCGGCATCGCCGCCTTCCTCCTCGTCGCGTTGCTGGCGACCCAGGCCGGCGTCCCCGGCTGGAGCGCGGGCCTGCGGGCGCTGGCCGCCGGGGCGATCGCCTACGTCGCCTGCTGGGGGCTCGCCGTCCTCGTCTGGCGCCATCTGGCGCTGGCCGAGGCCTCCGCCGCCCGCGCTTCGGCCGAGCAGCGGCGCGCGGCGCTGCTCGAGGAGATCGAGCGCCGCTCCGCCGCCGGGCCGCAGGCCCCGACCCCGTTCCCCGACCCCGCCGCCCGACCATGACCACGACGCTGAAGACGATCGACTTCACCCGGCCGACCAAGTTCACGCCGGACCACGAGCGCCGCCTGCACCGCGCCCTCGCCGCCTTCTGCCGCACCTCTTCGACCCGGCTCTCGGCCGAGCTGCGGCTGCCGATCGAGCTCGAGATCGTCGAGGTGACGCAGCTGACCTGGGCCAACGCCCACGACCGGCTCGCCGCCAACGCCCTCTGCGCCGTGGTCGAGCTGCAGCCGAGCGGCACCGAGATGCTGCTCGCCGCCGATTCCGGCTTCATCCTGACCGGGATAGAGTCGCTGCTCAGCGGCCCCTGCGAGGGGACGCCGGAGGAGCGGCGGCTGACCGAGATCGACCTCGCCCTGGCGCGGCGCCTGTTCGACGGGATGCTGGCGCAGATGAACGTGGTCTGGCGCGACCTCGCCGGGATCGAGCTGAGCCTGGCCGCGGTCGACACCCAGCTCGAGACCGCGCAGGTGGCGCCGGTCAGCGAGCCGACCCTCTCGCTGGCGATGCGGGCGCGGATGCAGGGGACCGAGTACGCGTTGACTCTGCTCGTCCCCCACCGGGCGATCGCCCCGGTCGAGACGCGGATCCTCGGTCGCCACGACGGCCGCGCCGAGGCTCCGAGCGAGGGCGAGCGGCTGCAGCTGCGCGAGGCGCTGGCCGGGGTCGAGGTAGCGCTCTGCGCCGAGATCGCCGGCGAGGAGATCCCCGCCTCGCGGGCGCTGCGGCTGGCGCCTGGGCAGACGCTGGACCTGGGCGCCCGCGTCGCCGACGGCCTCGGCCTCTGCGTCGAAGGCGTCCGCGTCCTGCGCGCCAAGCCCGGTCGCAGCGGCAGCCGCCGCGCGGTCCAGGTGACCGAAGCGGCCCGGCCCGACGCCGCCGAGGCGCTCTCCCAGCTGCTCGCGGGGGTCGGCCGGCTCGGCGACGCGACGGCGCCGCCGCAGGAACCGGACGCCGCCCTGATCCGCTCGCTCGGCGAGGTGCCGGTGCGGGTCTGGGCCGAGCTCGGCCGCGCCCGCCTCTCGCTGGCGACGATCGTCGACCTCGGCGCCGGTGCCGTGATCGAGCTCGACCGCCGCATCGACGACCCGATCGGCCTCTACGTCAACGGGCTGCGCTACGCGCAGGGCGCGCTGACGATCGGCGAGGACCAGGAGTGGGGCGTCCGCATCGACGCGATCACCGCCGCGGGGGTCGGGACGTGACGCCACAGGCGACGATCGTCGTCCATCTCGACGGTGGCCTCGAGCGAGCGCGGCGCTGCCTGCGCTCGCTGGCGGCGCTGCCGGCAGTGCCAGCTCACGAGGTGATCGTCCTCGATGACGCCAGCGCCGGCCTGCACTCGCTGCTCGACCGGCTCGAGGGCGACGTGCGGGTGCTGCGCTCAGAGCGCCGCGAGGGCCTGCTCGCGGGAGCCGCCCGGGCCGCGGAGCTGGCCGGCAGCGAGGTCCTGATCCTGCTCGCCGGCGCTCCCGAGCTGGAGCCGGCGGCGGTCGGAGCGTTCCTCGCCGCACTCGAGGACCCCAGCCTGGCCGCTGCCGCGGCGTCCGGGGGCGGCCCCGCCGGCAGCCCGGTCGACTCCCCCGCCCTGGCGCTGCGGCGCAGGGACGCCGACTGCCTGGCGACGACCGTCGCCACCACCGGCAACGAGCTGGCGGCGCTCTGCACGGCGCTCGCCCGTCGCGGGCGCGTGGAGACAGTGACCGCCGCCGTCGCCCGCCGTGCGGGCGAGCGCACCACCTCCGGCCGCGCCGCCCCCGGCAGCGCGGTAGAACTGACCGTCGTCGTCCCCACCCTCGACGCCGCCAGCGAGCGGGTGCGCGCCTGCATCGCCGCGATCCAGACGGCGACCGAGGATCCCCACCAGATCGTGATCGTCGACAACGGCGCCCCGCCGCAGGGCTTCACCGCCCCGGTCAACGCCGGCCTGCGGGCCGCCGACACTCCCTACGCGGTGGTAATGAACGACGACGTCGAGCCGCTGCCGGGCTGGTGGCCGCCGCTGCGCCGGGAGCTGGAGCGCGGCGCCGCCGTCACCTTCCCGCTGACGATCGAGGGCGGCATGCGCAACGACTTCGCCGCCTGGTGCTTCGCCCTCTCGCGGGCGACGATCGACGAGTTCGGCCACGCTCCCGGCGCCTTCTTCGACCCGCTGCTGCGCGTCTGGTACCAGGACACCGACCTCTTGCTGCGGCTGCGGGCCGCCGGGCGGCCGCCGCGGCTGGTGCGCGAGTCGGAGATCCGCCACGGCCTCTCGGTCACCGTCAACAGCGAAGACCCCGAGCTGCGCGAATGGATCGAGCGCACCGTGGGCGAGGACCGCGTCGCCTTCCTGCGCAAGCACCCCGGGGCGAGCCAGCAGTGAGCCCACAGAGCGAGCAGTACTTCGAGTTCGACCGGCCGGAGCTGCGGGCGCTGGTGCCGGAGGGGGCGCGGCGGGTGCTCGACGTCGGCTGCGGCGCCGGCGCACTCGGCGCCGCGCTGAAGGCCGAGCGCGGGGTCGAGGTGACCGGCCTCGAGCTCTCCCCCGAGGCCGCGGCCCGTGCCGCCGAGCGCCTCGACCGGGCGATCGAGGCGAACCTGGAGCAGCTCGAGGAGCTGCCCTTCGGGGCCGGTTATTTCGAGGCGATGGTGTTCGGCGACGTGCTCGAGCACCTGCATGACCCGCACCGGCTGCTGCGCACGCTGCGCCCCTGGCTCGCCGACTCCGGCGCGATCGTCTGCTCGATCCCCAACGTCGGCCACTGGAGCGTCGTCCTGCCGCTGCTCGCCTCCGACCGCTGGACCTACCAGGACGCCGGCCTGCTCGACCGCACCCACGTCCACTTCTTCACCCTGACCGAGGCCGAGGCGATGCTGCGCGAGTGCGGCTTCGCCCTGCGCTCGGCCGCCGCCACCCGCCTCTCCGCGCCGCCGCCACCGCAGATGGCCGAGCTGGCGGCCCTGCTCGCCAGCTTCGGCACCGACCAGCGAGCCGCCGAACAACGCCTCACCGCCTACCAGTACCTCCTCCTCGCCCACCCCGCCTGACCGCCGAGGTTGCGTTTTTGCCGCTATGAACGGCCAAAACGCAACCTCGGCGGAATCGGGCTAAAGGGCGAGGCGGTGGCGGCGATTACCGGGGCGTAAATAGAGGGGCGACACGGACGTCGTCCCGGGACTGTCAACCAACCGATCCAAGGAGAGCGATCGAAATGTCCCTTCGTATTCAGACCAACGTCGAGGCGTTCAACGCGCACCGCAACCTGGTGTCCACCAGCGACGCCCTCGGCAAGTCGATGGAGCGGCTGTCTTCCGGCTACCGGATCAACCGCGCCGCCGACGACGCCGCCGGCCTGGCGATCAGCGAACGGCTGCGCGCCCAGGTCAAAGGCATCGGCCAAGCCCAGCGCAACGCCCAAGACGCGGTCAGCCTCGTGCAGACCTCGGAGGGTTCGCTGGACGAGGTCCACTCGATGCTGCAGCGCGTCCGCGAACTCGCGGTCCAGTACAAGAACGGCTCGCTGTCGGAAGCCGACCGCGAATCGATCCAGTCCGAGGTCAACCAGCTCGCCAGTGAGGTCGAGCGGATCGGGACCAGCACCGAATTCAACGGCATCAAACTGCTGAACGAAGGCGCCACGGTCACCTTCCAGGTCGGCGCCAACGACGGCGAGGTGATCACCGTCTCGACGATCAGCCTCGGCGAAGCCGTCGGCGCGGAAGCGTTCGAATTGGGCGCCGAAACCGACATCTCCGAGATCGACGCCGCGATCGGCGCCGTCTCGACCCAGCGGGCTCAGTTCGGCGCGGTCCAGAACCGCCTCGAACACACCCTCAACAACCTGGCGGTCTACCAGGAAAACCTGACCGCCTCGGAAAGCCGGATCCGCGACGTGGACATGGCCTCCGAAATGGTCGAATTCACCAAGCTGCAGATCCTGCAGCAGGCGGGCACCGCGATGCTCGCCCAGGCCCAGCAGTCGGGCCAGTCGGTACTGACGCTGCTCCGTTAGGGGCCGGGGTCAGAGGCGGGCGGCTTCCAACGGGCCGCCCGCCTCTCCGACCCGTATGAAGCGCCTCCCCGGCTTACGTGCCTGATTTTCGGCGTTTCATGCGAAATACCTATTTTTCTCCTACAAAGCGTGGACGGGTAACCGGAAAGCGTTCGCTTTCTAAAGACGAGTGAAAGCGGGCCGATTACCGGGCCAATGAGCGTGGGAACCACCCTCTCCCGGATCGCCGAGATCGAAACCGCGCTGGTCCCCCCAGCACCGACGACTGGCGGCGCGGAAGCGAGCGCCGGCAGCCGCTTCGCCCGGGTGCTCGGCGGCACCTCCACCGTCGGCGGCGCCAGCGAAGCGGGGATGAGGGCAGTCCAGTTCGCCCGCGGAGAGGTCGGTCAGGCCGAGCAGCCGCCCGGCTCCAACGACTCGCCGCGGATCGCCCAGTACCGGGAAGCGGTCGCCGGTGCCGGCGTCGGCCCCTGGTGCGCGGACTTCGTCTCCTGGGCAGCCCGCCAGGCCGGCGCCCCGCTCGGCGACAACGGTGAAGGCTTCCAGTCGGTCAGCGCGATCTGGGAATGGGCGCAGGCCAACGGCCGCGCGGTCCCGGCCAGCAGCGGCCCGCCCCAGCCCGGCGACCTGATCCTCTGGGGCGGCGAGCACGTCGGCATCGTCGAAGCCGTCCTCCCCGACGGCAGCATCCGCACGATCGAGGGCAACTCCTCCGACCGCGTCTCGCAGCGGACCTACGGCCCCGATGGCGGCGGCGCGACGGGATACGTGCGGCTCGGATGAGCCTCTTCGTCTCCAGCCCCGGCCTCGCCGTCCCGGCGACCCGCCGCACTGGCGTCGCCGAGCCGGCCGGGATCGGCGCCGAGCGCCAGCCCACGGTCGCGATCTACCACGACCAGGCGCTGTCGCGGGCGGCGCTGGCGGCGCTCCTGCACGAGAACGGGATCGACGTCGTCGCGGCGGCGGCGATCGACGTCGAAGACGTGCTCAGCGGACCGGAGGGAGACGCCCCCGACGTCGCCCTCGTCTCGGTCTCGGGCCAGGGCATCGCGATGGCCCACCGCCTCGGCCGCGAACGTCGCTCCCGAGTCCTGCTCAAGCTCGTCGCCCCGCCCGACGGCGACCGCCTCCTCGCCGTCGCCGCGACCGGCGCCAGCGGCGCCGTCTGCCGCCAGTGCCCACCCGACCGCGTCCTCCGCGCGATCCGCGCCGTCGCCGCCGGCGGCATGTTCTTCGAGTGCCTGCACCAGCCCAGCGCCGCCCCTCCCCCGCCCCCGATCCTCTCCGACCGCGAGCGCGCCGTCGCCCTCGAGCTGGCCCGCGGCGCCGGCAGCGAGGAGATCGCCGAGGCCCTCTGCATCAGCCCCCACACCGCCCGCACCCACGTCCGCAACATCAAGCGCAAACTCGGCGCCCGCACCCTCGCTCAAGCCGTCGCCCTGGCGATCACCATGGGCCTCGTGATACCCCCAGGCGCCAGCGCCTGACGCTCGGGACCAAGGGCTTCGAGGGGAGCGCCGCGGGTACCCCTCCGCGTGAATTCAGTCGCGTCCCTATCGGGACAGCGACGTCATGTTGGAGCCCGCCTATGGCGGGCTTCTAATCAGATCGGCATTTAGGGCCTTCGGCACATTCCCGCGGAGGGGTACCCGCGTCCCTCCCAACGCAGCGTTGGCCTCGAGACAACCCCGTCCCGCGGAGGAGCTTTCGTCCCTCGGAAGCTCGCGAAGCTTTAGGCGCGCTTCGGTGCTCGCCGTCTCGCGGGAGCTGACTTCGATGGGAGGGGGTCCGCGCACCCTCCGGGCGAACCTGCCGAAGGCCCCAATGTCATCTGTCTCTGGGCCCGCCATAGGCGGGCTCCAACCGGCGGTCGCACCCCGACATCGGGCGCGCCCCGGTTCGAACGGAGGGTGTGCGGACCCCCTCCTTTGAAGACCCTGGTCCCGTGTCGTCAGCGACCCGGTGGCTCGATGCCGCGGAGCTGGGCGGGGTCGGCCTCGGCGGCGGCCTCGTTCTCGGCCTTGACCCGCTCCCAGAGCTCCTCGCGGTAGATCTGCTTCTCGCGTGGGGCGGTGATGCCGAGGCGGACGGTTGAGCCGGTCACCTCGACGACCTCGACGACGACGTCGTCGCCGATCATGATCTTCTCGCCGGGGCGGCGGGTGATGGTCAGCATCGCCCTAGGTTCTTCGTCGCTCAGGCGGAATCCTTGAGTCCCGCCAGGAGCGGAACCCGGACCGGCGCCGGCGCTTCGTTGATCACCTGGTGGCCGAAACCGCGGCAGACCAGGATCGGGGCCAGCAAGTTGACGCTGAAGTCCTCCAGCGCCTCAGCGGCGCGGACGATGACGAGGACGTCGGCCTCGGCCGGGTCGGAGACGCCGATCCGCGCCGCCTCGGCGTCGGAGATCCGCACTTCGTAGTCGGGGAAGAACGGGAAGGGGTCGGTGACCGGCAGGGCCAGCTCGCCGCGCTCGACCTCCTGCAGCCACCTGAAGGCGCCGCTCTCCTCGCGGGCGAGCAGGGCGAAGCGGCGACCGCCGACGCCGATCAGGCCGTCGGGGAACTCGATCAGCGCCTCCTCGGGCACCTCGAGGTCGCCGAACCGGGTGCTGTTGACGATCGTCTGCTGCATCGGTCTCCTTCCGGCCGCGGCGCTAGCGCAGGAAGTCGAGCAGCGACACCTGGACGATGCCGGCGCCCGCCTTCAGCGCCGCTTCGTAGGCGGCGTGCTGGGTCGAGTAATGGACCATGGTTTCCGCCATGTCGGCGTCCTCGGTTTTCGAGAGCAGGTCGAGGCCCGATTCTTCAAGCTCGTCGAGCCGGGTCGAGGCCGAGGTCAGCCGGTTCTGGGTGGCGCCGACGACTGCCCGCACCCGCGAGAGCTCGTCGATGTTCGTATCGAGCCGGGCGAGGTCGGTGTTGCGCAGCGCTTCCGCCGCAGCCGGGGTGCCGGCCCGCAGGTCTTCGGCCATGTCGCGCATCACGTCGAGCAGCTTGTTGTCGGCCGCGCCCTGCCCTTCCCCGAGCAGGCCCTGGGCGCTGACGTTGACGTTGACCGAGACCCCGACCCCGATCACCCGCGCCACCGAGCCGCTGTCGCCGGCATAGCTGTCGATCGGGCCGAGCGCGTAGGGGGCGGTTTCGGTCGCCGTACCGGCGAAGACGTGGCGTCCCTCGTAGGTCGCGTTCGCCTCCTGCTTGAGCGATTCGGTGAGGGCGTCGATCTCGGTCGCGATCGCTTCACGGGCGACCGGCCCGTTGGAGTCGTTGCCGCCGTCGACGAGCAGTTCGCGGGCGCGCTGGAGGACATCGGCGACCCGCGAGAGCGCCGCTTCGGTCGCCGTCGTCCAGCCGATCCCCTCGTTGACGTTTTTGCGGTACTGGCGGGTGCCCTCTAGTTCGTCGCGCAGCGAGATCGCACGGTTGACGGCGAAGGGGTCGTCGGAGGGCCTGGTCAGCTGTTTGCCGGAGGAGAGCCGGCGCTGGGTCAGCGCCAGGTTCGAGTCGGCGAGGTTGAGGTCGCGCAGGACCGAGCGCTGCGCCATCCCCTGGGTGATCCGCGTCGACATCGTCCAGCCCTCCTCAGAGCCCGACCTTGCCGGTGCGGTTGATCAGCACGTCGAGCGCTTCGTCGAAGCTCGTCATCGCCCGGGCCGAGGCCTGGTAGGCGCGCTGAAAGCGGATCAGGTTGGTCATTTCTTCGTCGAGGGAGACGCCGGCCGTCGCTTCCCGTCGTTCGTCGATCGCCCCCACCAGCGCCGTTGAGTTTTCTTCCGAGCGCCGCGCGTTGGCCATGTCGGTGCCGACCCGGCTGACGAGGCTGGCGTAGGCCTGGTCGGCGGCGGCGCCGCGCAGGCCGCCGATCCCGATCGCGACGTCGTTGGCGCCGCTCGCGGCGGTGACGGAGGTCTGCACTTCGGCGGCGGAAACCGCGACGGAAAGGGTCGAAGCGGCGGCGCCCGGGGTGAAGGTGAAGAAGGCGGGCCCGCCGCCGCTGGTGTGGATCGCGTTGACCGATTCGGCCAGCTGCTGGGCGAAGGCGTCGAGTTCTTCGCGGTAGGAGGCGATCGTCCCGGTCGGGCTCGAGATCGCGAGCAGGGCGCCGAGCTTGCCACCCGGTTCGGTCAGGGCCTGCGGCCAGGTGACCGTGGTCGAAGCGACCAGCGGCACCGCCGCGTCGCCGAAGTCGACGTCGATCGCGCCGTTGCCGAGGTCGGTGACCGATACCTGGCCGAGGCCGGAGAGCTTGTCGAGCAGCAGGTCGCGGCGGTCGAGCAGGTCGTTGGGGGTGGCGCCGGAGCTGACCGAGCTGCGAATCGCTTCGTTCAGCTGCGCGATTTCGTTCGCCATCTGGCCGACTTCGCCGCCGGCGGCGGTGATCGACGTGTACTCGGCGGTGGCCTGTTCGGAGGAGGTGGCGAGCTGGCGGTCGAGTTCGGCGACGCTGGTGGCGAGGCCGGCGCCGCTCTCGATCAGCGCCTGGCGGGTGGCCTGGTTCTCGGGCGCGTTGGCGAGGTCTTCCCAACCCGACCAGAACTTGGCGAGCTGGGCGGCGATCCCGTTTTCGCCGGGCTCGGCGAGCGCCACTTCGACCCCTTCCAGCCCCCGCACCTGCGCCGCCAGGCCGCCCAGCCGCATCGCCTGGGCGCGGTACTGGAGGTCGAGGAAGCCGTCGCGCACGCGCCGGTAGGCCTCGACGTCGACGCCGGTGCCGAGTTCGGCGGGGTGGCCGTCCTGGGTCGCCCCGGCGGCGATCTTCAGCGCCGGCGAGGCCGCCAGCACCGCTTCCTGGCGCGAGTAGCCGACGGTATTGGCGTTGGCGACGTTGTGGGAGGCGACGTCGAGCGAGCGCTGCTGGGCGAGCAGCCCTTTCAGCGCCGTCTGCAGCCCGCCGAAGGTCGAGATGCCCATCAGGCCTCCACGTCCATCAGTCGGTTGCCGCCGCCGGCGTCGGGCTCGCCGACGAGCCGGAGCAGGTGGTCGAGGAAGGTCAGCTCCTGGCGCATCAACGCCCGGTTGATCCCGTGCTCGCGGCCGATCTCGCCGAGCAGGCCGCGCAGCTCGGCGCTGCGCGCCTCCAGCTCCGCCGCCTCCCCCTCGGACATCAGCCCGGCCAGCGCCGAGAGGGTGACGCCGTCGGCGCCGGTTCCGAGGCGCGCGGCCGCGGTGGCGATCAGGCCGCTGCGTTCGCGCTCGAGGTTCTCGCGGGCGGCCATCTCGGTCTTGATCTCGGCGAGCCGGGCGAGCACCGCCTCGGTGTCGCGCTCGCGGATCGCCGAGCCCTGGCGCAGAACGAGCTCGAGCAGGCGCCGGGCCGACTCGACCTGGAGATCGAGGTGGCGGTCGACCGCGGCGACGAGGCCCGGGTCGCGGCTGAGGACGGCGGCGCTCACCGGGCCCCCGTCCCGGCCCCCAGCGAGGCAGCGAGGCCGACCCCGCCGGCGGCGACGATCGCGTCGGCGAACGTTTCCGGCATCGAGGCCACCTGCGGCCCCATCCCAGCTTCTTCGTCTTCGCCTTCTTCCGGCAGTGCCGCGGTCAGCAGTTTCTCGAGCAGGACTTTTTCGAGGCCCCTCCCCGCGCCGCCCAGAGGCGGCACCGCCCCGCTCATTGCTTGATCCCGTTGGCGACGGCGAGCACTTCGTCCTGGGTCTGGATCACCCGGCTGTCGAGCTCGTAGCCGCGCTGCGCGTTCATCATTTCGACGCTCGCGTCGGCCATGTCGACGTTGGAGGCCTCGAGCGCGCCCTGCTGCAGGGCAGTGCCGCCGGCAGCGCCAACCGGTCCGCTGGCGGCGGTCGGGCGAAAGACGTTTTCGCCGACCGGCTGCAGGCCATCGGGGTTGGTCACGGCGACGACCGAGATCTGGCCGAGGCGCCGCCCGGCGGCGCTCACCGTGCCGTTGGAGGCGATCGAGATTTCGCCTTCCTCGACCCCCTTCGGGACCTTGATCGGCGGCTGCAGCAGCTGCCCGCTCGAGGTCTGCAGGTAGCCGTCGGCGTTGACCTGGAGGTCGCCGTCGCGGGTCAGCGCCACTTCTCCCCCGGGGCCACGGACCTGGATGAACCCCGGCCCCTCGAGGGCGACGTCGAGCGGCCGTTCGGTCGGGATCAGGGCGCCCTGGGTCGGGTTGCGGCCGATCACCCCGGAGGCGGCGCCGGCGCCGGTCATCACACCGGGCCCCGCCCCCCGGCCCTCGAGCTGGTAGACGAGGTCGTGGAAGCCGACCCGCAGGCTCTTGTAGCCGGTGGTCGAGACGTTGGCGAGGTCGTTGGCGACCTGGTCGAGGTGGTTCTGCTGGGCTTCCATCCCCGCCGCCGCGGTGTAGAGCGCGCTCACCATCAGGACACCGACCCGACCTGGCCGGCGAATTCGCCGAGCGTCTGATCGATCGTCTGCAGCGCTTTCTGGTCGGCTTCGAGCGAGCGGAAGGAGGAGATCATGTCGACCATCGAGCGGGCCGGGTTGGCCGCCGATTCCTCCAGCGCGCCGGCTCGGACCTTGCCGCTGGCGGTCCCGGCGGCGGTCCCGGTGAAGAGCGATTCGCCCTGCTTGGCGGCACCGGTGACGGCGAAGACGCCGACGTCGGAGGCGCGCGCCGTGCCGTCGCGTCGCACCTGCACGGGGTTGCCGTCGGCGCCGAGGACCTGGTTGCCGAAGGCGTCGACGAGGGTGCCCGAGGCGGAGACGCCGAACTGGCCGTTGCGCGTGTAGCGGACGCCTGCCGAGGTCTGGACGGCGAAGAAGCCTTCGCCTTCGATCGCGAAGTCGAGCGGCTCGCCGGTTTCGTGGATCGGCCCCGGCGCCAGGTCGGTGCGGACTTCGTCGATCTGCACGCCGAGCCCGATGCTGCCGATCGTCTGCCCGTCGGAGGTGTTGTGGAGGAGGAGCTGGCCGAAGCCCGACTGGGCCGAGCGGTCGGCCTTGTAGCCGGGGGTCGTCGCGTTGGCGAGGTCGTTGGCGATCTGGTCCTGGCGGACCATCTCGGCGAGCATTCCCGAGGCGGCGATGTAGAGGCCACGATCCATTCGCCCCCGGTATTCGGCCGCGCCGGCCCGGTCTTTAGGCGCCTTAGGCGGTCGCGCTGAACATCTCCGACTCGCGGCGCAGGGAGGAGCGCAGGCGGGTCTTCAGTTCGCCGTGGATCTGGCAGACGCGACTCTCGGAGACGCCGATCTCCTCGCCGATCTCGCTCAGCGTCGCTTCCTTGGTGTAGAGCATCACCGCGACCTTGCGCTCGCGCTCGGAGAGGTGGGAGAAGGCACGGCGGAAACGCTCGCGGGCGAGCGTCCGCGTCACCTCGGTCTCCGGGTCGGTCTCGGGGTCGACCGCGCGCACGGTCTCGATCACGGCGACGTTGCCGTCCTCCTCGCTGACGGTGAGGCTGTCGAGCGAGGCAAGGTCGGCGCTGGCGAGGTCGCGGACCCGGTCGCGCAGCTCGCCCTCCTCGATCCCCAGCGCCGCGGCCAGCTCGCTCTGGCTCGGCTGGCGGCCGGTGGCGGCGACGAACGACTCGCGGGCGCGGTCGAGGTCGCGCTCCCAGCGCCGCAGCGAGCGCGGCGCCCAGTCGAGCCGGCGCAGACTGTCGAGCACCGAGCCCTGGATCCTGGTCCAGACGAACTGCTCCAGCGGGGCCCCTTTCTCAGGGTCGTAGCGGTCGAGGGCGCCGATCAGCCCCTCGATCCCGGTCGAGATCAGGTCGTCGACCTCGCACCAGGCCGGCAGCTCGCGCGCCTTGCGGTAGACGATGTGGCGGACCAGCGGCACGTAGGCCAGGACCAGGCGGTCGCGGAGGGCGGGGTCGCCGCTGGCCCGGTACTGGCGCCAGAGCCCCATCGTGTCTTCGGACCTATCGCTGATCGCTTCCATCTCGCCTCCCGTTGGGTTGTCGCCGGTTGTCTCGACGGCCTGGGGGGCGCCTCAATCGCCGGATTGAGGTATTTGCGGGGTTCCTAGGTCGGACGAACGTCCAATTGCTCCGTCTCGGCCGCCCGCGGTCGATCAGCCGGGGCGATGGCACTGCGCATCGCCGAGCCCGACCAGGCCCAAGCCGCCGCCGAGCTGCGCCGCTACCGCGAGCGCCGCGACCGGATCGAGGCCGGGCTGGGGGCGGCGGCCTCGGCCCAGGCGCGCGACCTGCCGGCGCTGTTCGTCCGCACCGGGGCCGAGGCGCTCGCCGCGCTCGCCGAGGACCCGAGCCAGCCGCTGCTGCTCGATTACGCCGGCGTCGCCCTCTACGAGCTGGGCGCGGTCGACGCCGCCGCCGACCTCTTCCGCGCAGCCCTGCGTCTCGACCCCGAGCTGCCCCACGCCGCCGCCAACCTGGCCGCCGCCGAGATCCGCCGCGGTGGCAGCCCGCTGCCGCTGCCGGCGGCCGTGCGCGCGCGGATGCCTGAGCTGGAGCGGGACGGCCGCCGCGCCGCCGCGGCCGCCGGTCCGGAGAGCGGCCTCACCCTCAGCCTCTGCATGATCGTCCGCGACGAGGAGGAGATGCTGCCGCGCTGCTTGGGCGCCGCTCGAGCAGCCGTCGACGAGATCGTCGTCGTCGACACCGGCTCGCGCGACCGCACGGTCGAGATCGCCCGCTCCTTCGGCGCCCGCGTGATCGAGCGCGAGTGGAGCGGCTCCTTCGCCGAGGCGCGCAACGTCAGCTTCGACGCCGCCAGCGGCGACTGGCTGCTCTACCTCGACGCCGACGAGGTCCTCGTCGGCGAGGACGCGCCGGCCCTGCGCGAGCTGACCGGCCGCACCTGGCGCGAGGCCTTCTACCTGGTCGAGACCCACCACACCGGCGAGCTCGGCGACGGCACCGCCGTCACCCACAATGCCCTCCGCCTCTTCCGCAACCGCCCCGAGTACCGCTTCGAGGGTCGCCTCCACGAGCAGGTCGCCCACCGCCTGCCCGCCAGCCAGCCCGAGCGCGTCGAGCAGAGCCGGGTCCGCCTCGACCACTACGGCTACCTCGGCGCCGTCCGCGACCGGCGCGAGAAGTCGCGCCGCAACATCGAGCTGCTGCGCCGCCAGCTCGCTGAAACCGAGCCGACCCCGTTCATCTGCTTCAACCTCGGCTCCGAGCTGGCCGCCGCAGGCGACGCCGAAGCCGCCCGGGACCAGTTCGAGGCAGCCTGGCGGATGCTCGGCTCCGACCCGCGCCGAACCGAGCTCGGCTACGTCCCCTCGCTCACCGTGCGCCTGGTCAAGAGCCTGCGGGTGACCGGCCGCCGTGCCGAGGCCGCGGCCCGCGCCGAGGAGGGGCTGGCGCTCTTCCCAGATCTCACCGACCTCGTCTTCGAGCGGGCGAAGCTGGCCCGCGCCGCGGGCGACCCTGGGGGCGCGGCGGCGCTGCTCGAGGACTGCCTGCGCCGCGGCGACGCCCCCAGCCGCTTCTCGCCAACCGTCGGTTGCGGCAGCTACCTGGCGCTGGTCGAGCTGGCGGCGCTGGAGAGCGAGGGGCGCCGCCCGGCCCGCGCCGAGGAGCTGCTGCGCCGCTGCCTGGCCGAGCATCCCGGCTACCTCGGCGCCGTGCTGCCGCTGGCGGAGGCGATGCTGCACCGCGGTGCCGAGCCGGCGGAGGTCGTGGCGACGGTCGAAGAGGGTGTCGCCGAGATCACGCCCTCGGTTCACTTCATGCTGGCGACGGCGCTGTATGAGGGCGGCGCGGCCGAGGCCGCGGAGCCGCACTACCGCGCCGTCGTCGCCGCCCAGCCCGGCAACGGCTCCGCCCAGCTCGCGCTCGCCGAAGCGCTCCTCTCCCAGCGGCGCTACGCCGAGGCGGCGGCGAGCGCGGTCGCGGTCGCCGACGACGCCCCCTGCGCCGCGGCCGCCTCGCGCAGCGAGCTCTTCTCGCAGCTCGTCGCCGGCGAACTATCGAGCGCGGCAACGGCACGGGCGCGGCGGCGGGCGCTGCCCGCAGCGGAGCTGGCCCTGTTCGAGGCCTGGGCCGCCGCCCGCGGAGGCACCGACTTCCCGCCCCTCGATCCCAGTTGCGCCGAGCTGCTGCCGACCCTGCTGGAGGCGCTGCTGCGGGTCGAGGAGTTCGAGGCCTTCGAAACGCTGCTGCCGGCGCTGGCCGCGACCGGCGTCGATCCACGCGACCGCCACCAGCAGCTCGCCGAGATCTACCTGCGCCGCGGCTTCCTCGAATCGGCCGCCGACGAGTGGATCGCCGCCTGCGAGCAGCACGGCGCCGACGCCGCCGCGCTCGACGGCCTCGCCCGCGTCGCCACCGTGCGCGGCCTCGACGAGGACGCGGCGCTGCTCAGCGAGCAGGCACGGGAACTCGCGTCAAGTTCGGAGATCGCCTGCCGATGACCGGGGCAGACCGCGCCGCCGGTAGCGATGGCGGAGGCGGGCATCCAAGGATGGAGCCAATTTCCAGGAGGAACGGAGTAACGCCATGAGCGCAGGAATTTCGATCGTCGGAGGCACGGGCGGCACGCAGCGCCCGCTCGCCGTGCTGCCGTCGCTCCCAGACTCCCCCGCCCCCGACCAAGGCAGCTTCGCCGAGCGCCTCGGCGCCGCCGGGGAAGCAGGCCCACCGCCCGAGGTGCAGGCCGAGGTCAAAGCCGCCGCACGCGCCGCCGACCGCCTCCACGAGCTCGGCCGCGAGCTGCGCTTCGAGCGCGACCCCGAGAGCGGCGACATCACGATCGAGGTCCGCGACCTCGACGGCAACGTGCTGCGCCGCGTCCCCCCCAGCGAGGTCTTCGACTTCGCCAGCGGCAGGACGGTGGACTGATGGCCGGGATCTCGATCAGCGGCCTCGCCTCGAGCCTCGACACCGAAGGGATCATCGCCAAGCTGATGCAGATCGAAAGCCAGCCGAAGATCCGGCTGGAAGTGCGCCAGGGCCAGGTCAAGGCCCGCGAAGAAGCGCTACGCGACATCTCCACCAAGCTGCAGGCGGTCTCCGATGCCGCCGCCGACCTGCGCTCGCCGGCGCTCTGGGCCGACGTGCAGACGGTCGAATCGGGCTCCTCCGCGGTCTCCGCCAAGCTCCTCTCGGGCACCGGCCCCGGCGGCTACGAAGTCAAGGTCACCCAGCTTGCCCGCGCCGAGCAGCGCAGCTTCGACTTCGCCTCCAGCCCGAGCCCGAGTCAGATCGAAGTGAACGGGGTCACGGTCACGCTGGGTGGCGGGGCGACGCTCGCCGACGCGGTCAGCGCGATCAACGGCAACCCGGAAACCGGGGTCTACGCGGTCGCATCCGGCGGCCGCCTCGTCCTCTCCAGCCGCAGCACCGGCGCCGCCCACACGATCACCGCCGCCGGTGCCGGCATCGCCGAAGACCCGAGCAAGCTGAAGGCCGGCCTCGACGCCAGCTTCGAAATCGACGGCGTCGCCGGGACCTCGGCCTCCAACGTCCTCACCGAAGCGGTGCCGGGACTGGAGCTGACGCTGAAGGCGACCAGCGCCGAAGCCGTCGCGGTCACCGTCGGCAACCCCGAACCCGACGGCGACGCGATCGCCGCCAAGGTCAAGACCTTCGTCTCCGCCTACAACACCGCGGTCGACGCGATCCGCGCCCGCCTCACCGACCCCCGCGTCACCAACCCCAGCACCCAGGCCGACTACAACCACGGCATCCTCTTCGGCGACAGCCAGCTCAGCGGACTGCTCTCGCGACTGCGCGAAACCGTCTCCGAAACCGGCCTCGGCGCGCTCGGGGTCAGCACCGGCGCCCCCGGCGCCTCGGTCAGCGCCGACTCGGACTCGGTCATCGGTCACCTCTCGCTCGACTCGAGCAAGCTCGGCGAAGCCCTCGACGGCGAACCGGCCGCGGCGCGCAAACTGATGGCCGGCTTCGGCGAAGCGCTGCAGGGCGTCGTCGGCTCCGCGGTCGGCGCCGCCGGCTCGATCCCCGGCCGGCTCGAAGCCGCCGGCTCCGAAACGCGGCGGCTGAACGAAACGATGACCGCCCTCAACACGCGCCTCGCCCAGCGCGAAGAACGACTCCACCTGCAGTACGCGGCGCTCGAATCGGCACTGCTGCACAGCCAAACCCAATCCTCGTGGCTGAGCGGACAGCTCGCCCAGCTCTGATGACCGGCTACGCGACGGCTGCCGCCGCCTACACCCAGGACAGCGTCCTCAGCGCTCCGCCCGAGCGCCTGGTGGTGATGCTCTACGACGGTGCCGGTCGCTTCCTTGCCCGCGCCGCCGCGGCCTACCGCCTAGGCGACAGCGGCGCCGCGATGGAACCGCTGCAGCGCGCGCAGGCGATCCTCGACGAGTTGCTGGTCACCCTCGACCCTGCCGCAGGGCCGCTGACCGAACGTCTCGAATCGATCTACCTGTTCAGCAAACGGACGCTGACCGAAGCCCAGCTGGCGCGGGATCCGGAGCCGATCGAGCGCGTCGCCTCGCTGCTCGCCGTCCTCCGCGACGCCTGGTCGCAGGTGGCCGACGGCGCCGGATCGGGGGGCCCGGCCGGAGACCTGGCTTGAGCCCCTACGAACGGCTCGCCGACCTCGCCGAAGAGGCGCTGACCCTGGCCGAGACGGACCAGCTCGAGGAGCTGAACGAGGTGCTCGCCCGCGGCGAGGCGCTGGCGGCAGAGCTGCCCGAGCGGCCGCCGCCCTCCGCCCGCGCGGCGCTCGCCCGCGCCGTCACCAGCCAGGAGCGACTCAGCGCCCGGCTCGGTAGCCGCCTCGCCGCCACCCGCACAGAGCTGGAGCGCGTAGGCGCCGGCCGCGAAGCGGCCGGCGCCTACGCCGGCACCCCAACCCCCACCCTCGAGCGCACCGCCTAGCCCGGAACTCAGCTTGCCCTCGCAGTTTGTCGCCCTCTGGGCGACAAACTGCGAGGGCATAGGCGTTTAGGCCGCCATTCGCAGGGGCGGGCCCTGGGCGACGGTGCGGTGGAGGCCGGCGATCGTGAGACAGCCGGCGAGGCCACGGAAGGGCTCGTAGGGGGCGTAGAACTCTTCGACCTCCGGGATGGTGGCGCGGCGGCCGAGGCCGGCGACGCGACCGACGACCTTGATGTAGGCGAGGTCGCCGGCAGGCAGCGAGTCCATGTCTCCGCGGCCGAAGAGGGCGAGGCGCTGGACGGTCCAGGGCCCGATTTCGGGCGTCGCCAGCAGGCGCCGGTCGGAGTCGGCGCTGTCCAGTCGGGAGCGGCCCGAGACGACGTCGGCAGCCAGCCGCCGCAGCGCGATCGAGCGCGGCCCGGAGAGGTCCATCGACTGCAGTTCGGCCGGTGCCCGGCCGGCGATCGTCGCCGGCGGCGGCACGTCGCGCAGCATCGCTCGCCCCTCCCCCAGACGCGCCCCCCAGCGACCGGCGATGCGGCGCTCGATCAGCGCCGCCCGCTCGGCCTCGATCAGCTGGCCGCAGACCGCGGAGGCAAGCGCTTCCCACGGCCACGGCGTCCGCTTCGGGCGGAAGTCCGGCATCCGGCGGATCAGCGGCCCGAGCAGCGAATCGCGGCGGAATCTCTGCTGGAACTCGCTCAGGTCGACGTCGACGCCGAGCGCGAAGCGCATCCGCTCGATCGCCAGCTCGAGCTGCTCGGGACCTGCGGCGACCGGCGGCTGCGGCGGTCCCAGCGGCGGCCAGGCCACCGCCCGCGGGTCGACCGCCTCGGCGCGGAGGACGACCCGTTCCCGTGCCGGCTGCCAGGCCCGAACCAAGACCGGGCTGGCGCCGACGTGAAGCAACCGGCGCGCAACGCCTTTCCAAACGCGAAGGGTGCGGTCGCTGCTGGAGCGCGGCATCCGGAAGGGCCCCGGCGTCCGCACCTCCAACTGCAGCGGAGCGGTCAGCGGCCGAGCAGGTGGACGTCGACCAGGAAGGAGCGACTGGCGACGACCTTGGCCGGCCGTCCACCGCGACGCGACAGGCGCCGCGGGCTGCCCGCCCGCGAGCCGACGGCGGTGACGGCCCGCACCGCGGCAACGGTCGCGGCCCCGGCGAGCACCCCGCCGGCAGCAGCGAGCGCCGCCGTCCTCACCTCCGAGCGCAGCACCGGCAGCCCCGCCCGCTGCTGCTCGTCATAGGCCAGCGGCAAGGGACGCACCGGATCGGTGGCGTCGCCGGTGGCGTCTTCCTCGGCCAGGATCTCGCCGTCTACGTCGAGCTCACTCACCGCGCCGACTCTAGCGACGCCCCCCGTCGCCTCCAGAGGGACTGCGCGGAAAGCGCGGACGTTGCGGAGTTGAGGCCAGGGACGAAGCGCACGATGGGCCTGGTGTTTGAGAGACAGAGTCCGTCTCCTTTTCGCCGCTCGTCACTTTGTACGGCCTATTGCACGTACAAAGTGGCGAGCGGCGTTCGACCCTCCCCCCAACGCGGACCCACCCCTGATTGCACCCCTACCTGCCCGTGGGGGTGCAATCAGGGGTGGGGCTCTCGCTTCCTAAAGCCCCCGCTCGAACAACCGGTAGCGCTTCACGACCTCGCCTCCCATGCCCTCCATGGCGCGGTTCATCGGCTCGTTGGTCTCGAGGATCCAGCCCATGTCGCCGCCCTTGATCGCGCCCGGTTTGGCGGCCTCCTCGAGGTGGCGCAGGTAGAGGCCAGCGGCGACGCCAGTGTGGCGGTAGGCGTGCTTGACGCCGAGGGCGAAGACACGGAGCTGGTCGATCTTGCGTTTCTCGCGTAGGAACTTGAGCCAGCCGAAGGGGAGCAGGCGACCGTCGAGCTGGGCCATCACCTGATTGATGTCGGGCAGGGTGAGGGCGGCGCCGACGACCTCGTCGCCCTTTACCGCCATGTAGGCCCAGTTCTCGTCGAGCACCTGCTTCAGGTTCTTGGCCTGGAACTCGACCTCGGCGTCGGTGATCGGGACGAAGCCCCAGTTGTTCCCCCAGGCCTCGTTGTAGACGTCCATGAACTTCGCCACCTCACCCGCCATGTCGCGCTTGTTCATGTTGCGGATGACGATGCCTTCGTCCTCCAGCGCCTTCTTCGCCGCCTCGTGGATCGAGGGGTCGAAGGCTTCGCCCTGTTTGAGGCTGCCGAACTGCAGTTCCCACATCAGCACGTCCATCGTCTTGGCGAAGCCCTCGGCTTCAACCAGCCCCTGGTAGTAGGGCGGGTGCCAGGGCTCGAGGATCATCGGGCGGCGGTCGAAGCCCTCGATCAGGATCCCGATCTCGTCGTTGGTGGTGAAGTCCATCGGACCGAGCACGCGCTCGCGCCCCTTGTCCGCGGCCCACTGGCTGGCCGCGTCGAGCAGCGCTTTGCTCACCTCGGCATCGTCGACGGTCTCGAAGAAGCCGAACATCGCGTCCTTGCCCCCCTGGTACTCGTCCCAGCGGTGGTCGAGGTGGGCGCTGATCCGCCCCACCGGCTCGCCGTCGCGCTCGGCGATCAGCAGCTCGGCCTCGCCGTGCTCGAACCACGGGTTCTTGCCCGGGTCGAGAAACTCCATCCGCTCGAAGACCAGCGGCGCCACCCAGAGCGGGTGGTCGCGATGCACCGCAAAGGGCACCTTGACGAAGCGCTTGCGGTCCCTACGCGAGCGCACCGGCCGGATCGTCACGCTTCCCATCAGGCGGCAACCTACACTTTCCGTAGATGAGCGAGACGGCGAAGGCCCCCGTCGACGTCTTCGACAAGGCCCGCAACCACGATCGGCTCGAGCAGCTCGAAGCCGCCAAAGAGCATGACCTGCTCCCCTACTTCCGCCTGCTCACCTCGCAGGCCGGCCCGGTGGTCGAGATGGAGGGGCGGGAGACGATCATGCTCGGCTCCAACAACTACCTCGGGCTGACCGGCGACGAGCGGGTCAAGCAGGCCGCCCGCGACGCGCTGGAGACCTACGGCACCGGGGTCACCGGTTCCCGCCTGCTCAACGGCACCACCCCGCTGCACCTCGAGCTCGAGCGCGAGCTGGCCGAGTGGATGAGGACCGAGGAGGCGATCGTCTACACCACCGGGTACCAGTCGAACGTCGGCTGCATCGGCACCATCCTCGGCCCCGGCGACACCGTCGTCTGCGACTCCGGCGACCACGCCTCGATCCTCGACGGCTGCCGGCTCGCCGGCGCCAAGCTCCGCCCCTTCCGCCACAACCGGATGGACAAGCTGGAGAAGATGCTGCAGCGCGCGGCCGAGGACGGCGGCGGCGTCCTCGTCATCGTCGACGGCGTCTTCTCGATGGAGGGCGACGTCTGCGACCTGCCCCGGATCGTCGAGCTCTGCCAGGCCTACGGCGCGCGGCTGATGGTCGACGAGGCGCATGGCGCCGGCGTCCTCGGCGCCCGCGGCGCCGGCGCCGCCGAGCTCTTCGGGCTCGAGGACCAGGTCGACCTGCGGATGGGGACCTTCTCCAAGAGCCTCGCCTCCTGTGGCGGCTTCATCGCCGGCCCGGCCGACGTGATCGAGTACCTGCGGATCTCCTCGCGCTCCTTCATCTTCAGCGCCTCCGCCGTCCCCGCCGCGGTCGGGGCTGCGCTCGCCGCCCTGCGCGTGATCCGCGACGAGGGCCTGGAGCTGTTCGAGCGGCTGCTGGCCAACGCCGAGTACCTGCGCGAGGGCCTGCGCACGCTCGGCCTCGAGGTGATCGAGCCAGGGACGCTGCCCGACGGCACCGTGGCGACGACGCCGGTGGTGCCGGTGATGGTCGGCGACGACTGGCAGGCGGTGCTGCTCTGGAAGGCCCTGTTCGACGCCGGCGTCTACACCAACGTCGCGATCCACCCGGCGGTGCCGCCGGGAGGGGCGCTGCTGCGGACCAGCCTGATGGCGACCCACGAGCGCGAGCACCTCGACGGCGCGCTAGGGACGATCGCCCGCACGATCGCCCAGTTCCCCGACCTGCCGCGCGCCTAGTTCGGTAGCTCCGCCCGCGGACGGATTCTCCCCCCGGCCCTCCCCGGTGCTTCCGGGCTCTCAGGTCTCGATAACGAGACCTTGACATCCCCCGGCCTGGGTAGTTTCAGGCTTGTCCGGATCGGGACAAGGCGGGAGTTGTGTCGAAATTGTTGCTCTTAGCGACCGGCTCACGCTTCTCTTCGTCCATCCCGGGTTGACTGGCGGCACCCCGGAGACGTAGCGTGGCCTCCTCGCCGATTCGACCCGGGCGGGGCGCTCGGAGACAGTCATCGAGACGATTCTCCGGCGACGGCCCAAGAGCCATCCGGACGCGGCGAGAGACCCAGTTAACCGATTCCTTGAAGGGAGGAGTCCAGTGGACGCTGCCTCAACGGCACCCGCAACGACGATCGCATCTCCGAACCAACCCCCTCAGCACATGAGGGCGCTGGAACGCGCCAACCTGGTGCGACTGGCCCGGGCGGAGCTGAAGCGCGCGGTCGCGCGGGGCGACATGGAGGCCGCGGACGTAGTGCGCGACTGCCCTTGGGAGACCGAGAGCATGACGATTTCCGAGCTGCTCACCAGCCAGCGCCGCTGGGGGCGCACTCGGGCCCGTAAGTTCCTGATGCCGCTCTCTCTGAACGAGAACAAGCAGCTGGGAACGCTCACCTCACGCCAGCGCCGGCTTCTCTCCACCGAGCTCGCCCAGCGCACGTCCACGCGGGACGAGGCACTCGTCTAGACCTCACGCCGGCGTCAGCCGCGCATTCCACCGATCCGGTAGCTGAGACCGCCGGAAGCTCGCTGGAATGCGCGGCGCGCCAGGTAGAAGGCGATCGCGAAGGCGACCGCCCCGACCGCGAGCGCGACGGCGAGGATCTCGTGGGCGACGTAGTACATCCCGCCGACGGTGAAGACGAACGCCGCTCCGGCGAGCAGCGTCGTGTGCGAGCGATAGCCGGCGAAGTGCTCGCGGATCGCCACCTCCATGCCGCCGAGCCCGGCGAGGGCGACGCCGAGGCCGATCCACAGCTCCTCCCCGGCGATCACGCCGAAGGCGAGCGAGACGATCCCGGCGAGGATCGCCAGCTCCGCCAGGGGCGCCTTGCCCCAGGGGGCGGGCGGACGGTCGTCGCCGCTGCGCCGCGGCTTCGCCGGCGCGGGCTTCGGGGGCGGCGCCTGCTTGGTCGCCGTCGTCGCGGCCGCCGGCCGCGGGCGCGGTGCCCGGCGCTTGCGCTTCCTGCTCAACGGCCGCCAGCCGCTCGGCTAACGGGCATCCAGAGGAGACCTTGACCCGCCACCAGCCCATCAGCATCCCCAGCGGCCCGAGGCGCGGTTGCGAGTGCCAGCCGCCGCAGCCGGGCTCGCCGACGTCGGCGCGGGAGATCCGCACCCAGCGGTAGGCCGCGGGGTCCTCGAGCATCCGCTCGAGCAGCTCGCGGTTGGCGGTCTCGACCTCGGCCCGGCGCGCCAGGGTGACCTCGGCGCCGCCAACCCGCTCGGCGAGCTCGTCGCGCAAGCGCTCGAGCTCGCCGAGGTCGAGCAGGTGCGGCACCTGCGGCCGCGGCGCCAGCCGATGCTCGACCGCAACCCGGCCGAAACCCTCGCCGACGAGAGCGGCGAGCCGGCGCTCCAGCCGGCCGATCTGCCGCCGCAGCTCGCGCCGCGCGAGCCGCTCATCAACTTCCACCCCCGGAGTACCGAGGCTGTTTCTAGTCATCAGATCCTGCATCGGCTTGGTCCGAGTGTAGATGACCAATCCGCGGTGGCAACGTGCAAATGGTTAAGCGTGGAGGGGTCGGGTGACCCTCCCGAGCTAACCCAGGAACCACGCTCGCCGGCACTACCCGTGCGACAGTTCGGCGGCGGCCATCCAGAGGGCCTCCTCGACCGCGATCTGGGGGACACCCTGGACCTCGATTGCGGCCACGGCGATGCGCCGGCTCGTGGGGCTCACCGCGAAACCCTCGGCGGTCTCGCCGAAGAGGAGGCCGACTGGCTCGGAGTCGTCGGCGAGGGTCAGCGTCCCCTGCGCCAGCTCGCCCGGCTTGCCGGCCAGCGACTCGCCGGGGGCGGAGTCTCGGATGCAGAGGCGACCCTCCAGCCGGTCCGCGTCGAAGGCGCGCAGGGCGACGCCGGTCTCGACGGTGGCGATCGTCAGCGCGTCGCCGGGCAGGCCGCGGCTGCGGAAGGCGCCGTCGTGGAGCCGGTCGAGGGCGAGCTGCTCGACCGGGGTCCGGGTGCGATCGGGGTCGAGGCCGATCTGGCGGAAGAAGACGCGATAGGCCCAGGGGATCGGACGTTCCCGCATGCGGATCGCGTGCGAGCCGAAGAAGCGGTCGGAGAGGACCCGCAGGCGGCGCTGAATCGTCTCGCCACTGCGGCCGGGCCGGGCCTCGACCTCGACCCAGGCGACGCCGAGGCCGGGGAACTCGGCGGCGATGTGGGGGGAGACCCAGCCGCGCTGCGGCGCCGGATCCCAACCCAGCCGCGGCTCGCTCCGCCCTGCCTCCATCTCATCCTGCCTCGGCCGCCGCCGTCGCCGCCAGCAGCTGCCGCACCCTCGCTTCGACCTCGCCCTGGCGCAGTTCGCCGATCTCAGCGCTCTGCAGGGTGCCGCCGGGGTAGACGTAGGCGAGGGTAGGGCAGCCGCCGACCCGGTAGAGCGCGCCGACGGCGCCGTCGTGGTCGTAGCCGACCGGCATCTGCCAGCCGTTGCTGCGAATCAGTTCGCGAACCGTTTCGCGATCGTCCCGGATGTCGATCGAGAGGAAGTTCACCCTTCCACGGTAGCGCCGGTAGACGGCGTCGACCACGTCCTGCTGTTCGGCGCAGTCGCCGCCCTTGGTGAACCAGAACGAGAGAACGAGCGGCCGGTCGAAGAGGTCGCAGACGCGAATCGCTTCCCTGGTCGAGATCTCGCAGGCGGGATCGCGCTGAGACCCCTGCGGACAGGGCAGCGCACCAGATTCGCAGTCGTCCTGGGCGACGTTGGCATCGCCTTCGAGCCGACCGGCAGCTTCCGGCACGGCGAACTCCGGCAGTGCCCAGCGGGCGGGCAGCTTGTCGAGCCCGAGCGTCGGCGGCTCGCCACCGTTCAGCGTGTGCAGCGCCGCAACCGCGACGAGGGCGAGGAAAACGAGGCCGACCGCGATCGAGTAGCGATCCTTCATCGCTCCTCCAGCCAGACCAGCACCGCCGGCAGCACCAGCATCACGCCGGCCAGCGCGGCGATCAGGTCGAAGACGGTGACGAGACCGAAATCGCGCAGCATCTGGATTTCGCTGACGACGAGGACGGCGAAGCCGGCGATAGCGGTCAGCGCCGATGCGAGCACGGCGCCACCCGAGCGCGCGTAGGCGCGCTCCAGCGCCCCCTCCACCCCGCCCTCGCCGCCGCGCTCGGAGTCGAAGCGGCCGGCGAAGATGACGGCGAACTCGGTCGCGATCGCGATCGTCAGCGCCCCCAGCGTCGCCGACATCGGGTTGAGCGGGATGCCGCTGATCCAAAGCAGCAGCGCCGCCCACCCGGTCGCCAGCACGGTCGGCGCGAGGCGCACCAGCACCCGCGGCAGCGAGCGGTAGGCGACGAGCAGGACGAGCGCGACCGCGAGCAGCCCGGCCAGGGTCAGCCAGTAGCGGGTCGAGGAAAGGTTGTCGGCCGCGGCGGCGGCAATCACCGGCAGCCCGGCGAGGCGGACGACGACCCCGGACGGCGGCCCGCCCGGCGCACCCGGAGTGCCGACCGCGGCGCGCACCCGATCGATCAGCGCCTCCTGGTCCTCCAGCGACTGGGCCCGGATCCCAAACGAGATCAGCGCCTGGCGGCCGACCTTGCCGGTCTTCGGATCGAGCGGCGCGACCTGCCGCAGGGCGTAGGGGGAGAGCGCCGCAAGCGTCGCTTCGACGGCGCTGCGGGTGACCTTTTCGCCGCCACGGACGATGAAGTCCGAGAGCGCCGGGCCGGGGCAGATTTCCGCTTCCAGGCAGCTCGGGTCTTCGCCGCTGAAGCCGCCGGCCGCAAGTGCCCGCCGCTTGAAGGCAGCCATCCACTCGATCGTCGCCGGGTCGGTCAGGTCGGGGGCTTCGATCGAGGTGTCGAGCTCACCGGAGACCCCGGTGGTTTCCTGCAGCGTGTTCAGGTTTTCGATCGCAGCGATGTTCTGAGGGGCGAGCTTGCGGACGTCGGAGACGGTGTCCACCTGGGTTCCGAGAGCCCAACCGATTACGGCGAGGGCCAGGCCGATTCCAAGGATCGTGCGCGGGCGAGATACAGACCATGAGACCAAGCGCACCAGCGGGCGCGATTTGCGCTCACGGTTTGGGTTCCGGCCGAAGCTCGGGAATCGAATGGGCACTCGCTGCCGGAAGCTGAGGGCGGCGAAGCCGGCGGTCAAGGCAAGGGCGAAGGCGATCAGGACGCCGGCGACGAGTAGCAGCGCAAAGCTGCGGACCATCGGCGTGGGCGAGATCAGGAGGGCCAGAAAGCCGGCGGTCGTTGCTAGGCAGGCAATGGCGATGGTGGGGCCGCCGGCGGTTGCTGCGGCCCGGGCGGCGTCAACTCCCTGCAGGCCGGTTTCCTCCGCCTCGTCGAAGCGGGCTTGGAACTGGATCGCGTAGTCGACGCCGAGGCCGATCAGGATCGGGAGGGCCGCTACCGAGGCCATCGTCAGGGACCCGCCGACGAGCGCCAGCAGGCCGAAGGCGATCGCAACGGCAGCCAAGGAGAGGGCGAGCGGCAGCAGGCGGAAGCGGGAGCGGAAGGCGGCCAGCAGGACCAACGCCATGACCACGAGAGCGACGCCGACGAGGACGAGGAGGGCGTCCTTCAGGGCGCTCGCCACCCCGTCGACGACGACCGGCACGCCTGAGACGACGTAGCTGCCGCCCTTGAGCGCGAAGCAGGGCGCCGGCTTGCCGTTCTCGGCGCAGGCCTTGCGCGGCGTCGTTTCCGCCACCGCCGCTTCGATCAGCTCGATCGCTCGCCGCCGTTCGGAATCGCTCAGGCCCGGCTTCAGCCGGATCACGATCTGCGCCGAGTGGCTGTTGGGAAAGAGATAGGAGAGGCGCGCCTTCGGCGTCCCCCGCGCCCGGCTCAGGTCGAAGACGACGGTGGCGACGAATTCTTCGTTGTCGATCGCCGGCGCGCTGGTGATCCCGTACTTGGTCGCGACCGCGAGCAGGTATTCCCGCAGCTGCGCTGCCGGCACGTGTTCGGCCAGCTTGCGCAGCTGGTCGTCGATCTGGACGACCGCCTCGTTGAGGAACGTCGCCGGCCCGGCGAGGAACTCGACCGGGTCCAGTTCCGCCAGTTCGGTGCAGGCGCCGGGAAGCGGCTTTGCCCCCTTCGGCACCTTGCCCGAGAGGCAACCCTCGAGCCGCAGCAGGCGGAAGACGTTGTCGGTCAGGATCAGCCGCTGCAGGTCGCCCTTGGCGAGGACGACGACCGGTTCTTCGCCGAAGTCCTCGCGGACCTGCTGCGTCGCCCGGTAGCTGGCGGTGTCGGAGTCGACCAGGGTGCCGACCCCGGCGTCGGTCGGCACCTGGGTGGCGCCGACTCCCGCGGCGACGGCGACGAGGAGACAAACCGCCAGCAGCGGCCTGGCGTGGCGCGCGGCCCAGGCGGCGACCCTGCCGAAGCCGCTAGGAACGTCCAATGCCGACCAAAGCTGGGCTCAGTCCATCGACAGCGGGCCGCTGATGTCCGCGTGGAGGAACTGGCTGACGAACGGGTTACTGGAGTCGAAGACCTCCTCTTTCGGGCCGGACTCGACGATCTTTCCGCTCCAGAGGACGGCGATGAAGTCGGCGATCCGGCGCGCGGTGCCGAGGTCGTGGCTGATCACCAGATAGCAGCCGCCGTTCTCGGCGTGGACCTCGCGGATCAGCTCGCAGAGCAGCGCGGTGCGCACGGGGTCGAGCCCGGAGTCGGGCTCGTCGAACATCACGATCGCCGGTTCCAGCACCAGGGCGCGGGCGAAGCCGGCGCGCTTGCGCATCCCGCCCGAGAGCTCGTTCGGCATCTTGTAGGTCGCCTCGGTGAGGCCGACCTCTTTCAGCCGCCGGTTGACGATCTCGCCGATCTCCTCCTCGCCTTTGTCGGTGTGCTGGCGCAGCGGGAAGGCGACGTTGTCGTAGATGTTCATCGAGCCGAAGAGGGCGCCGTCCTGGAACAGGAGGCCGAACTTTTTCCGCACCTCGAAGAGTTCGTCGTCGGTCATGTTCGGGATCGACTCGCCGTGGACGAGGACGTCGCCGGAATCCGGGTAGAGCAAGCCGACGATGTGCTTGATCAGGACGCTCTTGCCGGTGCCTGACGGCCCCAGCACCATCGAGACCTGGTCTTCGGGCAGGCCGAGGTTGAGGCCGTTGAGGATCCGCGCGCGACCGAACTGTTTGACCAGGTCGATGATCTCGATCGCGTCCTCGCCGCCGTGGTCGCGCTTGCGGCCGGTGTGGAAGCGGTAGGGATCGTGCTCGGCCGGATCGACGCCGGGGATGACGAAGTCGCGCCCCATCACCGCCCCGTCCTCGCTGACGTAGGGGCCTTCGCCGTTGCCGCCCGGGTGGCTGGCCCCGGCCAGCTCGGCACTGGTCTCGGCCTCCGGCTCCAGCCGCGCCTCCTCCTCGGCATCCTCGAAGCGTTTGTCCTCCTCGTTCGGCACGTCAGCCTCCTATCGGCGCCCTCGGGTTGGCCCCCCAGAAGACCAGGGTCCCCAACATCCCGATGATGTGGACTAAGACGATGTTCAGGACCATCGACTTCGCCGTCGCGGTCCCCACCCCCACCGGTCCGCCCGATGCGGTGTAGCCGTAGTAACAGCCGACTAAGACGATCGCCGTCGCCATCACCATGCCCTTGATCAGGCTGAATATGAGGTCGGGTGGGTTCTGGAACATCCAGAAGATGAGGAAATAGCCGCCCGAGGAAACGTCGCCGATCTGCTTCACCACCGCCAGGTAGCTGGCCAGGTACATGATTCCGATCCCGACCAGGTACATGAACGGGAAGGTGATCCAGGCGGCGAGCAGGCGGGTCGCGCAGAGGAAGGTGACCGGCGGCACGCCCATCACCTCGAGCGCGTCGATCTCGTCGGAGATCCTCATCGCACCAAGCTCGGCGACGATCCCGGTCCCGACCTTGGCCGCGAGCATGTAGCCGAAGGCGTAGGGCATGATCTCGCGCAGGTCGCACCAGGCCGAGAAGACGCCGGCGTAGGCCGGCGCGCCCTGGGCGCGCAGCAGGTAGGCACCCTCGATCCCGCACTGCAGGCCGAGGGTGAAGACGAGGCCCCAGATGATCAGCGCCGAGCCGAGGATCAGGATCCCGGCCTGGCGCAGCGCCTCGCCGAAGAAGCGGAAGACGCGGCCGGAGTAGACGAGACCGGCGACGCGGCTGCCGAAGCGGGCGATCTCGCCGAACGAGTCGAGCCAGCCGCGAGGGATCTCCAACCAGGCGTTCATCGAATCGTCTGCAGCTCCGGGTTGGTCGCCAGCAGCGTCTGGGTGAAGACGTAGTTGAAGGCGAAGACCGCCATGAACGAGATCACCACCGCCTCGTTGACCGCCTTGCCGACGCCGGCGGCGCCGCCGGAGGCGGTCATCCCTTTGTAACAGCAGACGACGGCGATCATCGCCCCGAACAGCGTGCACTTGATCACCGAGCCCCAGAGGTCGGTGATCGAGGCGTTGGAGAAGAGCGTCGCGAAGAAGCCGCCGAGCGGCTGGTTGTAGAGGAGCTCGGTGAGGATGCCGCCGCTGATCCCGAAGACGAGGGCGTAGATGTCGAGCAGGCCGGTGATCAGCATCAGCGCCAGGAAGCGCGGCACGACCAGGTTCTTGATCGGGTCGACGCCGAGCACCTGCAGGGCGTCGAGCTCCTCGCGGATCTTGCGGGCGCCGAGGTCTGCCGTGATCGCGGTGCCGGCGACGCCGGCGACGACGACGGCGGTCACGAACGGCGCGAACTCGCGGATCGAGGCGAGTACGAAGAAGCCGCCGAGCCGGTCCAGCGCGCCGAACAGCGAGAGGAAGTTGGCCGCCTGCAGGCCCGGTGCACCGAAGCCGAAGGCGACGGTCGAGACCAGCAGCGGGAACCAGCACAGTTGCAGGGCGAAGAGGAACTGGCCGATGAACTCCTCGCCGTAGGGGTAAGGAGGCCGCACCGCGGAGACGATCGTGCGGGCGGTGAGGAGCATCATCTCCCCCACCTGTTCGAACACAGACTTTGCGGGCAGGAATGCCCTGTTGACCGCGGATCCGACCATTCGCTCCTCCAACGAGGCGCGCCACCCACTGCGGCGCCCCTCTCGCTGGTCGGATACTAGGGGATGGGTCAGCGCCTTCCATTAGCCCAGTGTTGAGATCCGGCTAACCCTCGGGCCCAGCCCGAAAAGGCGGCGGAAGCGGGGAATCTCCATGGTATGTTCGGCCCGCTTTGCGGGGGACCGGACGACATTCCCGGCGCACCCGTCGCCGTTCCATCGCGTCCGGGTCAGCGCTGGTGGCGGTGGCGGCGCTGCTGCTCGCCGGTTGCGGCGAATCTTCCTCGGACTCCAACGAGGCCGCCGGCACCTACCGGGTGAAGGTGACCGAAGCGAGCTTCCCGACCGAGCAGCGGCTCGGGCAGACCTCGCTGCTGCAGCTCGGCATCCGCAACAGCGGCAAGAAGACGCTGCCGGCGCTGACGGTGACGGTGACGATCGCCGGCAAGGCCGGCGCCGGCTCCTCCCTGCCTTTCGCGATCCACGATCCGACCGCCGGCCTCGCCCAGTCCGAACGCCCGGTTTGGGTCCTCGCCCAGACCTATCCCCGCCTGGCCGGATCCTCGCAACCGGGGGGCGCCACCACCTCGAACCGCAAGACCTTTGCCTTCGGGCCGCTGAAGCCGGGCGAAACGACCTCGGCGGTGTGGAAGCTGAGCGCGGTGCGCGCCGGCAAGTACACGCTGCTCTACCGGGTCGGCGCCGGTCTCGGCGACGAAGTCAAGGCGGTGACCGGCAAGGGCGTCGCCCCCGGCGGCTCCTTCGTCGCCGAGATCACCAGCGAACTGCCCGAAACCGAAGTCCTGGACAACGGAGAAGTGGTCGAAATCAAGCGGGGCAAGCGCAGCAGCGAATAGCGACCGGCGGCCGCGGGTAGCGTTGGGCCGATGCGGTTGCGCCTGACCACAGCGCTCGTCCTCGCCCTTGCGCTCGCCCTCCCGGCGTGCGGCGCCGCAGAGCAGCGCGCGGATCACAAGCTGGAGCTGCAGAGGATCGGCAACTTCGACAGCCCGGTCGACGTCGCCGCCGCGCCCGGCTACCCACGGCTGGTCTTCGTCGTCGAACAAGCGGGCCGAGTCGCCGTCCTCCGCGGCGGCCATCGCCTGCCGCGACCGTTCCTCAACATCGACCCCCTGGTCAGCAACGACGGCGGCGAGCGCGGCTTGCTCTCGATTGCCTTCCCGCCCGACTATCGCCGCAGCGGCCGCTTCTACGTCTACCTCGTCGACAACGCGGGCAACATCCGGATCGACGAAATCCACCGTCGCAGCCCGATCCGCGCCGACCCGCGCTCGGCGCGCACCGTGATCCGCATCCCCCACCCCGTCAACGCCAACCACAACGGCGGCCAGATGCAGTTCCTCGGCAACCTCCTTTACTTCGGCACTGGCGACGGCGGCTCCGGCGGCGACCCGCCGAACAACGCCCAGAACAAGGAGGTGCTGCTCGGCAAGCTGCTGCGCATCGACCCGAGGCAGAACGGCGACCGGCCCTACACGATCCCCGCCTCCAACCCCTTCGTCGGCAAGCCCGGGCGCGACGAGATCTACAGCTACGGCCTGCGCAACCCGTTCCGCTTCTCCTTCGACAGGGTCAGCGGCGGCCGGCCCCGGCTCGCGATCGGCGACGTCGGCCAAAACCGATACGAGGAGGTCGACTACACGACGGTCGGCGCCGCCTCGGGGGCCAACTTCGGCTGGGACGCGTTCGAGGGCTTCCACCCCTACGAAGACGAAAACAGCGGCACGCCCGATCCCGGCGGCACGACCAAACCGATCTTCGCCTACTCCCACAGCCGCGGCGGCGGCAGCTGCTCGATCATCGGTGGCTACGTCGTTGCCGACCCGAAGCTGCGCTCGCTCTACCGGCGCTACGTCTACGCCGACCTCTGCGAGGGCCAGATCCGCAGTCTCGTACCCCACCTGAAACGAGCCGCCCACGACCACCGCATCGGCCTCCACGTCGACTCGCCCACCTCCTTCGGCGAAGACGACCATCACCATCTCTACGTCGCCTCTCTCGAAGGCCCGGTCTACCGCATCGTCGAACGCTGAGTTGCGGCCCGGTTCTGCCCGCGGATCGGCACACGCTGCGCGCATCTCGTTGAAACCTTCCGTCTACATTGCCAACATGGCAATCATGGCAAGGGAAGCGTGGACCGACGAGCGCCTCGACGACCTCAACGGGCGGGTCAGCGATGGCTTTCGCGAAGGGCGCGAGGAGATCCGTGCGGTTCGGGCCGAGATGCAGGGGTTACGGGGCGAGATGCAGGGGCTGCGGGATGAGATCCAGGACCTGCGCTCTGAAATGAACGCCAAGTTCGACGCCCTCGATGCCAAGTTCGATTCCAAGTTCGACGCACTCAACGCGCGCTTCGACGCGATGCAGCGGCTGATGATCTCCGCCCTGCTGATCCTCGTTCTCGGATTCATCGTCGACAAGGTGGTCTGAGGCTCCGGCTCCGGCTACTCTTGGCTGAGCAGCCAAAGCGGCTGAAGGGCGACGAAGGGAGCATCCGGTGGAGAGCGGCACGGCAGCGAGGACCGAGACCGAGACGACGGCGAGCGGCAACGGCGCGCCCCCGGCGGCGGAGACGATCGCCGTTCGCAACCCGGCGACCGGGGAGACGATCGAGCAGGTGCCGATCAGCTCGCCAGCCGAGGTCGCCGCCACGGTCGCCCGCGTCCGCGCCAACCAGGCCGACTGGGAGGCGATGGGAATCGAGGGCCGCTACTACTGGCTCGGCAAGCTGCGCGACTGGATCTTCGACAACCAGGAGCGGATCCTCGACACGATGCAGCGCGAGACCGGCAAGGTCCGCGCCGACGCCGCCAACGAGCCCGTCTACCTCGCCTCGATCATCAACTTCTACGGCGCCAAGGCGGCTAAGTTCATCGGCGAGGAGGCGGTCCGCGCCCACTCGCCGCTGCTCGCCTCGAAGAGGCTGCGCGTCCAGTACCGGCCGCATCCTGTGGTCGGCATCATCAGCCCCTGGAACTTCCCCCTGATCCTCTCGCTCGGCGACGCCGTCCCCGCCCTGCAGGCCGGCGCCGCGGTCGTCGTCAAGCCCTCCGAGTTCACCCCGCTCGGCCTCGCCGAGCTGGTCGAAGCCTGGAAGCACGAGATCGGCGCACCCGACGTCTTCGACTGCGTGCAGGGAATCGGCGAGACCGGCGGCGCCCTCGTCGACGAGGCCGACTTCGTCCAGTTCACCGGCTCCGACCGGACCGGCCGCAAAGTGATGGCGCGCGCTGCGCAGACGCTGACCCCCGTCAGCCTCGAGCTCGGCGGCAAGGACGCGATGATCGTCCTCGCCGACGCCGACCTCGACCGCGCCGCCAACGCCGCGGCCTGGGGCGGGATGATGAACAGCGGCCAGATCTGCATGTCGGTCGAGCGGATCTACGTCGAGGAGCCGGCCTACGACGAGTTCGTCGCCAAGCTCACGACCGAAGTCGGCAAGCTGCGCCAGGGTCCCGACCGCAGCGGCCACGACGCCGACGTCGGCGCGATGACCTCGCCCAACCAGATCGGGATCGTCGAGGACCACGTCGACGACGCGCTCGGCGCTGGCGCCCGGGCGCTGACCGGCGGCAAGCGGGGCCCTGGCCCGGGCGACTACTTCGAGCCGACGGTGCTGGTCGACGTCGACCACTCGATGAAGGTGATGCGCGACGAGACCTTCGGCCCGGTCGTCGGGGTGATGAAGGTGCGCGACGCCGAGGAGGCCCTGCGCCTCGCCAACGACAGCCGCTACGGCCTCTCCGGCTCGGTCTTCGGCGAGAAGGAGCGGGCCGAGCAGGTCGCCCGCCGGGTCGAGTGCGGCGCCGTCAACGTCAACGACGTGCTAGTCAACTACTTCGCCTCCGACGTGCCGATGGGCGGCTGGAAGGAGTCGGGGATCGGCTACCGCCACGGCGAACCGGGGATCAAGAAGTACTGCCGCACCGAGTCGGTCGTGATCACCCGCTTCGCGGCCAAGCGCGAGCCGACCTGGTACCCCTACACGAAGGGCCGTCGTGGGATGGTGAGCCGCATCGCCCAGGCAGTCAACGCGCGAGGGCTGAAGCGGCGGTTGGGGTTGCGGGGGTAGGGGTTTTGCGTGGAGGGGTGGGGTGACCCCCTTCACTTGCCTACCTACGTGAATCGGCTGCCGCCTTCCGAGTTGCGCGCTCTGGCGTAGCGGCACAAAACGTTCAGGGGGTCACCCCACCCCTCCTCCCGAAACCCGGCAAGCGCCACAACGTCGGCAGCTTTCGTTGTCGCGTAGCTCCCCAGGGACGAAGCGCCCCGTCTCACGCTGAGCTTCAGAGAAGGGAGGCGACCATCTCTCGTGGAGCTTCCGAGGGACGGGAGCTTTCGCTGGGGACGGTCGGCGCCGCTCGAGTGCGCTTCCGAGCTGTGGCCATGGCTTCGTGGGGGCAGTCGGGGTGACCCTCTGACGAAAGCTCCAGTGCGGCCGTTTGAACCCTCGCCCCGGCTTCAGCTGCGCGACGGTTTTC
>Ga0335070_10000874_pt1 | contig 34400 bp, 31 predicted proteins | sample Lox_Sample_13_FD_206722 | JGI IMG/M metagenome (GOLD analysis project Ga0335070, IMG submission 206722) | Soil microbial communities from Loxahatchee National Wildlife Refuge, Florida, United States - Lox_Sample_1.3 | ecosystem: Environmental > Terrestrial > Soil > Wetlands | place: USA... | reverse complement strand
TATGGGGCTGGTCTCGCTGCTGGACTCTCAGCGGCGCTTCTCGTTGGCTTCATGAACCGCCGGATGCGGAACCGCACGTCCGGTGGTGTGGGAGGACGGCGGGAGTAATCCCGCCTCCTACCCGATCACAAACAGACCGCTGCTTCCCATTACTGACGGCTGAAATGAAAGGCGGACAAAATGAAGTGCATTGGATTCGTACTTATCTTTCTGTGTAGCGTCGCAGCGGCTCAGCAGCCAATGAGTCAAGTCAAATCGCAAGGCGCTTGCAGCCCCAACATCGTGCAAAACACAGGGCAGGTCCGCTTTACTTGCAGTGGTCTCGTTGACGCGAAAACGGTCAGCAAGATCAATGACATTCTGAACGAACTCCTCAAACGGCGAGGAGATGAACAAAAAGTAGTCAGCAAGCTGGATGAAGTTCTTCAATTTGTCCGGCACCAAGAAGGACGAATTGAGGAAGTGGAGCATCGTACCGGTATCATTCAGTCATTAGAGCTGGACATAACTATTGACGCTACAACTGCACCAGCCAAGGTAGATGCAGATTCGCAAGTGGACGCCGGTTTACAGAGCGTAGTGGCTCTATTCTCGGATGACGAAACGCGATACCGATTTGTGACTGATTTCCTCCTGTCACACCAGCAGCTCACTCCGACCTTGTACCGCTTGAGCTTCTCGTACAAGCCGGAGACGCCGAGCCAAATCCTCGGCCAACGTATTTCCCTGCTTAGCCGGATGAAGATATTTGTCTGCAACTACTCCGAGATATTCCAGACAATCCACTTCGATGCAACCAGTGTTTCCACGAAGATGAACATCAGCGTTCGCCTAAACGGAGTGGAGGCACTGAGAATCACAGACCAGATAGCAGCACCGGGCACCCTCGCGCACGGTCAGGCTCAAATGGACGTGGGTAACGATTTCTCCAAGATTGAACAGCTTTACGGGGACAAGATAAGCGCAGCACATCAGTAACACTTTCTCGATCTAGGAGTCAGCAATGTCAGGAAAATCCGAAAAGGCTCAGATCGGCGTATGGCTCGGTAGTGCTGTCGGGACAGTCAGCCTGGCGACTGCTGCAATTCTGCCGTCGCTCGGTCATGCCAAGCCGGCTGTTTGGGTCACGTACGTCGCTATCCTCGGGTACATCGTCGCGGGGTGGACGTACGTAACCCACAAACGCCAAATCTGGAAATCTCGCGCAACACGCATCGCCTTGGCGCTAGCGATTGGCCTCTTCCTGGCTTTCGTTTGGTTGGTCCGCTCGATTGTGCCACCGGCACCGAATAATCCTCCGGCGACATCCGTTCACGTCGAATCATCAGGCGACCAGAGCCCTAATGTTGTTGGGAACCAGGGTAGCGTAACAATCGAAAACCAGCAGCCCCCCAGTCCCGACAAGAAGTCCAAGAAAAAGTCGGGAAAAGCAGAGGGAGGGAAGCAGTGAAGTTGTTCTATCTATTCCTACTATTCCCCCTCACCATATCGGCGGCGGGCGGGTGGCCCACCCTTGAAACTAACTTGGGGTGCCCCATCCTTCGCGTTCTTTGCGAAGGGTGGGAACCTGCTCCTTCTCCAACACCGCATTCAACTTCACTTCCGACCCCGGCTGCACGGTGATCTCCCGCGACCAGTCCTTGTAGCCGGAAGAAGTCACGCGGACGGTGTGTTTGCCGGGCGACAGTTTCAGGGTGCTGGGAGCGTTGCCGACGAAGGCTCCGTCGCTGTAAACATCCGCACCGTCGGGATTGGACGCCACCTGCACCGTGGAAACAGCCTGGTACTCGTCTTCGTCTCTCCAGTACTGCCGGCCAACGAAGACAAAGAGTGCACCCAGCAGGAAAGAGCTGCCAAACAGGAGCATCTGTCCTATGAAAATGGGATTGGTGAGGATGGCATCAATCTGCTTGTCTATAGTTGCGTTGATCTTTGAAAGCAAGAAGCCTGTGATGAAAGCGGAAATGATTCCCAGCAGGTCCTTAAATCTGCTTTTCTCCTTTAGGTGTGGCGAAATCAAGATGCCGATTGTCCAACCTAGAGTCGCGCCGAAAATAATTAGTAGATAGTTAAGCCTCGGATCAGACCCGAGTCCACACGCGATCCATAAGAGGGCCACGAGGGTCAACCCTCCGAAGAGGTAACCGGGGAGGAGTTTATGCGGGAACCGCCGCCAAGCGTCGAACAGAGCCCACCGGTTTTGAGTGGTCATTGCAAACCTCGCCAGGCTTGAGGTTTATGGACTGTGACCCTGGATGTTCGCTGGGCATTATACAGGTGTCGGGTGGCCCGGCCTTGAAACCAAACTGGGGTGGCCCATCCTTCGCGTACTTTTGCGAAGGGTGGGAGGGGGGACATCAAGTTTCAAGGTCCCAGAGTTTCAAAGTTACGAGGGAACGTCCCAAGACGGACACGTCCGTGAAATCCCACCCTTGCGCACAGAACGCGCAAGGATGGGGCACCCGGCGCTTCCACTTTCTGTACAACCCACCGCGAAATTGATTTCCCCAAGACTGTGACCTTGCCCCGGGGCTTACGCCCCGGGCTAATGTCTGGCGCACCTCCGGGGATGGGTCATTCGCCTGTACTCCCGTTCGCGTTCCCTTTTCGCTTGACTTGCCCCGCCAAAAGACTAGAGTTCAGTCGAATCGAAAATTGAGGGGTCTTGGGGCCAGACACCGTCTGCCTCTCGCGCAGGCGGCTTGCACAATCCACGTTAAGGAGAATCCATGCGCAGATTGATGGTTTTGAGCGCTTGTTTGTTTTGGTTGGCGTCCCTGGCCATGGCCAAGGAGAAACTCACCTCCCAATGGAACTGTGCCGCGCCGTCGGAGATGCATGCCATCCCGGTCGCCGATCAGGCAAACCATTCCTACTCGATCAACAAAGGCGCCTGCACCGCGGTCAAGAGCAGCGTGGACGAGAAAGAAGGCGTGGGCACCGGTTTCAATGACGTTACCGGCGATTCCTCGCACGGGCATGGCATCTTCGTGGCCACCACCGCCAGTGGCGACAAGATTCATTACTCGTACAAGGAGTCATTAACCTCCAAAGACGGGAAAGTAGAATCCGGCAGCAATCCCTGGACGATCGTTGGCGGCACGGGGAAATTCGCCGGCGCCAAGGGCGAGGGCGGCTGCAAGGCGAAAGGCAATGCCGATGGCACCGTCAGCTGGGACTGCGAAGGCGCCTACACCCCGGCAAAATAACTGCTGGCCCACTCCCGGCCCGTCCGCGGAGTGGGCCCAGCCAGTCCGACCCCGGAGGAACGAAGAGTGAGCAAGACACTGACGGCTGGCTGATCGCGACTATTGATCCTTCTCCAAAACCTCGTCGTCCTTTCCCACTCCCGCCCGCCGCAGCAACCCGCGCAGCGACTTCTCTCCTCCCGCTCCGCGCTGCTCGGCGGCGATGTTGCCCTCGCGGTCAATCACCACATAAATCGGATACGAGTTCGCCTGGTACATCGCTGCCAGGTTGGTGTCTCGCATCAGCACGATGCGGCACGACCGCGGATGCTGCTCCAGATACTTCTGCACCGTCTGCTTCGACTCTCCCACGTCAATGGCCAGCACCAGCAGGCCTTTGCCGGAGAACTCGTGATCCACCGCGTCCACCAGCGCCTCTTCGTCCTTGCAATACGGACACCACGTGGTCCAGAACTCGAGCAACACCACCTTGCCTTTGACCGATGCGTTGGTGTAGGTCTCGCCGCTGAGCGTCCTGGCGTGAAAGCGGGGAGCGGGCTCGGGTTCGTCCGACTGGGTAAATCCCCCATCCTGCGCAAAAAGCACGCAAGGATGGGCCACCACCGTCAGCAGCACTAGAGCGATGAAGATCAGGTGTCGGCGCGCCCACATGGCGCGGCACTATATCACAGGCGGGTTAGCCGTCCTACGGCCCCCCACCGATGTCGGAGACGTGGACGACCTTGCCGCTGGCGTCGAAGTCCACCCGGAAGGTGTTGCGGACGGGACCTGCCAAGTAAGTGAACTGGCTTTTCCAGGCTTTTCCGTTGCCCATCTCCTGCGCGGGGTTGAACGACCCGGTTCCCACCTCTTGCCAAGAACGCGAGGATGCGGCACCCTCAGTAAACTATCCGTTTACGGAGGAAGAAGATGATGGGTGTGCAAAGACGGTTACGGGTTGGCCTCGGACTGGCTACGTTGGGGACCGCGGTGGTGGCGCTCGCGCTCTGTCCGCGCGCGGCGGCTCAGAACAAGGCGTGCAGCCTGGCCACGGCCGATGAACTACAGAGCGCTCTAGGCGCGAAGGTGTCCGGGCTGAGGGGGATCGGCACGCCCACGGGGGCGGAGGTTTGCACCGGCACGACGCCCACTGCCACGGTCACGCTGCGCCTGGCCAAGCGGTCCCCGGAGAGTCAGGGCAAAGAAGTTAAGGGCATCGAGATGGTGAAGAAGATGGGGGCGCAGGTGCAGGTCAAGACCGACGGGCCCATCACCTGCTCCACCCTGATTCCGCCGGCGAACCTGCCACAAATGGGATACAACACGACCTGCTCGGTCCTCAAAAACGGGCAGGTGGCGGCCATCGAAGTCACGGCCAAGAGCCAGAAGAATATGGCCTCCATGGACAGCCTGCACAAAATCGCGGAGAAGATGGCGGAAAGAATTTAGAAGACCGGGCGAGCCGAATCGGGCGAAGAAGAAATCCCCATCCTTGCGCGGAAAGCGCACAAGCCGCAAGCGTGTCAGTCCAGGGCCAGGAGGGAAATGCGGTCCTTGCCAGTGCGCTTGACCTGGCACATGACTCTATCGGCTGCGTTGATGATGTGGTCCGGCGTCGTCGGCGGATCTCGGAACGTGACCGCACCGATGCTGAAGGTAACTTCCCACCGATATGCTTTCATCGCGTCCTTGAGAGCTTTATGCAGCTTGTCCAGGACCACACGCGCGCTATCCAACGGGGTTTCGGGCAAGAGCAGAGCAAACTCGTCGCCCCCGAGGCGGGCAACGGAATCCATCTCGCGGAGTGTACTTTGCATGGTCCAGACCACGACTTTCAGCACCAGGTCTCCGGTGTCGTGGCCGAGGATGTCGTTCACGGCCTTAAAGCCATCGAGGTCAAGCGAGACCACGGTGAGGGGAGTGCGGCCCCGGCGCGAGCGTTTGCTCTCATAGCTGAGGACCTCCCGGAAGGCACGATCGTTCAACGCTCCCGTCTTGCAGTCTTTGCGGGAGAGGTCCCTGAAGCGGAGGTACAACGCCAGGAGGGCCCGGACCAACTCGTCCTGCTCAACGTTCGTGAGCGGGCGCTCGTGGCCGTCGGTAAAAGCCCGGACGAAACCGTCAGTGCCTTGAATGCAGGCGGCCGCATCGGCCAGGGTCTTGTGCTGGTGTCCGCAGAGGACCAGCAAATTGTCTTCCGACCAAAAAGCCACATAGTAAGTTGCGGACCGCTCTCCTGCCGCGGTCACCGGAGGTCGTTGGGGGTCTTTTCGGGTAATTCTGAGCTTGTCTTCAGCCCGAGGCGAATGGTGTCCTTGCCGGATTGCGCTCGCAACAAGAGGAATTTCAGGAGTATTTCCGGGAGCGCTTGTGCCGGTGGGGGTGTTTTGTCGGTCTGGGAGCGGTGAGAGTAGGGGATTCACCGGTTTTCTTGCCCGTCCTTCAGGGGACGTACCCCAGAGTAAGCAGGGGCAATCGGGCGCTCAAGTTACCGAAGGACATGTACTGTGGTGCGCGGCGCCGATCCGGCAGCGTTCAGCGCCCGACGAAGCTGGCGGTCCGCACCAGGCGCAGTTCGTTTCTCAACTGGCGCACTCGTGGGAGCAGGGCCTGCGGGTCCGGTGTTTCCACCGAGAAGTGGCTGGCGTAGGGGAATTTCGCTTTGGCCGCGCGCAGCCCCTGGCGCAGGTTCGCGGTGGAATCCACGTGCACCGCAACCTCAATCTGGAACAGGACGTAGACCCCCGCTTTCGCGGGAAGCAGGGCGATTTCGGCCTCGCAAAAAGGGTGGAGCTCGTGGAGAGCCATCACTGGCATGATATACGAGTCGCCGCCCTGGGCCCCCTTCAGTTCAGCCGCTCCGTCTGCTCCAGCAGCCGGCGATCGGCCCACTGCTTCCAGTCGCGCACCTTGCCTGTCTACGCCGCATCCACCTTCCTTTCTTCAAAATCGAAGACCAATCTGGAGGGCGGGCGGGCACGCCCCGTCCTCCAGTTGTTGGTGCGGGTTCAGGACGTCTCCAGGGCACGGATGTACTCAACGACCGACTCGCTCCAGCCATCGATGTGCGTCCACTTACCGTAGCCCACACCGTTCTTGTAGCTGGCCACGTTGATGACGTAGCCCCTCCCCTTCGGCGCCGGCACAGCATCGTGCGCCTGCTCGTCGGTGATCACGATCAGGCGGTCGTAGGCTTCGTCTCGGTTTAGTCCTTCGACCGCCTTCCCGAGATACGTGCCGTTGTGGTGCTGGCTGGCGTCAATGGCGTCGCGCAAAGCGAAGCCACGGCGCGCCGGTACCTCAACCAGATCGTCGGAGAACGAGAACACGCTCACCTTCTCCCCGATCTCGCGCAACAGAACCGCCAAACCGTAGGCGGCGTCGGTGCGCTGCATCTCGGAACGGCGGGAGAGCGGCGCGATCATCGAGCCGGAAACATCTACCAGCACGAGGGTCTTGCCGGGGAGCTTCTCCTGGCCGGCGACGCAGGCCAGCATGGCCTGCTCCAGCGCCTCCTCCCACCGTGGCGCATAGCGGGCCGCCGCAAGAAAACGGAACGGCAGCACGCGCTGCGTCTTCATGGAGCGGAGGGCGGACTGCACCAGATCCTCGTCCACGCCTGCTTCCTTCATGTTGCGCAGGTTACGGAGCAGGGCGAGGGCGCCGAGCTTGTTCTCGAGGAGCAGACGCTGCCAGGCCTCGCGCTTGTCGGCGCCTGAGCTGAGCGCGACCTCCCAGGTATCGGGCGTAGCCAGGCGTCCCCAGATCAGCTTCTTCCACACCCCGGCCTGGGCCGCGTCGCGCGGCTTGGCGTGGCAGAGGAAGAGCACGTCGCGCAGCTTGATGGGGCCACCGCGATCGTACTTGGCCAGCTGATACTCATCAAACTTGGGGAAGGCCGCCGCCAGCCCCTTCTTCACCTGGCCCGACAAAGGCACACGTCCGTCCTTCCAGTAGATGGCGACGAACTCGGCGAGCTCGTCGGCACGCTGGATGACGCGCGCGAGGGTCTCCGCCACGAGCACCGCGGTGCGTCTTGTGCCGCGCCATCTCGCGGACGAGCAGCAGTGGCGCATGGCGCAGCTTCATCGTCTCGCGCGTCTGAATCGCCAGGACCGCGACCTTTTCGGCCGCAACCTTGGGAACGAGCTCGGCGATGCGTCCGGCGATCTCGACTCCGTCCTCGTAGAACTGCGACTCCCAAAGCAGGCAGGCCAGCACCGAGCGCCGGAGCTGCAGCTCGGGCGAGAGATGGCGGGCGGGGGCGCCCTCGTGAGTGCGGGGACCGAGATTGAGTATATTTAGACGGGCCATGATTCTTCCTCACATTCGTCGCTGGTCGTCGGTCGCTGGTCGTTAGCCGAAACCTTCGGAGTTCAAAGAAGGGCACAACTTTCAGTCGCGCCGCAATACTATTGTTAATTGCTCTCGTTCCGAGCGCGTTCTTTGCGCGCGAAATCTGTTTTTCTCGCCGGGGAATCGGGCGACGACGGTATGGTTCCGATGCTCTAACCAGTTTGAGCTACATGGCTGATACCATGGCAGGATTCGAACCCGCAGCCTTCGGATTACGAAGTAACCCTCGTCTTCACCACCGGCGAACTGGGCGAAATAACCCGCGGAGCGCCTCAGCGCTCCGCGGTTGCGACTTCCGCGACGGTCTCTGTATTGGCATTCTCCCGCGCGAAACCAATACGCACCAACCGCGGAGGCACGCTCCGGTCGCGGTAGTCGGTGCAGTACAGCACATTAATCTGCACCGAACGCACTACTGCGCCGAACGTGCAGAACACTGCGTTGCGGCCGCTGGCGCCGTACTGCATGTGCACGAAGGCGCATCCCGCACAGAGGCCGCGAGGCTTCACGGCGCGCTTGCGGCGGATCCAGCGCTGGACAGCGATGAGAATCAAGTAGCAAATGACGCCGTACATCGCGACCTCCTTTCTTGCAGCTGGCATGCCGCATCATGCTTACTCCATCGTCTCGACCAGCTCATCCTCGTCGTCCGCGTCTGCTACAAAGCCCATGCCCACAAAGCCGCCGACCTTGCGTTTCGGTTCAGTCGGGATGATCAACGCAATGTCTTCCATCTGCTTGCGGGTCGGCAGAGTGCGGTTCATGTAGTCGGTGCAATCGCGAACTTTGAACGGCACCCGGCGCAGGTCAAAGGCGAACGCGCAGAAGACTGTCTCCTCGCTTTCGCGGAATCCCTTTTGAGCGTGCGCCCAGTAGCAGCTCCGGCATAGAGACTCGCCATCCGACGGCTTGGTGATCACTATCAACGTATTTTCGTTCATGCAGGACACTTTTCTAACCGGCCAAAAGGCCGGAGTAAGTCGAGTTAGGAGCCGTGGATTCTTGCGCCGCTGCGCGGCTCGCGGGCAGGAGTGCCCGCGCCACAAAAAACACAAGGTCCCTCCACTCCGCCGGGGATTCGCAAGCGAATCCCCGGCTCCGGTCGGAATGACAGGGTGTGGAGACCCCATGGGGTCTCCCGATTATTCCGGTCAGGGTACATGCGGACACGGCAGGGCTTGCGCCCATGAGGATTCGGACCTCCCAGCCCGAAGGCTGTTTCGCCGAAGAAGTATCCGTGGCCAATCGCCACTGACCTTGAAAAGTTAGTGCTGGGGGAACAAGCGACAGCAGCATGGGTCGATTAGCAGTCGAAGTAGCTGCGGTCTACGCCACCCAGCGAAATTGTGGTTGAAGCTGCGTCAGGAGCGACGATTAACTAAGGAAGTCAAACGACGCCCGGGTGCAGACTCGGCATATATCGGGCCGATCCTGCAGTCGCAGCACGTTGTGGGTTGTGCTCATGCGAGCGTCCTTTCTGGTGAAGATGATTGAAGATGACATGAGTTTGAGATTTTCGCAAGAGGGAAAATGTTAAGTGACTGTGAAAATGCGAAGCCCACGCACAAAGGCTGAAATCACGGTGTGATCGGGACCCAGGTTGCGGAGCTGGTATCCCTGCGACTTTGCCGTCACACGCTATCGTTCGTCCCGCTGGAGAAAGGGACTTTGGGCTGGCCCCATCTCGGGAGCCGGTGCAGTCTGGGAGTAACACTTGCGGCATCCGCAATTCGAAGCCGCTTGACTTCGCTTTTTATTCGCTTACAATGAGGCTATGGCCATCACACGACGTCAGCGTCAGCTGTACGACTTCATCTCGCGCTTCGTGGCGGAGAAGGGGTATTCCCCATCGTTCGAGGAGATCGCCGAAGGCATGGGGTTGAGTTCGCTGGCCACGGTGCACAAGCACGTCTCCAACCTTGAGAAAAAGGGTCTGCTCACCCGCGATTACAACCGCAGCCGGTCCATTGATTTGCTGCCTCCCAAGGGAAGGTTGAAGCAGGCCATGTCGGTGAACACCGGGATGGTGCTGCCTTTGCTGGGGCGCATTGCCGCGGGCCAGCCCATTGAGGCGGTGGAAAATCCGGAGACGATTTCCCTGGCGGACTTCGTGCGCTCCAAAGAAGTGTTTGTGCTCGAGGTGCGCGGTGATTCCATGCAGGATGAAGCCATCCTTGACGGCGATTACGTGCTGGTGGAGAAAAGCAAGACGGCGCACAACGGCGACATCGTGGTCGCCCTGGTGCGGGGAAGCGACGCGACACTGAAACGCTTCTATCGCGAGGGAGACGACATTCGCCTGCAGCCCTCGAATGCCACCATGCAACCGATCATCGTGCCGGCAGCGGCGGTGGAGGTGCAGGGGCGGGTGATTGGGGTTTTGAGAAAGTACTGAGTTGCGAGTAGCGAGTTGCCAGCAAAAACAAAAACGCCCGGATCCAATCCCGGGCTTTTTGCGCGCTACTCACAACCTACTACCCGCTACTCATCCCAAGTGCTTGTCCAGCGCTTTCTGGATCTGCTCTTTGGGGACGTAGCCGACGATCTGTTCCTTCACCTGGCCTCCCTTGAACACGAGCAGCGTGGGAATGCCGCGCACGCCGTAGCGCATGGGGGTGGCGCCGTTGCGGTCCACATCCATTTTGCCGACCTTCACCTTGCCCTGGTACTCCTGGGCCAGTTGCTCGACGATTGGGGCGATGGCGCGGCAGGGGCCGCACCAGGTGGCCCAGAAATCCACCAGCACGGGTTGGTCCGACTTCAGTACATCCTGATCGAAGTTGGAATCGGTTACTTCGAGAATCGTGCTACTTGCCATTGTTCCTCCGCTAAAGTCGCTCGGCGCCGCGTGGCTTACCGGCGGCGTTCCCGGATGGGCAAATCAATATGAGTGCTTCCCGGAAAATAAGTCTACTATCCTAGCATTTCGTTAGATGCTGTGCAGTAAGGAAGGTCGCAAGCGGCTGTTGGCTGGTAGCTCCTGGCTCTTGTCAACCGAGACCATTCTGCTAGCAGCCAGGAGCCAGCAGTCAGAGGCCAAAATTAAAAAGCGCCCTAAACTTTTCAGTTCAGGACGCCTCGGCAGCCCTCCCCCAGAACTGCCAAACCACGAGTGGATAGTATGACGAGCCTGCGGGAGTGTAAACGTCACTTCAGTAACGCCTGCCTTTTGCATGGGTAATCTCAGGCCGGGTCTCGGAGGTAATTGGTTGGGGTGGGGCGGCCGCCGGGCGGATTCCTGCTAATTGCTTGCCAGCAAAAGGGAAAATCCCTGGAAGGAGAACTCGCGACGACCTTCGGTTACGGTGGGCTTCACGGTTCCCGCCCGTACCTCTCCGACGGCTTTTTCCAGGCGCTCGAGAAAGTCCGGGGGAGCGACTGGGACGTTGTGGGCGGGCAAGAGCAGTTCCAATTTGGGAGCGAGCTTGGCCAGCCGGGCCACGGACTTGCCGTAGGCGTTGAAGTCGGTCTCTTCGGTGAAGAGGTAGATGGGGCCGGGGTAGAAGGTGTCGCCGGTGAATAGCAGGCCGTTCTTGCGATCGAGCAGACAAAGCGAGTCAGGCGTGTGGCCCGGGGTGAAGAGGACCTCGAGTTCACGGCCACCGAGTTGAATACGTTCTCCGTCCTTTACGCGGTGTGAAACATGAAACGGGCGAATGGAGTACGAGTCGGGTTTCACGCCGGGAGGGAGGTGTCCGCAGATGCGCTCGGGGGCCAGAGCATCGCGCGCGTTGGCGCGGGTGAAGGGCGTGTCCTCGTCGAGGATGTCGGAAAACTCTGCATTGCCCCCGGTGTGGTCGAAATGGGTGTGCGAGTTGAGCACGGTGACGGGCAGCTTCGTCAGACGAGCAGTAATGTCGCTGATCCTGCCTATACCCAGGCCGGTGTCGAACAGCAGGGCGCGCTTGCTGCCAAGAATCAGGTAGGAGATGACTTCTTCGAACTGGTGCGGTTCGTAGATGGCGAAGACGCCGGGGCGGATGCGGTAGACCTCGAACCAGTCATCGCTGACGTTGACGCGATCGAGTTTGGCGTACTCCGGGCGCGGGAGCTGGCGGCACCATTCGGGACGGAGCGGCTCGCCGGGCTGCGTCTGGGCCTGAGCCAGTGTGCAGGCCAGCGGAAAGAGCAAGAGTGCAGAGAGCGCACGTGGGATCAATTCACAATTTCTCCCGACCCATCACGATCCTCATTTGTTGTATTGCCAGGTTTCGCCAGCGTCTATCGTAGTCCAGATTTCGCCGCCAGAGGTGGTCAGCTTGCCGTGACGGGCGTCGGTGAATTCCACGCCGATAATGTCAGCGGTAAGAGGCTTGCCATCGGCGATGGGTTTGATCTGCAGCCAGTGCCCTCCGGCATCGGAGGAGTGGTAAAGAGCGCCGTGGAGGCCTCCGACCCAAATCTCAGCGCCGACTGCCGCCAGAGCGCGGAAAGTGACCTTGGCGGGAACGGGGATGGTCTGCCACGTTTTGCCCGCATCGAGGGAGCGCTGCAGGGTACCGTCGGCAGACAAAGTCCAGCGCGGGAGCACGCTATTCGTGTCAAAGTTGAACGCCTGTTCATTCTTGGCCTCGGCGCGTGCCACCTTTCGATTTGCCATTGCGGCGCCACCCACCATACCCGCAGCAGGAGCTTTTGCTCTGGCCTCGGTATCCTTCGCTTTGCCTGCGGTGGCCTCTGCCAATTCAAGCGAGCCCGAGGACTTGCCGGTCAACTCATCAGCGGGTTTGATAACAGACACCTCCTGCGTCTGATCGGCCTTCTTGTCCAGTTCGCCCGCCTGGGCGACCGGAGCTGCGGCCGCAGCCATCGGCGACGCCGGCAGCGCCGTGGGGCGGTTGTCCGTTCGCATGGGCGCGGGAGCAGCCGCCACCAGTTGTGACTGCGCAGGCCCTTGCCGCCCGAGTTGCTTCGACGCCATGCTATTCGCCACGAATGTCTCTTCTTTGGCGCGAGGGGCAGGCCGGCCGGCAGACATCGGTGCGGTCACTAAATTCGCATGTAGTTTCTCCGGCGCCGGAGAGGGGGCGACCCTGTCACGGGAGGAAGCTTCCAGTTGCGGGGTTGTGGAACTTGGCGGGGGACCGGCAACGGCCTTCTCCCCGATCGCGGAAGCCGTGCGCGGCACCAGGGCGGGAGTTTTCGCTTGCCTGTACAGAGTAACTGCCGCACCCACAACCACGACACACGCCACGGCGGCGCTCCAGCGCAGCACATTACCGCTGAGCCATCCCGATCTTGGGCGGACGGCTGCGGCCACCCGGACCGTTTCGAATTCAGGTTGTGCCGCCGCTACGATGTCGCGGCAGTCGGCGCACTGCGCCATGTGTGCGAGCACCTGAACGCGTTCGCGCTCCGTCAGCGATTTCTCGACCAGAGCCGTGAGCAGGTTGGGGTCGGGGTGCGGTCCGGCCTTGGCGCCTGCCGCAAGGCGCTGCGTCACGATTTTGGGGACCTGCTCCATGGTTCTTTGGCCCTTGAGACGGTCGTGCTCTATCCGGATCCCTCTCCTGCCTGGGCTTCTGCTTTTCTTTCTGGGAACGCGCTGGCATCTCGTTCTTGCGCCAGGCGAGTGCGAATATTCACACGAAGGTCACGCACATCGACCTCCATCGCTTCCAGGGCCTGGCGGCGGCTCATCCCACGCCGGCCCAGGGCGGCCAGAATCTGCTTGCGCAAGGACTTGGCCATCTTATCGAGCTTGCGGCTGATGGTGGACTCGTGGACTCCCAGGACGCGGGCGATTTCCGCCAAAGTGCGTTGGTCGAGGTAGTAGGCCGCCAGTACAAAACGGTCGTCAGCGGAGAGCCCGGCCAGGACTTCATCGGTGGCGGACTCGATTCGGGTATCCACCGTGGCCAACGGCCCTGGGTCGGGAGCAGCAAACTGTCTTCCCTCCTCACTCTCCTCGTCGAGGCTGACCAGGCGGCGCTGGCGGCGGTAGCGGTTGACGTGCTCCTGCGCCAACACGGTGCGCAGCCAGCCTTCGAGCGAGCCCCGTCCGGTATAGGAGGTCAGCTTGCAGACGCGCTGGCCGTCGCGTGTGGTGGTGCCGTAAAGATCAGCGTAGAGCGAGTCGGCGAGTTCGCGGGCAGCCGAACTCTCTTTGGCGATGTAGCCGGCGACGTCGTAGAGCTTCTCCCGGAAGCGCGCCATGAAGACCTCCCAGGCGCGTTCGTTGCCAGCGGCACAAGCGCGGGCAAGCGCCAGGTCCTCGACCCGCAAGCTCACGTAGAGCTCGCGGACGGCGGGGATGGATGCATCCGCCGCAAGATACTTGGCTCGCACCTCCAGAAGAATAGCGGTGAACTCCGCTTGTTGGAGGCCGAATTTTTGAGCACCGCTACCGGTGTACAGTTCCGCGATCAGAGATTCGATCTCTGCCGGCAGAACAGCTGCGGATTGAGTGGCGCCATTCATCGTGCAGAAGGCGGGCGGCCGAACCGCAGAGAAGATCGGCGGTTACAGCCATGCCCCTGCCAAACAGGGTTCCATGACCGATGCTATCAACTTTTTAGACGCAAGAAGGCCGATTTTTGCCGTTCCGCCACTAGTGGGTGCATAGGGGCGCCCCGGAGAGTGGTCGAGGCAGGCAGGCCGGGGTGTCCCACGCCCGCCGGGGAGGCGCCACATGATCAGGTTCTTGTTTCCGGCCTTGGCAGGTATGACGATGGCAGGAGTGGCATTGCTTACGTGGAGTGGGGTTGAGGCCGGGGAGGTTTCGACGGTTCCCGGGTACAAGGTGTTGGCGCCCATACGCCAGGGAAACTTGACGGTGTTCCCGGTGGTGACGGCAAATCCGCATGACACCGGACAATTTCTAACCCTGGATGAAGGCTTGCGCTCGGGCGAGGTGGTGGTGACCGAGTCCGGGAACATTTCGCCGCTGGTACGGCCCCGGCATCCCGGCCAGACGGAGCGCCCCATTCGCCAGGGAGGGGCGCAGGTGAATCAGTTAGTGCTGGTGAATAACTCCAAGCGGCCGCTGATCCTACTGGCGGGGGAGATCGTGACAGGCGGGAAACAGGACCGGGTGATCGGCAAGGACCGCCTGGTGCCAGCCGAGAGCGATCCCATTGACTTGGGTGTGTTCTGCGTGGAGCCGGGCCGCTGGACGGCCGCGGCGGGGAAATTTGGGGCGTTCAACAGTTCCATGGCGCAGCCCGCGGTGCGCTCAAAGGCCATGGCGGACAAGGACCAGGACAAGGTGTGGTCAGAGGTGAGGAAGTCGCAGGCGGCCATGGCAGAAGCGGTGCCGGCTCCGGCGGCGCGGGTAGTGGGCAGCGCCAGTTCATACGCAGGCGTGATGCAGAACGTGGAGGTGCAGCAGAAGGTGAACTCGGTGGCTGCCCCCATTGAGCGCAATTATCAGAGCCTGATCAAGCAGCTGCGTGACCGCAACGCCGTCGGCGTCGTGGTGGCGGTCAATGGAGAGATCATCTGGGCCGACATGTTTGCCAGCACCAACCTGCTGGAAAAATACTGGTCCAAGCTGGTGCGCTCCTACGCGGCAGAGGCAGTGGTAACTGAGATCAAGAACCGGGAAGCCAGCCAGCAGGCGGCGCAGGAGTTTCTGGACAACCTGGAAGGCCGCCGGGAAATGGTGGAGAGCGAGCCCGGCCTCTACCGTCACACCGAGATCACCGGCGACGGCTTCAAGGTATTCGAGTTGACGGCGCTATTGCCCAAAACCGGCTTCGACCTGCATGTGGCGAAGATGGCCGAATAGTATCGAGTTGCGAGTACTGAGCGATTGTCTCCTGTCGATGTCATCCTGAGCGCGAGAGCGCGAGGGAGCTTGCGCATGGCGGAGAGTGCCGATGCGCGCAAGGTCCTTCACCCCGCTTGGGCGGGGTTCAGGATGACGCCAACTCTATCTCCGTAGCTCCACAGACAACGTACTTCAGCGCCCGCGGGCCGGCGTGGTACGCGGGGGATGATCGGAATGCGCGTTGGGCACGGGCTTGTCATCCGAGGTGTAGAGGGCCAGGCCCTCGGTCAAGCCGTCCACTGGGCTGAACATGGCCTCGTTGAACATGTTGCCAATTTTGGCAGTGGCGGAGGCGATTGCAGGGTAGGCCAGGCCGCTGACAAACGAAAGTGACTGGTAATCGCCGACCATGAATCCCTGATCAGTATTCGCCAGCCAAGTCAACCGGATGGGTCCTGCCAACGTGATGGGATCGGTCCAGGTGCGCCCGCTGTCGGGAGAAGAAATATAGCCTTCCATGAGCTGACAAGTAGAGGTCGTGCAGTTCGCTTGGGGATAGAAATAGTAGGTGACGCCGATGTGTGTGGTAGCTCCCCCAGTCCCCGGTTCAATCTCAAGGCCGGGAATGAAGTGGTCCACCGTACTGTTTACAGGATCTATGGGCACACGATGAAGCGGCGCCCAGGTTCTTCCGTTGCGCGAGGCGCTGAGCACGATGTCGTTCGACGAGCATCCGGCGCGGAAACGGCAGTCGTGGAAGGCCACGAAGACCCGGCCGGTTGCGTCCATAGCCGAGGACGGGAGATTCAAGTCGCGCAGGCCTCCGGCGATGGTGTGGGTCACGGGAGAAGCAATCGTCACTGCCGGCCCCCAGGTCTTGCCGCCATCCTTGGACCCGTAGGCAATTTCGGAACTGAGGAAAGCGTCGCTGCTGGTAATGATGGCAACACCGTCGGGCCTGGCGAGCGCCTGCCCGCCCAGGCCGATAGGGGCCCCTTGGGGTTGGACCGGCTGACCCCAGGTCAGGCCACCATCGATCGAGGTGCTGACGAAAATCACGTCCCCGATTCCGTTATCGTCGAACTCGGCGTAACAGTGCCCGAAGAACGGGCTGCCAGTGTTATTGTCGCAAGCCACCCAGGTCTTGTCGGGAAGGCTGAAGGTGCCGGTGACCTTCACGGGGTTGTTCCAGTTAATGCCGTCGCTGGAGCGACTGATCAGCATGGGCGGGAGCGGATTCCCATTCTCGGAGAGCGGCAGCGTGGCGATGAGCCACACACCGTGGGCAGCGTCAAAAGCCACGGCCGGGTCGGACACGCGATCAAACGGCCCGCTGCCTTCAATGCTGGTGAGGCCGGGCAGCGAGCCGTGCTGCCAGGTCTGGCCGCCGTCCAGCGAGGTGGCCCAGCCCACGTCTGAACAACCGCCGCCGGTGTTGAACCGTCCCTGCTGGAAGGCGGTGACGATGGTGCTGCCGAACGAGAAGGTATCAGCTTCGACCTCCGTGGCGTGCTGGCTGTCGGCGTTGGTGAAGGGGTCGGTGCTGATTTGGTCCAGAACCTGGGCCTGGGTGGTCATGGGTAAGGCCAGGAGGAGAATTGGCAACAGCCAGTTCACCTTGCGATTTTTCAAGCGGAGCAGAGCAGGGATTGAATGGGACAAGATCGGCCTCCGGCAAGATGGCGTTCTCGAAGCGCGTCGGTCTGCGGCCGGGAAAAGAACTACCGGCCGTAGTAGGACGTTGCAGAATGCGGCGCGGGGCGGAGGGTGTCAAGTAGGCTGAAAGACCCCATGGGCGGGATGTTTTCCCGGACTTTCAGAGCGAAAGCAGCTCCTTGCCCTCCTCGAAGTTCGGGTACGAGAGCACCGGCAGCAAATCGTGCTTCATGCGGGAATTGTCGGCCACGCAGGAGGTCATGCCGGCCTTTACGATGTCTCTGTTCAGCGGTGCAGGGATCTGAAAGAGCAAGGCGGCGGCCTCACAGCAGGCACCGGCGAGGTGAAACATCCAGGCAGGCAGCCGCCAGGGTCGCGGGCAATTGCAGCAGGTTGCCAGCCGGTCTAAGAAATCCTGCAGCGTCAGCGGAGCGTCGTCGCACACCTGATAGATGCCGGCTACATTGTCTCTTTCAATCGCGGCCTGCAGCGCAGCCAGGAAATCCGGCAAGGCGATCAGGTGCGTCCAGGTCGGGCCTCTCCAGACAGCCATTAACCGATGACGCAGCATCCAACGGGCTCCTTCGATCATTTTGATTCCATTACCGTAGACCATACCTGAGCGGAACACGACCGGGGTTATCGCAGCGTCCCTGCAGGTTTCAAATAGATGTTGCTCGGCCTCCCGCCGGGTGCGGAAATGGATGACACTGGAAGTTGCGTCGAGTCGTCCTGTAGCCGGACGGTCGGGGCTGGTTTCGCCCTCGACTTGGGGGAAGCTGACGAGGATGAATCGGCGCACACCCGCAGTCTTGGCAGCTTCCACCAGGTTCTTTACAAATCCCACATTGGTTAGTGGAAGAAACTTTTCAGGCCGCGGCGCGAAGAGAACTCCGGCGAAGTGCACGATGCAGGCAATTCCGGCACAAGCCAGCGGCAGCGTGCCGGGCTGCGAGAGGTCTGCGTGGCATAGAGAAACGCTGGAATGGCCGGAGACATCGAACGGCAGCGGCGACTTATGCACCATGAGGCGCAACTCGTGGGGGCTGGACATCAAGTGCTGGGTCAACCGAGCGCCTAGGTTGCCGGCAGCGCCAGTAATCAGGATTTTCACGCGGCTCTCGCTCGGTGCGTCATGAAACCGCGGAAGTAGATCATTCCGCCAATATCGAAGAGTCCGTGCGCGATCATGGGCACGAGCAGGCTCCTGGACCAGGCGAAGAATAATCCCAGGTAAAGGCCCTGAAACACCGACCACACACTGATGATGCGGATATCCTTCTTGCCGAAGTGGGCGACCATAAACAGCAAGGAGGCGGCGATCAGGCCGAATTTCTGCTGCAGGAATCCCCGAAAGAAGATTTCCTCGCCGCAGGCGGCGGTCAGGCCGCCCACGATGATCTGGGCAGGTCCGGCGTGAGCAAACTCCTTGGCCAACGCTGCAGTCAGGTTCTGCGCGTAGGTTTTTCCTTTGACGACGGCATACCCTTGCTGGACCAGGCCGGTCCACACGGCCAGCCACGCAAAACCGGTGATGCCGAAGAATATCGCTTGTCGCGTGGCCTTGAGTGCGAGCGGCAGGCCACTGCTCTGGATACCCCAGTAACCTACTCCGCCAAGCAACAGAGTGATGGTGATCTCAAGACTTAGGTATCGCTTGATGTAGAAGAGCATGAGTTACTGATTGAGGGATCCAAGGGAAACTGTACCTCAGTTTTGCACGCTGCTGTACCAGTTTCGCCAGGCAGCGGGATCGCTGGGAAGGTTTTGGCCGGTGATGTCGCGCAGGGCGTGGTAGACCCAGAGGTGAGTTTGGGCATCGAGAGAAGTGTCTTCGGCGTAGTCGAGCAATTTGGGGACGGCAGTGCGGCGCTGCTCCTGGGTGAGCATGCCGGATTGCGCCAGGCTGCAAGCGGCGCGTTCACGCACCATGGGTGAGGGGTCGTCGTGGAAGGTTTCGAGCAAGGGAGCGATGCTGTCGTCGGTGCCGAGGTAGGCCAGGCCCTCGACTGCCCAGTGGCGAATCTCGGGATCGGAGTCGCGCAGTTGGCTGGTGAGGATTTCGCTCACGCGTTGGGGTTCAACGCCGCGGTTGCCCAGGAGGCCTAATGTCCAGAGGGCCCAGATGCGTTGTTGTTGAGAGCCTGATTCCGCTTCTTTTGCTAGCCGGTCCACATTGGCTGAAGTCTTGGCTTGGTTCAAGGCGGCGAGGTCCACTTCAATCGCAGCGGCCCGCACGCGCAGGTCGTTGGAATTCATTCCGGTGGTAATCTGCCCATTCAACTGTGAGTTGAGCCTGAGCCGGCCGCGCCAGCCGTCCACGCGGGCTGCGATCTGGTCATTGGCGCCGTCGTAATGATTGATGGACCGTCCCAGCAAGAGCTGGGCCTGATTTTGCGGATTCTGCTGGTCCAGATGCTCAATCTCGTGCTCAGAAAGAATAGCGAGAGAGGCGGGCTTCGGCTGGCCGTGCAGACTGAGCAGGTCGGCGATCTGGCTCCAGGCGGCGCGGGCGCTGGTCGTTCCTGCGAACAGCAACGCACTCAAGGCGGCAGCGATCAGGACAGCGATCACGCGCACCCTTCGAATCTGCGGGTCTCGAGTCTGGCCGGCTTGCACATCCGAGCCCGGACCCAGCGTGCCGTAGTCAGGCGTCGGCTTCGGAGCAGGATTGCCCTCCCAAGTGTGCATACCCGAAGTCTAGGGTGGGTGCAGAAATGCGGTAAAGTTACCTCCGGAGTAATTCGGAGGTTACCAACGTTTAGAGTGAGCAGAGTCTTTGTAGGGGAGGTTCTACGCGCGTATGAAGCGAACATTCTTTGCGGCACGTGTTTGGTTGCTTGCTCTGGCCGTGGTCACGCTGGCTGCAGCTGCTGGTCCGGGATACCACGTGATCAACACCTACACCTTGGGCGGAGAAGGGGGCTGGGACTATCTGACGCTGGACAGCGCTTCGCGCCATCTGTACATCTCCCGCGGCACTCATGTGGTGGTGATTGATGCCGATTCGGGCAAGGCAGTGGGAGAGATCCCGGACACCCCAGGCGTCCACGGTGTGGCGCTGGACACCGGTGCAGGGCGAGGATTTGTGAGCAACGGACGCGAAGGCACGGTGAGCGTCTTCGAGATTAGCACGCTGAAGACGCTGAAGAAGGTGAAAGTGGGGGAGAATCCGGATGCGATTCTTTACGATCCGGCGAGCCAGCGGGTGTTCACCTTCAACGGGCGAAGCCACGATGCGACGGCGCTGGGCGCGGCCAAAAGCGAGGTGGTGGGCACGATCAAGCTCGACGGGAAACCCGAGTTTGCGGTGAGCGACGGAAAAGGTGGAGTGTTCGTGAATATCGAGGACAAGAGCGAACTGGCGTCGCTCGATCCCAAAGCCCTGAAGGTGAAGGCAACCTGGCCACTGGCGCCGTGCGAAGAGCCGAGCGGTTTGGCCATGGACCGCAAGAACCGGCGCTTGTTCTCCGGGTGCGACAAGCTGATGGCGATTGTGGACGCGGACAGCGGCAAAGTGGTGAGCACGCTGCCCATCTGCGACGGGGTGGACGCTACTGCCTATGATGATGAAACTCATCTGGCGTTTGCGTCATGCCATGACGGCAAGCTGACGGTGATCCAGGAAGAATCGCCGGACAAGTTCAGCGTGGCCGAAACGGTGACGACGCAGGTAGGGGCGCGCACCATGGCGCTCGATCCCAAGACACACCAGATCTACACGGTAACGGCAAAATTTGGGCCGCGACCAGCGCCGACGGCGGACAATCCTCATCCGCGGCCTACGATTCTGCCGGATTCGTTCGTGGTGCTGGTGGTGGGCAAGTAGGCGCTATGCCGGGCTGGAGACACGGCCCTGAAAGTAGGGGCAGGTGGATTGCAGCGGGCAGGCCTCGCACAGGGGCCGGGAGCGCTTGCACAACTCCTGTCCGTGCTGGCGCAGGAGTTGGTGGGCGGCGATGAGGCTGTCGTAGTCCGAGGGCAGTTGGTTTTTCAACGCCTGCAGTACTCCGCGATAGCTAGCCGAGTAACTTTTTTTCTCCTCTGCAAAACCCAGCCGCAGCAGGACGCGCAGGCCGTTGGATTCGAGCGCGAGCAGGGGATAGCTGCAGGTCAGCATCAGAATCTTTTCGGCGCCGGGATCGCCGATCGAGGGAAAACGCTTCAGCTCCTTCTTCGCCTGGGGAAGCGGTTTCTTCAGGACCGATTGCATGTCACCCTTGAAAATCCAGTGGGCAAGTTCGGCGATCTGGCGCAGGCGCTGAGCGCGGAGTTCGGGAACCATGCCGCCCAGCCTGGTGACCTTGAGCAGGTCCTCGGGAGAGGCATCGAGGATTTGCTTCGGGCGCGTGCCCACGTTCTTCTTGAGCGCAGCGAAGGCGACAGCGCGTTTCTCGTCATCGACGAGATAGGCGACGTTTTCCCACAGAATCAGCTCGAACGGATCGGTGATTTTGGGCGCCTTGGGGTGGCCGTAGAACTTCTCAAGGGCTTGGACGACGCGGTCGAGGGAGGGTGCTGCGCTCATGCCGGGGCTGCAGACAGCATCTTAAACGCAAAGGGCGCGGAGGTTCTCGCAAAGGGCACTAAGGAAAGCACTCCCAGGCACCCTTTGCGGTTTGCTTTCGCGAACTTTGCGCCTTGTGTTATTGCTGCTTCTTGCTCCAGTCGTCCTTGGAGAGCACCTTCAGCCCCTCCAGCTTGGACTTGGCCAATGCGGTGTTCACCGCAGGGACATCTTTCGCGCCCATATCCTGGAACTTAGCGGTGGCATCGTCCAGCTGCTTTTTCAGGACAGCGGTTCGTTCGGTCTGCGATTGCGTGGGTTTGCCTTCGAAGCCGTTCACTCCGCCATACAGCTCACCCAGGTTCTCGCGGAGCTTGTGCTCGCCGGTGATCATGCCTCCCTCTTTCACCGACACCAGGGTGGAGCGGAAGTCCTCCAGCTGGGCGGCCAGCTTGTCGAGTTGGGCCTTCAGCTTGCGGTCTTTGCCGGCCTGGGTGGCACGCTGCCGGACCTGGTCGCGCAGATCAACCGTTGCATCCACCACGTAGGTCAGATCCGCCAGCATGTTATAGAGCTGCATGACGGTCTTGTGCTGCAAGTCGAGGTCGGCCGGCGTGGCGTTGGAGCGGGGATCGGGCACCAGGTCAAGCTTGCCGCTGTAGCTCTGCTTGCCGCGGATGAGCTTGATGGTGTAGGAGCCGGGCTCGACCTGCGGACCGAAGAATGCAAATGGCTGCTCCACCAACGAGGCTGCGGGCGGAACTTTGGGCGGCTTCAGGCGCTCGGCCCAGCCCACGCGATTGACGCCGCGCCGCGGATCGCCCTGCAGCGTGTTCACCAGGTTGCCCTTGGCATCGTAGATCTCGATTTTCAGCGAGCCGAAGATGTTGCGCTTCTTCTGGTAGTAGACGACGGGCGCAGTCTCAGGAAGGGAGCGGCCGACGAATTCGGCGTCGCCGTCGAAGCGTTGCTCGAAGGCGGGCAGAACCAGTTCCGCGGGCCGGGAGGGCAGCAGGGCCGCGTTCGCCTCCAGGATTTCCGGGGTGATGGCGCGCAGCGGAGTCAGATCGTCCAGGATGTAGATGCCGCGTCCATGGGTAGCGATCAGCAAGTCAGACTCACGGGGTTGGATTGCAAGGTCCCGCACGGCGACGTTGGGCAGCTTGCCGGTGAACTGGGCCCAGTGTTTGCCGCCATCCACGGTGAGGAAAAGACCGAACTCCGTGCCCACGAAAAGCAGGTTGGGATTGACCAGATCTTCGCGGACAACATGGGCGTAGCCTTTTAATTCCGGCGTGGAGAGCGCGGTCCAGGTCTGGCCATAGTCGGTGGTCTTGTAGACATATGTCTTCATGTCGCCCGTGGCGTGACCGTCGAACGTGGCGTAGGCGGCGCCGGCGTCGAAGTGGCTTGCCTCAATGGTGGAGACCCAGGTGTTGGCCGGCAAACCAGGAATGTTCTTCACGACGTTGGTCCAGGTTTTGCCGCCGTCGCGGGTGATCTGGACGTTGCCGTCATCGGTGCCGGCCCAGATTACGTCTCCGTTCTTCGGCGATTCGGCGATGGTGTAGATGGTCTCGTAGCGCTCGGCGTCGGAATTGTCGATGGTGAGGCCGCCAGATTTTTCCTGGTGCTGCTTCTCCGGATCGTTGGTAGTCAGGTCGGGCGAGATCCGGTCCCAGGATTCGCCCTTGTCGCGGGAGCGGAACAGGAACTGCGCGCCGATGTAGATGGTGCCGGGATGGTTGGGGCTGAGGTGGATCGGTGTGTTCCAGTTGAAGCGAAATTCCGGTTCGTCGGCGCGGGGCAGGGGCTTGATTTCCTTCTGCTCTTCGGTGGACTTGCGCAGGCGGGAAATATGGCCGCCCTGGTACTCGACGTAGGCGATGTCAGGATCGGTGGGATCGCTGAAGGCCCAGAAGCCATCGCCGAAGCCGATGTTGCGCCAGTGGCGGTTGGCGATGCCACCCACGGCGCGGGAGGGGCCCATCCAGGTGCCGTTGTCCTGCAGGCCGCCGTAGACGTTGTAGGGGCGCTCCATGTCGTAACTGACGTGATAGAACTGCGCCACCGGCAACGATTGCAGGTATCGCCAATGGTTGCCGCGATCCTCTGATTTGTAGACGCCGCCGTCGTCGCCGTCAAACATACGTTCCGGGTTCTTGGGGTCTATCCACAGTGCGTGATGGTCACCGTGGACGCCACCGCTAAACCCTTCGTCGTTGGTGGAGAACACCGCGCTGAAACTCTTGCCGGCGTCGTCGCTCACGGTGAGCCCGAAACCGGGTTTGTAAACGCGGTCGGGGTTGTTGGGATCAACTGCCAGACGGGCGAAGTAGAAGGGACGGCCGCTGACGTTGAAGGAGTTGTTCACTTCTGTCCAACTCTCGCCGCCAGCATCGGAGCGGAACAGCGCGGTGTGATTCCTGGCTTCGACCACGGCGTAGAGACGGGAAGGTTTCGACGCAGCGACGGCAATGCCGATGCGGCCCAGATCGCCGTCAGGAAGACCTTTGCGGATGGGATGCCAGGTGGCGCCGCCGTCGGTGCTCTTGAACAGGCCGCTGCCCGGGCCGCCGGAAGTGAAGGTCCAGGGCTCGCGGCGAACCTGCCACATGGCGGCGTAGACAGTATCCGGAGCTTGAGGATCCATCGCCATCTCGGCGCAACCGGTGTTGGCGTCCACGTAAAGAATTTTCTTCCAGGTCTTGCCGCCGTCGGTGGTCTTGAAGACGCCGCGCTCTTCGTTCGAGTTCCATAAATGTCCGAGGGCGCAGGCGTAAACGACGTTGCCGTCCTTGGGATCAACCAGCACGCGGCTGATGTGCTCAGAGTCAGCGAGGCCCATCAGTTCCCAGTTTTCGCCGCCGTCGCGGGTGCGGTACAGGCCGGTGCCCACGGAGACGCTGTTGCGCACCCAGCTTTCGCCGGTGCCGATCCAGACGATCTTGGGGTTGGAGGGATCGATGGCAATCGAACCGATGGACTGCGTCGCTTGCTTGTCGAAGACGGGAGCGAAGGTAGTACCGCCATCGAGGGACTTCCACACGCCGCCGCCGGCCGCTCCGACGTAAACCGTGAGGCGCTGGCCTTCGTGGACGCCGGCGATGTCGGCGATGCGGCCGCCCATGACTGCGGGACCGATGGGGCGGGCCAGGAAGCCGCTGAAGGTGTCGGAGTCAATGGGGGTGTCTTGCGCGGCTACAGGGACAAGCAGGCTGAATGCGACGAGGACGCAAACGAAGAGGGCAAAACTACGGGTCAACATGTTCGAACCTCGCAGTGGAATGGAATTGGTATGAGGGAAGCGTCAATCAGGTGAAACCTGACCGAATGGCACGAGCGGTGGTCGAGACGATGATTCGTTTCTTTCGCCCCTCCGGGGCGGGCTTCGGTGCGATTGAGAACCCACAGCTTGCGCACCTTCGACAAGCTCAGGGCAGGCTGTGGGCTCTATTGTTACGCCGCGTCGCGGCGGCTAGTTCTTTGGCGGTTCCTTCTTGTCTGCCGGTTTCTCCGCCGGCTTGCCGGCCTCCGGCTTGGCCGCAGGTGCGGCCGCAGGTGCGGCTGCGGGGGCGGGTGGGGGCATCTTGAAGCTGGCATCATCCACCGGGACATTCAGTTCGATCTTCTCGATGGTGAGCTTCTGCTTTTGCGGGCTGCCCTTGATGCTGCTTTCCGTGGCGAAGGCGTACATGAGGCCATTAACTTCGCGGTAGTCGCTGAGGGAAGTCTCGGTCTCTTGCTCCGTTCCACGGATCATGTGTTTGGACTCTTCCTTGATTTCCAGGCCGCTGTCGGCGTCGAGATAGATGTACTTCACGTCGCCGTTTTTCAGGGTCACCTTCAGCTTGTAGGCGTCAGTTCCCTCGACCGATTCCTTGCCCACCAGTTCCACCTGGTTGCCTTTGGCTTTGTAATCCACCAGGGGTCCGTCAATGTCGGCTTCTTCCTGCATCTCCTTGGTGTCGTCCGCGGTCATCGGTTCGGGGTCCTTCTTGCCGGTGAAAGGCATGATGGCCCAGCCCGATTTGCCGTCGTAGGCCTGAGTGGCGGTCAGGCCCTGCACGGTGAAATCCAGCCGCGCCATATCGGGCCGCTTCTGAATGTAAACCCCAGGAGCCTCCATGGGGCCGAACTCCATCTTGCCGGTGGCGCGTATGGTCTGTACCGACTTGATCTTGTCCATGCCGCCGCGCGCTTCAATATTCTTGGCGATGATTTCATCCACGGTCTGGGCCAGGAGGGCGGGTGCCAGGACGATAGTGATGACGACACTCAGACACAGCTTACGCAACATAATTTCTCCTTGAAGTTTCCGCGATTGCGCAACGGTTTGCGCCCTTCGCCGGATGCACGGTGGGAGTGCAAACAGGAAACGATATAGCCGCACAACGGGCAGTGTCAACGAGCGACATAGTTGTGGATACGAAGCGGCGTGAGTCCAGGTTCCCAAAACAGGGACTGCCGGGACCCTGGCGGTGGCTCCTGCAACGGCACTGCCCTCGATTCTTGTACACTAAGCGAGCGTTGCTGACCGAAACCGGGAGGTGCAGCATGGCCACAGCCGACGACAAGTTCTACCACGCCAGGATCACAAAGCGCATGGATTTTGCTCCCGACCTGTGGATGATCCGCATTCAAGCAGGAGGCGAGTTCAAGTTTTCTCCCGGACAGTATGCGACGCTGGGAGTCGAGGGTCCGGATAAGCGCTCGGAGCGGCCTTATTCCATTGTTTCCTCGCCGTATGAGAACGAAATCGAATTCTTCTTTGAACTGGTGCCTGAGGGGGAGCTAACGCCGAAGCTCTACAAGCTGCAGCTTGGCGACGAACTGCTCATGCGCAAGGCGGCCAAGGGACGGTTTATGCTCGACACCAAGAGCGGGCGCACGAATCATTTTCTGGTGTGTACCGTCACCGGGATTGCTCCCTTCGTGAGCTACGTGCGCACCATGTACAAGGACTGGAAGGAGGGCAGGTTCGGAGGAGAACACAAGCTGTTCCTGCTGGGCGGCGCCAGCCGGTCGTGGGAATTCGGCTATCGTGAGGAGTTGCAGAAGTTCGCGGACGAGGTGCCTTGGTTGAAATATGTGCCGACCATCAGCCGTCCCTGGGAGGACGAGAAGTGGAAGGGCGAGGTCGGCCGCGTGGATGACCTGATCCGCAAGTACTCCGATATGTGGGGCCTGAACGGCTCGAACTCCGTTGGATACCTGTGCGGTCACCCCGAGATGATCGAACATGGCAAGGGTATCCTGAAACGCGTCGGCTTCAGCAAGGAAGTGCTGAAAGAGGAGATTTACTGGATTCCGGGGAAAGAAGTGCCGAGTACCTAGTACCGAGGAGTGCCGGTACCGAGTTCAGGAGCTTTCCGCCGGGGCGAAGAAAACCAGCACGACCAGCTCCTCCTCGATGTCGTGAAAGCGGTGCTCGACATTGGCAGCCACGAAGATGATGCTGCCTTCGGTCACCGGCTGGTCGTCCGGTCCCACCCGCATCCTGGCGCGGCCGCGGACCACGTAGTACACCTCATCTTCTTTATGCGGCTTTTGCGGATCGGTACCACCCGCGGGCACCACATAGAAGCCCACGCTCATCGCCGGAACCCGCAGGAACTCCAGATACCGTTTCCCGAGCTGTGTACGCTGCTGCAGTAATTCAAACGCATGGAAAAAATTCTTCATGGGCGAATCCAAGAGCCAAGCTTATTCTACGGAACCGTCTCTGCTTTTTCCCATTCTGGGAAGACGGCGACTGTTATTTTGGCCTGGCCGGATTTGCCCTGGCTGGGCTGAGAGAGAATGAGCTTGGAATCAGGCCTCGTCAATCAGCAGTTGTTGGGGGTGCGCGCCCGGCACGTGTCTCGCCAAACCTGACAGTGCCGCGGAGTCAGGGCGCACATCCCAGGTCCAGATCAGGGTCTCCGTGATCCGTCAATGCGGGTGTTTCACCCATGAGCGCTGCCCGCAGAGCACCGATGCCGTTTCCTCTTCCTGAGGATCTCACAGATAGTCGGGTCGGCCGGTTCATGATTCGCCGCAAACTGGGCGACGGCCCCAGCGGCATGGGAGAGGTCTATTACGCCGAAGACACCAAGCTGCAGCGTCCGGTTGCCCTCAAGCGTGTGAACCGCAAGCTGCGCAACGACCCTGCCGCACGGCGCCACATCCTAAGAGAAGCCCAGCGCGCCTCTGCGCTCAGTTCGGAACATATCGCCAGCGTGCATGACGTGGTAGAAGACGGCGAAGAACTGTTCCTGGTGATGGAGTACGTCGAGGGGACGACGCTTCGCCGGCGGCTGGAGAGTACACCCCGCTTCTCCCTGGATGCCTTTCTACACGTAGCCCTGCAATGCGCGGAGGCGCTCGCCGAAGCTCAAAAGAAGGGCATCGTGCACTGCGACCTCAAGCCGGAAAACATCATGCTGACGGGGGAGGACCACGTCAAAATCCTCGATTTTGGCCTGGCGCGGCGGTTGCCGGTCTCCGACCCGCTGGCGATGACGGCCAGCGCGGAAAGCCGAATGGTGGGCTGCGCGGGTACGCCCGGTTATATGGCACCGGAGGTATGGCTGGAGCAGAAGGTGGATGGCCGGACAGACGTTTTCTCCCTGGGGGTGGTGTTTTACGAGATGCTGGCCGGGCAGCATCCGTTCGAGACGAAGAAGTTGATCGGCACGGCGGACCATATCCTGCACGATCAGCCTCGACCGATGAGAGAGTTGGCCCGAGGAGTACCCGAAGAACTGGAGCGGATTGTCGGCAAGATGCTGGCGAAGGACCCGGCGCTGCGCTACCAGAGCGCGCAGGACTTGGTGGCCGACTTGCGCGGGGTGCAGGGGGGCAAAACTCAGCCCCGGCCACTGCGAAAGTGGTTAAAGGACGCGATTCGTCCGATTATCGCGTCGTTGCTGGTTGTGCTTGCGCTCTCGACGATCCCGTGGCCGACCAAGCCCCCTCTGCCGGAAAAGAAGAACCTGGCGGTCCTGCCGTTCGTTCCGGCTGCGGACGATCCCGAGGCGCGCGCTTTCTCTCGAGGCTTGACTCAAACCCTGACCGCCAAGCTGACCCAACTCACCGACCGGTATCCCATTCAGGTGGTGTCTCCGAGCGAGATCGGAAAGCTGTCCACCGCTTCGGTGACGCAAGCGCGGTCTGAGCTGGGAGTGAACCTGGTGCTGGAGGGTAGCTTTCACCAAGCTGGATCAAGGGTGCGAGTGGTCTACGACGTCGTAGATGCGAGTACACACAGGGTGTTGCGCGCCGACACCGTCACGGCCGATGTTGGCGACCCTTTCGCATTGGAAGACCGCGTGGTAGAGAGTGCGCTGGCTGCTTTGGAGCTGGAGCTCAGCACACAGGACCGAAAGACACTGGCTGCGCGGGGCACCAGCCAGTCGGCTGCGTATGACTTCTATCTGACTGGGCGCGGCTACTTGCAGGAATATCAGAAGCCCGAGAATGTCGAGAGTGCCATCGAACTCTTTCGTCGTGCTCTGGAAAAAGATCCGAAATTCACTCTTGCTTACGCCGGGCTGGGCGAGAGCTACTGGCAAAAATATGAGGTCACTCACGACCGCGCGTGGGTAGCGAAGGCGCTGGAAGCTTGTAAGAGCGCCAACGGACACGGATACACGTGTCTGGGCACCGTGTACAACGGCACCGGCAAGTACGAGGAGGCTGCGGACGCGTTCCAGCGCGCCCTGCAGCTGGATGGCACCAACGATACTGCCTACCGGGGACTCGCCTTTGCCTATGAGCACATGGGCAAGATGGAAGAGGCGGAACGAATCTATCGCAGCGCCATCCGCGTGCGTCCGGAATACTGGGCGGGCTACAACTGGCTGGGTGGTTTCCTGTATCGCCAGGGGCGCTACCAGGAAGCTGCCGGACAATTTGAACAGGTCAGGCAACTGGCCCCGGACAATTTCCGCGGCTACAACAACCTCAGCGGCGCTTACATCATGCTGGCGAGATACGCCGACGCCATTCCCCTGTGCGAGCGGTCCATCCAGATCCGGCCGACTCCGGACGCCTACTCGCAACTCGGTACGGTGTATTTCTACTTGCGGCGCTTTCCCGAGGCTGCGCTCGCGTATGAACAGGCGGTGAAGATGGATGAGCACGAGCGCTTCCTCTGGGGCAACCTCGGCGACGCCTATTACTGGGCCACGGGACGTCGCCAGGAATCAGTTGCCGCTTACCGCAAGGCGATTGCGTTAGGAGAAGAACAGCTGCGTGTCAACCCGCGCGACGAAACGCTGTTGAGCTATCTGGCTGTCTACCATGCCATGCTTCATGAGGAACAAGCGGCTTGGGCGGAGCTGAAGCAGGCGCTGGCCTTGGCACCTGGCAATCCTGACGTGCGGTTTAACGGCGCTTTAGTCGCCAACCAGCTCGGCGACACCCGGCTGGCCATCGCGTGGCTTCAACAGGCGGTCGGCGGCGGCCTGCAAGTAGACCAGATCCGCAACAGTCCCAACTTCGACAACTTGCGAACCAGTAAACCATTCCAAGAACTTCTGCGGGAGAAGAAGCCTGCGGAACCTAACAAACGGCCCCGGTAGAAACCGATCTCGATATTGAGAACTTTCAGACAGCCTATCCAGGAGGTGGATTATGGCAACAGCAGTGCGGGTACCCACAGCCACTTGGGTCGGAATAGAGATTGCAACCGTCTCAGGGAAAAAGGTTGCTTATCCTATGCTTGACCCCGTTCCCGTCAGTAGAAGTGCACAACAGGAGGTGATCTGGTATTGCACCGATCCAACAGCAGATATCACGATCGAATTTCCAAAGGGCAGTCCCTTCATCAAGACAGGTCCTTATCGGGTGATGGGTGAGGACAGCGTCAGTTCGGGACACGTTAAGCCGGGAGCAGATGTTTGCTTGGAGTGCCCCGCAAGACCGAAGCCGGGGGAGAAGCACGTGAAAGGGCACTACAAGTACAGGATCGTGGATACCAAGACCCAAGAGGTGCTGGCCGACCCGGAGGTCATCATCCGGAACTAGTGCAGCGCTCAAACTTAGGTTGCGTCAACGCCCGGGCTCGCCCTGGTGCCACCGATGGTGCCACTGCGCCCGGGCAAATTTTTCGTTTCTCGTCTCACAATTAGACAAAACCCAGCCCGTCCCCAACCTATCACCCGGTTGACCTTGAATCACAGCCTCGCTTTCTGATAAAAGAAGAGAACATCTGGGTTCCAAACAAGCTGTTTGCCTCCATGGGGTAAGCGGCTGCTTTTACTTCGGCCCTGGGGAAAATATTCGGCGGTTCGCAGTGCGTGGGGCTGCCGTAAGTTGTATTGCTCAGATCCGGCGCCGGGGGGGCTCCTTTTTCAGCGGGGTCCTTCCCGACGTAAAACTTCGACACTCCTTAGCCGTAGGCTCGTGGGAGTTCGACAATGCGTCGTGATGTCTCTCCAACGCGTGCGGGCTCAAACTCGGGCCCAAGCTTCCGTGAAGGACTGCTCCGCTCCCGCCCGCTTCCGTCTGCCACTCGTCAGGCCATGCGCCAAACCAATCCTAGGTTCCAACCAGCGTTCCTAATTGCATTTGCCGGAGGAAGATATGGCGACCAATCTCGTTCACATTGAGAAGGATGAAGAAATCAAGCAGCGCCTGGACGCAGAACGCGCGCGCCTGCGCAAGATTGCCGGGCTGGACCAGCCCACGCATTTCCATCGCCCGGTCGAGCGGGCCTTTACCGCCGAGGAGCGGAGCAAGGTCACAATCCTGTTTGGCGGGTTCACCTGGAAGCACGAGGACCTGATTCGCGCCGTCTTCCAGGGCTGCGGCTACCGCTGCGAGAAGCTGCCGGTGCCGAACGTCGCCGCCTTTCAGACCGGCAAGGAATTTGGCAACAACGGCCAGTGCAACCCCACCTACTTCACGGTCGGGAACCTGGTGCAGTATCTCCAGTTCCTGGAGAAGGAAGGCATCCCACGCCAGCAGATTCTGGACAACTACGTCTTCTTCACCGCCGGCTCGTGCGGACCGTGCCGCTTCGGCATGTACGAGGCGGAATACCGCTTCGCGCTGCAGAACGCGGGATTCGACGGCTTCCGCGTGCTGTTGTTCAAGGACAGCGATGGCATCAAGGCGGCGTCGGGTGAACCGGGCTTGAAGTTCACCGTGGACTTCGGCTTCGGCATGCTCAACGCCATGCAGATGGGCGATGTCATGAACGACCTGATCTATCAGATCCGTCCGTTCGAGGTAACCCCAGGCGAGACTGATCGCGTCTTCCGCGAGACCGTGGACGGGCTATGCGAGGATCTGCGGAACCGGAAGTCGTACGAGATCGAGCAGATTGCGCCGGAGTGGGCGAAGCCGAAATTCAAGAAGAGCGCGGTCCTGCGCAACACCTTCAACGTGCTCGGCAAGTGGCACGAGCACATGTGGGGCAAGGATTACCTTAATGCCCTGCACACCGCGCGCGAGCGCATGAACTCGATTGAAGTGGACCGCACCAAGGTGAAGCCGGTGGTCAAGATCACCGGCGAATTCTGGGCGCAGATCACCGAGGGCGACGGCAACTTCAACATGTTCAACTTCCTCGAGCGCGAAGGTGCCCAGGTGATGGTAGAGCCGATCGCCACCTGGGTAGCCTACCTGATGTATCAAGCAAAGGCGCACGCCAAAGCGAAGTGGCCGGTGAACCGTCCGCATCGCAATCCGCAGTGGTGGGAAATCAAGAAGCACCTCGCAAATGATCTGGGACTGCGCAAGAAGTTGATGGGAATCGGCGTGGGCGAGAAGATGTGGAACTTCTTCTACCATCGCACCATCAAGAACCTTGGCGGTATTACACACCACCTGGTTCCGCAGACGGACCTGGCGGAGATGGCGCATCCCTTCTACAACCAGTTCGCGCGCGGCGGCGAAGGTCACCTGGAAGTGGGCAAGAACGTTTACTACACGGTGCATCGGCTGGCCCACATGGTGCTGGCGTTGAAGCCCTTCGGATGCATGCCGTCGTCGCAGTCAGATGGCGTGCAGTCGGCCGTCATCAACAAGTTCAAGGACATGATCTTCCTGCCTATCGAGACCTCGGGCGAAGGCGAAGTCAATGCACACAGCCGGGTGCAGATGGCGCTGGGCGAGGCCAAGGTGAAGGCCAAGGCCGAGTTCGAGCAGGTACTGCATTCGACAGGGAAGACGATTACCCAGATCCGGGAGTATGTGGCGGAGCATCCGGAACTGAAGCGACCGTTCTACCACGTGCCTCACCGCGAGGGCGTGACCGGAACTGCGGCCCAGTTCGTGTTGCACGTAAGCGACCGCATCAACAAAGACACGCGCTTCTGGAAGCGCTCGCGGGTCCCGGGCGTTCAGATTCCCGCAGCCGCCAGCGGCGACTGAGAACCGAGAACCGGGAACGGACAACTGGGTATTGTCAGTTCCCACCTTCTTTGGATAGAAACCAGTTCTTCGTTGTCAGTTCGCAGTTCTCAGTTGAAAGGAAAGACGAATGGCAGACCACCTGGTACACGGTCACGAGCGCGAACAGAAATTCATGGTGGGGCTCGATGTGGGCTCAACCACGGTGAAGGCGGTTGTCGTCAACGCCGCTACCGACGAGATTCTCTGGCAGGACTACCAGCGGCATGAGACCAAGCAGCCGGAGAAGACCCTGGAATTTCTGCGGCGGATGGAAGCCGAAGTCGGCATCAGCCGGCACAACACGCGCATGTTCCTGACCGGCTCGGGCGGCGGCTCGATTGCCGAACAGATTGGCGCCAAGTTCGTGCAGGAAGTGACCGCGGTCTCGCTGGCCGTTGAGAAGATGCATCCTGAGGTGTACTCGGTCATCGAGCTGGGTGGGCAGGACGCGAAGATCATTGTGTTCAAAGATGACGACGAGTCTGGGCGCAAGAAGAAGATCCCGTCCATGAACGACAAGTGCGCCGGCGGCACGGGCGCCGTCATCGACAAGATCAACGCCAAGCTGAAGATTCCGGTCGCGGAACTGGCCGAGCAGGGATATCACAACATCAAGCTGCACAAGGTGGCGGGCAAATGCGGCGTGTTTGCCGAGACCGACATCAACAGCCTGCAGAAAGTGGGCACGCCTCCAGATGAGCTGATGGCGTCTTTGTTTGAAGCCATCATCCTGCAGAACCTCAGCGTGCTGACCCGCGGGCACACACTGCGTCCGCACGTGTTGCTGCTGGGCGGGCCGAATACCTTTATTCGCGGCATGCGTGAGGCTTGGCAGGCCAATATTCCGCGCATGTGGCAGGAGCGCAAGGTTGAAGTGCCGGCCGGAGCCAAGCCCGAGGAACTGATCAAGGTCCCGCAGAATGCGCAGTATTTTGCAGCGTTGGGATCGATTGAGTTCGGCAAGGGCGAAGACGATTGCATCGGCTGCTATCGCGGTGTGGACCAACTGGTTCACTACATCGAGTTCGGACGCCAGGAGGAGAAGGCAAAGTCGGGCGCTACCGGCCTGATCAAGGATGTTCCTGAACTGGACGCGTTCAAGCAGGCGTATCGGCGGAAAAAATTTATTCCGGCGACTTTTCAGAGTGGAACGACAGTGGCCGGCTTTGTCGGCGTGGACGGGGGCTCGACTTCGACCAAGGCGGTGCTGCTCGACGAAAACGGCGACATCCTTTGCAAGTCGTACCAGCTCTCGAACGGCAATCCCATCCAGGACACGATTGAGATGTTCGAGAACCTGCGCAAGCAGGTCGAAGGGCAAAACGCGAAACTGGAAGTGCTGGGCGTGGGCACAACTGGTTACGCCAAGGACATTTTGAAGGACGTGCTCAAAGCCGACGTGGCGCTGGTCGAGACCGTGGCGCACACCGAGTCGGCGCTGAAGTTTTACGACGATCCCCACGTGATTGTGGACGTGGGCGGGCAGGACATTAAGCTGATCGTCCTGCACAACGGGCGCGTCAAGGACTTCAAGCTCAACACCCAGTGCTCGGCGGGCAACGGATACTTCCTGCAATCCACCGCGGAGGGGTTCGGG
>Ga0335070_10000873_pt1 | contig 34414 bp, 21 predicted proteins | sample Lox_Sample_13_FD_206722 | JGI IMG/M metagenome (GOLD analysis project Ga0335070, IMG submission 206722) | Soil microbial communities from Loxahatchee National Wildlife Refuge, Florida, United States - Lox_Sample_1.3 | ecosystem: Environmental > Terrestrial > Soil > Wetlands | place: USA... | reverse complement strand
AAGGCGTCGAACGCCAGGTTCAGCCGCATCCGCTCGCTGATCGCGATGGTTCGCGATAAACGGAGATCCCACGAATACATCGGGGCCCCAACATAGGTATTGCGACTGACCGTTGTATTGCAGTCCGCGACCGAGGGACAATTCGCCCCCAGCGGCGCTCCGCCTACCCGATCCGTACTTAGACCGGCTACGTCGCCAAACGTGTTCTGGCCGACGAATAATGTGAATGGACGGCCCGACTGCAGATTGATGATGCTGCTGAGCTCAAAATTCCGCAGGAAGGTGTGTTCCGGCGCAGTCGCCGTAAAGTTCATCACCAGGTTATGGCGAAGATCCTGGTTCGAGTTCGCCCGTTCCGCTCCGTAATCGAACTGGTTGGGAGGCAGGTTGATGAACGTCGTGAAGTTTCCATTGTCGATGGTATGCGAATACGTGTAATTCGCCGTCATGCGGAAATATTTCGTACGCTCCACCGCAGTCAACGTGAGGCCGTGATAAACCGCGTTGGCGACGTCGTTGTTGTAGTCGAGAAGGCCAGCGCTCAAAGTCGGGGCGGGCAGAACCTCGCTCGGCACGCCAAATTCAAGGCCGCTGGGATTGAATGGCAGGAGCGGATTTGCGGGATTGTTGAGATACCCGAAGAACGGCCCTAATCCAAACGGGCCAAGCGTGGGCGTTCCCTCGCAGGCCGTCAGAGTGCCGTCCGGATTAAGCAGTCCCTGGGCCGTGTAGGGATTGTTTGGCTTTGAGGTGCCAGCCGGACATGGCACGTTGATGTTGTTTCCTCGGACCAACTTGTGCGCCCCCACAAACAAATAGCCAAGCTCGAGCGTGAGTCCTTTGCCAATCTGCCGATCGATCTGCAGGCTGGCCTGCTCCGCATAAGGAAGTCGCGCGTTGCGCTGAATGCCGCCCGCACCCACGCCACAAGCTCCTGTCGGTGCGCCCGTGATGGGATCGGCCGTACACGGACCGCTCAAAGTCACCGACGGATAAGGCGCACCTGCAAGAATGCCGAGAGCCGTGAGCGCCGCAACGCTCACCGTTCCTCCGGGGAGTTGGCTGCAATCAATGCCTGGCGGGCATGGAATCGCAGGAGTTCCCGGGAATCCCGGTTGCGCCGACAATTGCCAACCGCCACTCGCGGCCTGGTTCTGAATCATCGGTACCTTCACGCCCGCCAATCCAGCGGCAGCGCACCCCGGATCTGCGCTCGGTGGGTTGCAGAAATATCCGGGAATCGCTTTCTGGTTGCCGGTCGTGAAGAAAAACGTAAGGTTGTTACGATCGAAAAACGTTCCGAATCCGCCGCGGATGACTGTCTTCGAATCGGGTGAATAGGCAAATCCGACGCGCGGCTGAAAGCCACGAAAATCGGAATTGATCGTGTTCCCCAGTCCCGTTTCGAAGTCCCACCGTAAGCCGTAATTGAAGGTCAGCTTGGGAGTCACGCGCCATTGGTCTTGCGCGAAGAATCCCCAGTAGCCGTGGTTCAACCTGTAGGCGAAGTTCGAATACATGTCGGTCGGAAAGGCATTTGGCCAACCCGAACCGAAACCTGAGCCAGTCGCAGGTGCGGGAGTGAATCCGTTGACGAAACCTGCGCGCGGAAGAGCCACGCCCCAGTACATGAACGCCAGTCCGTCAGCTTGCGGATCGAGTGGACATGAATCCCATCCGGGCAACAGCGGATTTGTGCCTGTTGTTGCCACCGCGATCGTGTTGGCAAATGCGTAGACACAGTCGAGGTTCGGGAACAGCAGCCGTTGTGGCGTGAATCCCGGATAGTTGTTGTAGCTCCACACGTAGTTGCCGTCGAAGCCGAACTTTGCAACGTGATTGCCCTTCACCCACGAGAGCGAATCAGCGTATTGCGCCCGGCTTTCATAAATTGCGTCATACGTCCCGAAGTTGTGACCGAACTCGAGATCGTTCACCACGCTAAGATCCGGTTCGCCGGTTGCTCCTGGGAAGTTGTAGTGACGTCGCGCGTATTGCCCGAGCACCGTGTTCACTAGGTTCGGACGCAGAACGGAATTGAATGTCCCCACGAGCGACTGGTCGCGGATAAAAAGATTTCGCGCGCCGCTGGGCGTGCCGATTCCACCGCCGTCTTCCGTATTGCCGATCAACTCTCCCAAGTCACGTGCGTCCTCGACAACGTAGCGAAGCGCGAAACGGTTGTTGTTGGTGAATTGGTGATCAAGTTTGGCAAAGCCGTAATCATTGTTGACCGTCTTCAGAACTCCCTGAAGATAAGAAAACGGCGAGTTCGTGCATTGGGCCGGCTTCAGATTGCAGCCCTCCGGAGAGAGTCCCAGGAAGGCCTTTGCCTGATCGATCTCATCGATGTTGTTGTACAGGCTGGGAGAATAAGTCGGAGACGCAGCGCGCCGCTTCCCCTCGTAGTTCAGGAAAAAGAACGTCTTGTCCTTACGGATCGGCCCGCCGAATGTGCCGCCGAACTGGTTTTCACGCAGCTCGTGCGGCAACGGTGCCGGCTGCAATAAAGAGCGCGCGTCGGCCGCGCTGTTCTGCAGATAGTCGTATACGGAACCGTGGAAATCGTTCGTCCCCGACTTCGTTACGATGTTGACAATTCCTCCGAGCGCTCTGCCGTATTCCGCGCCAAAGCTGTTATTGACCACCCGGAATTCCTGCACCGAATCCTGTGGCGGAGTCGCTCGCTGCACGCCGGTAATCGTGTTCACGAAGTCCGCGCCATCCACCGTGATCTCGTTGCTGAACGACCGCATGCCCCCGAAGGAGATCTGAGTGACTTCAAATTCCGTGAAGGTCGTTCCCAGGCTGGTTCGGCTCGTAGCGACGCTCGGCGTGAGCAATGCGAAATCCGTGAATAGGCGTCCGCTGATTGGCAGATTTGTGATCTGCTTCGCATCAATCACCTGGCTCACTTCGGAACGCGTAGTTTCAACCACAGGAGCTTCCGTGCTGACGATCACCTGCTCCAGGACGGCGGCGACTTTCAGCGTCACATTCACCGTGGCCGTCTGGCCGACCGACAGATCCAACCCCGTTCGCGTGTATTTTCCGAAACCGGCTGCAGTGACAGTCAGTTCGTAGCGTCCGGGCGGGAGGCTCGGCAAAGCGTAGAAGCCGGCCTCGCTCGAAACAGCACTGAAAGTCTGATTGGTGTCAACCGACCGGACTGTGACCGTCGCCTTGGGAACCGTTCGCCCTGCCTCATCGGTGACGGTTCCATTCAACAAGGAATAACTGACGGTGGCTTGAGCCGCGGCGTTTTGACTAGCGGCGATCGCTAGGAACAAGACACAGAAGCAGGCGAGCAGCAGCTGACATGATTTCATCCGAAATCTCCTGTCATTTCGAGCGAACGTACGTTCTAATCGCGCGGGGAAGGACTCCGCCTGTTCGGGAAGAACAGAGGCTCCTTGAGTACGAGCGGAGCGACCCCCACTAGGCGCTCCTTCTATCGAACGTCCGTTCGCAAATACGACCTGAGTTGCAGTATTCTGCACAACTTCGACAGCCTGTCAAGACATTTGCCACTGACTCCCCATTGCCGCTACTAGGCGCTGCGCAATAGAGGAACCGACTTACCCCACACCTCGTGCGCCGTTTCAGCGACTAGTCGCAGTTTCGCTTCCTGGTCGTCGAACGTCACAAGATTTCCTTCAATCGTCGACGCAAAGCCACATTGGGGACTTAGTGCGAGCCTGTCCAGCGGCACATACCTCGACGCAGCTGCAATGCGCAACTTCAATTCGTCCTTGCTCTCAAGAGCTGGCTTCTTGGAACTGACCAATCCGAGTACGACCGTGCGATCTTCTGGCACGTGTCGCAGCGGCTCGAATCCGCCCGACCTCTCGTCGTCGTACTCCAGCAAGAATCTCTGGAATTTCGTTCTGCGAAAAACCTTCGCGATCGGACCGTAGTCACCGGCAGCGTAAAACTTGCTTTGGTTGTTTCCGCGACAGAGATGGAGTCCGAACGTAATGCCGGCATGATCGCCCATCACCGCATTGTCCATCTCGATCGAAACATCGATCAGTCGGTCTGGATCGTTGCCCCGTTTCCGGTATCCCTCGCGCAAATCAGGATCAAGCAGGGCAGTGTATTGCGGCGAATCGATCTGAATGTAGGTGCAACCCAGCCGGATTAGTTCCTCGACTTCGTCTCTGAGTATGTCCACCAGGTCCGCGAGATAAGCGTCGACTGTCGGATAAGCGCCGGCAGATTTCTTGTTGTCGTAATAAGCCGCCGCCTGCTGGGCGCTGATCAACGTCGCTTTCGCGGGATGCTTCGTGCGCGCTCTCACGTATGTAAATTCTTCCGCGCATAAGGGGCGCTTGCGCCGTAACTTTGACACAACGACGGGCCGGGGCAGCACGATTTGTTCGCCCTGGTCATCGCGAAACGGAATCGCCCATCCACCGTACTTGTCGAAGCCTTCGACCGCGTCGATCAGGTGTCCATAGAAAGCGTAGCGGCGAACTTCGCCGTCAGTAAGAACATCCAAGCCGGTCCGAATCTGCAGATCGATGCATTCATCAACCGCTTGATCTTCGATCTGCTTGAATAATGAGTCCGTAAGTTTTCCCGCGGCGTGAACATCCCGGGCTTCTTTCAGGTATGCCGGGCGCAAGAGACTCCCCACTACGTCGCTGCGGTACAAGGACGAACCTCCCGGGCATGAATCCACTTAGCACCCGTGTTGCACGTTTACCGGTCCAAGGGTCCGAGCCGGATCACGACAAACGGGCTTCAATCTATCCGACTTTCAGAATGCCGACAACGGGTTACTTTCAAGTGCCCTACGAAGAGAATCTGTAAAGGCAGCAGTTGGCGAACTCGCAGTCAGCGTTTAGCACGTAGCACTCAAGACTTCGCTTTTGCAGTCGCGATTTCCTTGGGGATCCTCGGCTGTCCAGAAAGCGGAAATGTATTCATCGCTTGCCAACTTCTTTTGCCGACTGATTTGCCCGGAAAATCACATACGCGCGTATATCTGCCGCGTCTTTCTCCGACACTTCTTTCGCAAACGAGACCATTCCCATCGATTGATATGCGCCGTCGCGCACGATCTTGAACCACTCATTGTTGCCTAACGCCGATGAATATCGCAGGTCCGGAAGCACACCGCCGCTCACTGCAACGTCTCCGTGGCATGCTGCGCAGAAGCGCTGGTAGACAGCTTCCCCGCGGCGAATCGTCGCTGCATCTGCCACCGCCTTGGGTGGCCTGAGCACCGGCACCTCTGTCGCGGGAAGTGGAGGCAAGCTTGCCTTCCCGCCCAGCTTGAAAACCAGCATGCGGCTGACATTTCTGACCCGTCCCGATTTGAACGAAACTTCGCCGGTTGCCAGCGGAAAAACTCCACCCCACCCCGCCAACACAGCCACATATTGCTCCCCATTCACCGTGTAAGCGACCGGGCCGGCCATCACGCCGGTTTGCGCATCGAATGACCACAGTTTCTCACCGTTGTCCGCGCGATACGTCTCGAATCTTCCTGACGCTGTCCCCTCGAAGACGAGATTGCCCGCTGTTGCCAGCGTCCCCCCATTCCACGGACCCACCCGCTCGACCGCCCATGCCTGCCTCTGCCGCGTGGGATCCCACGCGACTAACTTTCCTCTTACCGTATCGAGAATCGCTTTCTTGATTTTCGGATCCTGCGGCATGCCCGCTGCTACGGTGTCGATGCCGTAATTCGCGGCAAGGCTTTTGTATTCGAAATTCTCCGCCGCCTTGAACTTGAATCCAACGTCGTTCACCGGAATGTACACAAGGCCGGTGACCGGACTGTAAGACATCGGCTGCCAGCTATGCGCTCCCAGCGGACCGGGGACAATTGGCGGAGAATCTTTGCCGGCATATCGAGCAGTCGCCGATTCAATCGGCCGCCCGGTTTTCAAATCAACTCCCGTAGCCCAATTGATAAACGTGTACGGTTTACCGGAAATGACTTCGCCGTTCTGCCGATCGATAACGTAGAACAACCCATTCTTTGGCGCGTGAAAAAGAACCTTTCTCGTTCCGCCATCGATCGCCAGATCCACCAGAATCATCTGCTCCGACGAATCAAAGTCCCAATCGTCGCCCGCGTCTTCCTGATAGTGCCAGATGTACTCTCCGGTCTCGGGACGCAGCGCGATGATCGAACAGGTGAGAAGATCATCTCCACCCTTTGGACTGCGGATCTTCTGGTTCCACGGTCCCCCGTTGCCTGTTCCGATATACAGCTGATCTAGTTCCGGATCGTAGACGATCGCGTCCCAGACCGTCCCGCCGCCGCCGTGCTTCCACCATTCACCCGACCACGTTTTCGCGGCCTTCTCCAGAATCGGACTCTCGTAAGGCTTCGATGGATCGCCAGGCACGGTGTAGAAGCGCCACGCCAACTTTCCCGTCTCAGCATCGTAAGCAGAAACGTAGCCGCGCACCCCGAACTCTCCACCGCCATTGCCAATAATCACTTTACTTTTTACGATCCGCGGTGCGCCGGTGATTGTGTAACGCCAATCTTTATCGACCGTGAGCTGCTCCCAGACAAGCTTTCCGCTCGCCGCGTCGAGCGCGATTAATCGCCCATCGAGGGTTCCGGCGAACACCCGGTCTTGCCAGATCGCGACCCCGCGATTTACCACATCGCAACACGCGTTGATGCCCCACTCGCGCGGAACCTTGGGATCGTAGGACCAAAGCAGCGCTCCCGTAGCGGCGTTCAGCGCAAACACTTTGCTCCACGCAGACGTGAAATACATCACCCCGTCGACCACCAGCGGCGTCGCTTCCTGACCGCGATTCGTATCCAAATCGAACGACCATACCAGCCCGAGTTGCTGCACGTTATTGTCGGAGACCTGTTTCAACGGACTGAACCGCTGCTCACTGTACGTGCGGCCATAGCTGAGCCAGTTACCGGAATCCTGGCCGGCACTGACGAGGCGCGCATCATCCACGCCTTGCGTCGCGCCAGTGCCCCGAGACTTGCAGGCATTGCAACCCGCCAGCAAACCCACAGTCAAAGCGATTTCGACGGCCGTTGCGGTAACATTGCGCATTTTCACGGTGGCCATGATCAAGATCAGCGATTCGCTTTCTCAGCGGCCGAAGCTGGTCGCCGTTTCCTGACGTTGGACAGTTTCTGCACGACCTCTCGCGGCAGAGGAACTGCCTTCATTCGATTCGATTCGGTCGGATGGGCCATCGCCCATACCCGCGTCTCATGGCCCTCAAGCGTGAGCTTTCCGTCTCGAAAAAATTTGTGAGTGATGACGAAGCTGCTCTTCCGCCATTCCGTGACGCTCGATTCCACTTCCAATACGTCCCCGTAGGTAGAGGGCACAATAAAACGGGCACGCGCATCCACAATGGGGATGCCGATAACTCCGTGCGACTTAAAAAGCCGCTGTATGGGAAGACCCGCCGCCGCGAATAGCGCCGAGGTGCAGTCATCGAACCAACGGAAATAGTTCGCAAAAAAAACTATGTCTGCGGGATCACAATCCGCAAACTCTACCAGAATGCGTTTTCGATTGACGAACATTTTCCACCCCAACCTTTCAACGAAAACTCAACCATCCCACTGGCGACATCACTTCGTCTTCTCAGCTTGGGAAACCTGCTTCACGAGCTGTCCCTTCATCTCGTATCGCGGGAGCGTGCCTTCCGGCACAAGTTCCACGCTGGCCGGCACAGTAAGCGTGGCGCGAATCCTCCGTTCAATTTCTTCTTTCAGACCGCTCGCGACAACATCCTTTCCGGAAAACTCCGCCACCACTCGCAGCGGCGGTTCGACCTTCGGGCCCGGCCTACTGAGCAGGATCTGCATCTCACCTGTGGTCTTTGGACGAAAACCGCAGACCACATCGCGCACCGCCGACGGAAACACATTCACGCCGAGCACGATCAGCATGTCATCGGTGCGGCCGACGCAGCGCAGGCGGAACCCGGTTCGTCCGCAGGCACAGGTCGTCCCCAGGATCTCCACGCGATCGCGCGTGCGAAATCGCAGGAGCGGTACGCACTCCCGTTGCAGGCTGGTATAGACAAGCTCCCCGCTCACTCCCGCCTCCAGCGCAAGACTTTGCTCGGTCTCCGGATCGATGATCTCAGCCACCACAAAATCCGGGCCGTTGAAGTGCATTCCGGACTGCTCCGGACACTCGCTGAAAATGATCGGCGCCATGTCGGCGTTGCCGAGACCTTCCGTCACGTGCGCGCCATAGTCTTCCTGGAGCTTCTTGCGGACGGCTGGAATCCCCGCGCCGGGTTCGGCGCCGCAGAAAATTTTCTTCAAGCCGAGCTCTCGCGGATCGACTCCGGCCTCGCGCCGGGCAAAATCCGCGAAGTACGACGCGTACGAGGGAGTGCAGTGCATGGCGTTTACACCCAGCAACGGAATGAGGTTGAGTGCCTTCTCCGACGCGCCCGTACCCAGCGGAACAAAGACAGCGCCGATCGATTCGATGGCGTCTTTCGAAGTCAGTCCTGCGACAAACAAGGTCAGGCCCGCCGCATGCACCACGACATCGGTCTTGCGGCATCCCTGCGTGAAAAAGGACCGGGCGGTCAGCCTGGTCCAGACGCGCGCATCCCGCCGCGTGATTCCGACGAAGCTTGGTTTGCCGGTCGTGCCCGTCGAACTGTGAACGCGAATCACCCGCCGCCAGTCCGCGGCAATGTGGCGCCCGAGCGGCGGATGGTCCGCCTGGCTCACGCGCAACTCTTGTTTGCTGGTGAAGGGAAATCGCGCAAGATCGCGCCGCTTTTGGAAATCCTTCCGGCGAATGCCCGCCGCGCGAAATTTGTCCTGATAAAAAAGCGATCGCGCGAAAAGATAATCGAGTTGGCGGGCGAGCAGCGATTCCTGCAGCTTCTGGATCTCCCGGGTGCTGGCCGTTTCGATTTTCTGATCGAGATACTCCCCGCCGGTCATGGGAATTCGTACCCTGTCGTGATCAAGATCAGACTTCCGCCGTTCGAGGCAGAACTCTATCGAACGTCCGTTCTAACTTGCAAGGACTTTCTATGCTTCCATCCAGCAGTTTGTATTCAGTCGATTACCTGCGATCTTCTAAGTTCTTCTGAATCCCTGGCTCTCGTCGTGCCATCCTTCAGTTCCACAATCAGGATACTGATTGCCGACCCGCCCACGTTTTCCACCGTGTGTGGCGGCAATGGTTGCAGCCACTGCACGGAGGGTGCGTGCTGAGTAACAGCTTCCTTGCGGCTGTCGAACGACACTCTTCCCTCGTGGTCGCGGCGGACAAAATGGCTCGTGCTGATCAGGTATGCGACGCTCGGCCAGCGGTGCGTGTGCAAGGGCACGATGTCGCCAGCTGGAATGTGTGTATGGATCACCCGCACGCGTTCGTTCTCGAGAAGGAGTTCGTGATACTCCGGCGCCGCCGTCAATGCGTCCAGCGAATCCGGCCACGGCCAGGGTTGTTCGTGCGAGAATGCGCCTCTCAGCTCCATCATCTTGTCTCTGCAAAAACTGGAATTTAGCGGAACTGAGCCATCGTCGTATCGAAGGCGCGCGATGTCAGTTCTTCCAGCGGCCGTTTGCGCAAGTCCTCGGATAACACCTCAATGCCCCACGGTCCGTCGTACCCCGCTCGTTGAATGCACTTGATGAATCCTGGGACATCGAATTCGCCTTCGCCGCAAAGCCTGCGATCGTTGATGGTGTCTTCATGAAGACTCCATGGCGCGGTAAAGGTTCCATCATCCAGTTCCACGCTCGCGATGTATTCGCTTGGAACCTGCGCAACCTGCTCGTAGGGAATTCCGAGTTTGACCACATGCCACAAGTCGAAACAAATTCCGCCGTTCGACGCGCCTGCGCTCTTGACCATCGTGAACGCCTCATCGAGTGTGCGAATCATCGCGAACGGCATGAGTTCGAAAGCGATCCTAGCGCCGTGATCGGCGGCGTCTTCGCACAATCCGCGAAATGACTCGATAAGCTGCGGCATCGACCAATTTTCCTGAAAAAAGTCCCCGACTTTCACATGCCGCGCACCCAACACTTCCGCCGCCTGAAGCAATTTCTTTCTTTGGATGTCCGACTTCTTTCTCCTCTCACCATCCAGGAACCAGTCCGTCAGGAACTCCAGTTCGAGGTGCTTGATGCCGTTGTCATCGAGAATTTGCCTCATCTCCCGCAGACTGCGGCGCTCGAGGATGTGATCCAGGTCGGCGTGCCAGATCCCGAAGCCCTTGAACCCCGCGCGGGCCGCCGATTCCACGCGGTCGCGGAAATCGAATGGACTGTACTCCCGGTCGGTATGCGGAACTCCGGCGGAAATCGTCCAGTACGATGCCAATAGTTCGATATCGTTCCCCATCGAGGTGTTCCATCTCGAACGTGCGGACAAGCAAATGCGCCGTTCGAGTGCGTACTCTTCTATTCCATCGGCGCGACGTTTGCAACTCCGCCACGAGAAAGATTTGCCATGTCGGATACAATGCTCCGGCAATGAAAGCGTGCCGATGGATATCCCACCGAAACAATCTGCGCCGCCCGCAACGACGGACTGGAGCCGCATTGCGGCGAGCGAAAAATTCAGGGATCTGCTCGCCCTCAAAAAGACCTTCATCATTCCCGCATTTATCTTTTTCCTCTTTTTCTACATGGGACTCTACGTCCTTGTGGGTTACGCGCCCCGGTCGGCAGCGACCCGCGCGCTGGGAACTGTGAACGTCGCGTACTTGTACGCGCTGGGGCAGTTTATTTTCGGGTGGCTGATTGCAGCCCTCTATTTGCTCGCTTCGGGCCGTTTCGATGCGCTCACGAAAGACATCCTCGCAAGGCTAGACGATCCCCGTGGAGACCACTGAGTGCCCCTTCCGCTGGCTGTATTTCTCGCATTCGTGGCAAGCACGCTAGGGATCACATACTGGGCGGCAAAGCGGTCGCGCACTGCCAACACCTATTTCGCGGCCGGCCGACGAATTACCGCCTGGCAGAATGGATTCGCAGTCGCCGGAGACTTCATCAGCGCTGCGTCATTTCTCGGCACCGTCGGACTGATCGCGCTGCAAGGCCTCGATGGATTTCTTTATTCCGTGGGTGCCTTTGCGGCATTTGTCACCATTCTCCTGATCATGGCAGAGCCCTTGCGCAACCTGGGCAAATACACCATGGGCGACGTGCTGGCTTTTCGTCTTCGCCCCAGGCCCGTCCGCGCCCTCGCCGCAGTCAGCACTCTGACTACGATCACGTTCTACATGATTGCCCAGATGGTGGGCGCGGGCGCGCTCGTGAGCGTCCTTCTTGCAACCTCGGGAATTACTTACAACGCCGCGGTGGTCGGAGTTGGTGTGCTGATGATGATTTATGTTGTCTTCGGCGGGATGCTCGCGACCACCTGGGTGCAGATCATTAAAGCGATGCTCCTCATGGCCTGCTCCATCGTCTTAACCATTCTTGTCTTGCACCATTTTCATTTCCGCCTCGGAGATTTTTTCGGAGCGGCCAGCCAGATCGCGTATCACCACCAGGGTCAGTTGCTGGTCAACGATTTCCTCCAGCCCGGATTGCGTTATGTTTCGCCCCATGCCCCGCTCGACGTGATCTCGCTCGCCTTGATCTTTGCATTTGGAATCGCTGGCCTGCCCCATGTGATGGTGAAGTTCTACACCGTGCCCGACGCACGAACCGCTCGCAACAGCGTTGTCTGGGCCATGGGTCTCATCGGGTCTTTCTACGTGATGACCTCCGTCCTCGGACTCGGAGCCGCCGCGATCGTGGGCCCCGACTACATCCTGACCCACGGCGGAACCAATATGGCCGTGCCCGTGATGGCGCGTGCATTGGCAGGAGAGGTATTCTTCGCTGTCGTCTCTGGAGTCGCTTTCGCCACCATCCTCGCCGTCGTAGCCGGACTCGCCATTAGTGCCTCCACGTCGTTCGCGCACGATTTCTGGACGAATGTCATCCATCGCGGAATAGAACGCAGAGCAGGTGAGAGCGTTCTGGTCGCTCGCATCACGGCCCTGGCCGTTGGCGCAATATCTATTACGATTGCGCTCGTCCTCGGCCCCGGATCGAACGTCGGAATCCTGGCCCTTCTGGGTGCCGCGGTCGCTGCATCGGCGAATTTCCCCGTGCTCGTGCTTTCGATTTTCTGGCGGCGCTTCAACACCAACGGCGCGATTGCCGGTCTGACGGTTGGATTGGTCGCAACCGTCGGGCTGATCCTGGTCGGACCCACCATGATGGGCATTGATCCGCCCAATCTGGCTGGCGCGGCCCGACATCTGATCCAGGTGAAGCCGTGGTTCCCTCTCGAAAATGTCGGGATTGTCAGCGTTCCTCTTGGATTCCTGGCGGCCATCGCGGGCGCATTCTTGAGCGTGGAACCGGCCGCTGAAGCCAAGTTCGACGAATTGCTCGTACGCTCGCAAACAGGCCTCGGAGCGGAAACGGCCGCGGCTCACTGAATCGTCCCGTTATGAATTTCCGGGTTTCGTCCGACCATTCCAATCGCCTTACGCCGTTCGGACATGCTGGCAAAAAGAAAAGAGCGCAAGTATTCTTCTACGAAGGCAGATGCAGCGTCAGCGGTCAGGCAGCCAGATGAATCGCTGACCGGTATCGCTGCACGTGCGGTGACACCCGGGAAAAAGTCTTCAGGGCTCGCCCGGCAGGCCGTTCCAGGTATCGAGTTCAGTGGCACTCTCATCGCGTACGCAAGTCGGAATCATCGGCGCGGGGCCGGCCGGGCTCGTGCTTTCTCATCTTTTGCATCTGCAGGGAATTGATTCTGTCGTAATTGAGAATCGTAGCCGCCAATATGTCGAAGAGAGAGTGCGAGCCGGGGTCCTCGAGCAAGGCACCGTCGATCTGCTCACGCGGACGGGAGTTGGCGAACGACTGAAAGCGGAAGGTTTGGTGCACCGCGGCATCGAACTGCGCTTCGGCGGCCGCGGCCACCGCATCGACTTTCACGATCTCGCCGATGGAAAGGCCATTGTCATCTACGCGCAGGCTGAGGTTCTGAAGGACCTCAACAATGCCCGCCTCGCCGCCGGAGGCAAGGTCTTCTTTGAAGTCGAGGATGTGAGTGTCCACGATTTCACCAGCTCCCACCCCAGAGTTCGCTATAGGAAAGATGGCAACGACTACGAATTAGCCTGTGACTTCATCGCTGGCTGTGACGGATTCCACGGCATCTGCCGTCCTAGCATTCCCCACGGCGTCCTGACAGAATATGTGCGCGAATATCCTTTCGGCTGGCTCGGCATTCTCGCCGAAGCTCCTCCATCGTCTGAAGAATTGATTTACACCTATCATGAGCGCGGCTTCGCGCTACTCAGCATGCGCTCTCCCCAGATCAGCCGCCTGTACCTGCAGTGCGCTCCTGACGAGGACATCGCTCTCTGGAGTGACGACAGAATCTGGCAGGAACTTCACCTCCGGCTGGCCGCCAGCGGATGGAGCCTCACAGAGGGCACCATTCTCCAAAAGGGTGTGACTGGCATGCGCAGTTTCGTGGTCGAACCCATGCAATACGGCCGATTGTTTCTGGCGGGAGACTCCGCTCATATCGTCCCGCCGACCGGAGCGAAAGGGCTCAATCTCGCAGTCGCGGACGTTCAGGTTTTGGCACGCGCTTTGGCCGGCTTTTACAGGACGGACCAGCAATCCCTTCTCAACGAGTACTCAAGTACGTGCTTGCGCCGTGTCTGGAAGGTACAGAGATTCTCCTGGTGGATGACGTCGATGCTCCACCGCTTTCCTGATGAAAACCCATTCGATCAGCGACGACAGCTTGCGGAATTGGACTATGTGACCAGTTCCCGTGCTGCCTCCAAATCCCTTGCCGAGAACTACGTCGGATTGCCGATGGAATAGACGCACCTTATCCCAGGCGTTGTTCGAGTCTCCGTCTGCAGCCTCTTGGGGAGTTCCGTCCCGGAAAACTCCCCAACAGTTGGCCATGCTTTAGAAGCGGAACACGATGCCTGCGCTCGGCTGCGCAACGTGGGTCGTGGTGTTGGTATTGAGTGCGCTCAAGCCAAAGTCCGGAGCGCTGTACACCAATCCCCGATACTCCGTCCGAAACGACACGTGATTGAAGAGCGGAAAGTCCGCACCAACTCCGTAGCTGAAAACACCAACGGTCTGCTTGCGCGCGCCCGCCACGCTTCCGAATGTGTTTCCGGTCGGATCAAACACCAGCGCGCCACCTTCTGCCAGCGCGTAGGGATGAATCCGGAACTTCGCCGGAGTTGGCAGGCTCAGCACGAATCCGCCGGTCGCCTGGTGGACATTGGCCTGCACTCGCGACGGTCCGCCCGCCGTAAAAAACTCCTGCGTGTTGCGATCGTAGCCGTAGACACCCTCGGCCGCCAGCCAATGGTTGAAGTGATAGCGGTATCCGACTAGCAGGCCGCCTGTTTCAGTCCCGCGCTGCAACGTGCCTCGTCCGTTCGTGTCCTTCGTGAAGAACCCGGTTCCCTGCACGCTTATTTCGGATCGAGATTCCTGGGCAAATGCCGCCGCGCTCAACAGAGCTGCAGCCACTACGATGATTGCTTTCCTTCTCATGTCTGAAAGTCCCTTTCGTGTAGACGTCGTCAACCGATTACGTCCCCGCGCACCACCTCCGACAGCTTCACGACCCGCGGGCGGTCGGTCTAAAGGAGAGCACCGCAGTTACCAAAATGCCCGCCACAAGGGAGGAGGCGATTTGCCTCAAATGACGTGGTTTGGCCCAACCCTCGAGAATCCTTGCTGGTAGCCTTGTCGAGCATTTCGACGCTGATTTCGACAAGTGTCGAATCTTGCGACACTTTGAGAACCGTTCGAGGAACTCGCGGCATCACATTAAGGAAACCGGGGTCGAACCCGCTTTACTAAATCAGGCGGGGCACCCACTTGCGTCGAGCTACTTCTACAGCGATCATCTGGTATAGCGGGATTTTCATGGTCAGCAGAGCGGCAATCTATCCAAAAGTCGAAGAAGACCGGTACCTGGCGTTATTGCATGCAGCCAACGCCATCGCCACGTGTAGCGATTGTAGTAGCGCTTCCGACACTCTCGTCCGGCAATTGCGCGAGGTCACGCCCTTCGATTACATCCAACTCGTCGCGTTCGATAAGGAAACCAATGCGCCCGATTGGTGTCTGCTCGAAGCCAACGGCGTGCGGAGAGAGCTTTCTCCCTTGGATCCCCTGATTCTTCAAGAGTCCCCCATCGCATGGGTGCACGAATCGGGGGAGTTGCTGTTGACCAACGACTGGAGCCTTGAGACGCGCTTCCAGATGCATCAGGCATTCATGGCCGAGCTGGGCGTCGCGTCCACCTGTATCCTCCCGCTGACCCGGGGCGAACGCCGGCTCGGAGTGCTCACCGTAGGCCGCTTCTATCCGAATGCGTACGATGAGGAAGAGGTTCGCTTCCTCTGTCTTGTGGGAAATCAGATCGGCCTCGCCATAGATGCCGCGGTCAACTTCTATGTCTCTCAGCGCGTGCAGGAACAGCTCAAGCTCACTCTGGAACTGACCAACCAGGTGGTCTCGAATCTCGAGTTTCGGGACCTGCTGCGCGCCACTTCCGCGAGTGTGCGTCGCGTAATGCGCTGCGATGCGGCAGCCGTCATGCTGGCCGACCCGGAAGGTGCGCACCTTCGTATTCACGCGCTTGATTATCCCGACAGCCGTGGAATTTTCACAGAAGGCGCCTTGATTCCAATCGAAGGCACGCTACCGGGCGACGCGTTCAAGAACCGGCAGCCGATCATTCTCAATCGCCTCGACCCGGCCGAGATCCCCCCCGAGATGTATGCAAAAGCGTCCGGAGAAGGACTCAATTCGTTCTGCGATGTCCCGCTTATCAGCAAGGACAGGCTGCTTGGAGTATTAGCAGTCGCCCGCCGCGAAGAGAACAGCTTCGATAAGGATGAGGTTGGTTTTCTCACGCAGGTGGCGAACCAGATCGCAATCGGCATCGAAAACGCCCTCTCCTATACCGAAATCGCCGATCTCAAAGACAGGCTCGCTCAGGAAAAGCTCTACCTGGAGGACGAAATTCGGGGTGAAATGGACTTCGAAGGAATCGTCGGCCAGAGTTCCGCCCTTCGACACGTCCTTCAGATGGTCGAAACCGTTGCGCCCAGCGATTCGACCGTCCTTTTATTGGGTGAAACCGGCACCGGCAAAGAGCTGATTGCTCGCGCCATTCACGAGCGCAGCCGCCGCAAAGACCGCACCTTCGTAAAGCTGAATTGCGCGGCCATCCCTACCGGATTGCTCGAAAGCGAACTCTTCGGCCATGAACGCGGCGCATTTACAGGGGCCATTTCACAAAAGATCGGCCGGCTGGAGCTCTCGCATCAGGGAACACTCTTCCTCGACGAAGTCGGCGATATCCCAATTGAGATTCAGCCGAAACTGCTGCGCGCATTGCAGGAGCGTGAGTTTGAGCGCCTGGGCAGCACCCGCACGCAAAAAGTCGACGTCCGCTTGGTCGCCGCCACTAATCGCGATCTCGAAAAGATGATCGAAAACCGCGAGTTTCGCAGCGATCTCTACTACCGGCTCAATGTTTTCCCGATCCGTATCCCCCCTCTTCGCGAACGTCCGGAAGACATTCCACTGCTCGTGCGCTATTTCGCTCAGAAATATGGCCGCCGTATGGAAAAGGAAATCGAGTCTGTTCCGGCCTCCACCATGCGCAAGCTGGCGAACTGGCACTGGCCGGGAAACATTCGCGAGCTTGAGAACTTCATCGAGCGCTCCGTTATTTTGACGCACGGCTCGGCCCTTCACGTGCCGATCAGCGAACTCAAGAACGGCAGCAAGACGAGCCCTTCCGCTTCGATTCGCGACTCGAGCGAGCGCGAGGAAATCTTGCGGGTCCTCAAACTCGTCGGCGGCCGCGTCGGCGGAGCGGAGGGCGCCGCCGCCCGCATGGGACTCAAGCGCACGACTCTCATCTCCCGCATGCAGAAGTTCGGAATCAATCCTCGCCAGCTGTCGTAGCTTTCGACACCTGTCGAGAATGACGCGACGCTTCACTCGTCCCTCGCTCGAAAGAGCGCCACATTTCACAAAATCGCAAATGCGCAATTTGGCAACATCGATGCATGGCCAATTGCATGACTTTGATTTGGATTTTCGCCGCGATTATCTGTACGGCGCTTTCATTCATGGCGGCGTTCTTCATAGCCCTTCGGCGCGAATCGCGCATCCTCGGGCGTCAACCCCAGAGTCGCCAGAAGAATAGCCTGACTCTGGTGATGCTGGACCGGTATCGCAACGACCGCGCCGCGTGACGACACCGTCACGTCAGAGTGTCGAAGGTCATTTCGACACTTCCGACACTTTGCTCGCGGCTATCTTCGACACTCCTTCCCTTTCATCAACTTAGCGGCACGGCATCGAATCCCTCATTTGGCAGCCGTCTTGCCTTCGTCAAGGCGTCACACTGAAACACAATGCTGAGAATCTCGACTGTCGATACTGAGTCTGAGCGTCGCCTGGTAGTCGAAGGCAAACTCATAGACCTCTGGGTGGAAGAACTGAAAACCGCATGGCGTAGCGCCAGCGAGAACCTCCAGGGCCGGAAATTAATCATCGACCTGAGCAATGCGACGTCGATCAGCCGCGAGGGCGAGAGCGCACTCCTCGAAATGATGAATGAGGGCGCGAAATTCTCATGCTGTGGCGTTCTCACCCGCCATGTTTTGAAGCAACTGACTGAAAAATGCCGCGACCGTTTCCGCAAGGTTCGCAAGAAGGACAGCAACCCAACGATCTCAACGGAGGTGCATGTTGCCACTAGCGAAAAGCGCTCTTGAAGCCAACCCGGCTTATGCGATTGCCGCAGATTTTTGTCGGATCTTCGCTGAAGACATGAAGGCGCTGTACCTGCTGTCGTTTCTTCTTACGGCCGACCGCGAGAAAGCTGAGAGATGCTTCGTCTCCGGCTTGGGAGATTGCATCGACTCGAATCGAGTTTTTGCCGATTGGGCCCGCTCCTGGGCGCGCCGCACAATCGTCCAAAACGCGATCCGGACCGTCGAGCCGCTACCTCTGTTTTTTGGTGAACGAGCACCTTACCGCACCGCCAAGGACGTGATCTTCGCCAACGATGACGTTCCGCTCGCTGCGGTGCTGTCTCTGCGGCCTTTTGACCGGTTTGTCTTCGTCATGTCTGTGCTCGAGCGATACCCCGATCAGGAATGCAGGGCTCTCTTACGGTGCTCACAGCAGGACATCCTTGCAGCCCGCCATCGTGCTCTGGCGCTGGTCGGGGCTTATGCCGAGAGGAGCGCGCCTGCCTCAGCCTTCGATGCTGGGGAGCTGGCGCGGCCGGAGGCCTCTCTGGCGAAAAGCGCATAGGCACGATTGGCCAGCAGAACTAGCGGCGTGCCCGGGTGTCCGAAACTAAAGATCGAACCGGACGTCGATTTTGCCAGGCGCCGTTCGTCAAACCAATGAGCAGCGGTTGGGGGGTGTTTTTATGGAAGGGTTCCGGGGGACGGCCACAGCGCTGACACCAGGTGGGTGTTATGTACGTTGGTGGCTACAAGAGTAAGAATCCTTTCCTCCAGCCGCAAAATCTGATGGTAAACGGGGTGTGCTTGCGTGGGGCAGGCGCAAATCACCAAACATAGGCTTTTAGGGAACTTAGTCGTCTTTTCAAGGGGAGATCATGGTAAGACGCATGATTTGGGTCGTGGGCGCGATGCTTCTAATCGTCGCAGCCTTGGGTTTCGTGAAGTTTCGCCAGATTCAGTCGGCGATGGCGGCAGCTTCGTCCTTTCAAATGCCGCCTGATGCTGTCACCAGCTCGATCGCCAAGCAAGAGCAGTGGCCGTCTACGCTCTCCATCATCGGCACAGTTGAGGCCGTTCACGGAGTGATGGTCAGTGCCGATCTCGCCGGCACCGTCGACAAGATCAACTTTGAGTCCGGTAAAGCCGTTCGCGCGGGAGATGTGCTGGTCGAGCTCGATACTCGTCAGGAGCGTGCCCAACTGGCATCGCTCGAGGCCCAGCGTGATCTCGCCAAGGTGAACTACGCCCGCATGGACCAGTTAGTGAAGGAGGGCGTCATCTCCCGCATGGAGTACGACCAGGCGACTGCGAATCAGAAGCAAACCGAGGCCAATGTCGCCGAGATCCGCGCAACCATCGAGCGCAAAACCATTCGCGCTCCCTTCTCGGGCATTCTGGGCATCCGCAAGGTGAACCTCGGGCAGTATCTCTCGAGCGGAAGCCCAATCGTTCAACTGCAATCGCTGAATCCGATCTACGTGGACTTCGGGATTCCCCAGCAGTCCGCCTCGCGCGTCCCCGTCGGCCGCAATCTGCACATCGCTTCCGACGAGTTTGCCGGACAGATGTTCTCTGGGCGGGTTACCGCGGTTGATTCGGTGGTTGACGAGGCCACTCGCAACATTCAGATACAGGCAACCCTGCCAAACCCCGATGGCAAGTTGCGTCCGGGTATGTTCGTCCAGGTGGAAGTTGCCCTTGGAGCGGTGCGTCCCGTAATCGCTCTTCCTGCCTCAGCGATCAGCTACGCCCCTTACGGCGATTCGGTGTTCGTGATTACCGACATGAAAGATCCAAAGGGCCGCCCCTATCGCGGGGTGCGCCAGCAGTTCGTCAAGGTTGATGGCTCGCGCGGCGATTTGGTCGGCATCATTTCCGGTGTGAATCCCGGCGATGAAGTAGTCACCTCGGGCGTCTTCAAGCTTCGGAACGGCGCCGCCGTTCAGGTCAACAACAAGGTGCAACCCGGCAACAACCCGGCTCCCAAACCTCAGGATAGCTAATGAAGTTCACAGACCTTTTCATCAAACGGCCGGTCCTCGCGATTGTCGTAAGCCTGGTCATCCTGATCGCGGGGTTGCAGTCGATCCGTTCGCTGAGCGTGCGGCAGTATCCGCGCAGCGACATCGCGGTCGTGCAGGTAACCACGACCTACGTCGGAGCCAATGCCGACCTGGTTCGCGGGTTCATCACGACTCCGCTGGAGCGCGTTATCGCCAGCGCGGACGGTATCGACTACATGGAGTCGTCGAGCGCCCAGGGCTTAAGCACGATCACCGTGCACCTGAAGCTCAACTACGACACGAATGCTGCTCTAACGCAGATCCAGGCAAAAGTCGCGCAGGTGCGCAACGACCTTCCGCCGGAGGCTGAGGCGCCCGTTATCGATCTGCAAACCGCGGACAATCAGTTCGCCGCGATGTATCTCGGCTTCTCGTCCGCCGATTTGGACCAGAACCAGATCACCGACTACCTGACGCGCGTCGTCCAGCCGAAATTGAGTGCCATCAGCGGCGTTCAGCGCGCCGACATCCTCGGTGACCGCACCTTTGCCATGCGAATCTGGCTCAAGCCGGATCGGATGGCGGCGCTTGGCATCGCCCCTTCCGCTGTTCACGATGCCCTGGCCAAGAACAATTATCTCTCGGCCGTCGGCAGCACCAAGGGTTCGATGGTCTCCGTGAACCTCGTCGCGAACACCGACCTGCGCACTCCCGAGGAATTTCGGCAACTGGTGGTGAAGAACGACAACGGGGTCGTTGTCCGCCTGGGCGAGATCGCGGACGTTGTCCTCGGCGCGCAAAACTACGATCAGGATGTTCGTTTCAACGGCGAGACTGCCACCTTCATGGGAGTCTGGGTTCTTCCCACCGCCAACTCTCTGGAAGTAATCAAGGCCGTGCGCGCGGAGATTCCTGCTATCCGGGCTCAATTGCCCACGGGAATGAAGGTCGGCATTCCGTACGACTCGACCGAATACATTCAGGACGCGATCAACGAAGTGCTTCGAACGCTCACCGAGACGCTGTTGATCGTGGTGGTCGTGATCTTCCTCTTCCTCGGATCGATGCGCTCGGTGCTCATCCCGGTCGTGGCGATTCCGATTTCTCTGATCGGCGCCGTCTTCCTGATGCTGGTGGCCGGATTTACCATCAACTTGCTGACGCTGCTTGCGATCGTGCTTTCCGTCGGTCTGGTGGTTGACGACGCGATCGTCATGGTCGAAAACGTCGAGCGGCATATCCAGAACGGCGCCCCACCCATTCGTGCCGCCATGGAGGCGGCCCGCGAACTTGTTGGCCCCATCATTGCGATGACCATCACGCTGGCGGCAGTCTATGCGCCGGTCGGCATTCAGGGCGGACTGACCGGAGCGCTCTTCCGCGAATTCGCTTTCACTCTCGCGGGTGCGGTCATCGTCTCTGGAATCGTGGCATTGACCTTGTCACCAATGATGGGCTCTCGCCTGCTGCGCGCTGGCGCCAGCGAGCGCGGATTCGCTGGCTGGGTCAACCGCCGATTCGAGAGCGTGCGTCGCGCCTATGCGAACTCGCTCTCGGGGACCCTCCGCTTTAGGCCCGTGGTACTGGTGGTATGGGCCATCGTGGTCCTGTTGATGGTTCCGTTCTATATGTTCTCGCAGCGCGAACTTGCGCCAGCGGAAGACCAGGGCGTGGTCTTCGGAGTCATTCAGGCGTCTCCGAACTCCACTATCGACCAGACCAATCTGTTCACCGACCAGGTGTATGACGTTTATCACTCGTTCCCCGAAAGCCAGAGCATCTTCCAGATCACTTCGCCGACCGGCGGATTCGGCGGCATGGTCACCAAGCCCTGGAGCGAACGAAAGAAGACGGCGCAACAGCTCCTGGTGGAATCGACCGGGCCCTTGTCGAAAATCCCCGGCATTCGCGTGATTCCATTGACTCCACCTCCGTTACCCGGTGGCGGAAACTTCCCTGTCGATTTCGTGATCGTGTCGCCGGCTGAACCTCAACAACTCGTCGACTTCGCCAACAAGCTGGTGGCGAAGGCCATGACGAGCGGCATCTTCATCTTTGCCGACACCGATGTGAAATTCGATCAGCCGCAAACCGAAGTCGTATTCGATCGCGACAAGCTTCGCTCTCAGGGGGTCGACCTGAGCCAGGCCGGACAAGATCTTTCCACCATGCTGGGCGGCAACTATGTCAACCGCTTCAGCATTCAAGGCCGCAGCTATAAGGTGATCCCTCAGATCAAGCGCACCGAGCGCCTCACGCCCGACCAACTCTCCCAGATCTACGTTACGGGCTCTCAGAACAAGCTTGTGCCTTTGTCCACGTTCGCGACTCTCAATACCAGTACGCAGCCGCGCGAGTTGAAGAAATTCCAGCAGCTCAACGCGGTTCGTATCCAGGGAGTCGTGCCACCTCAGGTCCCGCTCGATCAGGCTCTGCGCCTGCTCGAAGACGAGGCTCACAAAATCCTCCCCCAGGGATTCACCATCGACTACGCCGGCGAGTCTCGCCAGCTCCGTGTCGAAGGCAGCAAGTTTCTCGGCACGTTCCTGCTCTCCGGCATTCTGATTTACCTGGTGCTCGCGGCGCAGTTCGAGAGTTTCCGCGACCCGTTCATCATTCTTGCCGGCTCGGTACCGCTGGCAATTTCCGGCGCGCTGCTTTTTTCGTTCCTCGGCCTGACAACCCTCAACATCTACAGCCAGGTCGGATTGATCACGCTCGTCGGACTGGTCTCGAAGAACGGGATTCTGATCGTGGAATTCGCCAATCACCTTCAGGAAACCGGACTGACGAAACTGGAAGCGGTGATCGAAGCCGCTACGACGCGCCTCCGCCCGATTCTGATGACCACAGCCGCGACCGTGATTGGCCACTTCCCGCTCGTTCTGGCAAAAGGGCCGGGCGCCGGCGCGCGAAACAGTATCGGAATCATGCTGGTCAGCGGCATGATCATCGGCACTTTCTTTACGTTGTTCGTGGTGCCGTCGATCTATGTGGTCCTGGCTCGCACTCACCAGGTCGTCGACAAGAAGGAAGTTGAGGCCGAAACCGATGTCCCCGAACCTGAGGAAGCGGTAGCGTAGTTGGACCGGGTTTTCACAAGCAACGAGCTTCTGTGGCGGGCACCCTTGCCCGCCACAGTTTTTTTTGGATGGAGCGGCTAGTTCAGGCAGCGCCCTTCAGTCTAGGGCTTGCACCCCTGATGTACGTAGAACGCCGCCGTCTCCGGCCTCACGACGCGCGGCATCCACAGCGGCCGCCGTAGTCCGCCCGGACCGGGGGCTGGACGCGCCAGTGCCTTCCACCTTTGATACACGGCGTATGACCGGTTCGTGTCTACGAAAATATCCCCGTAGTGATCGCCGTCGCCAGCCCGCTCCACGCGCACCATCTGATGCCAGCAGTGCATTCCGCTCACCGGATCCGGATGCACTGGAAAAGTAATGTCCTGATGCACGCCGGCATCGCTCCACCAGACTCGCTTCGTGTCGGGGTCTTGGCTCTCGTAGGGCGCGACGCCTTCGATCTGCCGCATCTTCCACTGGCCTTTTGCGACTTCCTGCAGATCGACCCATGCGCTCGACATGCGCTCAACCTGGTTCTCTTTATTCACACGCCATCGCCCGAGATGGTGCGAGCACGCCACTACTCCCGGCATCAACCCTTCCGTCACCCATGCATGCAACACGAAGTATCCGATCTCCGTGTGTACCTTGATCAGATCGCCCGTGCGTACATCGCCGATCCTCTTCGCGTCCACGGGATTTATCCACAGCGGATTCTTGTGCGAAATCTCGTACAACAGCTTCGCGTTCCCTGAGCGTGTATGAATCAAATTCGGAAGGCGAAAAATCGGCAGCAGCGTGTACACATCGCCTTTCGCGTCCTTCGGCCATTCCACCAGCGGCGTATACCGCGGATCGAAATCCTCCGGGTGTGCGCCCTCCGAGGCCTCTCGCGCCGCACGATGAATGTGGCTTCGGTAGTACTCCGGCAGCGCGAACTCCGGCCATTTCCAATCCGCCATCGTCTGCGAAAAGATCTCCAACTTGCGCGAAGGCGTGCCATACCCCACCACCGCTTTGCCGTCGACCATCACGCCGATCGCCTTGCCCGCCTTCGTCACCAGTCCGTTCGTCTGTATCGTCGATTCACTCAACTCGGCGGCAGGAACAGCTTTTTCGTTCTGCTTGTACACATCTCTGGTGACTTCGTACGCGCCATACTTGCGCATGTACTCAAGCGGGGTCAGTCCTTCTTTCTTCGCCGCCTCGGGCAAGCCCGGCACCGAGTTCTCGAAGATCCACCCGTAATACTCGTGAACCGTGAGCTTCTCGCCCGGCCGGTAAGGCGACTCAAACCATTGTCGAATTCCCATCGACCCATCGGGATCGATCGCCCACGACAGGTTGATCCAGAATTCATCCTCTTCCCAAACTTCCCCGGGGTTCGTCTCGTACGTGTACTCGAATTTCTTCCCTTCCCGCTCCTGCAGGACACGCCCAATCGGCTGCCGGAATCCGATCCATTTCCCTGCGTACGATTCCTGGCTCATCAAATCATGTCGCTCGGAGCTGAAACCCATGGGGAGCACGTAGTCCGCAAACCACGCGGTCTCGCTCCAGGTCGGCGTGAGTGCCGCGTGCAGTCCGACCTTCTCCTCATCCCGCAACATCTCGATCCATGAAAAGCCGTCGGGATAAGTCCAGACGGGATTGAAGACCCGCGTGAAATAGGTATCTAACCGTCCCCGTCTCTCCCGCAGAAAATGCGGCAACAGGAACGACATCTCGTGCGTGCAGAGCGGCCACTCCAGCGGATACAACAACTCGTTCCATCGCTTCTGCTGTGGAGGCACGCTGAATGGTCTTGGAACGAACTTGTTCCAGGCATTCAGATTGTGGCCGCCTTCGGTTCCCACCGAGCCTGTGAGCACGTGCAACAGCATCAATGCGCGCGCTGGCTGCCAGCCGCCTAAATTTCCAGACGCGCTTCCGCGCCACAGATGCGAGGCAAAACGGCTGCCTGCCGCGGCAATCTCGCGCGCAAGTTTGACCACCGTCTCCGCCTTCACGCCGCTTTCTTTCTCTGCAAACTCCGGTGTGCAGCGCGCGTAATGCCCCTTCAACGCAACGATGAACGCCTCGAAATTCTGCCCACGCGCGCGAAATCCGTCGGCCTCGAAATCCTCCCAGTTCGTCCAGTTCTTCACGAAGGTCGCGTCGTAGCGATTCTCATTCAGAATGACCATCGCCATCGCGAGCAGCACTGCCGCCTCGGTACCCGGGTAGGTCGGGAGCCAGTAATCGGCCATGCTCGCCGTATTCGAAAGGCGCGGATCCATCACTGCCAGTTTTGCACCGGCCATCTTTCCGTCGATGATTCGCTGCGCGTGCGGATTGAAGTAGTGCCCCGACTCCAGGTGCGCCGACAAAAGAAGAATGAAGCGCGCATTCGCGTGGTCAGGCGACGGACGATCCGAGTAGTGCCACAACAGATATCCCAGCCGCGCCGACGAGGAACAGACGTTGGTATGCGAGTTGTGTCCGTCGATGCCCCATGCCTGCAGCACGCGCTCCATGATGAAGTCATGCCCCGGCCGCCCCACGTGGTACATCACCTCTTCGCCGCGCTGCTCCTGGAAGGCCTTCCTCATCCGCGCGCCCAACGTTTCGATCACGTCAGGCCATGAGGTTCGTTCCCACTTCCCACTGCCTCGCGGCCCCACCCGCTTCATCGGATACAGAATGCGGTCGGGATCGTGGATCTGGTTGATCGTCGCCGGACCCTTCGGACAAAGCCGTCCGCGGCTCGAAGGATGCATCGGATTTCCTTCGAACTTCTTGACCTTGCCCGTCTCTTTGTCCACGTAGGCCAGTAGACCGCACGCGGATTCGCAGTTGAAACAAATCGTAGGAACCAGCTGATAGTGCTTCTCCACGCGGCGCGGCCACGACTGCGGATCGTACTCGACCCAATCGTCCCACTTCTCCACCGGCGGACAGGACGCCAGATGGCTCCCGTCGCGCTTGAAGTCGGTCATGAAAGAATCTCCGTCATCTTTGCACGTTAACTGTTTGGGACGCTCTGCCCGGCCATCACGAAGCACCACTCAAAAATCAGCAGTCCTGCTAGAACAAGCAGGCTCGCTACGCCGATCATCGTTCGATCCGATCCAGCCACGAGCAAGAGCAAGATCGGAATGATGCCGCCGACAACGACTGACCCGATCCAGAACGCTCCGCGAAAAGGACCGTGCGTCATCAATCGCGCCGCGTAGCGCGCATTGTCGGTTGTGTGCGGTATCGCCACTTCGCCCATGATCATCAGCAAATGCAGGCTCTGGCACACAATCATTCCTATCGCGGCCGCCGACATTACCTGCGCTCCGCCTCCACCTAGTTGTGCGGGAAGCAGCGCCAGAACCGCCGATCCGCAGAGAAGAGCCTGCACCAGCAGGTGCACCGGCAGAAGCGGCGTCTGCCACAGATCGCGGCCTTCACATTGTCCGAAGAGAAACGCCGTGTACACCGCTGCGCAAAATCCGACAATCACTGCCGGCCATCGGAGCGCCGACGCGACCGCGCTGATGCCGAAAACGTTCGTCAGCCAGAACACTCCGCACAGCCCGCTGTACCCGATCAGAATGAACGCTCCGCGGGCAAGCCACGACTTGCTTTGTGGACGGAGCACCACGCGCAGAAATCTGTCTTTGTGTTCCAAGTCCCAGACCAGTAGCAGTGTGGTCAGCGCAGCAAAGATCAATGCGATTGTCGCCAGCGTAATGTCGCGTACGCGGTCGCCTGTCATCCGACCCAGCGCCATCGCGATCGCCGGAGCTGCCAGCACGCCCGACGCGATCGACTTCGTCCATGAGTACGCTGGCACCTGCCATCCCCACGGACGCGCATGCGACACGTCATACGCCGCCAACGCATTCTTCTGCAGCAACGGACTGTCGGGCGGATAGAGCGCCGCGCCCCCATGCACTGCCTGGTTTCGCTGCGAGAACATGTAGAACGGCTCGTGCCGCGCTGCCGTCGGCACAATCGCGCTCTCATCCCCGTCGATGTAGTACAACTGTGGCCGCGTTCCTTGCTCCGGCTTTCGAACGCGCACCGTCTCGCGCGATGCCAGTTGCGCGGCCTCGCTTGCCGGGTCGCTTAAGTCACCGGCGATGATCGCATGCTCCGGACACACCACCACGCACGCCGGCTCGAGTCCCATCTCCGTGCGATGCGCGCAATAGTGGCACTTGGCGGCCGTCCCGCGCGCCGGATCGATATAAATCGAATCGTACGGGCAAGCCTGCATGCACGCTTTGCACCCGATGCAGATGTCCGAATCGAAATCGACGATGCCGTCCTTGCGCTTGTACATCGCGGTCACCGGACAGATCGTGACGCACGGCGGCTTCTCGCAATGATTGCAGCGCGTGACCTGGAAAACGCGGCGGGTATTGGGGAATTGCCCCTTCTCGACGTACTTCACCCACGTGCGATTCACGCCGAGTTGCACTTCGTTTTCAGTCTTGCAGGCGACTGTGCACGCGTGACAACCGATGCACTTGCGGTTATCGATGACAAATCCGTATTTCATCGTGCGGGGTCTGACCCAACGGGACGAACGTCTACTGTACTATCTTTTCCGCGCTCGCTGACGCGGACCGGTTGTACTTTTCGAGTCCATCACGAAGCGGAAAACTTTTGCGTGTTGTAGCACTGCCGTCTCGCCAATCTGATGGATGCTGGCAGGCGCCAGCAAGCGTGGACATTTCGAAGCGATCCGGGCACTGCTTCAGTGATGCCGATGCTTACAACGTCCGCGTCACCTTCGACAGTGATCTTGGTGTGTCCGGATCGAGCCCTTTCGCTTCCGCCAGCAGCGCCGCAAACAACTGCGCCGGAACAATGTACGGAATCGGCGCAAGAAACTCCGGAATCTCGGCATCCATCGCGATCGCTTTCGAGCACGTGCCCGCGAGCTCCGAATCCGAGGTGATCGCGAGCGTTTCCGCGCGCAACTCCTGCAACCGCTTCGCCAGCGTCAGAACTCCCTCCATCATCGGCCCCGGAGACGCGAATAGAATCACCGGGAAATGCCGCTCGATCATCGCCAGCGGTCCGTGGAAGAAATCCGCCGTCGAGAAGCGCTCGGCCACCACGTAGCAGGTTTCCATCAGCTTCAGCGCGAGTTCGTACGCATTGCCGTAAAGCAGGCCGCGCCCCAGCACAACGCAGTTTTCCATGAAGCTGTAACGCTGGGCCAGCTCCCGAATTGCCGCCTCTTGCCGCAAGCTTTTCGCGCAGAACTCGGGAATCCCCTCGAAACCTTTCGTCGCAGCCGGTGACCTCCCCAGAGCCTCCGCCAGCAGGTAAAAGATCATCATTTGCCCGGTGAACGTCTTGGTCGCAGCCACCGACCTCTCATGTTCTCCATGAATCAGGAGCAACTCATCCACCATCCGAACCATGGAGGAATTCGGCTCGTTGGTGATCCCAATCGTGAACGACCCAGCGGCGCGCGCCGCCGAAAGAACCGCATTGATGTCCTCGCCCTCTCCCGATTGCGAGACGCCGACCACCAGCGCGTGTTCCAGGTGCAACTTGGCGCCATACACCGTGTAGACCGAAGGTGCCGCCAGACTCACCGGAATTCCGGTCGCTATCTCCAACAGGTATCTCCCGAACAATGCCGCGTTGTCGGAGCTTCCCCGCGCTACCAGCACAATCAGGCGCGGGGATTTCTTTTTCACCGCTTCGCCCAGACGCTGAATCTTTCCCCGCTCTTCGAGCAGAATGCGACTGAGCACATCCGGTTGCTGACGGATTTCTTCGAGCATCAACGACAAGCTGCTACCCTCGCCGGGCAATTAATTCGATTTAATAGCCGGAAACCTTGTACCATATCACCGCCCACGCCCTCGACAGAATCCTTTTGTTTGACGATCTCGATGCGGTATCCTTGCCCGCCATGAATTTTTCCTTACTGGATTGGTCCGCGGTGGTGGCATATCTCGCCGTTACCCTCCTGCTCGGCCTCTACTTCCGCTCCCGCTCCGGACGCAGCGTCGACGACTACTTCGTCTCCGGACGCAACGTCTCGTGGTGGCTCGCCGGCACTTCCATGGTCGCCACCACCTTCGCGGCCGACACGCCGCTCGTTGTCACCGGACTCGTCTACGGCCAGGGCATCGCCGGCAACTGGATCTGGTGGAGTTTCCTGCTGTCGGGCATGATGACCGTCTTTCTCTTCGCCCGCCTGTGGCGGCGTTCCGGCCTGCTCACCGACGTTCAGTTTGCTGAGATGCGCTACACCGGAAAGCCCGCTGCCTTCCTGCGCGGATTCCGCGCTCTCTACCTCGGCCTTCTCATGAACTGCCTCATCCTCGGTTGGGTGACGAAAGCCATGACTTCGATCGTGGCCGCCACTCTCGGCGTCACCGATCAGAAAGCATTGCTGATCTGCGTCTTCTTCCTGATTCCCTTCACCGGCTTGTACGTGGCGCTGGGCGGTCTGTGGGGAGTGCTCTGGACCGACCTCTTTCAATTCGTGTTGAAGATGTCGATTGTGATCGCCGTGGCTTGGTACGCGGTTGCCGCTTGCGGCGGAATGCAGTCGATGCTCGCTAAACTCGCCACAGCGCGCGCCTCCGTCCCCGGCGCTGGCGATCCCACTTCCCTTTTCCCCGATTTCTCCGGATCCTTCACCGCCGAGGCGCGATGGACTTTGCCCGTCATCACTTTCGTCGTCTATCTCGGATTGCAGTGGTGGGCATTCTGGTATCCGGGGGCCGAGCCCGGCGGCGGCGGATACATCGCCCAGCGCATCTTCAGCGCTCGCGACGAGCGCAACGGACTTCTCTCTGTCCTCTGGTTCAATATCGCGCACTACGCTGTTCGTCCCTGGCCCTGGATTCTTACCGCCCTTGCGGCGGTTGTGCTCTATCCGCACCTCGAGCACCCCGAAACCGGATACATGCTGGTCGTCGGCCAGCACGTTCCGGCTGCACTGCGCGGCATCGTCATCGCCGGTTTCATGGCGGCCTTCATGTCGACCTATGCCACGCAGCTGAACTGGGGAGCTTCTTATCTGGTCTCCGATTTCTACCGTCGCTTCCTCAAAACCGGCGGCTCCGACCAGCACTACGTTTTGATCTCTCGCCTCGCAACCGTTCTGCTCGTCCTCGTCTCTGCCTTCGTGTCCTTGCAGCTTTCCTCGATCCGCTCCGGATGGGAATTCGTTCTCGAGGCTGGCGCCGGAACCGGCGGCGTTTACCTTCTGCGGTGGTATTGGTGGCGCATCAATGCCTGGAGCGAGATTTCCGCCATGGCCACCGCGCTGATCGTGTCGCTGGGTGTTCATTTCATGGCCCCCTTCGCTGGAAGTGAGCCTGTCGTATTCGCGAAGAATGCCTTAACTTCCACGATCGTGACTACCTTGGTTTGGCTCGTCGTCACCCTGATCACGAAGCCCGAGCCCGAAAAGCAGTTGATCGACTTCTACCGTAAAGTCCGCCCCGACGTTCGGGGATGGCAACCCGTCGCGCGACTCGCCCCCGATGTCCACCAGACGCGCGACGTTGGCCGCAATCTCCTTTCCTGGTTCTTTGGCTGCATGATGGTGTATTTGGCGCTCTTCGGTATGGGAAAATTCATTCTTGGCGCTCACACTTCCGGACTGGTCCTCCTGATCGTGTCTGCACTCTTTGCGATCGCTCTGCGCGCCAACCTTCGCTGCGTATTCAGTGCTCAACCGGCGAACGACTGATCATTTCAGATCGGATTGCGAAAGCTGTAGTAAACGTGCGCTTGTGGCGAGTTCATGATCGGCAGCACGTTTTCTCACTATCGAATCATGCAGCAGGTCGGCGCCGCGGCGATGGGCGTCGTGTACTTGGCGCGGATGAGCGGCTTGAACGCGATGTTGCCATTAAGGTTCTACCTCCCGGGATGCTGCGCGATGAATCGGCTCGCAAACGCTTCCGCCAGGCCGCCAATCACATCGACGCGCCCTAATTTCCGCTCAAGTTCAATTTCACCGTGTGCGCGCTTGCCGCCCACGGCACGTCGGTCACAATTACCGCGCCCGCCTTCTGCTTCCAGCTGGTGGCGGGCTTGCCGTCGACTTCCACCGACGCGGGTTTCCCGTCCACCCCATACACCGTAAGCTGCACGTTCTTGAACCATGGCTGGAACGGTCCCTGCGGCGCTGACGTGTTCACTTCGATTGATCCCGCGCTCGAACTACAGCTGAAATGCACTCTCAGGCTTTCTCCGTGCTGATAGTTCAACGTGTTGCCATCGTCCGCATACAAGTCCCCGCCGCAATCCGGCCCCGGAAACACCCGCAACTCGAGCGGCCCGTTGGGAACCTCATCGACATTCTGGATCACCGGCTGCTCAGGAATGATCGATCCTGCGCGCACGAATACCGGTAGGGTCTCCATCGGCGGATCCACCACGATCACCTTTCCTCCAGCCTGTCGCGTTCCTGTCCAGAAGTCGTACCAATCGCCCTTGGGCAGGGTGATCTCGTACGTTCCGACAAAAGGCCATACTCGCGGAGCCACCAGCAGGCTGTTGCCGAACATGTACTCTTCGCCATTCGTAGCCAACTCCGAACTCTCCGGAAATTCCATGAACATCGGCCTCATCAGCGGCAATCCGGTGCGCGAACTCTCTTCCATTCCTGTGTAGATATAAGGCAGCAGGCGATACCTTGTCTCGATGTAGTGCTTCCGGATCCGCTCGTGCTCCGGCCCGTCGACCCAAGGTTCTCGGTATCGCGTGTCCTTCGCGGAGTGATTGCGGTAGATCGGATTGAACACGCCCAATTCCATCCACCGCGTCAGCAACTCCGGTGTCGCGCTACCGTTGAAGCCGCCGATGTCGGCTCCCACAAAGCTGAAGCCCGACAGCCCAAGGTTCATCATCTGCGGAAGCGACAGCCGCATGTGATTCCAGCTCGCCGTGTTGTCGCCCGTCCACGTCGCCGCGTATCGCTGTGTGCCGGCATAGCCGGCCCGGGTCAGAACAAAAGGACGCACATTCGGCGTCAGCTTCAGCATCCCCTCATATGTTCCATGCACATTCTCCATCCCGAACACGTTGTGAATCTCGCGATGGTCAGTGAGTCTTCCTTCAACGCTGTGCACGGTGTTGAGCGGCATCGTCTTTGACGGCACTTTGAACAGCGCGGGCTCGTTCATGTCGTTCCAGAATCCGCGCACACCCATCTTTACGAAGTCTGTATAGAGCGTTCCCCACCATTCGCGGACTTCCTTGCGCGTGAAATCCGGGAACACGCTGGCCCCTGGCCACACAATCCCGGAATACACCGACCCATCCGGATTCTTCACGAAGTATCCGTGCTGCAGGCCTTCGTCATACGGCTTGTATCCGGGAAGATTCGCAATATGAAGATCGGTGATCGCCACCACTTTGAATCCTTCCGCGCCCAGATCCTTGATCATCCCTTCGAAATTCGGGAAGCGCTCGCGGTCGATCGTGAAGGGCCGGTTGTTCTGCTGGTAATCGATGTCGAGATAAATTACGTCGGCGGGAATCTGTCTCTTGCGAAATTGCGCGGCAATCTCCCGCACTTCGCTCTCTGGATAGTAGCTATAGCGGCACTGTTGAAATCCCAGCGTAAACAACGGCGGCAGCGGAGTGCGCCCCACCAGTTGCGTGAACTCTTGAACAACTTGCTTCGGGCTCGGTCCGTAGAAGAAGTAATAGTCCAGCGGCCCGCCGTCCGACCCAAACGAATAGGTGTTCCAGAATTCTTTTCCGAATTCGAAGTTCGTGCGGTAGGTGTTGTCGAGAAATATCCCGTACGCCGCTCCGCCCCGCACACCTAAGAAGAACGGGATGTCCTTATACAGGGGATCGGTCGATTCCTGCCATCCGAACGCGTCCGTGTTCCACATCGTGAAGCCCTCATCGCGATGGTCGAGCGGACCCGTTTTGTCTCCCAGGCCGAAATAGTGCTCGTCTTCCGGCATCGACCTCCATGTTCTGAATGCGGTCCCATTGAACGATGCCGGTTTGTCTGCGGACTCCTCGGAGACTGCCTTGCCCGCCGCATCCAGAAACGAAATTCGGAGGGGCGATTTTGAGACCTGCACCACAATTTTCTCGGTCCGCAATTCAGCCCCGTTCGCATTCCTTCGAACCTGCACATTCGTTTTTTCTGGAAATGCGTTCGGAAGCGCCGCGAATGACTGGATTGTCGAATACTTCCCGTCAGGCGCATACGTCACGCGAATCACTGCGGGCGAGAGCGCCTCGATTCTCACCTTGCCGCGCTGTGCGGTTAGTTCCACGTGTCCCCCGGCCTCCTGCACGCTGACCAGGTCGCCCAACGTTCGCCAGCCCACCTCCGCAAACGCCCACTGGCCAAGTAATGCAACGGCGATCAGCATCGCACTCCGCAGACTCTTCATGGGACTCCTCGTATTTTTTTGTAGGAAGTTAGAAAAGAACGTAACCGTGTTGAACTCCGCCTGCATTCGTCATCTTCGCGAATGATCATCGGAGTCGTGAACACGCTTCTGGCAGCTGATACCGTCTACTTCCGGGCTCGCGCTGTGGATTCCCGCACGATGAGCTCCGGCTCAACCACAATTTCGCGCGGATACGAGTCGTCATCAGGTCGCGCAATCCGCCGCAGCAGCGTCTCCGCTGCGATCGTTCCCATTTTTCGCAGCGGCTGCCGGATCGTCGTCAGGCGCGGATTCTGAAAGGCCGCGCTCTGAATATCGTCGAAGCCTACCACCGACACGTCGTGCGGCACATCGAGTTTCGCATCGCGCAAAGCGCCGATCGCGCCGATCGCCGAGATATCATTAAATGCGAACAACGCCGTGAACTTTTCATTGCGCTCTAGCAGCCGCCGGGTGACCCGGTAACCGAGCTGGTGCCCGGCCAGATCGCCTTCCAATTGGATTGTCAGCTTCGGATAAAGCCGCATCTTCAGTCTTCCCGCCGCCTCCACAATCGCGTTCCAGCGCACCTCTGTATCCGAACTGAAGGCCTGCCCCTTGATGATGGCGATTCTCTCGTGTCCCAGTTGTTGCAGATGGCGCAACGCCAGTTCCGCCGCCCGCTGGTGGTCCAGCAGAATATTGGTCACACCATTCGCCTGGTTGTGTCCAGAGACCGTAACTGCCGGAATCGGCAACTGGTGGCGCCACGGAGTGTCTACCGCGATCAACCCATCGACGGACCGCCCCAGCAGCAGGTTCGGATATTCATCGATCAGATCGTCGCGGTGTCGGTGGCTGGCCACCAGGTAGAAGTATCCCTGCTTGAGAAGTTGGTCCTCGATGCCGCTCATGACCAGCGCGGCATAACCTTCGCTGACCTCGGGAACTACCACGCCTACCATGAAGCTGCGCTGTGTCCGCGCCCATCGCGCCGCAAAGCTCGGACGATAGTTCAGCTCGCGCGCCGCAGCAAAAATCCTTTCCTGCGTTGCCCGCGGAATCGAATCGGCTACCGGCGCCCGGTTCATCACCAGCGACACCGTCGCGGGCGAAAGACCGAGGTGGTCGGCCAACGCTTTCAGGGTAACCCGCTTGGGACGACCCTCCGTTCCCACCGACGGACGCGTTAGATGTTTGC
>Ga0335070_10000872_pt1 | contig 34437 bp, 33 predicted proteins | sample Lox_Sample_13_FD_206722 | JGI IMG/M metagenome (GOLD analysis project Ga0335070, IMG submission 206722) | Soil microbial communities from Loxahatchee National Wildlife Refuge, Florida, United States - Lox_Sample_1.3 | ecosystem: Environmental > Terrestrial > Soil > Wetlands | place: USA... | reverse complement strand
GTGGGCGAGAACTCGCCGAGCTTGTGCCCGACCATGTTCTCGGAGATGTAGACGGGGATGAACTTCTTGCCGTTGTGGACGGCCAGCGTGTGGCCGACCATGTCGGGCAGGATCGTCGAGCGGCGCGACCACGTCTTGAGGACGCGCTTTTCGCCCGCTTCGTTCATCGAGGCGATCTTTTCGAGGAGCGGCGCGTCGACGAACGGCCCCTTTTTCGTGGAACGAGACATTGTTTTCCCTCGTCTCCTACTTGCGGCGCTTGACGATGAGCGCGTCGGTACGCTTGTTGTTGCGGGTCTTCTTGCCCTTGGTCTTCCAGCCCCACGGCGACGTGGGGTGGCGGCCGCCGGACGTCTTGCCCTCGCCGCCGCCCATCGGGTGGTCGACGGGGTTCATCGCGACGCCGCGGTTGTGCGACTTCCAGCCGAGCCAGCGGTTGCGCCCGGCCTTGCCGATCGAGACGTTCTCGTGTTCGAGGTTGCCGACCTGGCCGATCGTCGCGTAGCAGTCCACGCGCACGCGGCGCAGCTCGCCCGAAGGCACGCGGAGGAGCGCGAAACCGGCTTCCTTCGCCATGAGCTGGGCGCTTGCGCCGGCCGACCGGGCGATCTGCCCGCCGCGGCCCGGCTTGAACTCGATGTTGTGGACGACGGTGCCGAGCGGGATCGCCTTCAGGGGCAGGGCGTTCCCGACGACGATGTCGGCCGTCGGGCCCGACACGACCGTCTGCCCGACTCCGAGGCCGGACGGGGCGACGATGTAGCGTTTCTCGCCGTCGGCATAGTTCAGGAGCGCGATGCGGCTCGAGCGGTTCGGGTCGTACTCGATCGAGGCGACCTTGGCCGGGATCCCGTGCTTGTCGCGCTTGAAGTCGACCGTGCGGTAGCGCTTCTTGTGGCCGCCGCCGCGCCACCAGGAAGTCAGGTGGCCCCGGCTGTCGCGTCCGCCGGTCTTGAGCTTGCCCTTCGTGAGGGACTTCGTCGGCCCGGACTTCGTGATCTCCGAGAAATCGGACGTCGTCCTCTGGCGCATGCCCGGGGACGTCGGCTTGTAGGACTTCACGGGCATGGCGTCACACCCCTTCGAACAGGGCCGGGAGCTTCTGGCCCTTCGCGAGCTTCACGTAGGCCTTCTTGCGGTCCTGCGCGCGCCCGATGGACTTCCCGACCTTCTTGATCTTTCCGTTCACGGCGACGACGCGGACGGCGTCGACCTTGACCTGAAAGAGGGCCTCGACGGCCTTGCGAATTTCGATCTTGTTCGCGTCCCTGGCGACGTCGAACGTGAGGACGTTCTGCGACTGGCTCATCGCCGTCGAGCGCTCCGTCAGGACGGGTCGCACGAGGACGGACTGATGCGTGCGTCCGGTCGTCATGCCAGCACCTCCGAAACGGCGCGGAGAGCGTCCTCGGTGAGGACGATCGTGCCCGCGTTCAGCGCGTCGTAGACGTTGAGCCCGAGCGGGTCGAGCGCCGTGACCTTCGGGTTGTTCGCGACGGCGCGACTGAGGTTCTCGTTGTCCCTGCGGTCGACGACGAGCGTCTTGCCCTCGACCCCGAGCTTCGCGAGCACGCCCGCGAAGTCCTTCGTCTTGTGCGTCGCGAGCTTGAGCGCGTCGACGAGGACGACCTTCTGCCCGCGCGCCTTCTCGGAGAGCACGCAGCAGAGCGCCGCCTTCTTCGCCTTCGCGTTCACCTTGAGCGCGTAGGAGTGCGGGACCGGCCCGAAGACCGTGCCGCCGTGGCGGTGGATCGGCGGGCGGCCGCCGCCCTGGCGGGCGCGGCCCGTGTGCTTCTGCTTGAAGGGCTTCTTGCCGGATCCGGAGACCTCGGAGCGAGTCTTCGTCTTGTGCGTCCCGCGGTGCTCGCGCGCCCGGATTTCCTTGACGACTTCCCACACGAGGTGGCGGCGGAACGGCACGCCGAAGATCTCCTCGGGGAGCGTCGCCTCGCCGACCGTCTCGGCCTTGAGGTTCCGCACCTTCACCGTGAGAGAGGACGCTTCCGACTTCGGGGCGGCGGCCTTCTTCGGGGCGGCGGTTTTCGGGGCGGTCGCTTTCGGCGCAGCCGGCTTCGTCTTCTTTTCTGCCATGGCCGCTCCTTACGCCGCCGCCCCGCCGGCCTTGCGGGAGAGCTTCTTCACGATCTTGACGACCGTGTTGCGAGCTCCCGGCACCGCGCCGCGGAGATAAATGAGGTGGTTCTCGGCGTCCACGCGCACGACGATGAGGTTCTTCATCGTCGTCTGCTTGCCGCCCATGCGTCCCGACGAGCGCGTGCCCGGGTAGACGCGGGACGGGAAGGCGGACGGACCGATGGAGCCCGGCGCGCGGTGGAACATCGAGCCGTGCGTCGCGGCGCCGCCCGTGAAGCCGTGGCGCTTCACGACGCCCTGGAAGCCCTTGCCCTTGGAGACGCCGACGACGTCGACGTGCTCCTTCTCGGCGAAGATGTCGCAGAGCACCTTGTCGCCGGGCGCGGCCTTCTCGTCGGCGTCGCAGCGCACTTCGCCGAGGGTCTTCGCCGGCGGCACGCCCGCCTTCTCGAAGTGGCCCTTCGCGGCGGCCGTGAGGCGTCGCGGCGACACGCGGCCGACGAGCCCGAGCTGGACGGCGTCGTACCCGTCGTGGTCCTTCGTCTTGCGCTGAACGACCAGGCACGGGCCGGCCTCGACGACCGTGACCGGCACCACCGTGCCGTCGGCGTCGAAGACCTGCGTCATGCCGATCTTGCGTCCCAGGATTCCGTTAATCATGTTTCGTTCCTCGTCTCGTCTGTGACGGGACGGTCACTTTCCCATCGTCCGGATTTCGACTTCGACGCCCGCGGGCAGCTCCAGTTTGGTCAGGGCGTCCACCGTCTGCGGCGTCCACTCGAAGATGTCGAGCAGGCGCTTGTGGGTCCGCATCTCGAACTGCTCGCGCGACTTCTTGTCGACGTGCGGCGAGCGGTTGACCGTCCAGCGGGCGATGGCGGTCGGCAGCGGGATCGGTCCCGCGACCTTCGCGCCGGAGCGCCGCGCCGTGTCGACGATCTCGGTCGTCGACTGGTCGAGGATCCGGTAGTCGTACCCCTTGAGTCGGATGCGGATTCTGTCGTTGGCCATTGGCGTGTGCTTTCTTTCGAGCGAGTTGAGGCCGCCGGAGAGGACCGGGGGATTTCTTCGAAGGTGAAGAGCCCCCGGGCCACCGCGGCGACGATCTCTCTATCTCCTAAGCAAGAATCTCCGTAACGGTTCCCGCCCCGACGGTGCGGCCGCCCTCGCGGATGGCGAACTTGAGGCCCTTCTCCATCGCGATCGGCGCGATGAGCTCGATCTCGAGCTCCACGTCGTCGCCCGGCATGACCATCTCGACGCCGGCCGGGAGCTTCGCGGCGCCGGTGACGTCCGTCGTGCGAATGAAGAACTGCGGGCGGTAGTTGTTGAAGAACGGCGTGTGGCGGCCGCCCTCGTCCTTGGACAGGATGTAGACCTTGCCCTTGAACTTCGTGTGCGGCTTGATCGAGCCCGGCTTGCAGAGGACCTGGCCGCGCTCGACGTCCGTGCGCTCGACGCCGCGCAGGAGGACGCCGACGTTGTCGCCCGCCTGGCCCTGGTCGAGGAGCTTCTTGAACATCTCGACGCCCGTGACCGTCTTCTTCTGCGTCTCGCGCAGGCCGACGATCTCGATCTCGTCGCCGACCTTCACGACGCCGCGCTCGACGCGGCCCGTGACGACCGTGCCGCGGCCGGAGATCGAGAACACGTCCTCGATCGGGAGGAGGAAGTCCTTGTCCGTCGCGCGCTGCGGCTCGGGGATGCTCGCGTCGAGGGCCGCCGCGAGGTCCCAGATGCTCTGCGCGTCGGGGCCGGTCGGGTCGTTGAGCGCCTTGATGGCCGAGCCGCGGATGACCGGGATCTTGTCGCCGGGGAACCCGTACTTGGACAGGAGCTCGCGGACCTCGAGCTCGACGAGGTCGAGGAGCTCGGGGTCTTCCATCATGTCGCACTTGTTCAGGTAGACGACCATCGCGGGGACGTTGACCTGGCGGGCGAGGAGGACGTGCTCCTTCGTCTGCGGCATCGGGCCGACGGGCGCCGACACGACGAGGACCGCGCCGTCCATCTGCGCCGCGCCCGTGATCATGTTCTTGATGTAGTCCGCGTGGCCCGGGCAGTCGATGTGGGCGTAGTGCCGCTTCTCGGTCTCGTACTCGACGTGCGCGAGGGCGACCGTCAGGACCTTGGTCGCGTCGCGGCGGAACGTCTTCGCGTCCGCCTTCGCGACGTCGTCGTAGGACTTGGAGACGGCGAGGCCCTTCGTCGCGAGGACCTTCGTCAGGGCGGCGGTCAGCGTCGTCTTGCCGTGGTCGACGTGGCCGATCGTGCCGACGTTGACGTGGGGCTTCGTGCGCGCGAATTTCTCCTTGGCCATCTGTCTCTCCTTCGCTCCTGGCGGCTTTCTCTAAACCGAAACCTTGGCGATGATCCCTTCGGCGATCGCCTTCGGGACTTCGTCGTATCTCTCGAACTGCATCGTGTAGTTGGCGCGGCCCTGGGTGAGGGACCTGAGGGTGGTGGCGTAGCCGAACATCTCGGACAGCGGGACGCTCGCCGTGATGACCTGGAAGTTCAGGCGAGGCTCCATGTGGTTGATCTTTCCGCGGCGCGAGTTCAGGTCGCCGATCACGTCGCCCATGAACTCCTCGGGCGTGACGACCTCGACGGCCATCATGGGCTCGAGGATGACCGGGTTCGCCTTCTTGGCCGCGTCCTGGAACGCCATCGAGCCGGCGATCTTGAAGGCCATCTCCGACGAGTCGACGTCGTGGAACGAGCCGTCGTAGAGCTCGACCTGGATGTTGACCGTCGGATAGCCGGCGAGGACGCCGGTCTGGATCGCCTCGCGGATGCCCTGGTCGATCGGCTTGATGAACTCGCGGGGGATCGAGCCGCCCGTGATCGCGTTGACGAACTCGTAGTCCTTCCCTTCCGGGTGGGGACGGAGCCGGATCTTCGCATGGCCGTACTGGCCCTTGCCGCCCGACTGGCGGATGAACTTGCCCTCGCCCGGCGTCTCGCGGCGAATCGTCTCGCGGTACGCGACCTGGGGCTTGCCCACGTTCGCGCCCACGTTGAACTCGCGCACCATGCGGTCGACGATGATCTCGAGGTGGAGCTCGCCCATCCCGGCGATGATCGTCTGGTTCGTCTCCTTGTCCGTGTGGACGCGGAACGTCGGGTCTTCCTGCATGAGCTTCGCGAGCGCCATGCCCATCTTTTCCTGGTCGGCCTTCGTCTTCGGCTCGATCGAGAGCGTGATGACGGGCTCGGGGAACTTCATGGACTCGAGGACGACGACGTGGTTCTTTTCGCAGATCGTGTCGCCCGTCGTGACGTTCTTGAGGCCCACGGCGGCGCCGATGTCGCCCGCCCAGATCTCCTTGATCTCCTCGCGCTTGTTCGCGTGCATCTTGAGGAGCCGGCCGACGCGCTCGTTCGTCTGCTTCGTCGCGTTGTAGACGCCCGAGCCGGCGTCGAGGTGCCCCGCGTACACGCGGAAGAACGCGAGCTGCCCGACGAACGGGTCGGTCATGATCTTGAACACGAGGCCCGCGAACGGCGCGTCGTCGCGCGTGTCGAGCGAGATCTCGTTCCCGTCCTCGTCGAGGCCCTTGATCGCGGGGATGTCGAGCGGCGAGGGCAGGTACTCGATCACGGCGTCGAGGAGTTGCTGGACGCCCTTGTTCTTGAACGCCGAGCCGCAGACGACGGGATGGAGCCTGCCCGAGACCGTCGCCTTGCGCAGCGCCGCGCGCATCTCGTCCGGCGTCGGGATGTGCCCGTCCATGTACTTCTGCATGAGGGCGTCGTCGGTCTCCGCGAGCGACTCGATGAGGCGCTCGCGGTACTTGTCGTACATGGCTTTGTGGTCGGCCGGCACCGCGACGGTCTCGAATTCCGCCCCGAGTGTCTCGTCCTTGAAGTCGTAGGCCTTGCCCTCGATCAGGTCGATGACGCCCTCGAGCGTCTCCGCGGAGCCCCACGGGATCTGGACCGGCGTGGGCTTGGCCGCGAGTTTCGTGACCATCATGTCGACGCAGCGGTCGAAGTCCGCGCCGACACGGTCCATCTTGTTGATGAACGCGATGCGCGGAACGCCGTAACGGTCGGCCTGGCGCCAGACGGTCTCGGACTGCGGCTCGACGCCCGACACGGCGTCGAACACGGCGACGGCGCCGTCCAGGACTCGCAGCGAGCGCTCGACCTCGGCGGTGAAGTCGACGTGGCCCGGCGTATCGATGATGTTGATGCGGATGCCCTTCCAGAGGCAGGTCGTCGCGGCCGACGTGATCGTGATGCCGCGCTCCTGCTCCTGGACCATCCAGTCCATCGTCGCAGTCCCGTCGTGGACCTCGCCGATCTTGTAATTGACGCCCGTGTAATAGAGGACGCGCTCGGTCGTCGTCGTCTTGCCCGCGTCAATGTGGGCCATGATGCCGATGTTCCGGCACTTCTCGAGGGAGATATTTCTCGGCATGAGCGTTTGATCCCGTTCCGGGTCGACTGCGCCGTCGAATTCAGGGTTTCGGCATTTCGCTCGCTCTCGCTCGCGAAACGGGCCGGAGCATTTGACTCCGGCTCACTCCCCGTGAATTCCGCACGCTTTCAGGCGTGTTCCGGGTCTTCGAAAGGACCTGTCCGGGTCTGAGTGCTCAGGCCGGCCGGTTTCCCTTCACCCGGGAAATGGCAGTTCTACCAGCGGTAATGGGCGAAGGCCTTGTTGGCCTCGGCCATCTTGTGGGTGTCCTCCTTCTTCTTCACGGCGTTGCCCCGGTTGTTGGCGGCGTCGAGAAGCTCGCCCGCGAGCTTGTCCCGCATCGTCTTCTCGCCGCGCGCCTGCGCGTACGAGATGACCCAGCGGATCGCGAGCGAGGTCCGTCGGTTCGGCTTGACTTCGACAGGAACCTGGTAGGTCGAGCCGCCGACGCGGCGCGACTTGACCTCGAGAACGGGCTTGACGTTCTCGAGGGCCTTCTTGAAGGTCTTGAGCGGGTCGTCCGAGGTCTTCTGCTCGATCTGCTTCATCGCGCCGTAAAAGATCGACTCGGCGGTGGACTTCTTGCCGCGCTCCATGACGCAGTTGATGAACTTCGTCACGAGCTGGGACTGGTAGAGCGGGTCCGGGAGAACTTCGCGCTTCGGGACTTCACGGCGACGCGGCATTGCTGGTCCTTAGTTCCTCAGGCCTTCGGGCGCTTGGCGCCGTACTTCGAGCGCGACTGCTTGCGGTTTGCGACGCCGACGGCGTCCAGCGTGCCGCGGATGATGTGGTACCGCACGCCCGGGAGGTCCTTCACGCGGCCCCCTCGGATCATGACGATCGAGTGCTCCTGGAGGTTGTGTCCGATGCCGGGGATGTACGTCGTGACCTCGATTCCATTCGTGAGGCGCACGCGCGCGATCTTCCGGAGGGCCGAGTTCGGCTTCTTCGGCGTCGTCGTCTTCACCTGGGTGCAGACGCCGCGGCGCTGCGGGCACGACTGGAGGGCAGGCGACTTCGTCTTGTAACGGACGGCGTCGCGGCCCCTTCTCACGAGCTGGCTGATCGTCGGCATGGGACTTTCGAGACTCCTTCGGAACGCTTGGCGACTCGGATTCCGGTGAAAGACGATTCGTTCGGTGGCAAGTCCGGCCGCGGAGCGGCCGTTTCCCGGGCGCGACACGGGGTATAAAGCCGGGCCGGTCCCCGGGGAAACCTGCGGATGATAGTGACCCCGCCCGGGGCTGTCAAGCGATTGGGCCTGCCGGGGCCGCCGTTTCAGGTCCAGTGAACCGGTTCCGGGGCGGCTCGAGCTCCCGCGGGGGCCGGCGGGGCCGTCCCATCGGCCGGAATGAGCCCCGGGTAGAGTTCCGCGACGCGGGAAAGCAGGCCGGGAACGTCCAGCCGGAAAAGGTGCCGTTGCACGGTCTGCGGGCTGTGCTCGACGAACTGGTCCGGAATCGCGTGCGAATGGACCCCGGCCGCGGGCAGACCGGCGGCGTGCACGGCCTCGAGGACCGCGCTGCCGAACCCGCCCATGGCGAGGTGCTCCTCGAGGGTGAGGAGCCGAGGGCTGGCAGCCAGCAGCGTCTGCACGAGGTCCACGTCCAAAGGCTTGGCGAATCGGGCGTTGGCGACGCCACAATCCACCCCGCGAGCCCTCAGGGAAGAGGCGGCCTGTTCGGCCACAGGCACCATGGAGCCATAGGCGAGGAGGTTGAGATCCCGGCCGACGGACAGGATCTCCCCCTTTCCCGGAGGGATCGTCAGGAGGGCGCCGTCGAGCGGGACGCCGAGGCCGGCGCCCCTCGGGTAGCGGATCGCGAAGGGCCTGCCGGAATTGATCGCAGTGAAGAGGAGGTGCTGGAGCTCGTTCTCGTCCTTCGGCGCGGCGACCGTCATGTTCGGGATTCCGCGCGTGTACGCGATGTCGTAGATGCCCTGGTGCGTCTTGCCGTCGTCCCCGACGAAGCCGGCCCGGTCGATGCAGACGGTCACGGGCAGGTTCTGGAGGCAGACGTCGTGGATGAGCTGGTCGTAGCCCCGCTGCAGGAACGTCGAGTAGATCGAGACGACGGGCTTCAGGCCCGCCTTCGCCATGCCCGCGGCCATGATGACGGCGTGCTCCTCGGCGATCCCGACGTCGAAGACGCGCCCGGGGTGCACCTTCTGAACCTCGCCGAGGCCGGTCCCCTCGAGCATGGCGGCCGTGATCGCCACGATCTTCGGGTCTTTCTCCATCATCGTGAGGAGCGTCTTCGCGAAGACCTGCGAGTACGTCGGCGCGGCGCCCGAGGAGGCGGCCGGCGAGGGCGTGCCAGGCTGGTGAAAGCGGGAGGGGTTCTCCTCGGCCTTGTCGTACCCCCGGCCCTTGTGCGTGAGCGCGTGGATGACGACCGGGGTGCCGTCCTTCGCGACGTCTTTCGCCCGGGCGATCGCCTCCTCGAGCTCTTTGTAGTCGTGGCCGTCGATGGGCCCGACGTAGTGGAAGCCCAGCTCGTCCCAGATGAGGTTCGGGAAGAACAGCCCCTCGACGGAGTTCTTGATCTTCTTGGCGAGGCCCCAGGCCTCCTCGCCCTTCGGGAGTTTCTTGAAGAGGCCGTGCCCCTTCTCGGTGAGCCGCTTGTACGTGGGATGGAGCTCGAAGCGGTTCCGCCAGTGCGCGATCCAGCCGACGTTCTCCGAGATGGACCAGCCGTTGTCGTTCAGAACGACGATCAGGCGCTTCGGCTTGATGTGGACGATGTTGTTGAGCGCCTCGTAGCTCGTGCCCGAGGTCATCGCTCCGTCGCCGACGACGACGACGACGTAGGGGTCGTCCGGGGAGCCCTGGAGCGCGGCGGCGAGGCCCAGCCCGTACGAGAGGCCCGTCCCGGCGTGGCCGGCGGCGAACGTGTCGTGGTCGCTCTCCGCGGGCTCGGCGAAGCCCGAGAGGCCGCCGGGCTTGCGGATCGTCGGGAAGCCCGCCGCGCGGCCCGTCACGAGCTTGTGCGTGTAGCACTGGTTCGACGTGTCCCAGACGAACCGGTCCTTCGGGCTCCGGAACGCACGGTGGAGGGCGAGCGTCAGCTCGACGACGCCGAGGTTCGAGGCGAGGTGGCCCCCGGTCTTCGTGATCGTCTCGACGATCACCGCGCGGCACTCCGCGGCCAGGCGGGCGAGCGCTTCGTGGTCGAGGCCGCGGAGATCGTCCGGCTCGCCGATCGTTTCGAGAAGGGTCATCGAAGGTCCCCCGAAAGCGTTCGATCATACAGGGCGGGGCTCTCGCCCCGCGCGATCGCGCTCCTCACGCGCCGGGTGATGCCGAGCACCTGCGCACGGCCGATCTTCGCTCCGGGCCCCTTCTCCTCGATCCGCGCGAGGGCAGCCCAGGCGAGGGCGACCGGCAGCGCCGTGAACTCGACGATCCCGCCCGGGGCGCCCGCGCCGTGGAGCGCTTCGATGTACTCCCCCGCCTCGCCGAGGTCGCGCCGCGCGAGCGCGAAGACGTCCTCGCGGGGAACGGAGGCGGGCAGGTAGCGGCGGCCCTCTTTCGCGTCGTCCTCGGCGTCCTTCAGGATGTTGACGAGCTGGAGCGCCTCGCCGAACGCGCACGCCCGGACGCGGAGCTCCTCAGCCACCGTTCGAAGAGAGATTTCTTCGAGTAGAAAGAGCTCGGTGAGGAGCTCTCCCACGATGCCGGCCACGGTGTAGCAGTAGTCGCGCAGCTCGTCGAGCGTCGAGAGCACGAGGCCGGAAGGGCCCGTCCGCGCGACGAAGCGCGCCATGCCTTCCGCGGAGCGCGTAACGTGCGCCCGGAGGATTTCCCGCGCCTCCGGCGAGAGAGACCGGAACGCCTCGAAGACGAACGGCGTCTCGGCGATGAGCTCGCGGTAACCCGCGTGCCGCGAAACGCCGGCCTGCGTCCAGGCCTGCCCGAACCGCTCCGCCTCCGCCTCTGTCCCGTTCTTCAGAAGAAATCCGAAGTCTCCCAGCGCCGCGATGCGGTCCGCGGGCGGCCAGTGCGTCGCGTCCTCGAACGTGTCGGCGATCCGGAACAGGAGGTAGGCGACCGTCACTTCCCGGCGCGCCGGCTCGGGCAGCGGCGGAATCGAGAGCGCGAACGTGCGGCTCGTCTTCTCGAGGAGGTCGAGGAGGTCCGCCACGGGCCGATGTTACCGGGATCCGGTCCGAACGACCCGGCACGGGAAATGCCTCCACCACCGCGGGGAGGAGGAGTCCCATGGTCCAGGTCGAAACTTACACAGCGAGGAACTTCGACGATCCCGCTGACCGGTTCGGGGTCTGCCCCCGATGCGGGAGAACCGGGGTCGAGCGCGAGACGGCGGAGGGACGCGTGTGCGTTCACGCCGAGTCGCTCGAGATGATGTCCGACGGCATCCTGGTAGCGCCGGTCGACTTTTGCCCCGTCGTGCTCCTCCTCCCTTTCTTCCCTTCCCACCCGGCCTACATCTGAAGCGGCTGTAATCTCCGTCCGAAACGACGGAGGTGACATGACATTCGCAGCCCCGGGCGACCGCTCGAGCCGCCCGTTCGCATTCGCGGCTCTCCTCGCGCTCCTTCTGTCCGTTCCGGGGGCGGCCGCCTCCGACTCCCCCGGCGCCGCTCCCCTGCGGTTCGCCGTCTCCTTCCCGAAGGCGTCGAGCGCCGCTCCTCTCGACGGCCGCATCCTCCTCGTCGTCTCGACGGACGGGTCGGAAGAGCCCCGCAAACAGGTCGAACTCGGCCTCGAGACCCAGCAGATCTTCGGGATCGACGTCGACGCGCTCCCGCCGGGCCGGGACGCGATCCTCGACGCGGCGGTCCTCGGTTACCCGCTCGAGAGCCTCGCGCGGATCCCGAAGGGGACGTACTGGGTGCAGGCGGTCCTCCATCGTTACGAGACGTTCCACCGCGCGGACGGCCACACGGTGAAGCTGCCGATGGACCGCGGCGAGGGGCAGCACTGGAACCTCGCCCCCGGGAACCTCATCTCGACGCCGAAACAGGTCGAGATCGACCCCTCCCGGGCCGGCACCATTTCGATCCTCCTCGACAAGGTCATCCCGCCGATCCCGGAGCCGCGCGCCACGAAGTTCGTCCGGCACGAGCGGATCCGGAGCGAGCGCCTCTCGAAGTTCTGGGGCCGGGACATGTTCCTCGGCGCCCACGTCCTCCTGCCGCTCGGCTACGACGAGCACCCCGAGGCGCGGTACCCGCTCGTGATCTTCCACGGGCACTTCCCCGACACGATCGAGGGCTTCCGCGAGGAGCCGCCGGACCCGGCCCTGAAGCCGGCGTACAGCAAGAGGTTCCGGCTCGAGGGCTACAACCGGATCGAGCAGGAGCAGGCGTACCAGCTCTACAAGGACTGGACGTCGCCCGGCTTTCCGCGCGCGATCGTCGTCGAGATCCAGCACGCGAACCCGTACTACGACGACTCGTACGCCGTGAATTCGGCGAACCTCGGGCCCTACGGCGACGCGATCGAGTACGAGCTCCTCCCCGCCCTCGAGAAGAAGTACCGGACGCTCGGCGGCGGCTGGTCGCGCTTCACGTACGGCGGCTCGACGGGAGGCTGGGAGGCGATGGCCGTCCAGGTCTTCTACCCCGACGACTACAACGGCGCGTACGCCGCCTGCCCGGACCCGGTCGACTTCCGCGCGTACACGGTCGTGAACCTCTACGCGGACAGGAACGCGTACTACCCCGACGCCCCGTGGAAGCGGATCCCCCGCCCCGGCGACCGCGATTCCTTCGGGAGGATCTCGTCGACCATCGAGGACACGAACCGCCTCGAGCTCGTCCTCGGAACGCACGGCCGCTCGGGGGAGCAGTGGGACATCTGGCAGGCGGTATACGGCCCCGTGGGCGCCGACGGCTACCCGAAGCCGATCTGGGACAAGAAGACCGGCGTCATCGACCACCAGGTCGCCGCGTACTGGAAGGAGCGTTTCGACCTCACGGACATCCTGAAGCGCAACTGGGACAAGGGGCTCGGGAAGAAACTCGAGGGCAAGCTCAACATCTTCGCGGGCGAGGCGGACAACTACTTCCTCAACAACGCCGTCGTCCTCGCGGAGGACTTCCTGAAGTCGGCGAAGAATCCGCCGTCCGGCGCGTTCGTCGACTACGGGCCGCGCGCCGAGCACTGCTGGAACGGCGACCACACGCGCCCGAACGCGATCTCGCGCCTGAGGTACCACCAGTTCTTCCTGCCGAAGATCGTCGAGCGGATCCGGAAGACGGCGCCGGCCGGGGCGGACCTCAAGAGCTGGGATTACTGACCGAGTCGAGGTCCCGGTGTCCGGCGTCGTGGCGCTGCATGCGCACGTCGCCGCACGAGCTCATCGGGGGACGCCGTAAAAGGCCTCGACGGTCTTCCAGGCGGCGGCCTGAAGCGTTCGCGCGACCTCGGCCCCGAGCCCCGCCGAATACGCCAATCCGACCGGCGACTCGTCGAACAGCGCGCCGTAGAAGACGCACGCCGCGAGATAGGTTCCGGCAAGCGACGGATGGAGCCGGTCCGGAGCGTAGAGGACGAGTCCGGGGGTCTCGGCCCGGACTCTCTCGAAGGCCGGCCCGACCGGGACGACGAGCGCATCGCTCTCGTTTCCGGCCGCCGTGATGCTCTCGCGGAGAGGACCGGTCAGCTCCGGCCTGTCCTCGAGCGCCCAGGTCAGGAAGAGCGCGGTTCGCGCGCCCGAGTCCCGGGCGAGACGAGAGAAGTCACGCACGGCGGACCGGTATCCCGCGACGCTTCCCTTCTCGATGGGCTCGGTGCTGCGCCCCTGGAGGACCACCACGTCCCACTTCTGCGACCGCAGGGCGTTCCGCAGGCTGCGCGCATGCTCGGAGAGGGCCGCTCCGGAGGCCGTGATCGCGCGAAGAAGGTATCGGTCCCGGTTCCCGGGATCGGCGTCCCCGATGAGACCGCCGAGATGCGCGTGAACTCCTCCGTTGAAATAAGTGAAGCTGTTGCCGACGAAGAGAATCCGCCGGGGACGAGGTATCGCCTTCACCTTCGGAGGCGTCTGGGCCGGGGCCGCGGCGCCGACGAGCAGGAGCGCGCACGCCGCGACGAGACGACGAAGGAGGCGAGGCGGCCGAGTCGTCACCCGCGGAGCGTAGCAAGCCGACGACCGCAGATGGAGAGGGCCGGCTTTCGCCGGCCCCAAAGAAGGATCCCTTAGAAGGTAAGAGAACGGGGGGCATTCCCCCTGTTCGAAGAAATCTTCTCTCTCTTCCTAAACCTCGTCGTCGAGGTCCGCCGCGATGACCGGCGTCTCGTCGTCGAAGTAAAGCTCCTCGGTCTCCTCGGGCGCGGGCGGGATCTCCTCCCGCTCGAGGACGACGTTGCGGTAGTAGTCCATGCCGGTGCCGGCCGGGATGAGCCGCCCGACGATGACGTTCTCCTTGAGGCCGCGGAGAAGGTCCACGCGCCCCGCGATGGAGGCTTCCGTCAGGACGCGCGTCGTTTCCTGGAACGACGCGGCCGAGACGAACGAGTCCGTCGAGAGCGACGCCTTCGTGATCCCGAGGAGCAGCGGGCGGCCCTGGGCGGCCTTGCCGCCGGCGGTCAGGATGCGCTCGTTCTCCTCGTTGAACCGGAAGCGGTCGACCTGCTCGTCGACGAGGAACTCCGTGTCGCCGACCTCCTCGATGCGGACGCTCCGCATCATCTGGCGGACGATGACCTCGATGTGCTTGTCGTTGATGCCGACGCCCTGCGAGCGGTAGACCTCCTGGATCTTGTCGGTCATGTACCGCTGGAGCTCCTTCTCGCCCTTGACCGCGAGGATGTCGTGCGGCGACGGATCGCCCTCGGTGAGCGGATCGCCCGCCTCCACCCTCTCGCCGTCCTGGACCATGACGTGCGCGCCGCGCGGGACGAGCATCTCGCGCTTCTGGCCGTCCTCGGACTCGACGACGATCTTCTGCTGGCCCTTGACCGTGCCCGCGTGGCGCACGACGCCGGAGATCTCCGTGATGACGGCCGGCTCCTTCGGACGGCGGGCCTCGAAGAGCTCGACGACGCGCGGAAGGCCGCCGACGATGTCGCGGGTGCGCTTCTTTTCGACGGGCTTCTTCGCGAGCGCGTCGCCGGGATTCACGGTGTCCCCGTCGGACACCATGAGGTGGGACGGGATCGGCAGCGCGTACTTGCGCTCTTCCCCGTTCTTGCCCGTGACGACGAGCGTCGGCGACCGCTTCTCGGTCGTGCCGGTCGTCTCGACGACGATCTTCTGCGTGAGGCCCGTGACCTTGTCCGTCTCCTCGCGGAGGTTCTCGCCCTCGAGGATGTCCTTGTAGACGACCTTGCCCGCGATTTCCGTGAGGATCGGCGACGCGAACGGGTCCCAGGTCACGAGGAGCTGGCCCGGCTTGACCTCTTCGCTCTCGGTCACCTTCAGCGTGGAGCCGTAGGCGAGCGAGTAGCGCTCCTTCTCGCGCCCCTTGGCGTCGAGGACGACGAGCTTGCTGTTGCGGTTCACGACGACCTCGGTGCCGTCCTTCTTGCGCACGCGGATCGCGTTCAGGAGCTTGATGACGCCGGGGTTCTTCGCGACGTGCTTGGCCGCTTCCGAGACCCGGGCCGTGCCGCCATAGTGGAACGTCCGCATCGTGAGCTGCGTGCCGGGCTCGCCGATGGACTGCGCCGCGATGACGCCGACCGCCTCGCCGATGTCGACGAGGTCGCCCGTCGCGAGGTTGCGGCCATAGCACTTGCGGCAGACGCCGCGCCGCGTCTCGCACGTGAGAACCGACCGGATCTTGACCTTCTCGATGCCGGCTTCCTGGATCTTGCCGGCGAGCTCCTCCGTGATCGTGTCGTTCGCCTGGACGAGCGCCTCGTCCGAAGCCGGGTCGAACACGTCCTCCTGGACGATGCGGCCCACGATGCGGTCGCGAAGGGGTTCGAGGATCTCGCCGCCCTCGACGATCGCCGAGACGACGATGCCGTCGATCGTGCCGCAGTCCTCTTCCGTGATGATGACGTCCTGCGCGACGTCGACGAGGCGGCGCGTGAGGTAGCCGGAGTCGGCCGTCTTGAGCGCCGTGTCCGCGAGGCCCTTGCGCGCGCCGTGCGTCGAGATGAAGTACTCGAGCACCGTGAGGCCTTCGCGGAAATTCGAAATGATGGGCTGCTCCATGACCTCGCCCGAGGGCTTGGACATCGGGCCGCGCATGCCGGCGAGCTGCCGGACCTGCTCCTTCGAGCCTCGGGCGCCGGAGTCCGCCATCATGTAGATGGGGTTGAACTCCTGGCCGCCGACGCCGTCGGAGTTCTTCATCTCCTTGAACATCGCCTCGGCGACGGACTCGGTGATCCGGTGCCAGATGTCGATGATCTTGTTGTGGCGCTCGCCGTCCGTGATCGCGCCCTGCTGGCGCTGGGTCTCGACCTCGAGGACCTCCTTGCGCGCGCGGTTCACGAGCTCGGTCTTGTTGCCCGGGATGCGCATGTCGTCCACGCCGATCGAGATGCCGGCGCGGGTCGCGACCGTGAAGCCGAGGGCCTTCACGATGTCGAGGATCTCGACCGTGCGCTCGAGGCCGTACGTGACGAAGCAGTAGTTGACGAGGTCCTGAAGCCCCTTCTTGCGGAGCGTCCCGTTCAGGAACGGCAGCTCGGGCGGGAGGTTCGCCGAGAGAAGGACGCGTCCGACCGTCGTCTCGATGCGCGTGCGGTTGCAGGCGATCGGGTCGGTGTGGACGATGTCCTGGTCGTTGAGGACCTGGCTTTCGAGGTCGATGAGGCTCCCCGTGAAGCGCACCGCGATTCCGGCGTGCGTGTCGACCTCGCCGGCGTCGTGCGCGAGGACGACCTCGTCGAAGCTGGAGAACACGCGGCCCTCGCCCTTGCACCCTTCCTTGCGGCGGGTGAGGTAGTAGAGGCCGAGGACGAGATCCTGCGACGGCACCGTCAGCGGCTTGCCGTGCGCGGGCGACAGGATGTTGTGCGAGGAAAGCATCAGCACCTGCGCCTCGACCTGCGACTTCGGCGACAGGGGGACGTGGACGGCCATCTGGTCGCCGTCGAAGTCCGCGTTGAACGCCGCGCAGACGAGCGGGTGGATCTTGATCGCCTTGCCCTCGATGAGGACGGGTTCGAACGCCTGGATCCCGAGGCGGTGGAGCGTCGGCGCGCGGTTCAGGAGGACCGGATGCTCCTTGATGACCTCTTCGAGGGCGTCCCACACCTCGTTCGGCGCCTGCTCGACGAGCTCCTTGGACGCCTTGATCGTGGACGTGATCCCCTTCTGCTCGAGCCGGTGGTAGATGAACGGCTTGAACAGCTCGAGGGCCATCTTCTTCGGCAGGCCGCACTGGTTGAGCTTGAGCTCCGGACCGACGACGATGACGGAGCGGCCCGAGTAGTCGACGCGTTTGCCGAGCAGGTTCTGCCGGAAGCGGCCCGACTTGCCCTTGAGCGTGTCGGAGAGCGACTTGAGCGGGCGGTTGTTCGAGCCCTTCAGGACGCGGCCGCGGCGGCCGTTGTCGAAGAGCGCGTCGACGGCCTCCTGGAGCATCCGCTTCTCGTTGCGCACGATGACCTCGGGCGCGCGGAGCTCGAGCAGCTTCTTGAGGCGGTTGTTCCGGTTGATGACGCGGCGGTAGAGGTCGTTGAGGTCCGACGTGGCAAAACGTCCTCCGTCCAGGGGGACGAGAGGGCGAAGTTCCGGGGGAATGACCGGGATGACGTTCAGGATCATCCACTCCGGCCGGTGGCCCGAGCGGCGGAACGCGTCGACGACCTTGAGGCGCTTGGCCGCCTTGAGGCGCTTGAGAGCCGACGTCTCCGTCTTCATGACGAGGCGGAGCTCCTCGGCGAGGTCGTCGATGTTGACGCTCTGGAGGAGCTCCTGGATCGCCTCGGCGCCCATCTTCGCGACGAAGGAGTCGACGCCGTGCTTGACCTTCAGCTCGCGGAACTTCTCTTCCGTGATGAGGCTCTTGACCTCGAGGTTCTCGTCCTCCGAGAGCGGGCCCGGGTCGATCACGACGTACTGCTCGAAGTAGAGGATGCGCTCGAGGTCGCGCAGCGTGAGGTCGAGGAGGTGCCCGATGCGGCTCGGCAGTCCCTTGAAAAACCACACGTGGGACACGGGCGCCGCCAGCTCGATGTGGCCCATGCGCTCGCGGCGGACCTTGGACTTCGTGACCTCGACGCCGCACTTGTCGCAGACGACGCCCCGGTGCTTCATCCGCTTGTACTTGCCGCAGAGGCATTCCCAGTCGGTGATCGGTCCGAAGATCTTCGCGCAGAACAGGCCGTCACGTTCGGGCTTGAACGTGCGGTAGTTGATCGTCTCGGGCTTCGTGACCTCGCCGAACGACCACGAGCGGATCTTCTCGGGGCTCGCGAGGGCGATCTTGATCGCGTTGAAGTCGCGGGGGCCGGGGTTCCGGAACGGGGAGACCGCGCCGGCGCCGGGGAACGCGGAAGAGGGCGAAAAGGCTTCCATGTATTCCTCTTCTCCTTAGACCTTCAGCAGCTCGACGTCGAGGCAGAGCGACTGCAGCTCGCGGACGAGGACGTTGAAAGATTCGGGCAGGCCCGGCTCGTCCGGGACCTCGCCCTTGACGATCGCCTCGTAGACCTTGGAGCGGCCTTCGACGTCGTCGGACTTGACGGTCAGGAGCTCCTGCAGCGTGTACGCCGCGCCGTAAGCCTCGAGGGCCCAGACCTCCATCTCGCCGAACCGCTGGCCGCCGAACTGGGCCTTGCCGCCGAGGGGCTGCTGCGTGATGAGCGAATAGGGGCCGATCGAGCGCGCGTGGATCTTGTCGTCCACGAGGTGCGAGAGTTTGAGCATGTAGATGTAGCCGACGGTGACTTCCTGCTCGAAGCGCGAGCCCGTCATGCCGTCGTAGAGAACGGTCTTTCCGCCCGTCGGGAGGTCCGACTTGCGGAGCAGCCCGCGGATCTCCTCCTCGGAGCAGCCGTCGAAGACCGGCGTCGCGATGTTGAGGCCGAGCGCCTTCGCGGCCCACCCGAGGTGGGTCTCGAGGATCTGCCCGACGTTCATGCGCGACGGCACGCCGAGGGGGTTGAGCACGATCTCGACGGGAGTCCCGTCCGGGAGGTACGGCATGTCCTCCTCGGGGAGGATCCGGCTGATGACGCCCTTGTTGCCGTGGCGTCCGGCCATCTTGTCGCCGACCTGGAGCTTGCGCTTCATCGCGACGAAGACCTTGACCGTCTTGTTGACGCCGGGCGCGAGCTCGTCGCCCTTCGCGAGCAGGGTCACGCGGTCCGCGCTGACCTTCTTGATGACGTCGATCTGGGAGTCCGTGCGCTGGAGGATGAGCCGCACCTGGTCGCGGATCTCCTCGTCCTTCAGCTTGAGCCCCTTGAGCATGCGGGGCGTCATCTGGCCGATCTTCTCGACCGTGAGCTTGCCGCCCTCCTTGACGAGGACGTTGCCCTGCGAGTCGGAGACGTCCTCGAGGACGGTCCGGCCGGCGAGAAGCGACTCGATCTTTTCCTTCGCCTCGGTGCGGATGATGCGGATCTCGTCGTCGGCGTTCTTCGTGAGCCGCCCGATCTCCTCGTCGAGGATCTGCTTGGCGCGGGCGTCCTTCTGCTTCTCCTCGTCCTTGCGCGTGAAGATCTTCACGTCCACGACGACGCCCTCGATGCCCGGGGGGCACTTGAGCGAGGCGTCGCGCACGTCGCCGGCCTTCTCGCCGAAGATCGCGCGGAGGAGCTTCTCCTCGGGGGTCAGCTGGGTCTCGCCCTTCGGCGTGACCTTCCCGACCAGAATGTCCCCGGGTTTGACGTTGGCTCCGATGCGCACGATGCCGGAATCGTCGAGGTCGCGGAGCGCGTGCTCCGAGACGTTCGGGATGTCCTTCGTGATTTCCTCGGCGCCGAGCTTCGTCTCGCGGGCCTCGATCTCGAACTCCTCGATGTGGATCGAGGTGTAGTAGTCCTCCTTGACCATCTTCTCGGAGATGAGGATCGCGTCTTCGTAGTTGTAGCCGCGCCACGGCATGAACGCGACGAGGATGTTGCGGCCGAGCGCGAGCTCGCCCTGCGATGTGCACGGGCCGTCCGCGAGGACCTGCCCGGCGACGACGCGGTCGCCCTCTTTCACGATCGGCTTCTGGTTGATGCACGTGTTCTGGTTCGAGCGGCGGAACTTCAGGAGCGGGTAGATGTCCGCGCCGAAGTCCTTCGTCTCGCCGTCCTCGCCCGTGATCTGGACGCGGACGATGATCCGGCGGGCGTCGACCGTGTCGACGATCCCGTCGCGCTTGCACATGACGACGGCGCCGGAGTCGCGGGCGACGACGCCCTCGAGCCCCGTGCCGACGAGCGGCGGCTCCGTCCGGAGGAGCGGCACCGACTGACGCTGCATGTTCGAGCCCATGAGGGCGCGGTTCGCGTCGTCGTGCTCGAGGAAGGGGATGAGCGCGGCCGCCACCGAAACGAGCTGCTTCGGCGAGACGTCCATGAACTCGATCTTGTCCTTCTCGATCGTGATGAATTCGCCTCCGGCGCGCGCGACGATGCGGTCGTCGGTGAACCGGCCCTTGTCGTCGACCTCGGCGTTCGCCTGGGCGATCGTGTAGTTCTCTTCCTCCCACGCGGGCTGGAAGAATGCGGTCGGGCGGCCGACGGCGACACGCTTGTGGCCCTTCTTCAGTCGCGCGATGGCCTCTTCGAGCTCCTCGGCCTCGACGATCTGGCCCTTCTTCCAGCCCGAGTCGCCGACGGTGACGATCTCGTAGTGGTCGAGGACCCGCCCGTTCCTGACCTTCTTGTAAGGACTCTCGATGAACCCGAACTCGGAAATGCGGGCAAAGCACGAGAGCGACGAGATGAGGCCGATGTTCGGGCCTTCCGGCGTCTCGATCGGGCAGATGCGGCCGTAGTGCGTCGCGTGGACGTCCCGGACCTCGAACCCGGCCCGCTCGCGCGAGAGGCCGCCCGGCCCGAGGGCCGAGAGGCGCCGCTTGTGCGTGACCTCGGAGAGCGGGTTCGTCTGGTCCATGAACTGCGAGAGCTGCGAGGACCCGAAGAACTCCTTGATCGCCGCGATGACCGGCTTGGAGTTGATGAGGTCGTGCGGCATCGCCGAGTCGATGTCCTGGTGGACGGACATCTTCTCCTTGATCGCGCGCTCCATGCGGACGAGGCCGATCCGGAACTGGTTCTCGAGGAGCTCGCCGACGCAACGGACCCGGCGGTTGCCGAGGTTGTCGATGTCGTCGGTCTTCCCGATGTCCCGCTTGAGCTCGAGCAGGTGCTCGATCACGACGTAGAAGTCCTCGGCCGTGAGGGTCTTCTGGTCGAGCGACGTCGAGAGGCCCGTCCGGATGTTGAACTTGAAACGGCCGACGCGGGAGAAGTCGTACTTCCGCGGGTCGAAAAACATGCCCGCGAAGAGGTTCTTCGCGCTCTCGTCCGTCGGCGGGTCGCCGGGACGCATGCGCTTGTAGATCTCGAGGAGCGCCTCGCGCTTCGTCTTCACGCCGTCCTTGCGGAGGGTTGCGATGAGCGTCTCGCCGATCGGCTCCCAGTCCGGGAAGATCGCCTCGACGGCGGTCGCCTGCTTGCTCTCGAGCTGGGCCGCGAGGTCCTCGGGGATCTCGGAGCCGGTCTCGAAGAGCACCTCGCCGGATCCGAGGTCGACGACGTCGGCGGCGAACAGAGCCCGGCCGAGCTTGGCCGGGTCGACGGACACCTCGACGCTCTCGCCCTTCCCGAGCGACTCCCTCTGCTCGGCCGTCAGCTTGACGTCGGCGAAGATGCGGCCGTCCTTGCGGATGCCGCGGAGGTGCTTGAGGCGGAGCTCTTCCTTGGCGAGGACGTCGGGCGGGAGGACGAGACGCGCCCTGCCCTTCTCGAACGTCAGCTTCACCGCGGAGTAGAACTTCTTGAGGATGAGCTCGTCGCTCTCGAGGCCGAGCGCGCGGAGGAACACGGTCCCCGGGAATTTGCGCTTGCGGTCGATCCGGACGCCGAACAGGCCCTTCGGGTCGATCTCGAACTCGACCCAGGAGCCCCGGTACGGGATGATCTTTCCGATCAGCGTGTGCGCGCCCTCGCGCGTGAAGAAGACGCCCGGCGACCGGTGGAGCTGCGAGACGATGACGCGCTCCGTCCCGTTGATGACGAACGTCCCGTTGTCCGTCATGAGCGGGATCTCGCCGAAGTAGACCTCCTCCTCCTTGATGTCGCGGATCGGCCATTCCTTCGGGGCGCCCTTGCCCGTCGGAGCGTTTTCCTTGTCGAACACCTTGAGGCGGAACGTGACCTTGAGCGGCACGGAATACGTCGCGCCGCGCTCCTGGCACTCGGCGACCGAGTACGGGAGGCGCAGCTCGACCGGCGTTCCGCACACCTCGTCGATCGTGACCTTGTTTGCGTTCGGGTGGCCGCACACGCCGCATTCGACGCGCGTCGCGCGCGGATCCTTCACCTTCACGATCGCGCCGCAATGCGCGCACGGGAAGCGCAGATGCTGGAGCCCCTCGAGCCGGCCGCTCCGGGACTTCCACTCGCCGATGCGATAAGACACGAACTCCAGCGCGCACGTCTCCCGGAAGTCGCTGAACGGGAAGACGCTCTTGAAGACGGCCTGCAGACCGACGTCCTGCCGTTCCTCCGGCAGGAGGTCCATCTGGAGGAAGTCCTCGTACGACTTGCGCTGGACGTCGATGAGATTCGGGAGCGGCAGGAACGAGCGGATCTTGCCGAAGCTCGTCCGTTCCTTCTGGCCGGGGGCGAAGGTGCGTCCGATCATGGGGTGTTCTGTCCTCTCATGGCCGCGCGCAGGCCGGGGAGTGATGCGCGCGATGGGCGACGAAGCGACGACGATCGAGGAAAAGCGACAGCGGGCGGGGGAACCGGACCCCGGTTCCCCCGCGCCCCCTCCGGGTTACTTGACCTCGACCTTCGCTCCGGCGTCCTCGAACTTCTTCTTGATCGAGGCGGCCTCGTCCTTCGACACGCCTTCCTTGATGGTGCCGAGGTTCTCGACGAGGTCCTTCGCTTCCTTGAGGCCGAGCGAGGAGTTGACTTCGCGCACGACCTTGATGACGTTGATCTTGTTCGAGCCGGCCTCCTTGAGGGCGACGGTGAACTCCGTCTGCTCCTCGGCGGCGGCGGCGGCCGGGGCGGCGGTGCCGGCGGCGGCCGGGGCGGCCATCATCGCGGCGGAGACGCCGAACTTCTCCTCGAGAGCCTTCACGAGAGTGTTCAGCTCGAGGACGGACATCGACTCGATTTCCTTGACGAAAGTCTCGACGTTGAGAGCCATGTTTGATCTCCTGATTCTTCGGCTTATGCCGCGGTTGTTTCGGACTTGGCTTTTTGCTGGGCGACGGCCGCGAGGGTCGCGGCGACGTTGCGGTGAGGGGCGGCGAGGACCGTCACGAGGCGCCGGACCGGCGACTGCATGAGGCCGAGGAGCTTGCCGACGAGCTCGACGCGCGACGGCAGGTTCGCGAGGGTCTCGAGCTCCTTCGCGGCGACGGGCTTGCCGTCGAGAAGGGCGGCCTTGACCTTCAGGTTCTGGTTGGTCTTTCCGAAGGTGTGGAGGACCTTCGCGAGCGCGACGACGTCCGTCGTCGAGTACGCGACGCCCGTCATCCCCGTGAAGTGCTCCTTGAGCGATCCGAGGGGCTTCCCTTCGAGGGCGCGCAGGGCGAGCGTGTTCTTCACGACGATGTAGTCGGACTTCGCGGCGCGGATCTGGCGGCGCAGGTCGGTCACGGCCGGAACCGTGAGGCCCTTGTAGTCGATCAGAAACGCGTGAGCCGCCTTGCCCACGGTCGCCGCGAGCGTGGCGAGTTCTTCGGCTTTGGAGGCGCGGGTGGTGGTCATTTACGCCGTCCTCCCGACGAGCTTCTCGGCGGTCGCGGGATCGACCGGAACGCCCGGGCCCATCGTCGACGAGAGGACGACGGACTTCATGTACTTGCCCTTCGCGGCGGCGGGCTTCGCCTTCTGGACCGCCGTGAGGAGCGCCTCGGTGTTCTCGACGAGCTGGACCTCGGGAAACGAGGTCTTGCCGACGGGAACGTGGATGATCGCGGTCTTGTCGACGCGGAACTCGATCTTGCCGGCCTTCAGCTCCTTGACGGCCTTGGCGACGTCGAACGTGACCGTTCCGGCCTTCGGGTTCGGCATGAGGCCGCGCGGGCCGAGCACCTTGCCGAGCCGCCCGAGCGATTTCATCATGTCGGGCGTCGCGACGAGGGCCTCGAAGTCGAGCATCCCGGCCTGGATCTTCGCGACGAGGTCGTCTCCGCCCACGAGGTCCGCGCCGGCCGCTTCGGCTTCCTTGACCTTCTCGCCGGAGGCCACGACGGCCACCCGGGTCGTCTTCCCGAGGCCGTGCGGGAGCACGACCGTGCCGCGCACCATCTGGTCCGCGTGCTTCGGGTCGACGCCGAGGCGGAGCGCCACCTCGACCGTCTCGTTGAACTTGGCGAACGCCGCCGACTTGACGAGCGCGACGGCCGAAGACACGTCGTAGAGCTTCGCCTTGTCGACTTTGGCGGCGGACGCGGTGAATTTCTTGCCACTCATGGTGTTTTTGTCTCCGGAGTCGGTCGCATCCCGCGGGTCCGACGGTGAGAAGCCCCGGGGCATCCCGGGCACCGGCGAACCGCGCGCCGGGAGAGGCCCGGCGTGGGAAGCTTCCGCCTCGTTGATCGCGGCGTCAGCCGACGACCTCGATTCCCATGGATCGGGCGGTCCCCTCCACCGACTTGATGGCGGCGGCGAGGTCCACGGTGTTCAGGTCGACGAGCTTGAGCTTCGCGATCTCCTCGACCTGCTTTTTCGTCACCTTTCCGACCTTCGTCTTGTTCGGGACCCCCGAGCCCTTTTCGAGCTTGGCGGCCTTCTTGAGCAGGACGGCGGCGGGAGGCGTCTTCGTGATGAACGAATACGACCGGTCCGAATACACCGTGACGACGACGGGGATGATGAGCCCGACGTCCTTTGCGGTCTTCGCGTTGAAGGCCTTGCAGAAGTCCATGATGTTGACGCCCTGCGGACCGAGCGCGGTGCCGACGGGCGGAGCGGGCGTTGCCTTCCCCGCCTCGATCTGGAGCTTGACGTAACCCGTTACTTTCTTCGCCATTTTCCTGCTGCCTTCCTAGAGCTTCTGAACCTGAACGAACTCGAGCTCGACCGGCGTGGGCCGGCCGAAGATGGTGACCAGCACCCGGAGCGTCGAGCGCTCGAGGTTGATGTCCTCGACCGTGCCCGTGAACTCCTTGAAGGGGCCGTCCGTGATCTTGACCTGCTCGCCGCGCTCGTAGACGTACCGCGGCTTCGGCTTCTCCTTGGACTCGGCCGTGTGGTGGAGGATCGAGTCGACCTCGTCCTGCGTGAGCGGGACGGGCGCCTTGGACGAGCCGCCGACGAAGCCCGTGACTTTCGGCGTGTTGCGCACGAGGTGCCAGGTCTCGTCGGACATCTCCATCTGGACGAGGACGTAGCCCGGAAAGAACTTCCGCTCGACGTTGCGGCGCTTCCCGGCCTTCATCTCGACGACGGTCTCCTTCGGCACGCGAATCTCGCCGAAGTGGACCTCCATGCCGAGGGCCTTGATGCGGTTCTGCAGCTCCGTGACCACACGGTCCTCGAACCCCGAGTACGTGTGGACGATGAACCAGTCCATGTGAGGCGCCGCCGCGGCCGGGGCCGCGCTGGCCAGTTCCTGAGGATCGACTTCGCTCACCGCTGCTGCCTTTATCGGGTTCGTCTTCAGCCGCCGAAGGCGGCGAAGAGTTTGTTCACGAGCGGCGTGACGGCCGCGTCGACGAGAAAGAGAAAGATGCCGACGAGGATCGTGTAGACGATGACGACCATCGTCGTTCCCACGACTTCGTCCCGGTCCGGCCACGAGACCTTCGAGGTTTCCTTCTTGACGTCCGAGAGGAATCCGCGGAAGGTGGTCCAGCGCTCGCTGAAGTTCATGTCGTTTCGTTCGTCCTTCGTGTCGTTCGAATCCGTCGTGTCGGTCGCGTTCTCTCGTCGTGCGAGGCCGAGGTTGGCAGGGGTGCGGGGATTCGAACCCCGAACCTACGGTTTTGGAGACCGCCGCTCTAGCCAGTTGGAGCTACACCCCTGTACGTCGCCGGGAAACAAGCTGTGTGAATGGAGCGGGAGACGGGATTCGAACCCGCGACCAACAGCTTGGAAGGCTGTGACTCTACCCCTGAGTTACTCCCGCTCAAGAGAGCGATTGGCGTGGAGTGGGTTCGGGAGAAACCGGCTTCCGGGTTCTCCCGGGACATGGAGCCCACGAGCAGATTTGAACTGCTGACCCCGTCCTTACCAAGGACGTGCTCTACCGACTGAGCTACGTGGGCCCGCTCTTCCCGGGAAATGGTGGGCAGAGAGGGATTCGAACCCCCGTAGCACGTAAGTGCGGCAGATTTACAGTCTGCTGCCATTAACCACTCGGCCATCTGCCCGTCCCCGTCCTTCTTCATCCCGCTATCCGGCCCCCGGAAACTCTCCCTGGAGCTGGCGATGGGACTTGAACCCGCAACCTGCCGATTACAAATCGGCTGCTCTGCCAATTGAGCTACGCCAGCACTCGCATTCCTCCCCAGAGAGAGCTCGACCGAGCGACCCGATGACCATGAAGACACGGAGAACGCACGGCTTCGCGCACCCGGCGAGGCGCGAATTGAGGTTTATATCAGCCGCCGTGAAGGCGCGTCAAGCCATTTTCATGCCGCACTTCAGCCTGCCCCGGCTTTGCGCCGAACCCACTCGTAAAGAAGGATGCCTGCCGCCACGGACACGTTCAACGAACCGGCCCCGGCGCTCATCGGGATCGAAATCAATCGATCACAGGTTTCTCGGGTGAGCCGCCTGAGCCCCGATCCCTCCGAGCCGAGACACAGGACTGAATCGCCGGAAATGTCTACTTCCCAGAGACTTTCGCCGTCCATGGCCGCCCCGTAGATCCAGAAACCGGCAGCTTTCGCCTGCTCGAGGAACCGGGCCGCATTGACGACTCGGCCCACCTTCACTCTCTCGAGGGCGCCGGCAGAGGCCTTGGAGACAGTTTCGTTGAGCCCAGCCGAATGTCGTTCGGTGAGGACGACCGAGGCCCCGGCCGCAGCAGCCGTCCGGAGAACCGAGCCGAGGTTGCCGGGGTCGGTGACTTCGTCGAGGAAGAGGACGCAGCGCGAGCCTTTCGGCCCGGCCAGGCAGTCCTCGACATCGTCGTATTCGCGCTCGGCGACCCGGGCCGCCACGCCGTTGTGCGCCCGGCCCGCGAACCGGTCCAGCTCCTCCTTCGCGACGAGGCGAACCGGAATTCCCGCGCCGCGGGCGAGCTCCTCGATCTCCGAGGCGCGCGCGTCCTTGCGGCCCCGCTGGACGAGAAGCGCCTCGACGGCGCGGGCCCTCTTCTCGAGGACTTCCCGGACCGGATGGAAGCCCGAGACGATCACAGCGGCCCTACTCGGACTCTTCGCCGCCGTCCGCGAGGAGGACGACGGCCGCGGCGACACCCTCGCCGCGGCCGAAATCCGTGAGGCCGTTTCCCGACGACGCCTTGACGGAGACCCGCGAAACCGGGATTCCGAGGAGCGCGGCAATGGTGGCCCGCATCGCGTCGCGGTAGTCCGCGACGCGGGGCTTCGACCCGAGGATCGTGACGTCCACGTTCAGGATCTGCGGGTGGTCCGTGAGCTCACGGACGTGGCGCACGAAGGCCTCCCCCGCCGCGCCCGCCCACTCGGGGCGGTCGGTCCCGAAGACGGAGCCGAGGTCGCCCGCGGCTGCCGCCCCGAGGAGCGCGTCGGCGAGGGCGTGGAGGACGACGTCGCCGTCCGAGTGGCCGACGGGCCCCGCGGCCGAGGGAATCGCGACGCCGCCGAGGACGCACGGGCGCCCGGGCGCGAGCCGGTGGGCGTCGAAGCCGTGTCCGATCCTCACGGCGTCACGCCCGCGCGGGCGAGCCAGCCCTCGGCCCACGCGAGGTCCTCGGGGTACGTGATCTTGATGTTCCAGCGCGACGTCAGGACGACCGAGACCTCGCCGCCGACGCGCTCCACGAGCTCGGCGTCGTCCGTGGCTTCCGGCCCGCCGTCTTTCGCGAGGCCGCGGCGCAGGATCCCCGCCCGGAACACCTGCGGGGTCGTCGCGGCCACGAGATCGCGGCGCGGGACCGTGCCCTTTATCTTTCCGGCCTCGATGCGCTTGATCGTCTCGACGAGGGAAAACGCCGCGATCGCCGCGCCCGTGGCGTCGGCCGCGTCCACCACGGCCTTGACCTCGAGAGGGTCCACGAGCGGACGCGCCGCATCGTGGACGAGAACGAGCGCGTCGTCGTCCTTCGGATCCGCCGCCTCGAACGCCCGCGCGACGGAGTCGCGGCGCGTCACGCCCCCCTCGACGAGGACGTACGGAAGCGGCGATTTCCGGAGAGCGGCCTCGAACTGGGCCTCGCACCCGCCCGGGATCGCGATGACGGCCGAGGACACGCGCTTCGAGGCCGCGAGGCGCTCGAGCGCGTGGACGAGGAGAGGCTTTCCGGCGAGGAGGACGAGCGCCTTCGGGCCGTCCTCGTGGAAACGGGTGCCGAAGCCGGCGGCCGGGACGAGAGCCGTGGCCTGGCTCACCGGGCGAAGACTTCCGCTTCCTTCGTCTTGAGGATCTGATCGACCTCGGCGACGCTCTTGTCCGTGAGCCTCTGGACCTCGTCGAGCGCGCGCTTCTCGTCGTCCGCGGAGACCGCCGAGGCCTTCGCCTCCTTCTTGATCGCGTCGTTCGCCTCGTGGCGGTGGTGCCGGATCTCGACCTTCGCGTGCTCGGCGAAGCCGTGCGCCTTCTTGACGATCTCCTTGCGCCGCTCCTCCGTGGGCTGGGGCACCGGGATCCGGACGACCTTGCCGTCCGAAGACGGGTTCAGGCCGAGGTCGCTCGTGCGGATCGCTTTCTCGATCACGGGGCAGAGCGAGTGCTCCCAGGGAGAGGCGAGAAGAAGCGTCGCGTCCGGCGCGGAGAGGTTCGCGACCTGATTCAGGGGCGTCGGCGTGCCGTAGTACTCGACGAGGATCCCCTCGAGGAGGCCCACGGAGGCGCGCCCCGTGCGGAGATGCTTGAGCTCGTGCTTGAGCGCCTCCAGCGAGGCATGCATGCGCCGCTCGGTTTCCTTCTTGATCTCGGTGATGATCGGCATGGCGTCTCCTTCCCGGGAGCGGCGCGTCAGGCGCGCCCCGCGTCGACCACGCTTCCCACCGGCTCGCCCATGACGACGCGACGAATGTTCCCGGGGACGAGCAGGTTGAAGACGCGGATCGGCATCCGATTGTCGCGGCAGAGAGCGACCGACGTCGCGTCCATGACGGCGAGCCGCTTCTCGAGGACGTCCTGGTAGGTGGCTCGGGGGAGAAACTCGGCCTTCGGGTTCTTTTTCGGGTCGTCCGAATAGATCCCGTCGACGCGCGTCGCCTTGAGAATCGCGTCCGCGCGGATCTCGTTCGCGCGGAGAGCCGCGGCCGAGTCCGTCGTGAAGTACGGGTTTCCGGTCCCGCCCGCGAAGATGACGCAGCGTTTCTTCTCGAGGTGGCGGATCGCGCGGCGCCGGATGAACGGCTCGGCGACGGCGCGCACCTCGAACGCGGTCATGACGCGCGTGTGGATCGCGCGCTTCTCCATCGCGTCCTGGAGCGCAAGGCCGTTGATGACCGTCGCGAGCATTCCCATGTTGTCGCCGGTGACGCGGTCGATGCCCTGCGTCGCGGCCGAAACGCCCCGGATGATGTTGCCGCCGCCGATCACGATCGCGATCTCGACGCCGAGGCGCGCGACCTCGGCGACCTCGTCCGCGATGCGCGCGACGACCGCCGGCTCGATGCCGAAGGCCTGTCCCCCGAGGAGCGCCTCCCCGGAGAGCTTCAGCAGGATCCGGCGGTAGTGCGGTTCCACGTTCTTACTTGGTGAGCGCGGCCACTTCGGCGGCGAAATCGCCCCCGGCCTTCTTCTCGACGCCCTCGCCCACCTTGTAGCGGACGAAGCGCACGACGGACGCGTCCTTGGCGCCGCGCTCGGCGATGACCTGCGACACCTTCTTCGAGTCGTCCTTGGCGAACGCCTGGTCGACGAGAACGACCTCGCCGAACCACTTGCCAATCATCCCTTCGACCATCTTCTCGGCGACGGCCTCGGGCTTGCCGGCGGCGATCGCCTTCGCGCGCGCGATCTCGCGCTCGTCGGCGAGCGCCTTGGGGGCGACCGCGTCGCGGCTCGCGAACTGCGGCGCGAGCGCCGCGACGTGCATCGCGAGGTCCTTGCCGAGGTCCTCGGGCATGCCCTTCGTCTCGATCGCGACGACGGTCTTGTCTCCGGGGTGCGCGTAGATCGTGAGGGCCGAGCCGGGGCCCGCGACGAGACGCGCGAAGCGGCGCACTGCGGTCTTCTCGCCGAGGTCGCCCGTGAACGCCTGGAGGGACTCGGCGATCGTGGCGCCCGGGTGCGGCATCTTCGACGGGGGGGCCGCCGCGGCCAGGGCCGCGACGTCGCCGTCGGCCGTGTCTCCGAGGACGGCGTGGCCGTGCACGAAGTTCGTGAGCGCGTGCAGAGCCTGCTTGAACTTCTCCGTCTTCGCAACGAAGTCGGTCTCGCAGTTCAGCTCGACGAGCGCCGCCACGCCGTTCGACACCACGTGGCCGATCAGCCCGTCGGCCGCGACGCGGCCCGCCTTCTTGGCGGCGGCGGCGAGACCCTTCTTGCGCAGGATCTTCTCGGCCTCCTCCGCGTTTCCGTTCGTCTCCTCGAGCGCGCTCTTGCAATCGAGCATTCCGGCTCCGGTCTTGTCGCGGAGCATCTTGACCATCACTGCGGAAATCGCCATGGAATCCTCTCTGACATCAAAAAGGCCGGCGGGGGACCCACGTCCTCCCGCCGGCCCGAATCCTGGTGGATCGGGATCAGGCCTGGACGGGAACGGCGGGGCCCTCGGGCTTGGCCGCGCCCGCCTCGGTCACCTGGAAATTCGTGGGCATCGGCTCGTCCTCGCCGTGGACGACCTTCCCGACGAAGCGCTCTTCCTGCGCGTGCAGGCCCTCGAGCACCGCGTCCGCGATCTTGCCCGTGAAGAGCTTGATCGCGCGGATGGCGTCGTCGTTGCCGGGGATCACGAAGCTGATGTCGTCGGGGTCGCAGTTCGTGTCGACGATCGCGACGACCGGGATGCCGAGCTTCTTCGCTTCCTGGACCGCGATCGCCTCTTTCTTGGGGTCGATCACGAACAGGATGTCCGGGAGCTCTTCCATCTCCTTGATGCCGACGAGGTTCTTCGCGAGCTTCGCCTTCTCGCGGTCGAGCTGGATGCGCTCCTTCTTCGTGAGGATCGCGTCCGAGCCCTCGACGAGCATCGCCTCGATCTCCTTGAGGCGGCTGATCGACTTTCGGATGGTCACGAAGTTCGTGAGGGTGCCGCCGAGCCAGCGGTTGTTCACGTAGAACATTCCGCAGCGGTTCGCTTCCTCGTAGATCGCGTCCTGCGCCTGGCGCTTCGTCCCGACGAACAGGATGTTCTTGCCCTGCGACGCGACGTCCGTGATGAACGCCGCCGCCTCGCGGAAGCACTTGAGCGTCTTCTGGAGGTCGATGATGTAGATCCCGTTGCGCTTGCCGAAGATGTACTTCTTCATCTTCGGGTTCCAGCGCTTGGTCTGGTGCCCGAAGTGGACGCCCGCCTCGAGCAGCTCCTTCATCGTGATCTGGCTCATGAAACCCCCATTACCTCTTCGAGAACTGGAACCGGGCGCGGGCGCCGCGCTGGCCGTACTTCTTGCGTTCCTTCATGCGCGAGTCGCGCGTGAGGAGGCCGGCCTTCTTCAGGGCGCCCCGGAGCTCGCCGTTGAAGAGGCAGAGAGCGCGGGCGATTCCGTGGCGGATCGCGCCGGCCTGGCCCGCGCTCCCGCCGCCCTCGACGAGCGCGACGACGTCGAACTTCTCGACCGTCTCGGTGAGCTGGAGCGGCTGGCGGATGACCATCTTGAGCACGTCGTTCGGGAAGTAGTCCTCGAAGGTGCGGTCGTTGACCTGGACGGCGCCCTTGCCGGGGCGGAGGAACACGCGGGCGACGGATTCCTTGCGGCGCCCGACGGCCTGATACTGGAGGTTCGTCACGGGGTGCGCTTCTCCTTAAACCCGGTCAGACCGCGACGGCCGCGGGGGCCTGGGCGGCGTGCGGGTGGTGCGGGCCCGCGTAGACCTTGAGCTTCTTGAACATCTTCTTGCCGAGCTTCGTCTTCGGGAGCATGCCCTTGACGGCCTCCTCGATGACGCGCTCGGGACGTGTCGCGCGGAGCTTGTCGAACTCCACCGTCTTCATGCCGCCCGGGAACCCCGTGTGGTGCCGGTAGATCTTCGACTGCGCCTTGGCGCCCGTGAGGGCGACCTTCTCGGCGTTCACGACGACGACGAAGTCGCCCGTGTCGAGGAACGGCGTGTAGACGGCCTTCGTCTTGCCCGTGAGGTGCCTCGCGACGAGCGTCGCGAGACGGCCGAGAACCTTCCCGTCGGCGTCGACGACGATCCAGCGGCGCGTGTGGTCTGAGATTTTCGGGAGCGGCGTGCGAGTGCTCACGGGAACGGTCGTCTCCGGCCAGGCGGTAGTGGGGGTTCGACCCCGTTGGAGGATGCGGGGTCTGCCTCGCGATGCGGATCCGGGGAGCATCGAAAGACCAGAGCCCGACGGCACACGACTCGCGGGCTTCGGACAGGAACCCGAGACCCGCGGGGCAGTGGAAAATACCCCCCCTCTCCTCCCCTGTCAAGCGACCGGACCGGCCGGAATGGTCCGAAGAGGCGACAATACGGCCATGATCTCGCGAATCCTGGACGGCGCCGCCGTTGCCAAGACTCTCCGGGCCGAGGCCGCCGAAGGCGCGGCCCGGCTTGCCTCCCGGGGCGTCGTCCCCGGGCTGACCGTGGTCCTCGTCGGCGACGACCCCGCGAGTGCGGTCTACGTCAGGAACAAGGAAACGGCCGCCCGGGAGGCCGGGTTCGCCGGCCGGACGCTGCGCTTCCCGGCGTCCCTCCCCGAGGCGGACCTCCTCGCGACGATCGACGGTCTGAACCGGGACGACGCCGTCGACGGGATCCTCGTCCAGCTGCCGCTGCCGAAGCACATCGCCACCGCGCGCGTCCTCGAAGCCGTCGACCCGAGCAAGGACGCCGACGGCTTCCACCCCGAGAATGCCGGCCGCCTCCTCCAGGGCAAGCCCGCGCCCGTCCCGTGCACTCCGGCCGGGATCCTCGAGCTTCTCAAGCGCGAGAGCGTGCCTCTCAAGGGCGCGCGCGCCGTCGTCGTGGGCCGCAGCGACATCGTGGGCAAGCCGATGGCCGTCCTTCTCCTCCGGAACGACGCGACCGTCACGATCGCCCACTCGAAAACGCGCGACCTCGCCGGGCTCTGCCGCGAGGCGGACCTCCTCGTCGCGGCGATCGGGCGGCCCGGCTTCGTGACGGGCGACTTCGTGAAGGAGGGCGCGGTCGTCGTGGACGTCGGGATGAACCGGGTCACGTCGCGCGCCGACCTCGAGCGCTTCTTTCCGGGCGACGCGAAGCGCGCGGCGGCGTTCGAGAAGAACGGCTCGACGCTCGTCGGCGACTGCGACCCCGCGACCGCGTTCCCGCGGGCCTCGCGCTACACGCCCGTGCCGGGCGGCGTCGGCCCGCTGACGATCGCCCATCTCCTCCTGAACACGCTCCGGCTCTGCGAGGAGCGCCGCGGGTGATCCTCAAGGTCGGGCTCACGGGCGGCCTCGCGTCGGGCAAGAGCACGATCGCCGAAGGCCTCGAAAAACGCGGGATTCCCGTGCGCGACGCGGACCGGATGGTCCACGAGCTCTACGCGCCCGGCGGCGCGGGCGCCCGGGCTGTCGCCGCCGCGTTCGGGCCCGGCTTCCTCTGCCCCGACGGCTCCGTCGACCGGCGGAAACTCTCGATGCACGTCTTCCACGACCGCGAGGCGCTCGCGACGCTGAACGGGCTCATCCATCCGCTCGTGAGGGACGAGTGGGCGCGCTGGTTCGCCTCTCTCGCGGAGAAGGGCGAGCCCCTCGGCGTGATCGAGGCGACGCTCCTCGTCGAGACCGGCGGGCGCGAGCGCTTCGACGTCCTCGTCGCCGTGTCGGCGCCGGCCGAGGTGCGCCTCAAGCGCGCGATCAAGCGCAGCGGCGAGATCGACCCGAACGAGTTCGTGAAGCGGATGACGGCGCAGTTCTCCGACGCCGCACGCGAAGAGGTGTCCGACATCGTGGTCCGGACCGACGGCACGCGCGAGGAGCTCGAGGGCAAGATCGACCGACTCGCCGAAGACCTGCGCCTCCGCGCGGCCGAGGCCGGCGCCGGAGGCCGCAGCGGGTTCTTCAGTAAGCCGGGCGAGGCGCCGCGATGAGCTTCCGGTAGGTCGAAGGCCATTCGGCCGGCGGGCGCGCGGCCAGCGCTTCGATACCCGGCGCTCTCATGCGGCTCGCGGCCGCGGAGAGGAGCCCGGTCGCGAGGGCCGGGAATCCCTCGTCCCGGGCGAGGAGCGCCCGCACGACGAGGACGGCCGGCGCCGACCGGACCCCTTCCGGCGCCGCGTCCACGAAGCGGGACGCTTCCTCGAGCTTGCCGCCGAGGCGGAGGCTCTCGGCGTAGAGGGCAGCCGTTCCGGGCGTCGGGAGCGCGGACCAGAGGCGCGAAGCGAGACGCTGCGCGCGCGGAGCCCGCTCCATGTCGAGCGCGCGCGTGACCTGATCGTTCAGGGCGAGCTGCCACGCCGCGTTGAACTCGGCCGTGCGGCCTTGCCGGCTCGCGAGGACCGCGCGGAAGAGGGCCGGCCAGCGGAACGGCCCGAGCAGGTACCGTTCAGCCGCGTAGGACGGCGTTTCCGGCGGGGAGACTCCGATCCGACCGTCCAGCGGCGGATGGCGAGGGC
>Ga0335070_10000870_pt1 | contig 34491 bp, 27 predicted proteins | sample Lox_Sample_13_FD_206722 | JGI IMG/M metagenome (GOLD analysis project Ga0335070, IMG submission 206722) | Soil microbial communities from Loxahatchee National Wildlife Refuge, Florida, United States - Lox_Sample_1.3 | ecosystem: Environmental > Terrestrial > Soil > Wetlands | place: USA... | reverse complement strand
AAGTACTATTCAAAGTTCGACGTCGCTGTGCTCGTCCAGACGAACTGATGGTGCGCCACCACAACTGCCGGAGTTCTGGCCGCTCGGCGCCAATAGGGTGCTAGCATGAAAAACTTGTCGCAGTTCTAGGTCAACAGAGGGGGCGTGGCTATGCCGGACGCACAAAATCAAACTCTCCTTGAGGCGGTGCTCGACTCATGGGACCGGAACAACACTATCTTGGTGAACTTGCTCGGCGCCGTCCCGGAGGGCGGGCTGGACGCGAGAGCGATGGAGGGCAGCCCATCCGTCGCAGAGATGTTTACACACATCCACTATGTACGACTCGTGTTCGTCTCCGAGGATGCCCCCGAGTTCGCCGCAGAGGTGCGCAAGGAAGAATGGGCGAATCAGCGCGACCCTGGTCGCATAGCGCAGATGCTGAACGAGAGCGCCAAGGTGGTGCGGGACGCTGTGAAGAGCAAGGTCGAAACGGGCCGCGCGATGGACCTTCACTACGACCACCCGATCCTTTTCCTGCAGCACATGCTCTGGCACGAAGGCTACCATCATGGTCAGATCAAGCTGGCCCTCAAGCTGGCGGGCCGACCGATCACCAATAAGGAAGCCGGGCCGTTGACTTGGCGCGTCTGGATGGACAAGACGGCAAAGGGCCCGGCGCAATGAGCGCCATGACGAGCACAGAGGAAGTATGGGCGAAACCTTGAAGATGACCGACAAGAACGCGTCTGCACGGCGGGCCCGCAGCGTCGGGGACCCAGCCGAACCAGACTTGAACAAGCTGGCGCGCTTGCTTGCCGCCTATGCCCCGCACGACGGCAGTTTTGAGCTGCGCATCCCCGGATTGCATGCCAGTCGCGCTTCCCGAACCAATAAGGAATGCGTGCACAACATCCGAGTGCCCGCCTTGTGCATCATCGCGCAAGGAGCGAAGACCGTCATCGTCGGACAGGAGGTGTACGAGTACAACGCCTCGCGCATGCTCGTGTTCTCGGTTGCTCTACCGGTTGCGGCCCAGGTCACGCAAGCCAGTTATTCCCAGCCTTACCTCGCCCTAAGGCTCGACCTGGACGCGCAGAAGATCGCCGAGCTGGTCCTGAAGGTTTATCCGCACGGTCTGCCTCCAGTTCAAGAGAGGCGCGCCGTTTACATTACCCCGGTTGACGCGAGCATTGTCAACGCCTCAGTCCGGCTGATGGAGTGCCTGGGGCAGCCCGGGAATGCTGAACTGCTCGCCCCGCTTGTGGTGGACGAGATTTTGATCCGCCTACTGCGCAGCCCGATTGGAGTTCGCGTGGCTCAAATGGGGTTTGCCGAGTCCAGCGTGACCCGGGTTGCGAAAGCGATTTCGTGGCTGCGCGCCAATTTCTCCCAACCGATGAAAGTCGAAGACTTGGCCGAGCTGGTGCACATGAGTGTGTCCTCCTTCCACGACCACTTTAAGTCGGTCACTTCGATGAGCCCGCTGCACTATCAGAAGGTGCTGCGCGTGCAAGAGGCGAGGCGTCTCATGCTGTCCACGATGATGGACGCGGGTTCTGCGAGCCAGCGGGTGGGGTATCTCAGCGCCTCGCAGTTCAGCCGGGAATACAGCCGCTTCTTCGGCAGTGCGCCGACGCGAGACGTAGCCCGCCTGCGGCAAGATGCAGGAGTGCTGGCCTAAGCCATACGCACGTGCAGTATGTTGCCGCCGCTCATGAATCTCACATTTGCCAATTGACGCGCCTGGCAACTGTGGGGCCGCTGTCAGATGCTGCCCTCCGGTTGAGTATCCCCACACTTGTCGCGCAGCGACCGAGCTTTGCGCGAGAATCCGCCTATCCTGATGCAAACAAAGGTTTTGCATATAGGGGGAGGGGTGCCTGCACAATCAATTGTGCAGAACCGCTGAAACCTCCTACTTCGCCGTTTCCACCAGCCTGTTGTATTTCCGCAGCACCTGCTGCAGTTCCACATGCGGGATGGCGTCCACTTCGAAGTCGTTGATGCCTTTCATGGTCTGGGCGGCGACGAGCGCATTGACCACCGACTCCTCGACCGCTTGCACGGTCGCAAGGAAGAGCGGGTTCATGTCGTCATTGGGAAGCATCGCAACCGGCTTGACTTTGCCGCCTCCCCAAGCGCCAGAATTCGCGGTGGAGAAGGCGATGAAGATATCGCCGGATCCGTCGCCGGAATAGCTGCCCATGCGGCCGAGTCCAAGCGGCACGCGTCGCGCCAACCGCTTCAGTTGCGAGGGCAGCAGCGGAGCATCGGTAGCCACGACGACAATGATTGAGCCGGTGTCGTCTTTGTGCGGAATGCCTGGAGGCAACTCGCGGCCCACAGGAACGCCGGCGATACGCAACTCGGACTGCGCGCCGTAATTGCACTGCACCAGCACGCCGACGATGTAGCCGCCTTCCTTGGCGTCCAGCTTGCGCGAAGCGGTTCCGGTGCCGCCTTTGAAGCCGTGACAGACCATTCCGGTTCCGCCGCCCACGTTGCCTTCGGCGACCGGTCCGCCGGAAGCGGTGTCGAGCGCGTGAAAGACGTGGTCGGGCTTCACGTGGAATCCGTTGATGTCGTTGAGAGAACCGTCATAGGTTTCCGCCACCACGGGCAGTGACCACCAGTAGCCGCTCTGGTCAGGGCCGCCCTGGTGCACGCGCCACTGGATGACGGCATCGCGCACCACTCCAACACTGTGGGTGTTGGTGATCATGACGGGACCTTCGAGAAAGCCGGACTCCTCGACCCAGGTGGTGCCGGTCATCTCACCGTTGCCGTTGAGCGAGTACCAGCCGGCGAAGACGGGATCGTTGAAGCTCTTCTTGCCGCGCGGGAGGATGGCGGTCACCCCGGTGCGCACCGGGCCCTGGCCAACCACCAGCTTCCCCGAGCCGGAGATGAGGGTGGTAAATCCGACTTCGACCCCGGCAACGTCGGTGATGGCGTTGAGCGGCCCGGGGGCGCCGTCGAATGGGATGCCGAGATCGCGGGCGCGCGGCCCGCTGCTCTGCGCCATGACGGATACCGCGGCAAACACCATGAATACGGTAGCAAAACGAAATACGATGATGGCACCGGCGTCGTGCATGCGTCCTCCCAGATCTACGAGCGCGCGAGAGCAGTGTAGCAAGCCGAGTGGTTCACGCGGCGGTTACGATCATCGCCCGGCACGGACCTTTCCCGATGCGGCGGTACGTGTGGGGCACGCTGGGATCGAAATACACCGAATCGCCGGTCTCCAGTTCGTAGTCGTTCACCCCGATCTTCAACCCCAGCTTCCCTTTCATGACATGCAGGAATTCGGAGCCGGGATGCTGATGGGGCTTCAATTTGTCGCCATCCACCGCCTCGAAGTCAGCAAGATAGGCGTTGGTACGGCGCTCGTTGCATTTGTAGTCGAGGCTTTCGAAATGGTAGGCGACCTCGGCCGAGCCGGGGCGTTCGGGTAGGCGGATGCGTTCATCGTGGCGCACGATGGAGACGACGTGGCGCTTACTGTCATCGGTGAAGAAGTAGTCGAGTCCGACGCTGAAGACGAGAGCGATGCGAAGCAGCGTGGGCAGGGTGGGATACAGTTTGTCGCGCTCCAGTTTGGAGAGCAGGGCGGGAGACAGTCCCGTATGCTTGCCGAGCTCGACGAGGCCCATGCTTTTCTTGAGCCGCAGGGCGCGCAGTTTGGGACCGATCTGATAGGGCCGGAGATTCTCGTCAATTGTCTTGTTGACCACGGCTGACCTCACATTTTCTGCGCGTGCAAAGATGTGGGGGATATTTTCACATCGCGCAAACTAAGCACGTGTAACAGCGAGTTTCTCTTAATAATCAAATAGCTTTTCGCTATAGTCAAGTCTGCAGACGATCCAACGCTATCGTCCGCTCGCTTCCAAGAGCGGCTGAGTGTGCCGAAGATCGTGCCGTCCGCCAGCGGCAGCCAGCTTGGGGGAGCTTGGCTGACGCTGGCGGCGTTTCGCGATGATTCTGGTATCGGCGCCGAGGCGAGAGCAGACACTACGACTGAGGCACGGCGCGATGCAATCGCGGCAGCGAGAGCTAGCCGCTGCCCGTCACATCGCGCATGGACGCAACCGCAGATCTGCCGCAGAGCAGTAAGGCTTATGGCTTCCCGCGGGCGGCCTCAACCGTGTCAGCAAAGTTGAATAACTGGTCGACCTTGGTCACTTGGAGCATTGTCCGGACGCGGTCGGAGACGCCAATCAGGACGAGCTTGCGGCCCGCGTGATCACGCGATACGTAAGCACCGACCAGGCAGCCAATTCCCGCCGAGTCGATGTAGGGCATGTCGGTCAGGTCGACCATCAGGAGGTTGGATTGGTCGCTGCGAACCATGCTTTGAAAGCGGAAGAAATTTCCCAATAATAGAGGACCATGGAGACGGAGAACGACAGAGGCTCCGCCTGCGTCTTCTATACGTTCAATTTGCAAAGGCTTTTCTTGCATACACTTGTATCTTACCCGGTGCAAGACCGTTGGATTGTTAATTTTCGTTGACGGCGGAATGGTGGCGGGGCGAGAGGGGTGACAAGGACCGTCCGGCTAAAGCCGGGGAGTGCCGACTGAGGGAGATGCGGACTGGGTTGGAGATGAGGAGGAGTTCGCGTCCAAAGCCGCAGGAAGTTGCGACGCGGCATGGGGAGCGGACGGCGCCGGAGTGGCGGCTGGAGCAGGCTTCTGAAGATTCTTGTTTCCCGACGGCGCAGGCGGGGCCGCGTGCTTGGCGGACGATGCCGGTGGCTGTGGCGACCGATGAAATACAGCGTGATCGTGTCCTGTGTAGCGCTGCGCGGAGAGGCTCGCTGTCAGGAATAGCAGGATGATCAGGATTTGACGAATCGTGCAGGGCTTACACATACACAGATTACCCAGGAACAACCCTCCTAGATTGTAGGACAAGCGAGTTACATCTGGGAAGTGGGATGGTCAATACTGGCCGTACCACTTTGGAGGGAATTCGCGCCTCAGGATTGACGGGAGGAGCGTTTCCGCGGCGTCGCGGGAAACTTATGCTCGAAGGCGGCGAGGTCCACCCGTTTCCCCCGAAAACGAACGCCTTCGGCCTCTAGGAGGAACCGTTGCTCCAGGCCGTATTCGCCGGGGAGCGAAATGCGACCGCCGGAACCAAGAACGCGCTGCCAGGGCAGGCCGGGCACCTGGTTCAGGACTTTCGAGACGTGGCGGGCGCATCGCGGGTAGCCGGCGGCCTCGGCAACCGCACCATAGGTGCTCACTTTTCCGCGCGGGATTCGGCGAATGACTGCGGCGACGGAGAGGGCGAGCGGTAGTTGGCTGGCAGGCTTCCTGGGCACGGCTCACGATAAGATACTCCCATGTCCGTGAGCAAATCCGCCCCGACGGAGCGGTTCTCCGACCGGGTGGAAGAGTATCTGAAATATCGTCCGCATTATTCGCCGGAAGTGATTGCGGCGTTGCGGCAAGCCTGCGGGCTAAGGTCAGACCATGTCATCGTAGATGTGGGCTGTGGCACGGGGCTGCTGGCCAATAGATTCCTCGAGAACGGAAACCGGGTCATCGGCGTCGAGCCGAATGCCGGCATGCGGCAAGCGGGCGCGCTGTCTCTGGCGCGGTATGCGAAGTTCAGCATGGTGGCAGGAAGCGCCGAAGACACGACACTGCCCGACCACCATGCGGATTTTGTGATGGCGGGGCAGGCGTTCCACTGGTTTCAGCCGGAGCGCACACGCAGGGAGTTTGCGCGCATCGTAAGGCCAGACGGCTGGGCGGTGCTCATCTGGCACGACCGGGACCTGGAGTCGACGCCATTCCTGCGGGCGTATGAGGACTTTCTGCAACGGCATGCGACCGACTACGCGATGGTGGCGCACAACAAAGTGGCCAACTACGGTGCGCTGGAGCGCTTCTTCTCTCCCAACCGCATGCACATGGTGACACAGAACACTCTGCAGGAGTTTGACCGGGAGGGCCTGCGTGGCCGGCTGCTGTCGTCGTCGTATGCTCCGCGCGAAGGACCTAGGGCAGAGGCCATGCTGGAGGAACTGCCGGTGCTTTTCGACCGCTATGCCGAAGGCGGTCGGGTGGTCTTCGAGTACCATACCCGTATCTACTACGGACATCTGACGCCATGAACGGCAGCCAGCCTGCGCCGGACACTGAGGTGTTACGGACGGAAAGCCTAGGTCGAACGGTGGCGGGCAAGGCAATCGTCAGCGACATTTCGTTTGCTGTGCAGAAGTCCGACCTGCTGGGGATTGTGGGGCCGAGCGGCTCCGGCAAAAGTTCCCTGCTCCGCTTGCTGAATCGACTGGACGAGCCGACCAGTGGCACCGTCTATCTTGACGGACAGGACTATCGCCAACTGCAGCCGCGCGAATTGCGGCGACGGGTCGGGATGGTCACGCAGCGTCCCTTCCTGTTCCCCGGCGATGTGGCCTCGAATTTGCTTTTCGGTCCGCAGCAGCGCGGCGAGCTGGTGGCCGATGAGGAGATCCACCGACTTCTCAATGAAGTGGGACTGGTGGGCTTTGCAGCGCAGGATGTGTCGGTGCTTTCGGGTGGAGAGCAGCAACGGGTATCGCTGGCACGCACGCTGGCCAATCGTCCCAGGGTGCTGCTGCTGGACGAGCCGACATCAGCGTTGGACGAGGAAGCCAAGCTGGGAATTGAGGAGTTGATCGCCTTGCTGGTGCGCGAGCATGGATTGACGTGTGTGATGGTGACGCACGACCGCGAACAGGCCCGGCGAATCTGCAATCGAGTGGTGGTCCTCGAAGCCGGACGCCTGGCGCAGAGTGGAACGGTAAAGGAGGTGTTGGGTGCTTAGTTCGCTGTTTCATTCGGAAATCGGGCTGGGCTTGGCGCAAGCCGCCCTCGCGTCAATCATGGCGCTGGCGGTCGTGCTGCTGGCACGGCGACGCAATATCCATCTCGAGGGGGATGCCAGCCTTGCCCTCCTGCGAGGAATTCTGCAAATCGCGGCCGTAGGTTCTATCCTCGCTCTGCTATTAAAAGCACCTCGTTGGAGTAGCGTATTTCTGCTGGCGGGGATGGTGGTGGCAGCGGGGTCGATCTCAGCCAAGCGGGCCAGAAACGTACCCGGGGCAGCCAAGGTCTCGATCTACGCGATTGCCACAGGGGCGGGATTGGTGACGGCGATCATGACCTGGGCGGGGGTTATCGACACGGCCATTACGTCGCTGCTGCCGGTGGGCAGCATGATTATCGCCAACGCCATGAACACCAACGGACTGGCGCTCAACCGCTTCCGCTCCGAAGTGCTGGCGCATACCGGCGAGATTGAAACCGCCCTGGCGCTGGGAGCGACGCCGCGGGCGACGATTAGCCGCTACGCGGAAAGCAGCATGCATTCTTCGCTGATTCCCGCGATCGACAACCTGCGGTCGCTGGGCATTGTGTGGATCCCTGGGCTGATGACGGGGATGCTGCTGTCGGGCGCGAAGCCGCTCTACGCCGCGATCTACCAGTTCGTGGTGATTGCCATGATTCTGGCTTCGTCGGGGCTGACTTCCCTGCTGAGCACAACGATGATCCAGGCGCACGCGTTTTCCGCTGCTGAGCAACTGGTGTTGAAGGGCGCGGAGTAACGGGGCCTACTTCATCGATTGGCGCACGTCCATCAGGTAGTGGTCAAAGGCATCCACACGAATGAGTCCCAAACGGGGAAACTCGAGATCAAGGATGACGTAAACGCTGATGGACAAGATCAAGACATAGCCGATGATGTGCAGCATACTTCGGCGTCGCGAGTCAACCAACTGATATCCAGCCATGGCCGAGCTTGCTAGAGCAATTAAACCCAGCATGAGGAATATCTCAACAGGGGGATGGTCTTCCGTCGCCGCCGTCCGAACCGTAGTTATGTCGAACATGGTATTGAGTGCTGGAAGCAGAAGCATGCTTGCCGCCGTCGTATTGGACTGGTTGGCCGCTGCCACGCCCTTGTTCCAGATCTGCGACTGCAGCTCTTGTGACCTTGCGAGCTCGGCCCTCGCGACGCTCAAGTCATAGACGTGCCGGTAAACGGACAGCCGCGCGTCCACATAGTTCCGAAACAAGTCTCGAATTTCAGGCTGCGCCTCGGCGGGAAGCAGATCAATCCGGAGATAGGCTGTGCCGATGTCGTTGGCTTCCTCAACAATCAGGTGCCGGCGTGCTTCGAATCGCGATGCCGCACCCGAGAACGTGAAGGCGATCAGCAGTCCAAGCAGGGCGAAGATTGCGCCTTCAATGGCCCCAAGGCCCACCTTACCCCCTTCCTTTCTGGCGGCGCGCGCTCCCAGACGTTGGCCTAAGTCGAAGCACCCCACCATCCCCGCACAAAGCACAATGACGAACGTCACTGCCATGAACTCGTTATTCATGAATTTCATAATAAATGGCTCTCCCCGCCCTTCTACGGTCCTTGATACATGAGAGCCATTCGCTCGCGGGCGGTCAATTCCGTGTTCCGGAAATCAGAAGCCCCACTTGGTAAAAGCATATCTCGCGCTGGGCAAACAAGACTTCCAAAATGCACCGGGAGGCCGCAAGACGGTACGTGGACCGCCACGCGAACGGTGGAACCATCCGGCTGGCGGGAATACCCTTCCACCCCACGCGCTTCGATCGGGCAAGGTAAGGCATCTGCAGCCGCTTTGTTTCAGTTTATGGGGTCGCTGCGCAGGAACACAATCGGTTGTACTGTGAAAGATCGGTGAGTATGTGGACGGGCGCGAGCAAGGTGGGAGCGAGCCTTGGTCTTCGTGCGGCGCAAAGTGTTGCGCCGATGCGTGCGGCTTTCCTTGGCTGAGTCGCTGCATTACACTGAGCAAACAGCGCGTGGGGCGCAGCGATGCCTGACCTGATTCAACTGGCGATGCCAGCTTTCATTCTGCTGATGGTGGCCGAGGCCGTGGTTGATGCGGTGATGCGCCGCGACCTGTATGAGGCTAAAGACACGGCCGCCAGCCTGACCATGGGCATGGGCAACGTGCTGGTAGGGCTGGTGTCGAAGGGCATGGTGTTCGCCCTCTTCACATGGTTACACCGTTTTGCGATCTTTTCCATCGGCTACCAATGGTGGGCGTGGGTGCTGGCGTTCTTCGCCGACGACTTCAGCTACTACTGGTTCCACCGGACGAGCCACGAGTGCCGCTTCTTCTGGGCGTCGCATGTGGTGCATCACTCCTCGCAGCGCTACAACCTCGGAACGGCACTGCGGCAGACGTGGACCGGCGGATTCTTCGGATTCGTCTTCTGGCTGTGGATGCCGCTGGCCGGCTTTCAGCCCATCATGATCTTCACCATGCAGGCGATTAGCCTGCTCTACCAGTTCTGGATCCATACCGAACTGGTGAAGCACATGGGCCCGCTGGAGTGGGTGATGAACACGCCTTCGCACCACCGCGTTCACCATGCGACAAACCCTCAGTATATCGATCGCAACCACGCCGGATTTTTGATCCTCTGGGACCGCATGTTCGGCAGCTTTGAGCCGGAGCAGGAACCCTGCGTGTACGGGTTGACGTCCAACATCAACACGTTCAATCCGGTGCGGATCGCCTTCCACGAGTGGATTGACATGTGGCGGGACGTGCGGGCCTCGCGCACCTGGCGCGAGCGATGGGTGGCTGTGTTCGGCAATCCCGGGGCGACAAAGTACCGGGACGTTTCCGGGCAGATCTACGAAGCTGCGCGAGTGTAGTAAACGGACGCTGAAATCAATCGGGCGTGATTTAGCAGTTAATCACGCCCGTTCGTGCGAGTAGGGAGGCAGGAATCAGTGCTGCGGCGCGTCACCACGAACGGTCAATACGGGACAAGCCGCCTCGCGCACCAATTCGTAAGCGATCGGCCACGTGAATCGATCCAATACTCCGGAGGACCGCCGCACACCGAGTACGATGAGATCGGAGCCGGTTTCAGACGCGGCCTTCAGAATCATCGCCGGGATATTGCCAAACTCGACGCGGTAACGCACATCAACGCCCTCAGAGTGCCGGCCCACAATTTCGGTTAGCTGCTCCACAATTCCCTGCTTCACGCGTTCAGGATCGAGCTTCACGCCCTGGTACGGCTGCTCGATCACGTGCAGCAGGGTAAGTTGGGAGTTGTGGGCTGCAGCCAGCCGGCAGGCGAAGTCAAGAGCGGGATGGGATCTGGGCGTCAGGTCGCATGGAGCAAGTATCTGGCGCGTCCGGCTGATGGCGCCGGGGCCCTGGGTGTGCGGTCCGATGGTAAGCACCGGCACCGGGGAGTGACGGAAGACTTTCTCCGCCACCGAGCCCAGGATGACCTTTCCCATTCCGCCGCGCCCATGGGTGCCAACCACGATGAGATCAATCTTCTTTTCGCGGGCGCACTGCAGGAGACTTTCGGCGACGGAGCCTTCGAGCAGGCTCACATGAAAGTCCGCTTGTTCGGAAGGGGGCCCCGTACGGCGCAGTCTCGCTTTGAATTCCAGCAGGTCGCGGCGGGCGGCTTCTCGTGCCGCGTGGAGTGCTTCCGGCCCGGCGAGAACGAATTCTTCAGTGGGCATCACATATACGATCTCGGCTTGTGCGCCGTAAATATTGGCGAAAGCCAGACCGCATTTGAGTGCAGCGTCGGAATGGCGAGAGAAATCGGTGGCGATGAGCATGTTATGGATGCCCACGCTGCTTGCAGCGAGCTGTGCAGTTGCCATGATCAGCGACCAATCTCCCCACACGGTGGGGGCTGTTGGCGGGCGGCGCTCAGCCACTTGGGAATAGGGATGTAGCACCGTGCCCAGAGCGGCAGACGCCACTTCGCTTAACGCTACTTCCCTTTTAGCGCGATGCGAACAGGAATTCTGTGACGCAGATCAAATGCGTCAGTGACAATTGATATGTTCACCAATTTCTCCAGCGTGTTGCCGGAGCGTCGTGCACTAAGGCAGCGGAGCCGACTCTGGAGCAGGCCTGTTCCTCTCCAGCAGCGACTTGACGATCACGTAGAGCACAGGGATGAAGAACAGGTTCAGCGCCGTGGAAACGATCATGCCGCCAAACACGGTGGTGCCTACGGAGTTGCGACTGGCGGAGCCCGCGCCGGTGGCGAAGACCAGCGGCAACACGCCCAGGATGAAGGCAAACGACGTCATCAGGATCGGGCGCAGTCGAATCCTCGCAGCCTGTACGGCAGCATCGACGATGGGCAGACCCTTATGGCGCAGTTGTTCGGCAAACTCCACAATCAGGATGCCATTCTTGCTGGCCAGTCCAATCAGCATCACCATGCCGATCTGGCAGTAGACGTCGTTGAGCAGGCCGCGCGCCGACTGCGCAATCAGAGCCCCCAGCAGCGCCATTGGTACGCTCAGCAGGATGATGAAGGGCAGCACGAAGCTCTCGTATTGCGCCGACAGCGTGAGATACACGAACAACAGCCCCAATCCGAACAGGATCAGCGACTGGCTGCCGGACCGGATCTCCTCCAGCGACAGCCCCGACCACGCGTAGTTGAAGCCAATGGGCAGGTTTTGCTTCGCCACCTCATCCATCGCTGTGATCGCCTGTCCTGAGCTGTAGCCCGGTGCAGCCGATCCATCAATCTCCGCCGAGCGGAACAGGTTAAAGTGCGTAATCACCTGTGGCGAGATGGTTTCCCGGATGTCCACCACGTTGTCCAGCGGAACCATCGTCCCGGTGTCAGAGCGCACATAAAAGCTGCGGATATCGCGCGGCAGTCTGCGGAATTCCTGGCTGGCCTGCACATATACGCGATAAGCGCGGTTATTGAAGTCGAAATCGTTGACGTAGGCCGAACCCATGTACACCTGCAAGGTGTCGGTGATCTGCTGCAGCGGAATCTGCATGCTGCGTGCTTTCTCGCGGTCGATCTTCACCAGGAACTGGGGATCGTTGGCGGTGTAGGAGCTGAACAGGCCACGCAGGTCGGGACGCGAGTTGCCGGCGGCGGCAACTTTCTGAGTAGCGTCGTAGAGCTCCTGGAGCGAGCCGCCGCCTTCTTCCAGCACCTGAAAGCTGAAGCCACCGAACGCCGCCACGCCCGAAATTGCGGGAGGCAAAAACGGGAAGGCTTGGATGTCGCTGATCTGTGACAACGGCCCACGCAGCCGGTTCACGACAGCTGCGGCGGCATGTTGCTCGCCTTTGCGATTGTCCGCCAGGTTCAGAAATATCATGCCGCGGTTCGCGCTGCTCCCGGTAAAGCTGAAACCAGCAACGGTAAATGCGCCGGTAATGTCTTTCTCCCTGGCCAGAACTGCTTCCACCTGGCGCATCGCATCGGCGGTATATTCCAGCGAAGCCCCAGGCGGTCCCAGCACCAGCACCATGAACCATCCCTGATCTTCATCGGGCACGAATCCGGTGGGCACGCGCTTATAAACCACATAGGTTGCGCCCAGTCCGAGGAAAAACGCCACCAGCACGAGGTAGCGGAAGTGAATCGCACGACGGGCCGACGCCGTGTACATCGCCGTGCCCTTCTTGATGGCCGTCTCGATTCCGCGGAACACGATGTTCTTCTCTTCGTGGCTCCGCTCGGGCCGAAGCAGCAGTGCCGACAGCGACGGCGTGAACGTCAGCGAATTGAAGGCGGAAATCGCAATCGAAAACGCGATGGTCAGCGAGAACTGCTGGTACAGGAGTCCGGTCGTACCCGGGAAGAACGCCACCGGCACGAATACGGCCACCAGCACCAGAGAGGTAGCGACGACCGCGCCGGTGACTTCGCCCATCGCTTCTGAAGCAGCGAAGTGCGAGTCCACGTGCTCTTCGCCCATGTGGCGCTGGATGTTTTCAATCACCACGATGGCGTCGTCCACAACGAGACCTGTCGCCAGCACGATGCCAAACAGCGTCAGTGTGTTGATCGAGAAGCCGAGTAGCTTAATAAAGGCAAAGGCACCGACGAGTGACACGGGAATGGTGAAGGCCGGGATCAGGGTGGTGCGCCAGTCCTGCAGGAAGAGAAACATCACGATCATCACGAAGAGGATGGCTTCCACCAGCGTCTTCAACACTTCCCGGATGGAATCGCCGACGAAGGTCGTCGAGTCGAACGCCATGGCGTATTTCATGCCGGGCGGAAAGCGCTGTGAAAGCCGGGCCAACTCCTGTTTGACAGCTTTGTCCACATCGAGTGCGTTGGCCGTGGGAAGCTGGGAGATGCCGATCCCGACCCCTTCGTAGCCGTTAAAGCGCAGCTTGCCGGCATAGCTTTCGGCCCCTAATTCGGCCCGTCCGACATCTTTCAGGCGCACCTGTGCGCCATTGCCACCGGGTTTCAGGACGATGTCATCAAATTGGGCCGCGTCAGTCAAGCGTCCCGCGGCGCGTACGCTGATCTGGAACATCTGGTCCTTTGGAGCGGGTTCCTGGCCCACCTGTCCGGCAGCAATCTGCACGTTCTGTTGCTGCAAGGCCGAAACCACATCCGAGGCCGTCAGCCCGCGCGCTGCCAGACGCGACGGATCCAGCCACAAGCGCATGGAGTATTTGCGTTCGCCGAAAATCTGCACGTCAGCCACGCCGTGAATGCGCTTGAGCGCGTTCTTGACGTAGATGTCAACGTAGTTGCTCATGAACTGTGTACTGTATCGGTTATCGCTACTGTAGAAGCCCACTGCCCCAATGAATGAAGTCGCCACCTTGTTCACGGTGACGCCGGTGTTCTTCACCTCGTTGGGGAGACGGCCCATCACGCCGGAGACACGGTTTTGCACGTCCACGGCAGCGATGTCCAGGGGGCGGGTTAACTCGAAGACGACCGAAACCTGGCTCACGCCGTCGTTGCTGCTGATGGAAGTCATATAGCGCATACCTTCCACGCCATTGATGGCCTCTTCCAGGATCGTGGTTACCGAGGTCTCGACCGCTTGCGCATTGGCGCCGACATAAAACGACGAAACCTCAATCGTCGGCGGAGCCAGCTCAGGAAACTGCGCAATCGGAAGCACCGGAATGCACACAGCGCCTGCAATCACGATGACCAGCGACGTTACCGTCGAGAAGACTGGGCGCTTGATGAAGAAATCAGCAAACAAAGCGAGCCTCTTATTTGTGAAAGTCGCGAGCTATCGCTGGATCCTGATGGGCGCACCGTCGGCGAGGTTTTGGCCGCCCGACACAATAACCTCATCACTGTCTTGCAAGCCGCTGATCACACGGTAGTCGTTCCCCGAAATCTCGCCCAGGGTCAGCGGCACCTGCCGTGCCATCTCCTTGCCGTCTTTCTGTTCAGCCACGAAGGCGAAAAACTGGCCGCTGACGCGTGACACGGCGACGACTGGGATGGTGATGCCGGATTCCCTGCTCCAGGTGATGCGTGCCCGAACCAACTGGAGGGAGCGCAGCCGGTCCGCCGCCTGGTCCACCGGGGCCTTGGCCAGCACCGATTGTGTAGAGGTGTCAACCTGCGGCGAGATGAAATAAACGTGGGTGGTGAGGATGACGTTGCCGGTGGAGTCGAGAATCTCCACCGGAGCACCCATCTTCAATTCCTTGGCGCGCTCCGCCGGAATGGGCAGATAGACTTCGAGACCGCGACGCTCGTCGATGGTGGTGAGCATGGTAGTGTTGGTGACCCGGTCGCCGACATGGACGGGAATGTCACCGACAATGCCCGCCACGGGAGCGAAGACGCTGAAGTAGTGGAGCTGAACCTCTTGTTGGTGAATTTGCGCGTCCAGCGACTTTACGTCCGCCTCCGCAGCGTCGTACGTGGACTGTGCCTGGTCGAGATCCTGCTTGCTGATAACTCCGGAAGCAAACAGCCCCTTGGCGCGCTCCAATTGGACCTTGGCCAACTGCAGGTTCGCCACTTTGGCCGCGCGCTGCGATTCCCAGTTGGAAACCGTCGCGGCCTGTCGGCGGGGATCGATTTCCATCAACGACTGGCCCTTGTTCACCAACTCGCCTGACTTCACGTTGATGGCAAAGATCCACCCCTCGACGTCGGACATGATGGTGGCGGAGTTGCGCGACTTGATGGTGGCAATGTATTCCGAGGTGTTGGCCAGCTCCCGCGAGCCGATACGCTGCACCTTGACGGGAACTGCCTGCGGTCCCTGTGGGCCTTCCGCGCTGCCGCGATTGCAGCCTGCAAGGTATGAAAGCGTCCCGAGAGCAAAGAGCAGGAGCAGAGCTGGCCGCGCGTTCGTCGGCAGCATGCAGTCTTTGTATCTTTCTGCACAGGACATAGGAATTCCGAGAAATGCACGAAGTGCGAGTTGGCAATACGGATACGGCTTGTCTGCGAAGAACGGCTACATTACTAACGTTACCGATTCTAGCGCCAGACAGGGGTTTGCCGCACGGGCTGCGAGCAAAATGAGATGAAACGTCGCCTGTAGACCGCAGGGCTGGGGCCCAAGGTGGTGTACGGCAGGCCCCACAGCCCCATAGCTGGCAGCCAAGGGCCAGTCGGTGCATGGCAAATTTCGTCGCCGATCCGCTCACGCCGCACGCGACGCCAGTCGGCGTACGGTCAATGAGAGCATCAGCCGCGATACGCCCGACACGATGAAGCTGATACCAACCAGCGTGCCGACAACCCACTCGCTGTTGATCGGCCAATGTGCCCAGATGAGTGCTCCGAGCAAGATGGTCACAATGGCGTCAAACAGCACCCATCCCCAGCCGGGGAGGGGACGCATTTGAAACGCCAGCACGAGGGCGAAGACCCCGTATACCAGAAGGATGGAGGCGATGATGAGCGTGAGGGCAAGCAGGCCACCCGCCGGATGCAGCAGGATAAAGACGCCGGCCACGATGTACAACAGGCCCAGCAAGAGCTCCAGCACCATTCGGCCGCCGCTTTGGGCACGAAATGCGTAAACCAATTGTGCACCGCCGTTAAAGATCGCGGTCCACGCGACGATGTACACAATCACTACTCCTGCTATCAGTGGCGCACCGATGGCGATGACGCCCGCGAGAATCATCAGAATCGCCAGGACGATGGACCATCCTGACGCTCGTTTCACCCTGTCCAATACTATGTCGGCCATGGTTCCTCCTTGAGCTTGGCGCCGACAACGCGTGGCTGTCTGCGCTGGGGTACAAGTGAATTTCCGATTGAAGACCTACCAGAACTACGGCAATCTGCATCGCTGCCGATTCTTTCAAAGCCCGCTGCGGTATTCAACGTCTTAGCTCCAACTGGGCGCGCTCCACGTTGTCGAACTGCCGCATGTCGACGGCAACTTTGTTCTGGGCGGTGCCGGTGATTACAAATGCATTGGCAAACCGATATCCGAACAAGACCTCGTCGGGAATAAACGACGTACGGGTCTGGACGGTGGCCGAGAACGTCTCGTCGAAGCCACTGAGCAGTACCAGAAGCTCGGACTGCGATTCGCGCAGCGACTGCGGAGTTGCACCCAACAGTGGACTCGACTCGACAATGGGATGCACGACCGTCCATGTAAGAGGAAGAAACACGACACTGTTGCGCTCGAGCTGAAGCGGGTAATAGCGACGCGTGCGCATACCGTCAACGTCTTCAAAGCGACTGAGAAGGACCTTTGCGGAGACTTCGATGAGTTCGTTGGAGCGCGCGTTGGCTACCCGGAATTCCAGCGCGGTGATGCCCTGATAGGGGGCGATGAGCGCATGACGGCTGAACAGCACTTTCGCGGTGGGCCGCGAAAACCGGGCAAACAGCAACCCGGTGACGATGGCAAAGCCCAGGAGCCCGACCAGGGCCTCCAGGGTTACGAGTGAATTGGCAGCGGTGCCGATGGGGATGATTTGACCATAACCGATGGTGGAGAGAGTCTGCACGCTGAAGAAGAACGCACGCAGGTAGGTGTGGTGCTCCATGCCGGCGGTCGCGCTGCCCAGCGCGCCGGGGCCGCAGGCCAAATAGGCGAAGGCGAACGAGGCATTCACGAGCAGATACAACGCGGCGGTGGCGGCGAAGAATTGCCACCAGGGCATGGTGAGCAAGGCGTGATAGGCGCTGAACGACGACCAAAAGCGAAATCCGGTGCGCTTGACGTTGAAACTGCCGTCCCGGTTCAGGAGGCGCTCGCGGCTTTCGCGAGAGACTACGGCGCCGAATCCCAGGTCGCGAAGGTCCTGGTCGCTCATGGGCCGGGTTGTGGACTCCGTAGCCATCAAAGGCTCACCCCAAAACTGGCTTCGCCGCAGTGTTCTGAGAGTATAACGGCTCCGTTCTGACAGTGTCTCCACCGGCGGGAGCGCGCTCTGCACAGCGACCGGCAGCCCAGCCTGAGCGATGTGCGAAACATCACAGCACAGGCGTTGGCGAATCGTGTTTAATTAACTGTTGATCCTTGAGAGGCAGGTGATCCCTATGGTTGTGAGTGGCAAAAAAGGTGTCATTGGAATTCTGACCGGCGGGGGCGACGTTCCCGGATTGAATCCGGCGATTCGCGCCGTAACCATCCGGGCGCTGCGCGAGGGCTACAGCGTCATCGGCCTCCGCAGGGGATGGGCCAGCCTCGTTGATACCGTGCGCGACGCGGAATACGACAACAGCGACAACTACCAGGTGCTGACTGAGGAGTTGGTCAATCGCGCCGGGCGCACAGGCGGCACGTTTCTGCACAGCTCCCGCACCAATCCCAGCAAGGTCAAAAAGGCGGACGTGCCCAAGCACCTCGAGGACACCTATAACGCCGAGAAAAACGACCTGACGCCCGAAGTGCTGAAGAACCTAGAGTGGCTCGGCATCGAAAGCCTGATTCCTATCGGCGGCGACGACACGCTGAGCTACGGTGTGCGGCTCTATCAGGAAGGCGTCAAGGTGGTGGCCATCCCGAAGACCATGGACAACGACGTTCCAGGAACCGACTACTGCATCGGCTTCAGCACCTGCGTGACCCGGACCATCGAGATGACCAACCGGTTGCGGACTTCAGCGGGCTCGCACGAACGCTTTATGGTGTTGGAGGTGTTCGGCCGCTATGCCGGATTTACGGCCATGCTGCCCACCATGGCGGGATCCGCCAATCGCTGCGTCATTCCCGAGCACAAGTTCAATATTGAACGGCTGACTGAGTTGCTGAGCGAGGACCGCCGCCGCAATCCCAGCCGTTATTCCGTGGTGCTGGTGTCGGAGGGTGCGATGTTTGAGGGCGGCGAAATGGTCTTCGAGCGCGACACCACCGACGCCTTTGGCCACAAGAAACTCGGCGGCATCGGCGACCTGGTCTCGGAAAAGCTGAAGGAGCTTTCGCCCAAGTTCAACAATGGCAAGATCATCGACACCATCAACCAGAAGCTGGGCTACCTGGTACGTTGCGGCGACCCGGATGCAATCGATTCCATCGTCCCCATGGCCTACGGCAACCTGGCGCTGGACCTGCTGCTCAGCAAGATCCATGGCAGGCTGGTAGTGCTAAAGAATGGCCGCTACGACAACACGCCGATCGAAGTTGTGACCGCGACCAAAAAAGTCGTGAACGTCCGTGAGCACTACAACACCGAACGGCTGCGGCCGTATTACAAGAGCTTCGCAATGAAGCCGCTGTTCATCATGACCAGCGAGTCGATGTAACCCGCGGCGCTGAGGGACAGGGAGTTGCACTGAGTTGTACCCTCCCGGCGCCTCCGTCTGCTTTTGTCGGAATAACGGCGGGCAGCCGCTGCATCGCACTTGGCAGGTTAGCTCCCCTATTGGACAATGTCAGGGTGTCGACTGAAACACAGGGTGAGCCAGATCCTGTAAGTCAACTCGCGCCAGCTACACCGGACGGGCCAGCCAAGAGCGCGGCGCCTGCCCGGTTTGTACCGCCGGACTTAAAGCGATGGGTGGACGAATTCTGCGAGGCGAAGACTCTGCGCAAACGGATCACGTCGCTGATCGGCCTGGTGGGCTGGATGCGACAAGCGAGCGCGGCGGCGGCGGATTTGTCCGGTCTTCCGGGTTTCGTGGAATACCTGGAGACGAACGCGGAACAGCGCGTGCGGTTTCAGACCGCATTCGCCGGCCTGCTATTGGAAATGAATTGTGTCTCGCTGTTTGCCGAAGCCGGTATTCCCTCCGACCACAGTTTCGTTTCCGAAATCGGCTTGCGCATCTCAGGCCGATTGCTGCCTTCGGCCCGGGAGCAGTCGGATGCCGCTAAAGTCCTGGTCACGTTGTATCCCAGCGAGCGCAGCGCGAGGCGGTTTCTAGCCACTCCGCCGCAGCTGTTTCAGCGGTTGATTGCGGTGGTGACGCCACCCAGCGATCCGGAGTTCGCCAGCCGCGGGTATAGGGACTTGCAAGAAGCTATGCGGGTGCTTGTATCGCGAGTGAGCGGGCTGGGACTGAATCCGGAGGTGCGGCAGCGTAGCACGCCGCTGGCCGTATCCGACTCGCCGTTTTACCAGATCCTGTCTGCGACTGAGGACTTACTAGGTGCTTCGCAACCCAACGCTGTCCGCTCGGCACTGACTCTCTGGCGAGGCATTGTGCAGCGCTGCCGAACCGAAATGGTGCAGGTCCACCAGCATATGGAGAATGCCGGCGTCAGTGTCGAGCTGATCTTCGACCTGCGCAAGATTGCAGCTTGCCTGGCACGCATGGAGTCTATTTTTGATGTCCTCGCCGCCGACGGCCGTCACACCATGGTCCTTGCCCTACAGGGGCTGCTGGGGCAACTGCTGGAGGGACGTCTCTCTGATCTTAGTTTGTCTTCCCTGTTGCGCGAGAACCTCAACCTGATTGCGCGCAAGATGGTGGAACGCACCGGGCACAGCGGCGAGCACTACATCGCGCACAACCGCGCCGAATACTGGCACATGTGGGCGGCGGCCCTAGGCGGCGGACTGCTCACCGTTATTACCGCCGCAGTGAAGCTGCGCATTTACGATGCCCATGTGCCGCCGTTTGTCGAAGGCTTCGCGGCAGGAACCAACTACGCGGTGAGCTTCGTATTTCTACAGATCTTCGGCCTCGTTCTGGCCACCAAGCAACCGGCGGCCACAGCCGCCACGTTTGCCGGCATCATCCGCGAGAACCGCGGGGTGGAGCGCGAAAGCAAATTGACCGACTTCGTATCACGCATCACCAGCACGCAACTAGCGGCGGCAATTGGCAACGTGGCTGCCGTGAGCATTGGGGCAGTCTTCTTCGAGCACCTCTGGCTTATGGTGTTCTCGCAGTCGTATCTGGCCCACCAGACCGCCACCCACGTTTATGAAACGCTGAATCCCACGGCGTCGGGGACCGCCTTTTATGCCATCGTCACGGGCGTGATCCTGTGGATGGCTGCGCTCGCTGGGGGCTGGTGTGAGAATTTTGCGGTGTACTACCGGCTGACGGACGCCGTCGCCCAGCATCCCTTGGGCTTCAAAGTCGGGCAAGGGCGAATGAAGAAGATCTCGCGCACGCTGCAGCGCAATCTGGGCGGGTGGAGCACGAGTATCGTACTGGGCTACTTGCTCGGTTTTACTCCTGTGCTCGGCAAGTTCTTTGGACTGCCTCTCGACGTACGCCACGTCACCCTCTCCACCGGCACCCTGGCATTGGCAATCGCACACTTTGGAGCCAGGAGCATGGGCCGCGCATGGTTCTATCAAGCGATCGCGGGGATCGCCGTCATCTTTGTGCTCAACCTGGTCGTGAGCTTCAGCATCGCGGCATACGTGGGCTTGCGCGCCTACGATGTAAGCGGACGCGAGCAGTGGCAGATCCTGCGCTTTTTGGTCCTGAATGGGCTGAGGTCGCCGCTGCGGTTTGTCTGGCCCTCCTACCTCCGCAAGCGCACAGAGCACGAGACTGCGCCCGCAAAAGCGCAGCACTAGCACAGACTCCCAATTGTGCAGGAATGATCAGCGTTTCACGCGATCCGCCGGGCACGGGCGCGGATGCGGACCACCGCATGGTCGATAACCTGAATCACCTCTCCGGCCAGTTCCGCACTGCGGTTCTCGCGCAGCCGACGGCGCGCCTTGTCGGCCTTGAACCAGGTAGGTTTGCGGTAGTCTTCCTTGGGTGGAACCAGACGCTCCACCTCGCAAAGATGGGCATGTACAGGTACCATCGAGCGTTGGCTGCGAAACCGGTTGCGCTTGGAGTGAAAATACCAGAGAAAGGGCTCGTGCTCGATCCGTCCCTCAACGCCGGCTTCCTCATACGCTTCGCGGGCTGCGGCTGCGGCGTGGGTTGCATCTCCGTCAACCCCTCCCTTGGGGAAGGTCCAGCGCCCGCTGCGGGTGCGAACCAGGAGAAACTCCGGCTCGTCTCCCTTCAGGCGATAGCAAACTGCAGCTACATGAATGCGTTCGCCTGTGGATTTTGTGTGGATATCCACGGCCCACGCGGCACTGCGGTAGCTCCGACCATAAATCGTGTTGGCGGTGGCACCCATGTGCGCCTCTTGCAGCCTTGCTTTTCTTGAGCAGGCTTGCTTACCAACTAGTATCCCCCAGGCCAGCGAACTTCACTGTGAAAAGTCGGTTAACGTTTTTGAGGCGTATCCAGCTAGTGAACGGGCTCGATACCCACCAAAGGGGGATGGCCAGCCAGAAGCGCTGCCGGATGCGGCCGCAGGAGCAGATGCCGCAACTCTGCGGCTGCTCCCGCGGATGCTCAGCGAGCGGAGAAGCGGTAGATGGTGGTGGAGCGGAACGTCTCGCCGGGCTTCAGCTCAGTCGTCGGAAACTTCGGGTGATTGGGTGAGTCGGGATAATGCTGTGTTTCTAGGCAAAAGGCATAGCGACGCTTATAGACCTTGCCGTCGGTGCCCGTCACCGAGCCATCGAGGAAATTACCGGTGTAAAACTGGATGCCGGGCTGGTCGGTCAGCACCTCCAGCGCGCGACCAGTTGTCGGCTCATAAGCTTCGGCCGCCAGCTCGACTTTCTTGCCGCCGGCGTCGAGCACCCAGTTCTGGTCATAGCCGCGCGCCAGCTTGAGCTGCGCGTTGTCGGCATCGATGCGTTTGCCGATCGCCGTCAGGTTCAGGAAATCGAAAGGTGTTCCCGCCACTGGCGACAGTTCGCCGGTGGGAATCAGGTTGGCATTCACCGGCGTATAGCGATGGGCGTAGATCTTCACCTCGTGGCCCAGAATGTCGCCATTGCCCTGCCCTTTCAGGTTGAAGTAGGAATGATTGGTCAGGTTGAGCACCGTGTCGGCGTCAGTATTCGCCTCGTAATCGATTTGCAGGTCATTCCCATGCAGCGTATAGCGAACCGTGGTCGTTAGTGTCCCTGGAAAGCCCTCTTCGCCGCTGGGGCTGACGTATGTCAACTCAACGCCGTCCTTGATCTCCTTCGCGCTCCACACTTTCTTGTTGAAACCATTGATGCCGCCGTGCAACGCGTTGTCGCCGTCGTTCTTAGGGACATGGTAGGTCTTGCCGTCGAGCTTGAAGGTGCCGCCTGCGATCCGGTTCGCATAGCGCCCGATGATCGCGCCCATATACGGCTTGTTGCCGGTCGTGACGTAGCCATTGAGGCCGTCAAAGCCCTGTACGACGTTCGCCATCTTGCCAGTGCGGTCCGGAGCCTCGATTGACTGCACGATTCCGCCGTAGGTCAGGATTCGGACGACGAGCTCTTTGTCTGACAGCGTGTACAGGTCCACCTGTTTGCCGTCAGCTGTGCCCGCCGGATGATTTGTGATTTCCATCGCCAACACCTGTGCCGCCATGGCAAGCAATACCACGAATACGAATTTAGATTTCATAGGGTCTCCGATTGCGCAGTATAACTCCCCACCCGGCGGTACGCCCTTGCCGTCACGTTTACGACGATGTCCGGCGCGGCGAGAAGCGCGAGCTGTAGAAAATCCCCAGCAGAAACAGGACCGCTCCCCACCAGACATTAGCGTGCAGGCGGAACAGAACCACCGGGCTTGCAGGGGGATACATGAGTTCCCACAGCCCCGCACCCAGGATCAAGGCACCATTCACCAGGAGCGAAATGCCCACAAAAAACCAGATTGAGATGCCTCCACCTTTTCGCATGATCGCTCCTCACCACACGTAAATGTTGAACAGGATAAAAACCGCGAAGACCACTGCTCCCCAAAAAGCGGGACGCTCCCAAAGCGGCACGTCCGTCTCGTGCGGAATTGGCGTCACGCCATAGACCAGCCCCACCAGTTCTTCGTCGGGCTTGGGCTTGGTCAGCAGACTCACCACCACTGTGACGGCGACGCACACCACCCAGGACCACAGCGCACGATACATGTTCTCCGCCATGTCGCGGGCGTCGGGAGAAAGCGCCACGTAGCGCAGCGCCGTGGGATCGATCTTTACCCATGCCCACATGCCAATCGACGAGAGGGTTCCTGCCAGCAGGCCCCAGAATCCCCCTTGCGGCGAGATCCGCTTCCATAGCATTCCCAGCACGACCGTGCCGAACAGCGGCGCGATGAAGAAGCTGAAGAGTGCCTGCACATAATCCATGATGCTGAGGAACGACATCACCAGGTAGGCCGTACCCACCGAGATCAACACGCCGACGATGGTGGTCCAGCGCCCCATCTTCACGTAGTGCTCGTCGCTGGCATCTTTCTTGATCAGCGCGCGATAGATGTCGTATGTCCACACCGTGGTGAATGCACTCACGTTACCCGCCATGCCCGACATGAATCCCGCTATCAGCGCCGTGATGCCCAAACCCAACAACCCCGGTCCGCAATAACGCGCCAGCATCAGCGGCAGCACTTCGTTGTAGCTGTGTCCGCCTGAAGCGATCGCGGCGCCTTCGCCTATCAGCTTTTGCGGCAACACTGCCAGCGCCAAAAGTCCCGGCAGGATCACGATGAAAGGAACAAACATTTTGAAGGCCGCGCCGATGATCGGTGCCATCTTTGCGGCACGCAAGTCCCTCGCCGACAACACGCGCTGCACAACCAGGAAATCGGTGGTCCAGTATCCGAAGGAGATGACGAACCCCAGCCCAAAGACAATTCCCGTCCAGTGGATTCCCATCGGGTTGTCTTTGAACGAGCCCAGTGTGGACCACAGGTGGGTGTACTCAGCCGACGCCCGCACGGCGATCTCCGCCTTGAGATTCGACCATCCGCCGGCCTCGATCAACCCCATCACCGGGATTACCAGCGCGCCCGCCCAAATCAGAATGAACTGAAGCACCTCATTGAAGATCGCCGAGCGCAGGCCACCCAGCGCCACATAGATGGCCACTGTCAGCGACGAAACCCAGATGCTGAAATTGATGTCCCAGCCCAGCACCACCTTCATCACCAGCGCCATCGAGTACATATTGATGCCGCTCATCAGCACGGTCATGAAGGCGAATGACACCGACGACAGCGTCCGTGCCGCCTCACCGTAGCGCAATTTCAGATATCCCGGTACCGAGTGGGTCTTGGAGATGTAGTAGAACGGCATCATCACCAGCGCCAGGAAGAGCATGGCAGGTATAGCGCCTATCCAGTACCAGTGCGTCGCCAGGATGCCGTATTGGTAGGCTGCAGCCGCCCAACCCATGAGTTCAAGTGACCCAAGGTTCGCCGACAGGAAGCTGAGTCCGGCGATCCAGGCCGTCATCTCGCGGCCCGCCATGAAGAAGTCTTCGCCGGTGTTGGACTGGCCCTGCAGGTACCATCCGATGGCCAGCACGAGGGCAAAGTAGAAAGCGACAATCACTACGTCGACCGCGGAGAGGTGCACCAGCCGTTCGGCGGCAAAGACTGCCACTGCTAGAATCATTTCCGGTTCCTTGCGTGCCCGTGGAAGATGTGCGTCAGACCCTTATCGTGTACGTACACGATAACGCTAGAGAAGCTCGAAGGGTTTGTCAACCCGGTTCTTTCCGACCACCCTGATCTCCTCTTGCTAAGGTACGGTATCATGCCCAAATGATTGTCACCGCAAGCGCCCTGCTTTTCGACCTCGATGGAGTCCTGGTTGATTCCACCGCCGCAATTACCCGGGTTTGGGAAAAGTGGGCGATTACGCATGGCTTTGAGCCGGAGAAAACCGTACGCGAGTCGCATGGGCGCCCCAGTCTCGAGGTGATCCGCGAACTATTGCCCGATGCCGACCATGCTGCCGAAAATCTTGCGGTCGAACGCGCGGAGATGGAGGACCTGGAGGGCGTGGTGCCCCTTCCGGGAGCACTCGAACTGCTCACTTCCCTGCCGCTGAGACGCTGGGCAATCGTCACGTCCTGTACGCGACCGCTGGCAGAGGTGCGAATCCGAGCCACAGGCCTGCCCGTACCACCCACGATTATCACGTCCAGCGATATCACCAACGGCAAGCCGCACCCCGAGCCCTACTTGAAAGCCGCCGGCGCCCTCGGTTTTCCGCCGGCCGACTGCCTGGTCTTCGAGGACGTGCCCGCCGGCATTCGCTCCGGCAAGGCTGCCGACGCCCGCGTCGTTGCCTTCCGTACCACCGCCACGGAAGAGGAGCTCCTCGCCGCCGCACCCGACTGGATCGTGCACAACGGCGCCGCTGTGACTGCTTCGTTCGACCCCGCATCCGGCCTGGTTCGAGTCTCGCTCGACTGATTGTCTCGGAGATCGGGGTGGTTGAGTCGATTTCGCCATTCTGCTAGCGTGGTCGGGTCGGCAGGAGTCTTGATGCTTTCACTGCCCAGCTTGCTGTTTTCCCCGGTCATCCTGCTTGGCGCGTATGCCGTCTTGGCGCAACCCGCGCCCTCTCGCACCTTTGCCCCCTACGTTGACATGAGTAAAATGGCCGGCCGGCTTCCGCAGATTCAGGCCGACGCCGGCGTAAAGACACTGACCCTTGCTTTCATCGTTTCCGCCAACGGTTGTGTACCAAAGTGGCTGGGCGCCAAGCCAGTTGCATCTGATACCGCCATTGCCGCTGCCATCAACCAGGTCCGCGCTCATGGCGGCGACGTCATCATTGCATTCGGCGGCTACGACGGATTGGAACTCGCCCAGACCTGCTCCGACGTCCGCAGTCTGCAAGCCGCCTATCAAGCCGTCATCGACAAGTACAAAGTCAAGGTCCTCGATTTCGACATCGAGCACACCGCCATCGAAGACCCCGTCTCCATCGACCGCCGCAGTCAGTCGCTGAGCGCGCTCGCTGCCGCCAATCCGGGCGTGCAGATCAACTACACCCTGCCGGCAACTCCGGCAGGACTGACCGACCTGTCCGTGAACGTGATCAAAAGCGCCGTGAAGTACGCGACGCCGGTTGCCGTCGTCAATCTCATGACCATGGACTACGGCGCCCCTGTTCTCATCGGAGCCATGGGCCCGAACGCCGTGGCCGCCGCTGCCGGGGCCATGTGCCAGTTGAAGTCGCTGGGATTGACTACGCGCATCGGCATCACACCGATGATTGGCGTCAACGACACGTCCGACGAGATTTTCACTCTCGAAGACGCCGCAGTCGTCGTCAACTACGCGCTGGCGAACAGCACCACGGTTGCGCTGCTCGCCTTTTGGTCGATCGGACGCGATAACGGCAGTTGCTTCGGCACCGTGTCACCCTATTGCAGCGGCATTCCGCAAAAGGATTGGGGCTTCACCCGCATCTTTCAAAAGTTTGAGCAATGACCGGGTGGGTGCGTACCCTATCGTTATCGCCAACTCATGGCGACGTGATGGACCACAGCTTCTCGGAGTGTGTCATCCGGATCGGAGCGAGTTCGTGAAGCGGAGTCGAGGACGTCTTTGCTGACATCAGGCATCAAATTGGCAACCTGGTACTGGTGACCGGCAACTGCCCCTACCCCATCCGCACTACGATCTCGTTAGTCGATCCTGTGGGACGCGCTGCAATCGGCATGGTCGCCGGCTTTCCGTTCAACGCCAGTGACTTCACACCCTTCTCCGCCCCATCCGGATTCTCTACCACAATGTGGTAGGTAGCGCCGCGCCACTGCCGCATAACCTCAAACTCCTTCCAATCCGTCGGCACGCAGGGGTCGATCAGTAGCCCGTCAAATGTCAACCGAACACCCAGGATCCAGCGAGTCACGGCGGTGTAGTTCCAGCCACCGCTACCCGTGAGCCACGGATGCCGCGCCCGACCGAATGCAGTGTGGTCCCTGCCCATCACGAACTGGCAATACGAATAAGGCTCGGCCTCGCGCACCTCGATCTTGTCATTCTGGTTGTACGGCAGTAGCGAGTCGTAAAACTTCATCGCCCGCTCGCCCCGCCCCAGCTTGCACTCGGCAATTACCGCCCATGGGTTGGGATGACTGAAGATTGCGGCATTCTCCTTGATGCCCTTGTACACGCGGCCCACAAATCCAATGTCATCATTCGGCTTGGAAAACGCCGGCCACAGCAGGTGAATCCCGTACTCCGAATAGAGGTACCTGTCCACCGCATCCATCGCCGCCCGACCACGCTCCGGAGACGCCGCATCCGAAACTACCGCCCAGGTGTTGCTCTCGATGAAGACCTTGCCTTCTTCGTTCTCGTGGCTGCCGACCTTCAACCCTTTGGCGGTGATCCCGCGCAGGTACCACTCACCGTCCCACAACTCGCGCTCGCACGCTGCTTTCGCCTTGTCCGCCATCGTCGAGTACTTCGCGGCATCCGCGGTCCGACCCAGATACGCCGCCGCTTCCACAAACGCCCGCAGCGCCCAGTGATGCAGGAACGACACCATCGCGCTCTCCCCGCCGCCAAGATTGAGGCAGTCGTTCCAGTCGGCGCGCAGCCCTTTGCAGATGCCGGTCGGGCCCACCTGCTCCGCCGAGAAATCCAGCGCGCGCTTCAGGTGCTCGTACACCGTCGCATCGCCTTTATCGGCAAACGGCACCACCTCATCGAACAGCGCAAGCTCGCCTGTCTCTTTCACGTATTCACAAATGGTCACGACCTGCCATAGGTGGTCATCCGAACAGGTATGCTCCAGTCCGTGGATGATCTGCTCCCGCGAAGGCGCGTGTGCAATCGTTGGCGACTTGAACTCGGGCTTCATCTGCTTCGCCGGATCGAACCAGTCGGGATCGAACAGGTGCAAGCCGTACCCCGCGCTAACCTGTCCATGCAGCAACTCGATGATGCGCTGGCGGCACTTTGCGGGATTGCTGTGTACCACGCTCATGACGTCCTGCGAGGTGTCGCGGTAGCCCAGCCCGGTGCGACCCCCGACCTCGATGAACGACGCAAACCGCGACCACACCACACACGTCTCCGCCTGGTACAGCGTCCATATGTTGGTCATGGTGTCCAGTCCGTCGTTCGGAGTTTTGCACTGGAACACCGCCAGTTTCTTCGACCAGTAGTCGCGCAGCGCGGCAAACGCAGCGTCCACCGCCGCCGTGTCTGAGTACTTCCGCTTGATCTGCTTGCCAACGGCGCGCGGACCCACGCCCAGCATGAACACCACGCGCGTTCCTTCACCCGGTGCGAGGATCAGGCGCTTGTGCAACGCACCGCAGTGATTTCCGCCCAATTCCGAGGAGCCGTGACACTCGCCCCGCCCCACCGCCAGCGGGTTCGTCTCCGTGCGATAACTGCCCAGAAAGCGCTCGCGCACGCAGTCATAGGAGTACGGCTCAAAGCTCGATGCCATGTAGTGAAATGTCCAAGGCTCGTAGAAGAAGTCGTACTCGATAACGCCGTCAGCGTAGCTCGACCCCGCCGCGTACAAGCTCATCTGCAGGTTCTGGTTGTCGATCTCGATATGGTGGAACGAAAACTCGACATACGAAAACACGCTCAGGTTGCGCGGCTTGCCGCTGGTGTTACGGATGCTCACATCCCACAGCTCGACATCGTCTTCGATTGGGATGAATAGCGTCTGCTTTGCCGAAACGTCGCGGTACTCGCACGAGAACTTGGAATACGACAGCCCGTGGCGGCACTCATATTTCGCTTGGGTCAAGTCTTTGCCCACCGGCTGCCATGAGATCGACCAGTACTCTCCGGTGTCGTCGTCACGCAGGTACACATAATGCCCCGGACGGTCCAGCGGCACGCCATTCTGGCGGAAGCGAGTAATGCGATGGTGTTCGGCGTTCTGGAAGAAGGAGTAACCTCCTGCATTGTGGGAGACCACCGTGCACATATCGCGCACGCCGAGATAGTTCGTCCACGACACCGGCACATCCACCCGGTCGATCACGTACTCGCGATTCGCATTGTCAAAATAGCCGTATCGCAAAAAGTCCTCCACTGTTCGCTCGGCCTTAATCGGCAGAGATCGAACACGATGAGCGGCAACCGGGCGCGGCCAACCTTACTTCCCGTTCTCCGCCGTCACGAACTGCCGCAACCACTGCAACAGCTCGCTGGCCTTTGCCGGCGTGTCCGCCTCCACCGTCAGACGGAGTACTGGCTCGGTGCCCGAGAAACGCAGCAACGCCCAGTTGTCGTTCTCCAGCAGCAGCTTGGTGCCGTCCATGTGCGAAATGCTCATCACCTTGTACGGCCCAATGTGGCTGTTGGGCGCTTCTTTCATCCGCTTGGGCACCGCAATCCGCATTTCCGGAGTGGCAGGCAGACTCTCCTCGACGTAATAGAGCCGCCCGGTGAGCCCATACACGCGCTCCAGTAGTTGCGAAACCTTCTGCCCCGTTTTGGCGATCATCTCTACCACCAGGCCGCAGGCGAAGATGCCGTCCTTGCCCAAGATGTGTCCGCGAATCGTGAGCCCCCCCGACGACTCGCCGCCCAGCACGGCATTGTGTTCCAGCATGGTCGAGACGATGTGCTTGAAGCCCACCGGCGTTTCATAGCACTGCTCGCCCAGTTTCTTCGCCAACCGGTCGAGCAGGTGCGTGGTGGACAGGTTGCGCACCACGCCGCCGCGCTCGCCGCGCACCTCGTGCAGATACCAATACAGCAGCAGAAGCACATCGTTGATGGAGATGTACACACCGCGCTCATCGAGCAGCGCCACCCGGTCGGCATCGCCATCCATGGCCAGCCCCAGGTCGTAGGTCCCTTCCTGCATCTCTGAACTGAGCAGCCGCAGCGCCTCTTCATTGGGTGCCGGCGACCGCCCGCCGAAGAGCGGGTTGTGCCGCTCATGGATGAACGTCACCCGGCAGCGTGCTTCGGTCAGGACTGTGCCCAGAGTGAGCTGCCCCACGCCGTACATGGGATCGACAATCACCCGCAACCCAGCCTCGCGAATGCTAGCGAGGTCGAGCAACGCCTCCACCGCGTCGACGTATTCGTTGGTAAAGTCGCGCTTCTCGATGATGCCCGCCTCAAGCGCCAGATCCAATTCCAGCTTGATCACATCCCCCTGGCTAAGCGAATTCGCTTCTTTTTCAATCTGCCGCGTCTCATGGTCAAGCAGCAGCGAGCCATCGCCATGAAACACCTTCAGCCCGTTCCATTCCGGTGGATTGTGGCTCGCCGTGAACGCCAGCCCATAAGCCGAACCCTTGATCGCCGTCGCATAGGTAATCAGCGGCGTCGGAGCATCTTCGGTCAGCAGAATCGCTGGGATGTCGTTGCCCGCGAATACCTCGGCCGCGGCTTCCGCGGCCTGCTTCGACAAAAACCGCCGGTCGTAGCCAATGATGACGCCCTTCTTCTCGACCGACTGCCGCGTAATCTCATTCGCCAGCGCCTGCGACAGGCGACGCACGTTGTGCAGCGTGAAGCCTTCTCCGATCAGTGCCCTCCAGCCCCCGGTGCCGAAGGCGATCAGATTCTGCTCTTCCTGCCGCCGTGGGCGATACAGCCGCTTCTGCAGGATGTACTCCGCACGCACGAAGTCCGCGTCCGAGTTGATGCCCTGCACCTCGTCCTGATCGTAGAGCTGGTAGCTCTCGACCTTCAGCCCCGAGCGAATCAACTGGTGTACGCAATCCGTCAGACGGTAATCGCCATCCACCGGCGACGGCGACAGTTTTTGCAGCGCACCGGCAATGACCTTGGCGTTTACCACATACGCGCCCACGTTAATTTCTCGGATCGCACGCACCTCGGCCGAAGCCTCGGTGTCCTCAATGATGTCGATGATTTGTCCGCCGGCATCGCGGATGATGTGCCCATACGGCAGAAGTTTGTCCACCACTGCGGTCAGCAAGGTCAAGTGCGCCTGCTTCAGTCGGTGCCGGTTCAGCAGCCCCAGGATCGACGCTGGGCGAAACAGCGGAGTGTCGCCATACAGGATGAGCAGGTTGCCGTCGAACTCGGGAATTGATTCGCACACCTTCCTGACAGCATCGCCGGTCCCGAGGGGTTTCTCCTGCTCGACGTAATGAAACTTCGGCCCAAGGTGATCGCGCACCTCCACCTGTCGATAGCCCACCACGACATAAACATCCCCTGGCGCCACAACTTGCAGGGCGTTCTGAACCACGTGTTGCAGCACCGTCTGATCGCCGAGCTTCTTGAGCACAAGGGGCTCGCCGTCTCCGGTGGTTGCATCCTTGCCGGCCGCCAGGATCGCGGCCTTCAGGATTGTTCCGTTATGAGTGCTTTCGTTCGCCATGAAAGATCGTCCGTTCTACCCTTCCCGCACATCAGCGAGCTCGGCTCCCGCCATGGCAGGCCGCGGCCCATGAATGGGCACGAACCGCGCCATGATCATGGCCGGCACCGCCGAGACCAGCACCCACAGGAAGAAGTGCTCGTACCCCAGCTTGCTTTGCACCCAACCGCTCACCATTCCCGGCAAAATCAACCCGAAGTTCATGAGCGAATTTGCGAAGGCATAGTGGGCTGTCTGGTACTTTCCGGGTGCGATTTCCTGCATCATCACCAGCATCACGCCCACGTAACCGAAGCCGTAACCAAACATCTCCAGCGTCATGGCCAGCGTGATCAGCACATGGCTGGTCGGCATCGCGGTGCTGAGGTAAAAGTACATCAGCATGGGAACATTCATCACCAGGATCAGCGGCAGCAGCGCCCGCTTGAGGCCCAGCCAGGCGGCGAAGTATCCGCCGAGAATGCTACCCACGATGAACGCCGCCGTACCGAACGTTCCATAGATCGTGCCGAACTGCGCCGTGGTCAGGCCGATGCCTCCGTCGACGCGTGCCGCCTTTAGAAAGAGCGGACCCACCTTGACCACCTGTCCTTCGCCGGCGCGAAAAAGAAAGACGAAGAGCAACAGGAACCAGATGTTCGGCTTCTTGCAGAAATCCCTGACCACGTCCCAGAATGTGGCCAGCATGTCGTGCAGGTTCCGCGAATACCTTTCGGCGCCGCCCGCCGGCAACACCCGCGCATGGAACAGGCTCAGCACCACCAGCGCGACCCCCACCGAACTGAAGATGATCATCCATGCCCGCACCACCGGCATTCGGTTTTCCAGGTATCCGGCGAGAATCAGCAGCCCGCCCTGCGACACGAAGCGAGCGATGTTATAAAAGGCCCCCTGCCATCCTGCGTACTCCGCCTGCTGTTTCGAGCTCAGGCTCGCGATATACAGCCCGTCTGCCGCGATGTCGTGGGTAGAAGAGCAGAACGCGATTATCGCCAGCAAGGCCACGCTGTAGCGGAAGTATCCCGGCAGCGGCAGGCACACCGCAAGCACACCCAGGCTCGTACCGCCCACAAACTCCATCAGCACGACGAAGAACTTCTTCGTCCGGTACATCTCCAGGAAGGGGCTCCACAGCGGCTTCAGCGACCAGGGCAGCCCCAGCAGGCTCACCGTCGCCGTGATCGTCACGTTGGAAATACCCATGCGCGAATAGAAGATGAGCGCCATCATGTTCACGGCATAAAAGGGCAGCCCCTCGGCGAAGTAAAGGGTAGGCACCCACAGCCTGGGGCTGAAGCCGCGACGACGAATTCCGCTCCTGATTTCTTCCATCCACTCTCCGGCGCAGCCTCATGTACAAACACAAACGAACATAATCGAAGGTAACCTATCAGACACGCAAAAAGCAAGAACTGCTACCCGCTACGCGATTGCGCACACCCCTGGATCCACGTCGCGTAGCGGTGCGCGAGCCGCCATGCCCACAGTTGCCTGGCTTCGGCAATCGCGGGATCACGGCATGATTTTCGCCCTACCGCGCCAACACCCCGTCCACCGTCTCGATGTCCACCAGGCCGTTGCAGCCGTAGATTGCCGGCAGCACCTTCTCCGCAGGATACCGCCGCCGCAGTTCGGCAACTTTCACCGTTCCCGCGCGATACGCCGGCAGATACATGCGCCCCAGCAGCGGATGCCGTCCCCACGCCCCCGAAAGCTTGTCAGCGCGTTCCTCGCTGACCAGGAAGTCGCGCCGCAGCGTCTTAGCAACCTCGTCCTTCGCCCTTCCCTCACCCCACGTCAGATATGACGACTGGTTCTTGGCGTCATCCTGCAGTAGCGCCAGTAGTACACCAATCTGCATGTCCTCATCCGGCAGTTGCTCGACCTCCGTCGCCCCATGCGCGATGAGGATGGCGTTATTGGCAATGCCCTCGAACAGGCTTGCCGCCCGGGTATTCATCGTCAGCACGGTTGCCTCGAATCCCACCTGGCCTCGGACATAGAGGTTCTGCAGATACGCAAACGTCGTCACGTGCCCCGGCACCACCTCGTGACTCACCAGTTGCTGAAACTCCGGGAATGACATCTGCAGCGAGGCATTGATCTCATACGTGGCCTCATATTTTGGGCTTCCGTCGGCGTTGCGCGCCCGTCCCACGTAATTCATCGAACCCGAAAACCACGCGTCCTTGATCGGCAGAAAGTCGATATTCGCCCGGGGGACGTTCCCCAATTCCGGCGGCAGATAGGGCGACAAATGTGCCGCGCTCAATTGATCGAACTGCGCGATCACCGCCGCACCCATCGCCTTCACCGCGCCCATCGGGGCAGTCCGCTCGCGCCGCCAGGCATCCACCGCCTGCAGCAGGCCATCGCGGTCAGAAGACGCGTATCCCGCCCGGCCCAGCAATTCAGCCACTCGTTCGCGTTTGCCTTCCGGCTGCGAAGGCTCCGGAGCCCGCGCCGTGGACGCCACCACGCACCGCTCGTACGGCACTGCCGGACCGTTCCCGAGGATCTCCATCGCCAGTCCCCACATCACGGTAAGGCAATCAGCCAGGCTGACCAGATAGCGCCCTCGCAGGCCGCCCATTTCGGCAGCTTCGTGCTTCATGCCCGCGATCGCCGACGGCATGTCCACTTCTCGCAAATACTGTTCCACCATGGCGCGATCCACCGACTTTCCCGACACGCCGCCGAACTCGCGCAGCTTTGCGGCTGATGGCGCCGTATAGGCCAACGGCAACGCCTCATCGGAAAACCACGAGTCTGCGATGAACCGTCCGGTCCCCGACGGACACATCACGTCACCGCCCCAAAGGGTATCGATCCCCAACACCGCATCTGCAACGAAGTGTCCTAGCTTGTCCATGTCATGCCTTCTCTTTCTTCAGCGAGCCGAACCACAGGTACAGGCACAGCCCCAGAAACATTACCGCCGAAACGGTTTGCGAAACCGGCTCGTTGGCGTAGAACGGCGTAGTGACGAGGTCCTCGCGATATCTTGGCAACAGACGCAGGGCCGCGCCAATCACGCCTCCCAACGCTCCTCCAGCCATCAAGCCCGAGGCGATGATCACGCCACGCTCGCGAATCCGCCGTCCTGGCTCCCCGCCCGTCCGCTCCGAGCGCTTGTTCAGAAAGTGCGAGAGGAACCCACCCACCAGCGCGGGTGTGTTCAGCTCCAG